>Ga0209507_1001509_pt1 | contig 18210 bp, 19 predicted proteins | sample AD_UKC028_MetaG_FD_184414 | JGI IMG/M metagenome (GOLD analysis project Ga0209507, IMG submission 184414) | Active sludge microbial communities of municipal wastewater-treating anaerobic digesters from USA - AD_UKC028_MetaG (SPAdes) (version 2) | ecosystem: Engineered > Bioreactor > Anaerobic >...
ACCACATCCAGTGCCCCGGTTTGCAGTGCCGCGTTCATGCCGGCTAGGGTACGAAAGCCGCCCGTCAGCATCAGCGGCACCTGAACGGTAGAGCGCAGCTTTTCGGCGAATGCCAGGAAGTAGGCCTCGCGCACGGCTGTGGAGGTCTTTTGTGGATGCGGTACCGCACCGCTCATGGCCGGTGCTTCATAGGTGCCTCCGGAAATCTCGATCAGGTCGATTCCTGCATCGGCCAGCGCGCGGATGGTCGCCATGGATTCTTCTTCGGTAAATCCGCCCTTCTGGAAGTCGGCTGAGTTGAGCTTGATCCCTACCGGAAAGTCCTTGCCGACTTGCCGGCGTATCTCCTCATACACAGCCAGTACAAAGCGGCGGCGATTTTCCGGGGTGCCGCCCCAGGCGTCCGTCCGCTGGTTGTGGTGCGGCGACAGGAACTGGCTGATCAGATAGCCGTGGGCGCCGTGAATCTGCACGCCACTAAAGCCGGCTTTCTTGCAGATGGCCGCACTGCGCCCGAAGCGTTGAATGATCTCGTCAATTTCTGCCGTCGTGGCCTGGCGCGGCGTTTCAAAAAAGCTCGCCATGTCAGCCCGGAACGGAATGGCAGACGGGGAAAGATTCGTGCTGTTCAATCCTTTGGGCGATTGCTTGCCCGGATGATTCAGCTGAGCCCAGATCGCCGCCCCCTGTTCAGTGGCCGCCTTTGCCCACAGGTGCAACATCACCAAATCGGATTCATCCTCGATCACCACATTGCCGGGCTCGCCCAGTGCGCGACGATCAATCATCACATTGCCGGTAATGAGCATCCCGATGCCTGAGTTGGCCCAGCGCCGGTAAAGCTCAACGAGGCTTTGCGTCGCATGGTTATCGTAGGTGCCGAGGACCTCGCTCATCGCGGCCTTGGCGAGGCGGTTACGCAACACGCTGCCATTGGGCAGTCGTAATGGCTGGTTAAGAAGATTGCTTTCGGGAGAGATAGGCGTTGTCATGGTTGCTATTGAATAAGTTGATTTAGTGGTGCTGGCGAAGTACCGCGTTACGCGATGCGCAATTGTTTGCGGACTCCCGCATCCAGAAGGCTGGCCGGCAAGAGCGTATGCATCAAGCGCAAGCGCGCTGCGGCAGTTCCTGACGTGTATCGCGCTTTGGGGCTGGCCGCTCGTGCGACTTTCAGGACGGTGTCGGCCACAACTTCGGGGTCCTCGGCAACAGTCAGCATTTCCTTGAGGCGCTTATCCATGGCGATCCGAACGTCCCGGTACGCGTCCAGCTTGGCATCCGCCTCACGGGCGTTGGCATCAATCGCAGTCTTCATGAAGGCGGGTTCAATCACCGAGACGCGGATTCCAATGTTGCGAAGTTCATGGTCGAGAGATTTCGAGTAGCCCGCGATGGCATGTTTGGTCGCGGCATAGAGCGCCATGTAGGGCATGGCCATAAAGCCCAGGACCGAGCCGATATTGATGATGCGCCCGCCCCCTTGCTGGCGCATGTGCGGGACGACGGCCAGGGTCATCCGCACAATCCCGAAAAAGTTCGTATCGAAGATATCCTGAGCCTGTTGAATGGAGCTTTCTTCCGCACCACCGACCGCGACGTTGAAGCCGGCGTTATTCACCAGCAGATCGATGCGCCCTTCGCGCCGGATGACTTCAGCGACGGCCGCTTTGACAGATGCGTCACTGGTCACGTCAAGAGGCAGCATCTCCAACGAAGATGGAGATGCTGATGCTCCCCTCCGGCTGGTTCCAAAGACCTTGTAGCCGGCTTCGGCCAGTCGCGTCGCTGTAGCTTTGCCGAGGCCTGACGAGGCCCCGGTCACAAAGGCAACCGCGTGATCATTTTTCTTCATCATTCAAATTTCCGTCTGGGAGTGTTAGTATCGATCCGATACGAACAATACTATCAATTTGAAAGCAAGTCACTATCTAATTAGTATGGACAACAGAAATAATTGCGATGACCCCTGCCCGATTGCGCGCAGCCTGGCATTTGCAGGCGATGCTTGGAGTTTGTTGATCCTGCGGGACGCCCATGCCGGCCTCACGCGCTTCGACCAATTCCGGAAAAGTCTGGGTATCGCCCCGACGATCCTGACCCGGCGGCTGGCGGTTTTAACGGAGGAGGGATTGCTTGAAAAGCGACGCTACTCGGAGCACCCGCCACGTGACGAGTATCTTTTGACTCAGGCGGGGATGGATTTTCTGCCGGTGCTTTTCATTATTGGTGCATGGGGACGCAAACACCGGGGTGGCGGGAAGTTGGTCCGCTTTCTGGATGCTGAAACCGGTACGGAAATTAAGGCGGTGGCGGTGGATGAAGTCACCGGTGCCAAGATTGGAACTCGCCCCATACGCATCGTCACGCCGGATGAAAGCTGAAAGGCAGCAGGCCGGCGATCAACAGCCCTCAGTGGCCGCTTCCAAATCGGTTACCAGTCGTTCGAACTCAGAATCTTTCGAGCCGCTGGATGACAGGATCTGGCCGATCACCGCCGCTTTCACTTCCTCGGAAAAAGCGCATCGCGCAAAAAATAGAGGTAGGCGCCCATCGCGATCAGGCCGGCGGCGATGCCCAGCGGATTTTTCATGGCGGGATCGACCAGGGAATCCGGGGCAAAGAGAATCCACCAGGCGGCGACCATCAGGCCGAACAGGAAGGCGCGCAGCAGCACCACGTTCCGGACCTTTTTTCGGCGCTGCGCCAGTTCTTCGGGGGTCAGGGGTTGTTGTGGATGTTCGGAATTCATTCGTGGTTCACCAAAAGGAAGCCCCCTTGCGGGGGCCTCGAATCAATCAGGCAAGGACGACGCCTTACATGCGGGCGATCATCGCGTCGCCGAAGGCGGAGCAGGACAATTCCTCGGCGCCTTCCATCAGGCGCGCGAAGTCATAGGTGACCTGCTTGTCGCCGATGGCCGCTTCCATGGCCTTGATGATCAGATTGGCCGCTTCCGTCCAGCCCATATGGCGCAGCATCATTTCGGCGGAGAGAATCAGCGAACCCGGATTCACCTTGTCCAGACCGGCGTACTTCGGCGCGGTCCCGTGGGTCGCTTCGAAGCAGGCGTAGTTATCGGAAATGTTGGCGCCAGGCGCGATGCCGATGCCGCCGACCTGGGCGGCCAGCGCGTCAGAAATGTAGTCGCCGTTCAGGTTGGTGGTGACGATGGTGTCGTACTCGGCCGGACGCAGCAGGATCTGCTGCAGGAAGGCGTCGGCGATGGAGTCCTTGACGATGACTTCACGACCGGTGTTCGGGTTCTTGAACTTGCACCACGGACCACCATCCACCAGTTCGGCGCCGAACTCTTCCTGGGCCACCTTGTAGGCAGTGTCACGGAACAAGCCTTCGGTGAACTTCATGATATTGCCCTTGTGCACGATGGTCAGCGACTTGCGGTCGTTGGCGATGACGTACTTGAGCGCGGCGCGCACCAGGCGGGTGGTGCCTTCGACCGAGATCGGCTTGATGCCGATGCCGGAGGTGAGCGGGAAGCGGATCTTCTTGACGCCCATTTCATCCTGCAGGAACTTGATGACCTTCTTGGCGCCTTCCGATTCGGCGGCCCATTCGATGCCGGCATAGATGTCCTCGGTGTTCTCGCGGAAGATGACCATGTTAGTCAGTTCCGGGTGTTTGAGCGGGGACGGCACACCCTTGAAATATTGAACCGGACGCACGCACTGGTAGAGATCGAGTTCCTGGCGCAGGGCGACGTTCAGCGAGCGGATGCCGCCACCGACCGGGGTCGTCATCGGACCCTTGATGGAGACGGAGTATTCCTTGAGGGCGTCGAAGGTTTCGGTCGGGAACCACTCGTCCGGACCATAGAGACGGGTGGATTTTTCACCGGCGTAGACTTCCATCCAGTGAATCTTCTTGGCGCCGCCGTAGGCCTTGGCCACGGCGGCGTCGATCACCTTGATCATGACCGGCGTGATGTCGATGCCGATGCCGTCGCCTTCGATGAAGGGAATGATCGGATTGTTGGGTACCGGTTGTCCCGGAACAATTTTTGAACCGCCTTGCGGAACCTTGATGTGAGATGACATATTCACTCCGTGCGTTGTTGTTGGACGAACCGGTTTGTGTCGAAACGTCCTCGGCAGGGCTACCAGCCGAGGGATTTTCTGTAACCAGCTTCACCCATAATTATGAAGCAAACCTGTGGAAGATGTCAGCCCTTTCTCCCTCAGGCGAACCGAGCGCACGGCCCCCGTCGAGGTGGCCTGAAGAAAAAAAGCGAAGGCCGGCATGGCCTTCGCTTTTTCTCGCAAAGTAGCGATTCCGTACCGCCAACCCGGACAAGCGGTTGGCCGGTACGGATTTTTCCGGTCAGACCCGCGCCGCCCTCAACGCAGCGTTGAAGGTTGCGCTGGGGCGCATCACCGCCTTGCACTTGTCGGATTCTGCAATGTAGTAACCACCGATATCCACAGGTTTGCCCTGTACCGCCTTGAACTCCTCGACAATCTTCTGCTCGTTCCCGGTCAGCGCCTTGGCCAGCGGGGCAAAATGCGCCTGCAATTCGGCATCATCCGTCTGCGCCGCCAGCGCCTGCGCCCAATACATGGCCAGATAGAACTGGCTACCCCGGTTGTCCAGCTCTCCGGTGCGTGGCGACGGCGACTTGTTGTTGTCGAGCAGCTTGCCGGTGGCTTCATCCAGCGTCCTGGCCAGAATCGTGGCTTTTTTGTTGCCGGTCTTGATCCCCATTTCTTCGAGCGAAACGGCCAGCGCAAGGAATTCGCCAAGTGAATCCCAGCGCAGGTGGTTTTCCTCGACCAACTGCTTGACGTGCTTCGGCGCCGAACCGCCGGCGCCCGTTTCGTACATGCCACCACCAGCCATCAGCGGCACGATGGAGAGCATCTTGGCGCTGGTACCGAGTTCCATGATCGGGAACAGATCGGTCAGGTAATCGCGCAGGATGTTGCCGGTTACCGAGATGGTATCCAGACCACGAACCACACGTTCCAGCGTGTAACGCATGGCGCGAACCTGCGACATATGCTGGATGTCGAGGCCGGTGGTGTCGTGATCCTTCAGGTATTTTTCGACCTTCTTGATCAGCTCGTTCTCGTGCGGACGGTACGGGTCAAGCCAGAAGATGGCCGGCATGCCGGACTGGCGGGCGCGGGTGACGGCCAGCTTGACCCAGTCGCGAATCGGCGCATCCTTGACTTGGCACATGCGCCAGATATCGCCTTGTTCAACGTCCTGGCTCAGCAGCACTTCGCCGGTGGCGAGGTCGACGATATTGGCCACGCCGTCTTCCTGAATTTCGAAGGTCTTGTCGTGCGAACCGTACTCCTCGGCCTGCTGGGCCATCAGGCCGACGTTCGGCACGGTACCCATGGTACGCGGGTCAAAGTTACCATTGGTCTTGCAGAAATTGATCATCTCCTGGTAGATGCGGGCAAAAGTCGATTCCGGCATGACTGCCTTGGTGTCCTTCGGACGACCGTCGGCACCCCACATCTTGCCGCCGATGCGGATCATGGCCGGCATCGAGGCATCGACGATAACGTCGTTCGGCGAGTGAAAATTGGTGATGCCCTTGGCCGAATCGACCATCGCCAGTTCCGGGCGATGCTCGTGGCAGGCGTGCAGGTCGCGTTCAATTTCTTCGCGTAGCGACTCCGGCAGGGTGGCGATCTTGTCGTACAGATTGACCATGCCGTTATTGACGTTGACGCCCAGCTCCTCGAACAGCTTGGCGTGTTTCTCGAAGGCTTCCTTGTAGAAGATCCGGACGCAGTGACCGAAGACGATCGGGTGCGAAACCTTCATCATCGTCGCCTTGACGTGCAACGAGAACATCACGCCGGTCTTGCGCGCATCTTCCAGTTGCTCTTCATAGAAGTCGCACAGCGCCTTCTTGCTCATGAACATGGAGTCGATGATCTCGCCTTCGAGCAGCGACAGCTTCGGCTTAAGGACGATGTTCTTGCCGGATTTGGTGATCAATTCCATCTTGACGTCGCGCGCTTTGTCCAGCGTCATCGATTTTTCACCATGGTAGAAGTCGCCATGCTTCATGTGCGCGACGTGGGTACGCGAGGCCATGCTCCATTCACCCATCGAATGCGGGTTCTTGCGGGCATAGTTCTTGACCGCCAACGGCGCGCGGCGGTCGGAATTGCCTTCGCGCAGCACCGGATTGACCGAGCTGCCCAGACACTTGGAATAACGGGCCTTGATCGCTTTTTCTTCGTCGCTCTTCGGGGCTTCCGGGAAGTCAGGAATCTTGTAGCCGCGTGACTGCAATTCCTTGATCGCACTAATCAATTGATGTTGGGAGGCGCTGATATTCGGCAGCTTGATGATGTTGGTGTCCGGCAGCAGAGTCATCTTGCCGAGTTCGGCCAGCGTATTCGGAACCTTCTGCTCATCGGTCAGGTAGTCGGAGAATTCAGCAAGGATGCGCGCCGAAACCGAAATATCGCTCTTGACGATCTCGATGCCGGCCGGCGCGGCGAACGTTCGAATGATCGGCAGAAAGGCGCAAGTCGCCAACAGCGGCGCCTCGTCGGTAAGTGTGTAAATAATCTTTGCTTTCCCTGCAACCATGGCAACTCCTCGATTTGGTTTGATTTACGCGGAGGTAATCTACGCCAATCCCCTTGCACCATACTTACAAACAAAATCCGGTTCGGGCATCGTTGCCTGACAAACCAGCCACCACCGGTTGTCGCAAGGCGAGGAAGGCGATCAGCCATTTCCGATGCTAATCATCTTGTAACGCGAGTGCTAAAATTAAAATTCAACTCAGGACCAGCAACAATGAAAATATCCGTCGGCCTCTACGGCGCCACTGCCCACCAGATTGCGCTGGCGACGATCCAGGGTTTCAACAAGCACTACAAGCTGTTTCGCGAAACCAGCAAGAATGCCAAGGAACGCTTCGAACAAGGCGACTGGCTCGGGGTGCATAAGGCCGTCAAGGAACGTATCCGCTTTTACGACGACCGTGTCGACGAATGCGTCGAACGCCTGCGCAACGAATTCGACGCCGGGAACCTCGATGAAAACACCTGGCAGCAGGTCAAGCTGCTCTACATCGGCCTGCTGCTCAACCACAAGCAGCCGGAGCTGGCCGAAACCTTCTTCAATTCGGTGACGACCAAGATCCTCCACCGCGACTACTTCCGCAACGACTTCATTTTTGTTCGCCCCAGCCTGTCGGTCGAAAACATCGAACCCGACCAAACCGCCACCTACCGCAGCTACTACGCGATGGAAGACGGACTGCGCGGGTCGATCCGCAAGATCGTCGGCGATTTTGAATGGCAGCGCCCGTTTGCCGACCTCGAGCGGGACGTCAACGATGTCTATCGCGCGGTTCACAGCTACCTCAAGGAGCTGCCGGCACGGGACGTCAATTTCCAGATCCAGGTTCTCGGCTCGCCCTTCTATCGTAACAAGGCGGCCTACATCATCGGCAAGGCGATCAACGGCTCGTTCGAGTATCCGTTCGCGGTCCCCGTCCTGCACGACGAAAACGGCAAGCTCTACCTCGATACCATTCTGCTCGACGCTTGGCGGATCGGCGTGCTGTTCTCGCTGTCGCGCGCCTATTTCATGGTCGACATGGAAGTTCCCTCGGGCTACGTGCAGTTCCTGCGCTCCATTCTGCCCAACAAGCCGCGCTCCGAGCTTTACATCATGCTCGGCCTCGGCAAGCAGGGCAAAACCATGTTCTTCCGTGATTTCCTCTATCACCTGCGCCATTCGGAAGACAAATTCATCATGGCCCCCGGCATTCGCGGCCTGGTCATGCTGGTGTTCACGCTGCCGTCCTACCCGTATGTCTTCAAGATCATCAAGGATGTCTTCGGCGCCTCGAAAAACATGGACCGGGCCACGGTCAAAAGAAAATTCCTGATGGTCAAGCAGGTCGACCGCGTCGGCCGGATGGCCGATACGATCGAATTCTCCAACGCCGCCTTTCCGCTCAAGCGCTTCAACGAGGAAGTCATGGACGAGTTGCGTCAACTCGCTCCGTCGTGCTTCGAAATCAAGGGCGAAACGCTGATCATCAAGCACATCTATGTCGAGCGCCGGATGGAGCCGTTGAACATCTACCTCGACCGGATGGAACGCACCAACAACATCGCGGGAATGGAACACGCCATCCGGGAATACGGCAGCGCCATTCGCGAATTGGCCCAGGCCAACATCTTTCCGGGCGACATGCTGTGGAAGAACTTTGGCGTTACCCGTTTCGGGCGCGTGGTGTTTTACGACTACGACGAAATCGAATACATGACGGATTGCAACTTCCGCAACATTCCGCCGGCGCCTGATTTTGAAACCGAAATGTCGGGCGAGGTCTGGTACCCGGTCGCCAAGAACGACGTGTTTCCGGAAGAGTTCAGCACCTTCCTGCTCGCCTCACCCACGTTGCGCAAGGCTTTCCACCAATACCATCGCGACCTGCTGAACGCCAAGTTCTGGCAGGGTGCCCAACAAAAAATCCGTGACGGGCATGTCGAGGATTTCTTCCCTTACCCCGAGGAAATTCGCTTCAGCAAGCGCCCGCCAGAACTTGATCCGCCCGAGGCCGGCTGACAAGGAATATCAAAAACCTCTAAAATACGCGCCTCAATAGTGGAGAACACAGCATGCAGTTATGCATAGCAGTCGTGCGGGAGCGCGCACCCGGCGAAAGCCGGACCGCCCTCGTCCCGGAGACAGCCAAAAAATTTGCCGCGCTTGGCGCGCGCCTGCGCATGGAGCAGAGCGCCGCAATCCAGAGCCATTTCCTTGATCAGGATTTCCCCGATGTCACCATGGTCACCGGCATCACGGAAGGCTATGACAAGGCCGGCCTGATCATGCGGGTGGCCCCGCCCTCGCCCGAGGAAATCGCCGCGATGCCGGAAGGCAGCGTCCTGATCGGTTTGCTCAAGCCGTTCGAGGACAAGGCGCGCCTCGCTGCCTTGAATGCAAGAAAAATCACCGCCTTCTCGCTCGAACTGCTGCCGCGCATCTCGCGCGCCCAGAGCATGGATGCGCTGTCGTCGCAAGCCTCCTGTGCCGGCTACCAGTGCGGCCTGATTGCCGCTGCCCGCTGCACGAAATTCTTCCCGATGCTGACCACCGCCGCCGGCACCATCCGTCCGGCCCGCGTTCTGGTCATCGGCGCCGGCGTTGCCGGCCTGCAGGCGATCGCCACCTGCAAGCGTCTGGGCGCCATGGTCGAAGCCTACGACGTGCGTTCGGCGGCACGCGAGCAGATCGAGTCGCTCGGCGCCAAATTCGTCGACACCGGCGTTTCCGCCGATGGCGCCGGCGGTTATGCCCGCGAACTGACTCCCGAGGAAAAAGCCGCCCAGGCCGAGAAACTGGCGAAAGCAGTTGCCCAGGCGGACGTGGTGATCACCACCGCGGCGGTTCCCGGCAAGAAGGCGCCGGTGATCGTCACGGTCGACATGATAAAACGCATGAAATACGGCGCCATCATCGTCGACATGGCCGCCGAATCGGGCGGCAACTGTGCGCTCACCCAGCCCGGCGAACACGTCATCGCCAACGACGTGAATATCCACGGCCCGCTCAACCTTTCGTCGCGCATGCCGACCCATGCCTCCGAGCTTTACGCCAAGAACATCTACAACTTCATCTCGCCGTGGATCAAAGACGGCGAACTGGTTTTTGACTGGGATGACGAAATCGTCGCCGGCACCCTGCTGTGCAAGGACGGCATCACGGTGAACGCTGCCGTCAAGCAAATTATGGGAGACGCATGATGGACGGCATGCTCACGCTATACATTTTCATGCTCGCCGCCTTCACCGGCTACGAGATCATCGCCAAGGTGCCGGTCATCCTGCACACGCCGCTGATGTCCGGCTCGAACTTCATCCACGGCGTGGTCGTGGTCGGCGCCATGGTCGCCCTCGGTTCGGCCGAGACCGCTCTTGAACAGGCCATCGGCTTCTTCGCCGTCGCCCTCGGTGCGGCCAACGCGGCCGGCGGTTACGTGGTGACCGAACGCATGCTCGCCATGTTCAAGAAGAAGGAGGGCGCGTAATGACGCTGCCCCTCTACGTTCAAGGTGCCTGGTTCATTGGCGCGCTGCTCTTCATCGTCGGCCTGAAAGGCATGAGTTCGCCGGCCAGCGCCCGCCAGGGTATCGTTTGGGCCGGTTACGGCATGCTGATCGCCATCGCCGGCACCTTCCTGATTCCCGGGCTGAGGAACCTCGCCCTGATGCTCGCCGCGCTCGGCATCGGCGGCGCCGCTGCCTGGATCTCCGGCAAAAAGGTGAAGATGACCGACATGCCGCAGATGGTCGCCATCTACAACGGCATGGGCGGCGGCGCGGCGGCGGCGATTGCCGCCATCGAGTTCGCCCGGGCCGGCAGCCATAGTGTCGTCGTCATCACCCTGGCCGTGATCGGCGCGCTGATCGGTTCGGTTTCCTTTACTGGTTCCTGCATCGCCTACGCGAAATTGCAGGGACTGCTCAAGAAGGCGCACCGCCTGCCAGCGCAGAACGTCGTCAACGTCCTGCTGGCGCTCGCCGCGCTTGGCTTGGGCGCCGCGATGATCGTCCTGGCCCCCGCCCAGCCCTGGCTGATCCTGGTGTTCTTCGCCATCGCGCTGGTGCTCGGCGTCATCGTCACGCTGCCGATCGGCGGCGCCGACATGCCGGTGGTGATTTCGCTGTTCAATGCCTTCACCGGCCTCGCCGTCGGCTTCGAGGGCTACGTCCTCGGCAATCCGGCATTGATCATCGCCGGCATCGTCGTCGGCGCCGCCGGCACGCTGCTCACCCAGTTGATGGCCAAGGCGATGAACCGCCCGATCTCCAACATCCTGTTCACCCCGATGGTCGCCAGTTCGGCGAGCGGCCAAGCGATCGAGGGAACGATGAAGGAACTCAGCGCCCTCGATGCGGCGGCGATGATGCGTTACGCCAGCAAGGTCATCATCGTACCGGGCTATGGCATGGCAGTGGCGCACGCCCAGCACAAGGTCTGGGAAATGACCTCGATCCTGGAAGAGGCGGGCGTCGCGGTGAAATTCGCCATCCATCCGGTAGCCGGCCGCATGCCGGGCCACATGAACGTTCTGCTGGCTGAGGCCGGCGTGCCCTACGACAAGATCTTCGATCTGGAAGAAATCAATGGCGAGTTCGCGCAGGCCGACGTGGCGCTGATCATCGGCGCCAACGACGTGGTCAATCCGAGCGCCCGCACCGACAAGTCGAGCCCGATCTACGGCATGCCGATTCTCAATGCCGATCAGGCGCAGAACGTGATCGTCATCAAGCGCGGCAAGGGCACCGGCTACTCGGGCGTCGAGAATGCGCTGTTCTATACCGACAACTGCCGCATGCTCTATGGCGATGCCCAGCCGATGGCCGGAGAGATCATCCAGCACCTCAAGTCCATGGGGTAGCGGCCAGTGATGGCCGCCCTCATGCTCACACCACCAAACAGGAGAATTTCATGGCAAATACCGTAACCCTTGGCGGCAACCCCGTCGAAGTCAGTGGCCGTTTCCCCGTCAAGGGCGACCAGGCCCCCGCCTTTTCGCTGGTCGGCAAGGATCTGGCCGACGTCAGCCTGGCCAGTCTGGCCGGCAAGCGCAAAGTCCTGAATATCTTCCCGAGCATCGATACGCCGACCTGCGCGACCTCGGTGCGCAAGTTCAACCAGCGCGCCAATGACGCTGCCAACACCGTCGTCCTCTGTATTTCCGCCGACCTCCCCTTCGCCCAGAGCCGCTTCTGCGGTGCCGAAGGACTGGATAACGTGCTGACCCTGTCGACCATGCGCGGCGGTGATTTTCTGGAAGCCTACGGCGTTGCCGTCAAGACCGGTCCGCTGACCGGCGTCGCGGCGCGCGCAGTGGTCGTGCTCGATGAAAGCGACCGTGTCCTCTACAGCGAAATGGTCGGTGAAATCGCCAACGAGCCGAATTACGACGCTGCCCTCGCTGCCTTGGGCAAGTAAGGGAATCGGGATGCGCGGCCAGCCAGGGCGCGCTTCCCGATTCCGCGCTCAACCGCGACATGACGACGCGAAAGTCCTGGTTTATCTACCTGATCGAATGCGCTGACGGCAGCATATATACGGGTATCGCCATCGATGTCGCAGCGCGCTACGCGGCCCACCTGAACGGATCCGGCGCGCGCTACACCCGCTCGCACCCGCCGGCGCGGCTACTGGGCTGCGAAGCGCACGCCGACCGCTCCTCAGCATCGAAAGCCGAGTACCGCGTGAAGCAGATGACCGCCGCCGAGAAGCGGCGCTTCGCCGCCGGTTTGCCCGCCCTCGCCCCCGCTGAGACTTCCTGACGGAACTGATGACAGCCGTGCGACTCTGACAGCGGTCACCACACCGAGCATCAGGATGTCGTCGCTTGCCGTTTCCACCGTATCCGCCGCCAGCGACATTCCGCGCACCGACTGGGAGCAGCTGGTCCCCGCCGGCCACCCCTTTCTCAACGCCGATTTTCTCGCCATCCTGGAGCGTCACGGCATGGCCGGCCCGGCCTGCGGCTGGACGGCGCGCCACCTGGTCGCCCATGACGACAGCGGCGCAACGCTCGGCATCCTGCCGCTTTATGTGCGCGCCAATTCGCATGGCGATTTCATCCATGACTGGTCCTGGGCGGCAGCTTACCGGCAACTCGGGAAACCCTATTACCCCAAGTTGCTGAACGGCTTGCCGCACACGCCGGCCCGTGGCCCGCGGCTGCTCGTCCGCCCCGGCTCCGCTGCCGACGCAGTGAGCCGGGCGCTGATCACGACGGCCTTGCAGGCGGTAGCAGCACAGCAGCTATCTTCATGGCACGTCGCTTTCCCTACCGATCACGAGGTCGAATTGCTGCGCAGCCATGGGCTGCTGGTCAGCCACAATGTGCAGTTTCACTGGCGCGACGACGGTTACGGGGATTTCGCCGGTTTCATGGCCGCCTTTAGCGCCGAGCGGCGGCGCAAGCTCAGGGCGGAGCGCCGGCGCGTCGCCGAAAGCGGACTGCGCATCGAGGTCAGGCACGGCGACGAGATCGATCGCGGGGAATGGCCCACCCTCCATGCGCTGTACGCCTCGACCTTCGACAAGTACGGGAACTACGCCGCCTTTACCGCGCAATGCTTTGCCGATCTCGCCGCCGCGCTGGGACGCCGCATGGTCCTTTTCATCGCCCGCGCCGACGGCGTTCCGGTCGCGCTGTCGATCTGCTTCCGCAGCGCTGACACCCTCTATGGCCGTTATTGGGGGACGAGCGGCAATTACCACAGCCTGCACTTCGAACTTTGCTTCTACCAGGGGATCGACTACTGCCTGCGCGAGGGGCTGGCCATCTTCGAGCCGGGCGCCGGCGGCGAGCACAAGGTAGCGCGCGGCTTCGCGCCGACCGTCGTGCGCTCCTGCCACTGGATCGCCGATGAACGCATGCGCCAGCTGCTCGAACAGCACCTGGCCAGGCAACACCCTGCGGTGCTGGCCTATGCCGAGGAGGCGGCCAGCCATCTGCCGTTCAGGAAAGACGGATAGACCGGATCACCGTGCAGCTTGCGGCGTCATCCGCAGATATTGGCCAGGTCGAAACCTTGGCGCAGTGCCGCCGGCAGTCAGCGTCGCTCAGTCGAGGGTCGCGACGTATTCGGCCACGGCATGGGTTTCCAGTTCGGTCAGCTTGGAAGCCACGGTATGCATGATGGCGTTGTCGTTGGTTCGTTCGCGCGTGTTGAATTGCTTGAGCTGGTCCTCTACATAACGCGGATGCTGGCCGGCGAGGCGCGGTAGCTGCGGCGTCCCGAGCCCCTTCGGCCCATGGCATGAGGCGCAGGCCGGCAGGCCGGAAAAGCGATTGCCCTGCTCGAAGATGTACTTGCCGACTGCCATCAGTTCTCCATCCTGGGCGCGCCGGCCGACGGCCTTGCGCTGCTCGAAATAGGCTCCGAGCGCCACCATCTCCTCTGGGGTCAACGGTTCGGCCTGCGGCTTCATCGTATCGCTCTTGCGTTTGCCGCTCTTGAAATCGGCCAACTGGCGGGCGACATATTCGGCGTGCTGCCCGGCCAGCCGCGGATAGACGGGGCTCGCCGATTCGCCGCCCTTGCCATGGCACAGCGAACAACGCTCGCCAACGATTGCCTCCGCCCGCTTCTGGTCGCCCGCCGCGTCAGCCGCCGGTGCCGGCGTGGCGATCATCACCGCCAGCGCGAAAGCGCCCGAAATCACCCCTGCTTTAATCATGTTCATCCCCTCAACCCTTGCCCGTACTGCCGAAACCGCCTTCACCACGCGAACTGGCAGCGAAATCATCAACCACGTTGAACCCGACCTGCAACACCGGCACGACGATCAACTGCGCGATGCGCTCGAGCGGGTTGAGCGTGAAACTCGCCTGCCCGCGATTCCACACCGAGACCATCAACTCGCCCTGGTAATCGCTGTCGATCAGCCCGACCAGATTGCCGAGCACGATGCCGTGCTTGTGGCCGAGCCCTGAGCGCGGCAGGATCATTGCCGCCAATCCCGGATCGGCGAGATGAATCGCCATGCCGGTGCGCACCAGCGTCGTCTGGCCGGGGGCGATTTCCAGTGGCGCATCGAGGCAGGCGCGCAGATCAAGCCCGGCCGAACCCGGCGTTGCATAGTGCGGCGGACTTTCGCGCAGGCGTGCGTCGAGAATCTTGACGTCGATACGGTGCATCAGTCTTTTCCAATGAGATCGGCAATATGTGCGACAAGCTGGCGGGCGATCACCGATTTCGGCGCCGGGGTCAGCGGGTGGGTTCCGTTGTCGTCGAACAGCACAATACGGTTGTCGTCGCCGCCGAAACCGTCCTGGATCAGGTTGCCGGCGATCAGCGGGATATTCTTCTTGCGCCGCTTGGCCTGTGCGTAGGCCTCAAGATTTCGGCTCTCGGCGGCAAAACCGACGCAGAACGGTCCATCCTTCAGTGCCGCAACCTCGGCCAGGATGTCCGGATTCTCGACCAGTTCGATCGGCGGCATGCCGCCCGCATCCTTCTTGAACTTGTGTTCGGCGACATTGGCGACACGATAATCGGCCACCGCGGCCACCGCGATGAAGATGTCCGCCCCGGCCGCCTGCGCCATCACTGCGGCGTGCATGTCGAGCGCGCTCGTCACGCTGATGCGGTCGACGCCTTGTGGCGGGCCAAAACCAACCGGACCCGAAACCAGCGTCACCCTGGCCCCGGCGCAGCGCGCGGCGCGCGCCACCGCATAGCCCATGCGCCCGGACGACAGGTTGGTGATGCCGCGCACCGGGTCGATGGCTTCGAAGGTCGGCCCGGCGGTGATCAATACTTTCCTGCCGGCCAACACCTTGGGCGTGAAGAAGGCAATCACCTCTTCAAGTATCTCATCGGGCTCCAGCATGCGGCCGGCGCCGACTTCGCCGCAGGCCTGCTCGCCGCTGGCCGGACCGAGCAGGTGCACGCCGTCAGTCACCAAGCGCGCTACATTGCGCTGCGTCGCCGGGTTTTCCCACATCTGGCGATTCATCGCCGGAGCCATCATCAAGGGGCACTCGCGCGCCAGCACCATGGTCGCCAGCAGGTCATCGGCAAAACCATGCACTGCGCGGGCGATGAAGTCGGCCGATGCCGGCGCCACCAGAATCAGGTCGGCCTGGCGCGACAGGTCGATATGCGCCATCGCGTTCGGCATCCGCGCGTCCCACTGGTCGGTGAACACCGGCTTGCCGGACAGTGCCTGGAAGGTCGTCGCCGTCACGAAGTGGGTCGCCCCCTCGGTCATCGCCACCTGCACCTCGGCGCCCTGCTTGCCGAGCAAACGGACCAGTTCGGCAGCCTTGTAGGCGGCAATGCCGCCGGTGACGCCGAGCACGATGCGCTTTCCCTGTAATTCCATTGTCTTGCCATTAGAATGAGTGCTTTCCCATTCTACTGGAAATCGCATGGCAATCAGCGACTGGCCGGAAGGCGAGCGGCCCCGCGAACGACTGCTGGCGCATGGGCCGCAAGCGCTGTCCGACGCGGAACTGCTGGCGATCTATCTGCGCGTCGGCGTGCGCGGCAAAAGCGCCGTCGATCTCGCTCGCGAACTGCTGCAACGCTTCGACGGCCAGTTGGGGGCATTGGCCGAGGCATCGCTGGACGAACTGGCCAGCGTTTCCGGCATCGGCATGGCGAAGGCGGCACAATTGAAGGCCAGTTTCGAACTGGCCCGCCGGGCGCTGAGCCAGGACATGGCGGCCCGCGACTCGTTCTCGTCCCCCGGCAAGGTGCGCGACTGGCTGCGCCTCAAACTGGCGACACGCCAGAACGAAGTCTTCATGGCGCTCTGGCTCGACGCGCAAAACCGGCTGATCAGGGCCGACGAGCTGTTCACCGGCACCCTGACGCAAACCAGCGTCTATCCCCGTGAAGTCGTCAAGGCCGCGCTCGCCAACAACGCGGCAGCCGTCATCCTCGCCCACAACCACCCATCCGGCGTCGCCGAGCCGTCGCCAGCCGACGAAATGCTGACACGTAACCTGAAAGCGGCACTGGCCTTGGTCGATGTGAAGGTGCTCGATCATTTCATCGTCGCCGGTATCGGCATACCGCTCTCGTTTGCCGAACGCGGGCTTTTGTAGAAAAGACAAAAATCGCTTGAACTAACCGGGGGTTCTTGGCTATACTCGCGGGCTTTCTTCTAGCGAATTCTGGAGCACCAATCATGGCGCGAGTCTGCCAAGTAACGGGAAAAGCCCCGATGGTTGGGAACAAGGTTTCCCATGCCAACAATAGAACGAAGCGTCGCTTCCTGCCGAACCTGCAGTACCGTCGTTTCTGGGTCGAGTCTGAAAACCGCTTCCTGCGCCTGCGCGTTTCCAACGCCGGCCTGCGTCTTATCGACAAGAACGGCATTGATGCCGTCCTTGCCGATCTGCGCGCGCGCGGTGAAGTCTGATTAAGGAAGGATAGATAAAATGGCTAAAGGCGGTCGCGAAAAGATCAAGCTGGAATCCACGGCTGGCACCGGGCACTTCTACACCACCTCCAAGAACAAGCGCACGACGCCTGAAAAACTGGAGATGATGAAGTACGACCCGAAGGCCCGCAAGCACGTTGCTTACAAGGAAGTGAAGCTGAAGTAATTCGCTTCCCTCCAGCTTTCGACAAACCCGCCTTTCGGCGGGTTTTGTTTTGCAGACCCCGCGGCGCTCAGCCCTTGCGCATGAACAGTAACGCAGCGTAGCCGACGATCCCGGCGAAAACCAGCAGCGACCAGTTGGCCATCGACAGCGCGAGAAACTCCCAATCGCGGCTGGTGCAAAAACCGGTCGCGAGAAACAGCGACGGCCACTGCATGCCCAGCCAGTCGACCAGGCGTTCGATCAGGTTCGGATCGCTGTAGCCGCACTCGGTCGCCAGAAGCGGAAAGGCCTGCATCCAGGTCTGGTAGCCCGCAACCGCCACGCCACCAGACGCCAGCGCGGCGATCAGCGCCGACCACAGCAGCCGTCCGCCAGGGAGCAAAACGCCAGCCAGGGCAACCAGCCCGATGGCCATGTAGAGCAGGCGCTGGAAAATGCACAGTGGACACGGCGCCAGCCGTAACAGGTGCTGCAGTTCGATGCTGGCCGCCACCAGACCGAACGTCCCGAGCGTCAGCACGACAAACCATGCCCTGACGGGCGCCTCACGCCAGCGCATAGCTCCGCATCCGGATCGACACGTCCTGCAGTTGGCGAATGCCTGAGGCTTCGGCCTTCTGGCACCACGCCTGGAGATCGGCAACCAGTTGCTCGCGACTCGCGTTGCTGCGGTTCCACAGCGCGGTCAGCTCGTCGCGCATGGCGTAGAAAGTGGCAAGGTTCTGGCTACTTGCCAGCATCTGCTCAAGCCGTTTGCGCCAGTCGTCGGGAATCTGGCGTACATCGACTTCCAGCCATTGCTTGAGACCCTTATAGTTGGCCTTGTCCTGCAACTTAGCCAGTTCCTCCCGGTACAGCTTCCGCATCAGGCTGGCATAGCGCGCCAGCACGTCGTGGCGATGGTTGATGACCGCCTCCAGCGTATCGCCATCGACCACCAGGCGCGGCGAGCCAACTCTCGGCACCGGCGCCAGCTTTTTCACCCGGGCCATGCCTAGGGCAGACAGGATGCGGATGTACATCCAGCCGATGTCGAACTCGTACCAGCGATTCGACAGCTTGGCCGAGGTCGCGAACGCATGGTGGTTGTTGTGCAGTTCC
>Ga0209507_1001511_pt1 | contig 18163 bp, 13 predicted proteins | sample AD_UKC028_MetaG_FD_184414 | JGI IMG/M metagenome (GOLD analysis project Ga0209507, IMG submission 184414) | Active sludge microbial communities of municipal wastewater-treating anaerobic digesters from USA - AD_UKC028_MetaG (SPAdes) (version 2) | ecosystem: Engineered > Bioreactor > Anaerobic >...
GGCGCTCCTGCGAAAGCGGCGGCAAAACCACTCTCAAATGCGTTCCTTCGTTGGCAACGGTTACGCCTAAATTTGCCGCTTGAATGGCTTTTTCGCAAGGCACCAAAGCATTTTTATCCCACGGCTGAACAATTAAAGAGTTGGGTAAGTTCACTTGCACGTTAGCCACCTGCTTTAACGGCAAAAGGCTGTTATAAAAATCCACCCGGACGTTTTCCAGAATGCCCGGCTGAGGCCGGCTGGAACGAATCGCTGCCAATTCTTTCTTTAAGAATTCAATGGCCGCTTCGCTGTCCTTATTAAATTTTTTAATGATTTCTTCCATAGTTTTTTATTTCTCTTAGCCTTTAAATTAATTTTTATGTTATAGCGGAGTTTTTTATTAAAAATTGAAAGCGTCATCTTTTCATTCCGACCAAAATAATATTTGAATCTGAAGGATTAATTTTAATGGCCCGAATGACATTTGATTGGTTTAACGACCGAATGCTCCAATCATGACCATTGGGAGAAATATAAAGGCGTCCGCCAAAACCGATCAGAACCTCTCCCCTCTCATCATTATACATAATTGCCGTAGCTGGTAAACCTTCGGGTAAAAGCGAATCCATTTTTTGCCAAGTACTTCCAAAGTCAAAAGAGCGCCAAGCGCCGCTATTGGAAGCTAAAAATAAGCCATTTTCTTTGCTGAACCAGATATCGTTAATGCCGGATATGCCGTAAGCAGCCAGAATTCCCGACAAATCAGCGAAGGAATAGCCCGCATCCGAACTCTTGTACAAAGACTGACTGGAAATAATGAAAATGTTCTGGTCATTCTTCGGATCAAAGACAATCTTTTGCAAAGAATCGGAAAATTGCTTCAGCAGACGGAAACTTGCTCCACCATTATCAGAACAGCTGAATACCCCTTCCGTAGAAATAAAATAGATTCTGTTGTTTTGCGGATTGAATTTTAAATCGGAAATAACCGCTCCTTCATTGTTGGTGCTATAAACCTCTTTCAGACTTTTCAAACCGTCAGCGGAACGGTAAAGGCGGCCGAAATTGGATTTAGAAGCCGCAACCAGAATGTCGCTGGAATTTTGGTCTAAAAAAACCATTTGATTGATTGCCACCGGCGACCGCAAAAAACCGGTCTCATCCACGATCCTCTCCCATTTTTCGCCCAGCTGAACGGTTTTGAACAATCCCTGATTAGTCGCGTTAAAAATGCTGGCATCCGGCGCGAAAATAAAATTATTTATCTCCCCGAAAGCCAAACCCTGGCTGTTTTTTAGAAAACTATCGCCGGCATCAAGGGAATAGTAAAAAACGCTTCCATTGAAATTAAAACCAGTAAGGCTGGCAGAAAGAAAGCTAACGGCGCTTGGCGCCGCATAGAGAACCAAACCCACCACCACAATCGCCAAAAACATAGTCGTCGTCTTTTTCATTGCCTGCCATTTTGCATCTGAAAAACAAAATTTTCAATTTGCAGCCGCGGATTGACGTTATAATCCTTAAGCCGACGCAAGATTTTTAAAGCGACACGGATATTTTTCCAATCAGCCGTTCCGGAAAGGGACGTAATCTTCAAATCGCTTAAGCCCAAAACATTAAAACTTTGATCCCTTAAAAGCAAAATGACATCTTCCAAAAACTTATTTTCCTCTTCGCTGCTGCGGCCGAACACCTTTTTCGCCGAATGAAAATTATTTTTGGGATCACGGCAAAAATCCATCGCCTCTTTCGTGATTTGCTTTTGAAAATAAGCCTGCGGCTTATTCAGCGGAATGTTGAGCACCTGAAGGCGCGAATAAAGCGTCGGCAAAATCCTGTTTTCATTGCGGACCAAAAAGAACAAAACCGCGCCCCGGGGTGGTTCTTCGGTTATTTTTAACAGCGCATTTTGCGCTTCAAATTCCAAATCCTCCAGATGATTAATTATTAAAAATTTTTTATCGCTGCTGGTCAAATAAAGGAAACGGATGGCCTGGCGGACGCTTTCAATAGACGGCTCTAAAACAGGAACTTTATCAACCATTCCCTCATTCAAATGCGCGGCCGAAGAAATCAGCAAAATATCCCGAATATCGGAAACCTTTTGAGCAATCGTCAAAGCCGATTCCAGCTTATCCTTTTCGTCCAACCCGAGAAAAAGCCAGCTTCCTTCAAGTAAATTTTTATCAATAATTTTTTGAAAATAGTTTTCTAAAGAAAACATCTTTATTTCTTACTCATCACCGCCCGTTTATACAAATCCAGGTGCTCCAAAATGATTCCCGTTCCCTTACCCACGCAAAAAAGCGGATCTTCAGCCACATAGGCATTCACGCCCGTCGCCTTGGCGATAAATTCGTCAATATTCCTCAATAGGCCGCCGCCTCCGGAAATAACTATTCCCTTTTCAATAATATCCGCTGCCAATTCCGGCGGTGTATTCAAAAAAACCGAACGAATCGTCTCGCTGATTTCATCCAAGTGACCGGAAATCGCTTCCGCCACCTCGTTGGAATTCATTGTAATGGAACGGGGTAAACCGGTATCCAAATCCCGACCCCTCACCTCGCATTCCAATTTATTTTTCTGGTTGACCGCCGAACCGATTTCAATTTTCACTTTTTCCGCCGTCTGCTCGCCGATGGCCAAATTGTATTTTTTCTTGACGTATTCGGCAATCGCTTCGTCAAATTTATTTCCGGCGATTCGAAGCGAGGCCCAGGAAACAATTCCGCCCAAAGAAATCACTGCCACCTCGGCCGTTCCACCGCCGATATTGACAATCATATGGCCTGAAGCGGAGTTAATCGGAATTCCGGCGCCCAAAGCAGCCAAAATCGGCTCTCTCACCAAATAAGCCTCCCGCGCACCGGCTTCTAAGGTAGCGTTAATAACTGCCCGGCGCTCCGTCGAGGTAATGCCGGCCGGACCGGAAACAATCACAATCGGTTTAAAAATATTGAAACTGCCCAAAGTCTTGGAGATAAAATACTGAAGCATGGCTTTGGTGGTTTTATAGTCGGCAATCACTCCATCTTTCAAAGGACGGTAGGCGCCGATATCATTCGGCGTCCGCCCCAACATTTCTTTAGCCTCATGCCCGACTGCCAGAACCTTATTATCATTCAAATCATAAGCTACAATGGTCGGCTCAAAAACCACCGCCCCCTTGCCGGGAATAAAAACTAATGTGTTAGTCGTTCCTAAATCAATGCCGATTCTTTTTATAAACACGTTCCCTCACTTCGCTTGGTCAAATGCAAAATTCAAAATGAAAAATGCAAAATTATAAAGCGAATGATAAAAATTAAATTACTCTGCGACAACTCTTTTAATACTGGCTCCGATTTTCTGCAGGCGCTCTTCTATTCTTTCATATCCTCTATCGATTTCGCCGGCGCCTGATAGCGTGCTTTTACCCGAAGCCGTTAAGGCGGCGATTATCAAAGTGGCGCCTGCCCTCAAATCCGCTGATTTCACGTTCGTGCCGTAAAGCAAAGTTGGGCCGCTAATAAGAAGACGATGCGGATCGCAAATGGTAATGTTAGCGCCCATTTGATTCAATTCCTCGCTATAACGAAACCTTCCCTCAAATAAAGTGTCGAAAATCAAAGTGGTCCCTTGCGCTTGCGTTCCTAAAACAGAAAATGGAGCTTGTAAATCGGTCGGAAAACCCGGATACGGAAGCGTTTGGATTTTGGCGCCGGATAAATTAGAATCTGCTCCGCTGATTACGGCTTCTTGTTCTCCTATTCTATAGGAAACTCCCATTTTTTTCAAATTGCGAAAAACCATTTCCAAATATTCCACCGGAACATTTTTTACTTTCAGGTTGCTTTTAGTGGAAGCGGCCAGAGAAAAAAACGTGCCGGCTTCAATATAATCCGGCCAAATGGTATGCTCGGCGCCTTTTAAATTCTTTCTGCCCGCTATTTTTAACGTATGTGTTCCCAAGCCGCTGACTTCGGCGCCCATTTTCTTTAAAAATTCTCCCAATTCCTGAATGTGCGGTTCTAAAGCGGCCAAATGAATCTCGCCCCTCCCCTCCAAACCCGCCAATAAAGTCATTAAATTTTCCGTAGCTGTTACGCTGAATTCTTTTAAAACAACAGTGGCTGGCTGGAAATTTTTCGGCGCCGTTAAATAATAAACTTCTCGGGAATTTTCCTCAGCCTTCTCGGCCGTCACACCCAAATCGCCGAAACCCTCAAAGTGCGCGTCTAAACCCCGAACTCCGATCTGGCAGCCGCCGGGCTTGCCGATTTTCAGCTCTCCGCGTCTGGCCAAAACCGGACCCGCCACCAAAATGGAAGCTCTGATTTTCCGGGTTAATTTCAAATCGCTGGGCTCAATTTTTAAATCTTTGGCCTGAATTTTTACCGTCCGCTCATCCAACCACTCCACTTCCGCTCCATAACCCTTTAAAATCTCGAGCATCGCCAAAACATCGCTCACCAACGGCACATTTTTTATAACACAGGGTTCGGACGTCAAAAGCGTGGCCGCCAAAATCGCCAAAGCGCCATTTTTGCTGCCCCGGACTTCAATTTCTCCGCCTAATTTTTGACCACCCTCAATCTCAAAAACTTCATTCATCATTAACATTTAACCTGAAAAATAATAAAAAATCAAACCTCTCCGTCAGCGCTGTTCAAAACAATAATTGTCCGGCCAGCCCCTCCCAAAATTAAAATTATGTTATACTGATATCAATGCTTAGCTCTTCTCCCCGACAAACTCAGAAAATAGCGGAGATTTTGGTAAAAACCCTATTGGCCGACCCGGAAAAAAGTCCGCGGATTTTTTGCCTGCAAGGAGATTTGGGCGCCGGCAAAACGACTTTTATTCAGGGAATCGCCAAGGCCTTAAAAATAAAAAATAAAATTTTGAGCCCGACTTTCGTAATTATGAAGGATTTTAAAATCGGCCTCCGGCCGTTTCAAAGACTTTTTCACATTGACTGCTATCGCTTTGACAAGCCCGAGGAGATTTTAGCCTTGAATTTTAAAGAAATAATTACTAATCCCAAAAATCTTATTTTTATTGAATGGCCGGAACGAATTGCCAAGTTTCTGCCCAAAAATTCCGTTTGGCTGGAATTTAAAGTTAAAGGAAAGAATAAACGAGAAATCATCATAAGCTCAAAACGTAAAATGCAAAGTTCAAAACAACAACTTAAAACTAAAAACTTTTGAGTTTTGAATCATAATTCATGAAAACTTTAGTTTTAATTGATTCTCACGCCTTAATCCACCGCTGTTTTCACGCCCTGCCGCCTTTAACCACGCCTCAGGGCCAGCCCATCGGCGCCGTTTACGGCACCGCCAACATTATTTTAAGAATGCTGCGAGAAATCAAGCCGGATTACGTCGCGGCTTGTTTTGATCTGGCCGAGCCGACTTTCCGCCATCAGGAATACAAAGAATACAAGGCCAAACGCGCCAAAACGCCGGAAGATTTAACGCCGCAATTTGAAGCGATACGCCGGCTTTACGATGCCTTCGGAATAAAATATTTCGAAAAAAGCGGGTTTGAGGCCGATGACATCATCGGCTCCTTAGCCAAAAAATTCTCCGGCCAAGTTGATAGAATAATCATCGTTACCGGCGATCTGGACACCCTGCAATTAATTGCTGATGGAAAAGTGATGGTTTACACAATGAAACGGGGGGTTCAAGAAACGATGATTTATGACGAAAAAGCCGTGACCGAACGCTTCGGACTCTCTCCCCAACAAATGGTTGACTTTAAGGGCCTGAAGGGCGATCCCTCGGATAATATTCCCGGAGTTTTCGGCATTGGCGAAAAAGGAGCGATAAGGATCCTGCAAAAATTTTCCAGCTTGGAAAATCTTTACCAGGAAATTGAAAAACCAGATTTTCGGGCCACCAAAGAATTCAACGAAAAACTGCTCGGAAAGCTGCGCGAACAAAAAGAACAAGCACTCTTTAGCAAATACTTGGCTTCCATCCGCACCGATTTGGAATTTGACGTTTCCCTACCAGACCTGGCCTTCACTGAACTGAATCAAGAAAAAATCATTCCGCTTTTCCAAGAATGGCGCTTTGACAGTTTGATTAATCGCTTAAAAGGCGGCCAGACCCCTCTTCCCGAAACCAATCCTAGTTCCGCTCCCGCCGCCGTTCCTTCTGATTTAAAATATTTAATTGCTGGAATGAAAGATGGCGATGAAATAACAATTCTAAAAGAAGGCGAAGCTTTAACCATTTCCTGGAAAGAAAAAATATTCATTATAAGTTGCGATCAAAACGATTTGGAAAAACTCGCGTCGATTTTGACTTCGGAAAAAATCGTAAAAATCGGCTATGATTTCAAAGAAATTTATAAAACCTTGACGAACTTCAACGTTTCTCTCAACGGTTTAAAACACGACGTTAAAATCGCAGCCTGGCTATTGAATTCTGATTCCAAAGATTATTCTTTGGAAAAAATCTGGCAAAAAAGCTTTCAGACGCCTTGGCCTAAAGAACCGCCTGTTTTTTCCTTAGTAAAAATAAAAGAATTCCAACAGCAAAAAATTAAAGAATGGGAATTGAATAATGTTTTTGAAAACATTGAAATGCCGCTTATCCCAATTCTGGCAAAAATGGAAAGAGAGGGCGTTAAAACGGACAAAAATTATCTGGAAAACCTTAATAAAAAAATTGAAATTGAAATCAGCGCCTTAGAAAAAGAAATCCACCAATTAGTCGGCTCCCCCTTCAATGTCAGCTCGCCCAAACAGCTTTCGGAAATTCTTTTTAAAAAACTGGGAATCCCAACCAAGGGCCTGCGCAAAACTCCGGCCGGCGTCATCTCAACCCAAGAATTAGAACTCATAAAAATAAAAGATGCCCATCCCATCATTAACCTGATTCTTCGCTATCGCCAATTAACCAAACTGAAAACCACTTATATTGAGCCCCTGTCTCGGTTAGGTGATTCCAACCAGCGCATTCACACCAATTACAACCAAACCGGAACCGCTACGGGCCGGCTCTCTTCAGATAATCCCAATTTGCAAAATATCCCCAATCAAGGAGAATGGGCTAAGGAAATCCGCAAAAGCTTCATCGCCGAAAAAAACCACAAGCTTCTTTCTCTGGATTACTCCCAGATTGAACTGCGCATCGCCGCTGCTTTGTCTCAGGACGAAAAAATGACTGCGGCCTTTAACGAAGGAAAAGACATCCACTCTCTCACCGCCGCCGAAGTCAATAATGTTGCTTTTAACGCAGTAACGGCCGGAATGCGCCGGCAAGCCAAAACCCTGAATTTCGGAGTTCTATACGGAATGGGCTCCCGAGCTTTCAGCGAAACGACCGGAATGCCCAAGGCCCAAGCCCAAAAATTCATTGAAGAATATTATAATGATTTCAACGGCATTAAAAATTGGCAGGAAAAAATCAAAGCCGAGGGGAGGACATTCGGCTATATCAAAACTTTAACCGGCCGAAGACGCTGGGTTTTAGATTTGGCTTCGGAAAACCAGAAATACCGCTCCATGGCCGAACGCATTAGTGTCAACTTCCCGATTCAGGGATTGGCGGCGGATATCATTAAATTGGCAATGATTAAAATAAACGAAAAATTAGAAAAAGAGGGGCTGACTGATAAAATAAAAATGATCCTCCAGATCCACGACGAACTGATCTTTGAGGTGGAAGAAAATTTTATCGCTCCAGCGGAAAAAACATTGAAAGAAGCGATGGAGAAAGCGTTTCCTTTGGAAATCGCGCTCAAAGCCGAAAGCGGTTTTGGACATAATTTGGCGGAAACAGACTAAACGAAGTACTTTTTCAGAAGGGTGAGGGCTGCGCCGCCAAATAACAAGCCGACTAAAACAGCCAAGATAACTATTTTCTTCATTGAAAACGAGTTTGTTTCCAAAACGGAGTCGCCAACCGCTTCGGCAGAAAGGCTGGGCTGAGGGGAATTAGAATTTAAATCCTGGCTAGCGCTCGGATTCGCAGCATCGGAATATTGGTTCGCCTCTCCCGGAGTTAAAATATTGGTCCAGCGCCAATCGTTGGAGCCAAAACGGCTGAAAGAATATCCCTCCTTAGACCCAGCGGTAAAAGAGATTTTGAAAGCTTCAGTGGAATCGGGCGCGATTAAACTCAATGCCTCAGCATCATTATTGATGCTGATTTTTGTTGTGTTCCGGCTTAAAACCAGGTAGCTCTTGGCTTTTATTTCTTCCGCGTCAAAATTGTAAGCTTTCCCGCTGGCATCTTGCAGTTTCCAACCAAGCAAAGCAACGTCATTTTGACCGGCATTATAAATTTCTATCCATTCATTTTCTTCGTCAGAGCCAACGGGATTGGGTATAAATTCATTAATAATCAATTGCACAACAATAGCCTTGGGTGTTTCAGTGGACGCCACGCTTTCAACCAAACTCGCATTTAGGTCCGGAGCAGGCGTCGCTGAAAAATTAGGGGTCACAACGGTTGTCGCTGTCGGACTCAGCTTAGGAGAACAATTCGGGCTATTATCAAAATCGGGTGATCCGCCAAAGTTCTGTGCCGGACAAAATTGGCCGTTATTCTCGCTGATTCTTTCCAAGGAATAGCCGTCGCCATTCGCACCCAAACCATTGTCATAATTAATTTCTTCAATAACCTGGCCGCTGACGTCAATGACCTTCAAAATTTCTGCCGTATTGCTTAAACTCATCACCGTATCAATGACAATACCAGAAAATCCCGGATGATCCGACAAAAACACATCGGCCTTATCAGCCAAAATTGCATAGCCGCCGGAAGGAATCAGCAAAGAGCCTTGGCCGCCATTTTTCGGCGGAAGGTTCAAATTATGATTTGACCCGTCATTGAATTTCCAGCCGGCTAGGTCAATCTCCGCCGAAGAAATATTTTTTATTTCTACCCACTCACGATTATCATCGCTGCCTTCCAAATCATACATTACTTCATTGATAATTATTGAGCCGGCGGACAGAACCCGATGGGCAGAAAAAAATGAAAATAATAAAATTAAAAGGATTAACAATTTCTTATACATAAAAGCTTAAAATGCAAAGCGCAAAACTAAAAACAACAACTGAAAACTAAAAACTTTTAAATCCTGGGTTAATTTCTTTTTATGGCATAGCGAAGTTTTTTACTAAAAATTGAGGATGCTTTTTAGTAAAATCGCACTGTTTGAGAAGCGAAGCGACGAGTTTGCGATTTTACGTCAGAAAAAATATTCCAATTTTTTAAAAAACGCAGCGTTTAATAAAAAATTAATCCAGGAGTTTCTCCTGCTTATTCTTTTTTAAATTATGCAAATTCAAATGCTTATAGCCGGCATCGGTGATAATCCGGCCCTTGGGCGTCCGCTCAATTAGCCCCAAACGCATCAAATAAGGCTCATAAACCTCTTCCACCGTATCTCTCTCTTCATTGGTGGCCGCCGCCAAAGCCGCAATGCCCACTGGTCCGCCGCTGAATTTATCAATAATGGTTTCCAAAATCTTTCTGTCCGTCGCCTCCAAACCCACTTCATCAATTTCAAATAATCCTAAGGACCGCTTCCCTATTTCGTCGGTGATAATTCCATTACCCTCCACCACGGCCAAATCACGGCTGCGCTTTAACAACCGGTTGGCGATTCGAGGGGTGGCTCGACTCGCCAAGGCCAAAACTTTAATGGCTTGCGGCTCAATTTCAATTTCCAAAACCTGAGCATTATGCTTAATTATTTTTTCAATATCTTCATTCTCATAAAAATCCAGCTTGAAAATGGCGCCGAACCGCGATCTTAACGGACTGGAGAGCAACCCCATTCTGGTGGTAGCGGCAATCAAAGTAAACGCCGGAAGCTCCAACTGCACTGTCCGGGCAGACGGCCCCTTACCCAAAATCAGGTTCAACACGCGCGATTCCATAGCCGAATAAAGGATTTCTTCAATCAACTTGTTCAGACGGTGGGCCTCGTCAATGAATAAAATGTCGCCTTCATTTAAATTAGTTAAAATGGAGGCCACGTCTCCGGCCTTCTCTATCGCCGGACCGGAAGTGACTTTAATGCCAGCGTTCATCTCCCAAGAAATCAAATGGGCTAACGTTGTTTTGCCGAGTCCGGCCGGACCATAAAACAAAAGGTGGTCAGGCGACTCCTTTCTTTTTCTGGCAGACTCCAGCATAATCTGCAAATTTTTCTTGATTTTTTCCTGGCCTACGAAATCCCGCCAGGATTTCGGCCGCAAGGCCGAATCCAAAAGCGGATCGGGCTTAAAAATGTTTTTGGACATAATTTATCTGAAACGAAGCGTTAAACGAAAAGAAATTCTGACGGCCCCTCCCTATTGACAGCCGATAATATTTGTGATATAATGGAAACAGTTAAAAAAATTAAAGTACAAAAATTGTTCTCTTCAACCTGGGAGCAATTGGCACTAAACCACCAATTATTAATGCCTTCTAGGGAGTTTCTTTAAGGGTATTCTGGTTCCGACTGGGCTATTCCTCGGGGTAATTCCTGACCTCATGGTTCGCTATGAGAAATTGCTTCCGGGTTCAAGAGAATAATCGGTCATTCCAATCTTCTTCTGCAGCCACCGGAGAAGGTTTTTTGTTTTAAATAATCTTTCCCAAAACCGCTTCTGCTTCATCAACACTAATTAACCCGGCTAAGATTTTGAGAAGTGCGTCCTCTTCCATCGTCACCATTCCCTTTTTAACCGCCGCTTCTTTCAACTGAAAAATAGTGGGCAGTCGCGGCTGATTTATGATTTGCTGGATTTCCTGATCGACAACCAAAAGTTCCAGCACCGCTATTCTACCCTTGTAACCGGTGCCGTTACATTCATCGCAACCCGGACCCGCTTCAAACACTTCTATTGCCTGGCCCAGTTCCGGTTTTTTCACCCGATTGGGAAGCCGGCTCACCATTTTTCTGGCGTTTTCCGCTTCTTCTGTGATTAATTTCACTTTTTTCCGGCAAGAAACGCAGAGTTTGCGCACTAATCTCTGGGCAATGGCCAAATTTAAAGCTGGCGCTAAAATTGCCGGCTGAACAGCCATATCCAAAAGCCGCGGAATTGTGCCGGCCGCCTCATTGGTATGCAAAGTGGAAAAAACCAAGTGGCCGGTCAAAGCGGCATGCATGGCAATCTCCGCCGTTTCGTTGTCGCGGATCTCGCCGATCAAAATCACATCCGGATCCTGCCTTAAAATTGACCTTAAGCCGTTGGCAAAAGTATAATTTTTCCCCGCATTCACCTGTGTCTGGGTAATTCCATCCAGATGGTATTCAATTGGATCTTCTACCGTGATGATTTTCATTTCCGGATCGTAAACTTTTCTCAGGAAGGCATAGAGCGTCGTGGTTTTACCCGAACCGGTGGGACCGGTGTTCAAAATAATTCCATTGGGTCTCTTAATCTGCTCGTCAATAATCGTCAAGTCGTCTTCGCGAAAACCTAAATCCTCCAGATTCAATTGAATGGTTTTCGGATTCAAGATTCTCATAACCACGGTTTCGCCATAGGCACTGGGAATGATGGAAACGCGGATTTCAATCGTTACCTCGGAGGCTTTAATGGTAAAACGGCCGTCTTGCGCAGTGGAATGAATGTTGATTTTCATCCCGCCCAAAAGTTTGATGCGCGACAAAATGGAACGGTAATAATTGAGCGACAAATCCGCAATATCCTGCAGAGCGCCGTCAATGCGGTAACGCAAGCGGCCGACCCCCTCTTCCGCTTCCACGTGAACATCGGAAGCGTCCAAAGCCAAAGCGCCGGCTAAAATGATTTCCAAAATTTGAGAAGCATAGGGTTTATCAAACGACGAAATTTGCTCCCGCACCTGCCTGATGCTTTTTATTTCTTTTTGGACATCGGTTAATTGCTGCAATTCCACGTCAATCTTACCGGTAATTTCTTTTTTGTGACGTGCGGCGATTAATCCATAATCCTGCCAAACGTATTTTAATGATTCCAAAGAAACGACATAAATCTTCAATTGGTACCCCTGCGCTTTTAATTTTTCCATCACAATCTTAGTGGCTGCCAGTTCCGGATCCTTGCAGGCGAAACTCAAAACCTTTTGCTTCAATATAAAAGGAGCGCAAAAAGCGCTCCGAGCTTCATCTTCCGTAATCAATTCCAATGCCTGAGTCTGGGGAGAAAGGATGGAAAGATTAAGATATTCGTTATTAGTCCTATCAGCCAAAAGTCTCGCCTCCCTTTCCTCGGCCTTAAGGGTTTCTTCGGCTAATTTTTCCTTTAATTCTTTTGTTTGCGAATCGCTATTTTGTAAGGGCATGCCTATTTAAAATAATCAAAACCCAATCTTAAGAACTCTCCAACTTAAAAATACTCCGAAAACAATAATTTTTCAATACTCCGGGAGCTACTCGCCGATAATCAGGTTTATTTTTTCCAAAAGAGCGCCCGCAGACCGGAAAATGACTCCCTCGCCATTTAAAGCGTAACGACCCAAGCCGAACTGGTATTTGAAAATATTGAATTTATCGCGGTCGTCAATTTCCGCGAACATTATTTCTTCCCCGCTTTGAACGATAAGATGGGAGGAATCCTTATACCAAAAAATTTGGGCCGGAGCGTTAACCGTCAGATCTTCCAAAATCACCTCTTCTCCCGCTTTTTTATTGGTATCCTGATTAAAATCTTCCAGAAAATATATCTTTAACTGGCCATTGATATCGCTGTAGGCCAATTTTTTGTTATCCGGCGAAAAAGAAAAATTTTGGGCTGCCGAGCTTATGGTCTTAACGGGCTGACCGGACCGGATAAGCAGCAATTCGTTATTCTTCATTAAAACGGCGACGTTGGAAGCGTTAACGGAAACGGCCCAATTGCCGATTTCTATCTTTTCGTTTTCAATGATAGCCAAGGGCGAAGTATTTTTCAAAATAAAATTATAAGAGTAAATGCTCCCTTCCTTATCTACCCAAAAAAGATTGCCGCCATTCACAACGAAATCAATGGGATTCTCGGCGGACAAAAAAGCTTTTTCTTTCCTGTTCAAATCCAGAATGGCGATATTTTTATTTGTTTCAATTATATATTTATTATCTTCAAAGGGATAAAAAACGATTTTCCTGATTTTGCTTAAATTATACGCACTGGCTGTTTTATTCAAATTGGTTACTTGATTCGGTTCCAAGCGGTCCCAAAGATAAAAAATCGTCTGGCCTGACGAACGGTTGTAATCGGAAAAAATTATTTGATTGGGATTGGGGCTGTCCAAAACGAAACCGCTCAACAAATCGGGTTGTTCGGTGCTGATTATTTTCTTCCTGAACATTTCGGTCGTGGTTGCACTTTTCTGGTTAAAAAGCGAAAGAGAGCCAAACCAGCCAGACTTATCTTTGCCCTTCATTTCCAAAATAATTTCTTCCCTGTTTTCCAAGGGTGAAAAATCGGTGATTTCTGCGGTCGAAGTCACCTCGTAAACGCTTTCCTTGAGCGGCGACTGCGGCAAAATAATAATGTGGGAAAAACTATTTACCAAACTTGGCTCTATTGCTACTTTTTTACTCCAATCGAAATATCCTTCTTTGGATACTTTCAACTGATAAGACCTGGGGAAAAGATTTTGGACGAAAATGCCCGTAGAAAGCAAACCGCTTTTCTTGTTAGTATTTTCCCCGTCCAAAAAAACATCCGTTATTTTCGGCGCGGTCTTCAGATAAAGGCCGCCGGTCTGCCCGATTTGAAGAGTCTTCCAATCAACCCGATAACCGAACGAGAAAACCAAAAGCCAAGCGCCGGCAACAACGAAGAAGCCGACGATACACCAAAACATTATCCGACGAGTTTTCTTGCTCATAAATTAAATCGTCACCACCCTGTTTTTCCCCTTTTTCTTGGCCTGGTACATCGCCTTATCCGCTTGCGCTATCAACTCTCCCAGAGTTTTTCTTTTATTCGCAGGTGCGACGCCATCTATCCCAGCCACTCCGAAGCTGGCGGTTAGCTTGATTTTCTTTGCGCGTTTAAGGATAAATTCGCGTTGGCTTATTTTGACGCGCAGATCCTCGCTGATTTTCAGGGCTTCTGCCTTGCCGGCGCCCAAAAGCAGAATAACGATTTCTTCTCCGCCCCAGCGGCCGATAACGTCAATTTCCCGCAAAGAATTCCTAAGAATTTCAGCGACGCCCTTCAAAACCGCATCTCCGGCTTCGTGACCGAATTTATCGTTTATTTTCTTAAAGTCGTCCAAATCCAAAAGAACCAGGGCGATTTCTTCAATCCGGAATTTTTTCCGCTCGTGGTTCTTAACGCTCATCACCATCCTGAAAATCTTCTCGCTGGCTTCTAAAAACCCCCGCCGATTATATAAATCAGTCAGGGGGTCTTTATAAACCAGTTTTTGCAGAAGGGCGACCTGCTTTTTCAGTTTTTCTAATTCGTTAGACACAAAATCTATTGCAGCTTCTGACTACGCTCACTGCCATTTCTACTTCATATTCGCATAGGCCTTGATTACTGGTGAGTCGGAAGCAAGCTCTTGGATAAAAACAACGTAATCCTTATTAATCGTTATCTCCGGCATCGGCTTGAAAAATTCGTCTTTGAGCTGATTGAAACTAACTTGAGGCTGATCGCCTTCTTTCGCGGCCGCTTGAACGTTAATGTAGCCGGGGTTCTTTAAAATCAAAAGGTCATCGGTGTTTTTAGTTATCTGACCGTAATAGCCCAGACTATTGGTGCCATTGGCGATATAAACCAAATAATACTTATCACTGCTGGTTCCAAAAATATTGCCCCAGATGCCCGCCCCTCCTTTTTTGACGACAACGAAGCCTAAGGCACAGAGAATGGCGATTATCGCCAGGATTAAAATTATGGTTAAAATTATTTTATTGGTTTTTCCCATAAAACTTTTTAGTTTCGGTTTAATTTTTCGACCTTATTGGTAAATTTTATTCTGCTTAATGAATTTTACTCCACAATTAAGGAATTTTCAAATAGGAGTGGGGACTCCACTCTTATTTATTTCTTACTTTGTGGCGATAACGTAGCCTTTGACCTCGGAGTTCAAACCGCCGCACAAATCGCAATAAAACATAAATTTCCCCGCATTAACCGTCTGAAATTCCAAAACTTTTGTTTCGCCCTTGTGAACGATCTGTTTCATCCCGTAATCGGGAATGGTCAAATCGTAGGTCTTGTCTACGGCAGTAAAATTTATGTGAACTACGTCGCCGACATTGGCAATAATCGTGTCGGGAGAAAAGGCGTTTTTGTCCGCCGCAATGCTAAAAATCCGATACTTGTTGTTGCCGGTAACCGAAGCCGAAGCAACTGCCTCCGGCGCCGCCACCCCCTTACCGACTTCTTCACCCATTTCCGGGACTTTGATTCTTTCAGGCACATCCGACCTCGTCAAACTCTTATTGGAATCTCCAGCCTGCTGACTTCCGCTTTTACTTCCTGGTCCGACCAAAAATAAAATTGCAGCCACAACAACCACGGCCAGCGCAATGCCGGCAATCATCAAAATGTTCTTCTTATTTTTGAAGTCATTCATATTTCTACGATTTTTATCTTTTAATTATTCACAAGCTCCCTTTGTTTTCGTCCATTCTCCGTTTTCAATCCAAGTGCAGTAAACTTCTCCGGTTGTTCTATCCACCATCTCCAATTGCTCCACTTTAACTTTCTTCGCCGAAATTTCATCAGCTATCAGCGCCTTAACCTTGATAACCTGAGTTTCCAGCCAGCCTTCAAGGCTCACGATTGCTTTTTTCACTTTTTCTATAAAATTCTCGTTTGAAACCGTGTCGGCCGTTTTTAATTCATCTATTTGTTTTTGCTGTTCTTTCGTCGCTTCAATCAGCAGGGCGGCAATCGGACCGTATTGAATGGAATAATATTCTCCGGTTTGGCCTACCACTTCCGGCAAAACACCTTTCACTTCCTGGGCAATCAAACCGATCTGTTGGCCCTGCGAATGGTTGGAACTGTCTTTCCATTCAAAGGAAACGCCTCTTAATTGTTCCACTTTTTCCAGGGCATTTTCTATGGTGGCTACGTTTTTCTTTAATCGCAAATCCGAACTGCTATACCAGGCAGTCGTGCCGCCAGCTTGGCCATTTACCCAAAAAGGCAACATTGGGTCTGTTGTTCCGATTCCCACTCTGCCTCCGGTAAAAGAAGGAAGAATGCTAAACGCGCCGGTTGTTGACGCCACCTTCAACGTCCAATCGGCGCTGGCCAAAGAAGAGGTGCTCGGACTGGTGTAATAAACGGTAATTCTGATGTGGTCAACGGAAACCGTCCTTGATACGCTTTCATCATTATTTATAGCAACGTAAGCAACGCCGAAAGTAGAAGCATTGATATTGGAATAAGTCCAAGTTTCTCCCCACAAATCAGTAGCCCCTCCGTAGGTATAATAAGTATCAGTGGTTGTTAAAGCACTGCCCCCTTTATCCGAACCTACAATTGTTCCAGTTTTTACTAATTTTACGGAACTAGCTGAAACGTTGGCACCGCTCGCCTTCGCTTCAACTTCCACTTTAATGCCTCTGATGGTGGCATCGCTGGGAATAGAAAAACCAAAACCAGTAGCCTTAAGAGAATCGGAATATTGGCCGGCGCTAGCCAAAGTAACGGTAGAGTACGCATCATTAGAAGTATAGACGTTGGTAGGGTTAAACCAATCTGGCGTAGTAGCAGTAACAGACACAGCGGCGGTTGGATTATTCGGTCCGGAACTTACTGAAGTAACATAGGCTTGCGTGCTTAATTTAGCCGCGACATCGCCGCTGGTAACGCTCAAATGCAATTTTTCAGACGGTGAACTCGTCCCGATACCGACATTGGCGGAATTGGAATTATAGATATCGTTTCCCGAAGCAACCCACAAGCTCGTTCCAGCTGCGGTTGTTTGAGTCGTGCCGTCAGGAAACTTGAAACCTCCGGTAGTTGATTCCACCGTTCCAGCCACAGTCAAAGTAGAGGTGGGGCTCGTTATTCCGATGCCGACATTACCTGATTTTAGAGTCAAAACATCAGAATTATTGCTATTGATTATGAAGGCGCTGTCAGTGCCAACTTTGAATTTCGTAGGATAGGTCGCCGTATCCCTGGTCAAGCGCAAAATTTCATCAGCAGTGTTAGACACGTCCAATTTCGCTCCCGGAGTCGTCGTACCGATGCCGACATTACCGGAAGTATCAAAAGTCATTCTATCAACATAATTAGTTCTAATACGAAAATCATGATTGGTGACCGTTCCAAAAAGGCCAATTGAACTTCCCGCCTCTAAAAATGTTTGAACTGTACCACCACTACCCTCTAATATAAGTCTCTGCGTTGCCGCATTTGCCCTAAGTTTTAATAAATCAGTTCCCACTGTAGTCCCACCATTTATGTATTGTCCAACAACTCCGTTGCCAGCTTCAATTTGAAGCTTAGCCAAACTCGGATTCGTCATCCCGATGCCGACGTTGCCGTTTATTGCTAGTGCCGCTGTTCCTGGATCCGTATAGCCAACACCAACCCTACCCGCCTTAACAAATATTGTATCAATCCCAGTATCCCTCAGAACCAGTGAGCCATTGTTGTTGTATATAAACGAATTATTAGCGGTCACTCCTGAGCTCTCCAAATAGATACCGCCATATCTATCATCAGTTGCCTGTTTCAAACCAATACCAGCAACAATTGCCTGATGGTTCCCGATTTGTAAACGAGCCGTTGGTCCCGTCGTCCCGATGCCGACATTGCCGCTTGGCTGAATACGTGCGCGTTCCTTTAGACCATTTGAACTCCAAACATTAAAAGATAAATATCCATCAGCGTTTCCGGAGGTAGCATTAGATTTCCTTCCCGCTATTGCGGCATATAATATGGGGGTAGCACTTCCAGTATTATACGTTCCGCCGAAGCCTATGGCCGGACCCTTATCAATGGCCATTTCATCATTAGTCCTCAATGCCAAATGGGCTTGAGCGGTACCGGAAGCATTAATGGTCAAATCTTGATTAGCCTTTACAATATCAAGCGTTGTCCCCGGGCTCGTTGTCCCGATACCGACGCTTGCCGGAAAAGTAAAGTTTCCTCCGCCGACGCTGGAACCGAAATCACCGGCCGAAACATTGGCAGCCGGAACGGTGCCTGCCCAGGCGCCGGAAAATGTCGTGGCGCTCAGAGTGCCGGTAACACGCGCATTGCCGTTAACATCAAGAGTGTAAG
>Ga0209507_1001514_pt1 | contig 18132 bp, 17 predicted proteins | sample AD_UKC028_MetaG_FD_184414 | JGI IMG/M metagenome (GOLD analysis project Ga0209507, IMG submission 184414) | Active sludge microbial communities of municipal wastewater-treating anaerobic digesters from USA - AD_UKC028_MetaG (SPAdes) (version 2) | ecosystem: Engineered > Bioreactor > Anaerobic >...
TGAAGTGGCTGGACTCCAAGGCACCGGACGGAAAGACGTACCGCGAGAAGGCGGGGGCGAACATGATGAATCTGTCCACTCTGGCGGCAGACTATAAGGCGTTTGCCAAAAACAACACGGCCTTAGCCATGCCGACAGATGCAGGGGCGCTTGAGGTTGGCAAGCTCTATACTGCCCCATCTGGCGGGTATACGACCGATCTTGGTATCGCACTTCCACAAGGCAATTACCGGATTGAAGCGCGGCAGGTAATGGTGCCCGCCGGAACATACACAACGCAGACGGCCGATTTTGCACCAGACTACAAAACGAAGGTCCCGGCTGACTTCACGCAGACGGTTTACGTTTACGTAAATGATGAAAACCCAGACCAGGTGTATATTGCCCGCAGAAACCCAAATAATGCTGCTGGTGATTCATGGAATGGTTTTGCCGAGGGCCGTAACTTCTGGGATTCGGGCGCATTCAAGACAATTTTGAAAAACAGCCAAATCAATACCTGAAAAACACCGGAGACACTATGACAGAATTTAACGGAATGGATTTTTCGACGATAGGATCCGGCAGCGCTTTTCCCGGAATGGCATCCGGAGCGCGGCTTTCGATGTCTGCTGCCGGAAGCGCACCTTCAATCTTTTCGAGCACCATTCAAGGTGGTGGCGGTGGATCCGGCTGGTTCAATAAGGCCGGCGCCGCCGTTGGCGCTTTTATGGCGAACCCCATTGTTGGCCTTGGGACAACCCTGCTTTCCACCATTGGCGGCATCTACGACACCATCGTAGCCCGCCGGGAAGCCAAAGAGGCCCAGAAAAAACAGGAGCGCCTGCAGGCCCAGATGATTGCCGAAGAAAAGCGGCGCTGGGACGAGAACCTGAAGATCCAGCAGCAGCAGCTTGGCATTTCGCGCACCGCGGCCTTGGCCAACATGGAACAAACGCGGAGAAACAACCGCATTGCCGACGATGACGCGAACACCGCAAAACTCCAAAGCTACATAGCCCGCTGGATGCAGATGCTGAATGATCCCGTTGGCGGCCAACGGTTTATTTCCGCAATGAAAGGGGGACGATAGTGAATTTCCCGAGTTCCACAATCCAATCCCCCGCATTGCCCACGGTTGCCGGGTCCATTCTGCGCGCCCCGGAACAGATACGCGGAGCGACCGAACAACAGTTTGGTAAATGGTCCGACTGGCGCCAGAAACAGGCCGAACTAAAACGCCTGGAAGAACTGGCCGCAAACAAGGAAGAGGCCAAAGGCGCGATTATCATGGCACTGCGGGAAACCCCGGAGGGCCAGGAGCTTGCGCAGATGGAACCTTTGCGCACATCCATGGGCTCTCTCGAAAATCTGGATTACGACCAGGTGCAGAACATGGTGGCATCGGCGTATAAGGAGAAGAAGGATAAATCAGAGCGTGAAGCCCTCGCAGCAGGGTCTCAGGCCGCAACAATAGGGTATTTGAAAGAAGGCGGAGAGCCAAGCGTTCAGGGGGCCATGCAATATACGATCAAGAGCAATCCCACATTAGCTAATAGGCCCGAGTACCAAACTCTTGTGAAAACAAGCTTTACCAATGAGCTCACCTCTCAGCAGAGACTGCAGGCGAGTCTTAAAGAACAAAGCCTGGGAATACAGAAGGCACGACTGGCACTACAGAAAGCAAAAGACGCTGAGGCGAAGAATAGCAAGAATGTAGCAGACTTGTTGAAGGTCAAGCTTCTTGCTGGGAATATGCTGTCGAAATCTGAAAAAAGTCTGGACACTGTCAACCAGCAGAATTTCAATACGCAGTCTAAGCTGGCTACTGCCGCATCCATCGCTTTGGCAGAGGCGAGCGGGGACATCACGATGGATCAGGCATTTGATATCGCCATGGAGGTTATATCCAACAAAGCGGATGGGCAGTATGCTGGGACACCTATTTATGGGGCCGTGGCATCCGGAATGGCGCAGCAGTGGGCTGACCCCGGGGTGCAGCCTGTACCGGAAGACTGGGAACTTCTAAAAAAAGTATATCGAGGCATGAAGGGGTTATTTAAGGCTGCGGCCCCCGACCCCACCGCGCCAAGTACGACCCCCCCTCATTTGCCAAGTTCCATCCAGTCTGGGGCAACTACCGTCGTACCTTTTTCGTCATCCTCGACTTCGACATCTACAGAGAAAAAGGTTATTGTTACGAAGAATGGCAAACAGTTCAGACTCCCGGAACGACAGCTGCAGCAGGCCATTTCTGAGGGTTACACACAAGTCCAATAAGGGGAACGCATGAGCAAGCTTGAATTGGAGCCGCTGGAATTAGAAGCAATCGAAGCCCCCGCCCCGAAATTGGAACTGGAGCCATTGGAATTAGAGCCGGTGAGTCTGGCAGCTCCAAGCCCCGGACTAAACATGGCGAATGTGGTCGGGCCTGCGCCCGTTGCTCAGAGTCCTGCGCCCACGGCAATTCGCCGAACAGCCACTGTTCCTTCATCGACCGCGGTAGCCATGCCGGAGCTTCCCCCTGAGCCGGTATCTTCTGCTACGCCTGCGGATGTACTGCGAGAGATTCAACCCACAGCCCAGGATCCAAGTGCTCCGGCCTCGCAGGCTATCAAGAATATTCGACCGGGGGCCGTGGATCCCTCTGAAGGATTTGTCCCTCCGCCTGTGCCGGATTCCTTTGGCACTGAGATTAAAAAGGGCCTTAAATCGGGGTCCGCAGCGGGGGCCAAGGGTCTTGCCAAACTTCCCGGGGCTTTGGTTGACATCTACGCATCAGCGACGAACTCCACGAATCAGATCCTTAATAAGACGCTGGGGACAAACTATTCTACCAATTGGCAGGCAGACCAGCGGTTTTACGATAACCCTGTGACCCGGGCATTGGATGACATCCAAGAGAGGAATGCAGTTGTTGAGGGTAAGTTCGGAGGCAGGGACATATTTCAGATTGCCAAGGACGATGGCTCTACCGGAGTGGCCAGCTACATATTCCACAGCGCAATCGCCACGCTCCCCTTAACGGCTGCCGCCATAGGCATGAGTGCAGCGGGGGCGCCACAAGCGGGAGTCGTGACTTTGTTCGCCGGCACAGGCATAGGTGATAGCTTCGGCGAGCTGCGAGAAAGATTAGACGCCGGCAAAGTTAAGAATTACGGGGCTGAACAGATGGGCAGCCTTCTCAAGGGTCTGGGTGAAGGACTTTGGGAATTGGCAGGATCTGTGCCCATTGGCAAAATGCTTCGGGAATCTACCGCAAAGATAGGAGTCGAGGCCACAAAGAAAAGCTTTGGGGCAACCATAAAGAATGTGGTAAAAAAGGCACTCATTGGTGCCGCAGAAGAGGGCCCGCTGGAAGAGGGCGGCAATAGTCTTACCAATGATCTTATCGATAATATCTCCGGCATAAAGACTCACACGGTACAGGAGATGATCACGAATTTTGTGACTGCTTCTGCGATTGGTGCAACCATCGGTGGCCCTGTGGGGGGTTTGGCGGGAGGCTTGGAGTCGGTAGATGGCGAAGCCCCGGCCCCGGCTGCGATCCCAGCCACAGCACCTACTGCGGCTTCTGCTCCGGCACAGTCGTACCCGATCAGTACTAATGCCCCCGCGGCAAAGAGTGGGGGGCTGATTAAGGGCTCGATGCGGGAAGCTTTGACCGTGCTCAGCTTGAAGCACCCGGAACAATGGTTTGACTTACCGGAAGAGACACAGGCCGAACGCTATCTTGCTCTGCACGAACAGACAAAAGAGCCGGCCACAGCTGCAAAAATGACCGATGCCATGATCCGGTTCAATCGCTGGCTTGGGCAGAATGAGGAGAAATACGCCGACCGGCAGGCTAAAGCTAATGCGCAGTCTCAGGAAAAGCCTGCGATTGCAGTTACCGACGCACAGGCGCAGGCTCAGCCGGCCACATCGGCCCCTGTCTCGATCTCTGAGTCGACCCTGGCGGCAAGGCCCGTACAAGCCAAGGAAACGGCCCCCGCTCCAGCTGCGGCCCCTGCGCCAGCGCAGGCTCCAGCTGCGGCCCCTGCGCCAGTCTCTGCACAAACATCCAAATCCGAGGTTTCGGGCGCGTCAGTAGCTTCCCAGCAGAGTCCCTCCTCTGCCACTGCTGCTGCCGCGCCCACCTCCCTTAAGTTGGAACCCGTCTCTTCGAAGTCAGCTTCTTCGGAACCCGTCTCCGTGGCCAAGCTCAATGCTGCGACAACAGTCAAGCCCAAGACCGTAACCGTGAACGGCAAGACCATACCGGCAGCCAACATCGAAAGCACCGAAGAGCCGGTGAAGCCCGTGGCCAAGCCCAAGAAGGTCTTCTCTGGTGACCTGAATGCAGCCATCGAAGAGGCAGTGAAGCGGATCACGCCTGTAGACTTCACCACGGACAAAAGTTACACTCAGCGGCTCAACCAGATTGTACGCGAAGTCTCCCGGGCCAGGGACGTATCCGAAGACGATCTCGCAAAAGGTGTCTGGCAATCTGAGAAATTGGCAAAGCCGACTCCCGAACAGATGGCCAGCGAAGCTTCTGCGAAAGTAGAACCCGCTGAAGCGAAAGCGGCAGGGACGAAAGCAGCGGAGTCGAAAGCTGCGCCTACATCCGAGAAAACAGCGCCTACATCCGAGAAAACAGTACCCCTGTCTCTCGCGCCTGTCACCCCATACGAACCCAAGAGCAAGGGCCATATGTTCGTGGGCGAAATTGAACTTCCCGGTGGTCAGGTCGCAACAATGTACAAGACAGGAATGAATGAATTTCGAGTCTTGGAGCACGAGGGTGGATATCGCACGGGGCCCGTGGTAAAGGAAGCGACCCTGACATTTACGAGGGGCGATCTCACTTCCAAGGGCAATCGTCCCTTGGAGAACGGCAAGACAGTGCATCGATACACCTTGAAGCCTGAGGCTGCGAAGCTGGTCGCCAATCAGGAATCCGCGAAACCAGAAGCACAAAAGACAACGCAGGAATCCAAATCGACAGCCCAATCAGAATCCAAGTCCAAAACGCCATTGTCCGCAATTGCTCAAATGGAGGCTCAGAATGAAGCCCAGCCGCAAGTGGCCGAAAGGTCTGCATCTACTGCCAAGTCCGAAACTAATTACGTCAAATCCTTCGCCAGAGGGATCGAAAGAGCATCGGGAGTTTCTGAAACAGTTGAACGAGTGGCACCGAGTAGTGACGAGCACCACCGAATCGACGCCCTCGTCAAAGGACTGACCGGGAAGCTGGCCGTCTTCTTCAAAGCGAAGAGCAAGTACGCCGCAGCGCAGGATGCAGCCAACTACAATGGCCGAATCTTCGTCAACGAAGATGCCAAGGGGGCAGGGATCTCGGTCACGTTGCACGAGGCAATCCACGATTTACGGACAAATCACCCTGACCTTCATAAGCAACTGATGTCAGCGCTTCGGGCCACGGTGGCGACCGATTACAAGGCCCAATTCAAGGCGCTGATGGATAAGAAATTCGGCGAAGGCGCGTACGAAGAGATGGAAGGCCGAGGCATAGTTCATGACGAAATCCTCGGATATTTCGCGGGACAGGTGGCAAAAGAAGTAAGCTTCTGGAATAAGGTCTATTTGCGTGCGCCGACTGCGGTGAAGAAGCTGGCCGACATCATCCGCACGCTGCTGGTAAAGGCTCGAAGCAGCAAGTACAGCTACGATATGTCGGATGTCTTTGCCGATGTCGAGGCTATGCGAGATGCCCTGGCCGATGCCGTGGGTGAGGCCATGAATAGGGCGGAGGCTGAAGCTATAGAAGAAAAGAAAGCCAGTTCAGTTATTCGCGAAATAACGACCGATGTCTACGTAGGTGAAGTAGGCATCACACCGGACGCTGCGCTATTCTCCTTAGCTACACTTGAAAGCACCAACGCCGCAGTCAAATTATATGCTCTTCGAAACAAGACCCTGTCCGAGGCAGAGCTGCGGAAGTTTTTCAGAGATACGGAATCCATTGCCAAAATCGTAATCGGCAATCCAATGCTCTACGACTATGAATCGATCGAAGGCTTCTCGCCTTTGCGTGAGAATAGGGATCCAGCTTACAAGCGATCACTCGACTTCACCACGATGTGCAAGAAACGGTATGTCATGCAGGCTACGGTCGATGCAATTCAGGCGAAGATTGGGCGCCCACTGGAGTCCGAAGAATATATGCGGATTCGCAAAGAGCTGCGAGCCAAAGGCGTAGAGACTTCATGCGGAGCGTGTTACGTGGACTCTCGCCGCATCAATATTGCGACTGTACTCAAGAAAGCCATGGATGCGTTCCCAGATGTCCCGAAGCGTGTGTTTCTTACTATGGATGGGCTAACTCGAACTCTTCCAACCAAGTACCCGAAAGCATACAAAGCGGTTCGAGGGCTGTTCGGTGGCACGCAAATAAAAATCCCCGAGCCTCGGACGGAATACAATAGCCAGATCCTACACATCAAGAAGCCAATGATTGCGATGATGAATCGGGCCTCAGGCTTGCGTTGGCAGTCGTGGAGCGATTTCGAGATCCCGCATATTCTGGACGCAATGCAGGCAGTTGTAGACATGGCCGCGATTGAACTGAAGGGGCAGGCTTACACCAAGGTGCCGGCCTTCGCTGAAATCCTCGGGCCCACGGGCATGGCTATCAATATGTCCCTGATCCCGAAAGGCAATGGATTTGAAAATGGGAACCTGGTCTTTGATGAAGCCCAGAGCTTTCCCGTTGAGAGGGCGAAAGAACTCCGTGAGCAGTATGACAACGTTGGCACGATCGCAATCGGCATCTCTGACAAACATATCAAGGCTCTGCTGGAGTCTGACTGGATTGATTACGTTATTCCGTACCATATGAGCGGTCTGAGCGCTCTGTATCGAGACATGATCGGGATGTCGGAGTGGCAAGATTATGCCTCAGAGGAAAGCTTCCGCGATGTTGACACCAATAAGAAGATCGATGATATCGACCGTTACGTGTTTATAAATGAGTACCGCGGCGACAAAAAACTTCTGGATAAGTTGGCCAAAGAGCGCGGCGTGCTGCCACCCTTTGCACGTATGCAGGACTGGGATGGGTACGAGAAACTGGTAACGGATCGCCGAATCTACGACAACAATGGAGATTACTACGAGCAGTCTGCTGTACGTCCGAACTTCGATATGGTCGCAGCCAAGAGGGCAATGAAGGCTTTCGAAGGCGTGAAGGCTGACCCGGACGAGACTACCGTCAAGCTGCTGACGAAGGAATTTGGGGCTGCGGCGATGTTTGCACGGACTCCGGCCATCAATGAGATTGAAGAGAACCCCACATTTCAGCTCGAACCTGTGAAAAAAGCCAAAACCCCCGCATACGAAATCCCACTCTTCGCCCGAGCCAATTACTCCGGCAAGCCTCTGTCTAAGGACAAGATCCAAGACCCATTTGCGAAGATCTATGCAAAGAGCCATAGCATTGACTTTAGCAAGGAGAAGATCTCCAGCGAAGAAGACCTGCTCGAATACATGAACGAGAAGGTGAAAGCGATCAATGTGGAGCTTACGGCCCAGATCGACCCCGAGCCAGTCTACCAGCACGAACTCGCACGCCTTGCCTTGCGCCAAGATCCCGAGGGTATGCAGGCCTACGCGATGGCCACCGGCAACAAGGAGCAGGCGATCAAGATGATCGAGGAGCGCATTTCGACTGAGCGCAAGCGCGTGCTGACTGCGTGGGCGAATTACATCGCAAAAGAGAACGACGAGTACGCGAAGAACCCCTTCATCCAGATGATCATCTGGGAGGGGATCACAAAAGAGATCGCCCCAGACAACGAGAAGAACGCGCCTGAGTTAAGCCCCGGGGCCGTAGCCCAGATCGTGGCGCGAATGGCTGAAACGCAACAGCCGGTCAACTTTCTGAAAGCCTACAACAAGGCGGCGGGAGAGATTGCGCAGCAGGGCACGGAAAAGGTGTCGGTCGACCTGAAGACCAAGGGGAGTTGGGTTCGGATCCCGAGTCTCGCGAATACGGAGAAGACGGCGGAAGACAACACGCCGAAGAAGCAGGAGCCTTTAGAGTGGGAGGAGCGTGGCGGAGAGTTGTTCGCAGATGATGAGAATAAATCCTACAATATTCGCCGTGACGACCGAGTCGACAGTTATCGGGTGTATATAGACGATATCTACATGGGGAACCACGCTACAATTGAATTGGCCAAGGGCCATGCCGAAGACGTCTCAAAGAAGGAAGCCCGGAAGCCACGCGACCCCATTGGCTTCACCAAGAACGTGCAGAAGCTCAAAGAGCTTTCCTCCAACTCGTGGTGTACCAAGACGTATAACGCCGAGCCTTACTTACGCCAAGGCGACTTCTGGCTATACATCCCGCAAGGCAAAGAGACCGCTGAGGTCGCAATTCGTTTCGTCGGTGACAACATCCAAGAAATTCAGGGCGTCAAGAACGACCGCGTGATTCCCATGGAATACTACGAGGAAATCAAATACCTCATTGACACCAAAGGGTGGAAGGGCGCGGACAAACAATTGGAACAGGCGAAACAGGATTTTGAGAAAGAGAAAGCACTCCGCGTAGCACTGGCTGAGCGATCACCAAAGAAGCGATTTACGGATCGTGATACTCTTGGCCGGGTCTTTCAGGCGCGGGGGGCAGCAACTCCCTGGGTCGCTAACGCGAGCATTGGTTACCGTGAGCTATTTCTGGTAGAGGACAAATCTGGGAAGAGGCTTTTCACCGATGGTGTCATGGCCACATACGGAGACGTTCTTGAGACCACGGAGTGGGGCAAGAAGATAATGGCCAACTTCGAGAAAAAGCGACTCATAGGCAAAAAGGCTTCACTCTTAGAGCAGACAGGTCAAGAAAAAAAGAGGGCCACATTTCAGTTCTCCATCGACAAGGCACTTCTGAAAAGCGGGGGCACATCCCTTGTCAAAAGCATCGATGTTTACCGTGCTCCGCTGGACAAGGGCGCTTCGACAAACAAATACAGCATCGAGGTTGACGGATATGAGCTTGTTGGCTTTAACAGTGCAACCATAGCGTCTCTGCGAAAAAACGTCCCGAACTTCCGAATCGAGATACCGAACGGGTCCGGTGTCGAAGGAGCCTACGCGGCGGCCACACTATACTCGGGAGACGAAGCCTTCGGCATGTTGATGCCGATTCGCATGAACCACTTCTTCGAGCCTCGCTTCTTTGAGAACCTCGACTGGAAGACTGAGCCAAAAGAGGGCGGCCCCATGTTCGCCCGCGCCCCCAGAGCTGACACCTTTTTCTCTCCCACCCTCCGCGCTGTGCAGGCTTTAAAGCAGGAGAAGGGAACTGGCGAACAGTTCTTCAACCAGATTGCCAAAGCGCCCGGAGTGAGGGAAGCGGAATGGAAGTGGATGGGCTTGGATGACTTTTTGAAGGGCAAGCCCAGCGTAACCAAGGCGGAGGTTGAGGGGTTTGTTCGGGAAAATCAGGTGCAAGTGGAAGAGGTAAAAAAGGGCAGTGGCGCAACACCAGAACCTGATTTGCTAATGAGATTAAACCGGGCTCTTGCCAAAGAGAACTTTCTTGGGTTTGGCACACCCAATACAGCAATGAAGGCAATACGTGACAACGCAGACTGGATAGAACGTTGGGACATTCAAACCGACGAACTCAAAAATGTTGGTGATGAATATCGAAAATCGTACCTACCGCCAACCAAATACGGAAGTTACGTCCTCCCCGGTGGCGTGAATTATCGCGAGGTGTTGCTGACGCTGCCACAAAAACCTACTTCCTACGCACAGAAGTTTGCCATAGAGGCGTTTGGCAAACCATACGCGGAATTAACAAAATCGGAACAAAGCGCAGTAAGAATCCAAGTTATGAATGAGAGCAAGAGCTATCGGTCTTCCCACTGGTCCGAGCCCAACGTAATTGCGCACTTTCGCCTGGATGACCGTACCGGTCCCGATGGCGAGAAAGTTCTATTCATAGAGGAAATCCAGAGTGATTGGGCGAGGGAGGCGAGGGATAAGGGAATCAACCAGAAGACAAACCTTGAATTCCGCAGCGTCAAAGGCGGCGTCGATGCCTACCTGAATGGCGAGCGAATGGGATTCTGGCCCAACACTGAAACCGCAGAGCGCGACCTTCGGGACCATCCGAATTATCACAACGCCATAGAGGGTGTCCCCAACCAGCCCTTTCTCAAAAACTGGGAAGAACTGACGCTGAAGCGCGTTCTGCGTATGGCAGCCGAAGAGGGTTATGATCGGGTGGCGTGGATCAACGGGGAACAAACAGCGGACCGGTATGACCTGAGCAAACAGATTGATGAGATATTATTTTGGGGTCCTGACGCTGGAGGAGATTTTGCCGCTTCCGAAGGCGAAGTAGGAATAAGCATCTACGACAAGAAAGGCAACGCCATAAAAGAACAAGAGATTGTCACCCACAAAGAACTGAAAGATCTTGTCGGTAAAGATGTGGCCAAGCGAATTATAGAAGGCGATGCACCCCAAGCTGAAGGCCAAAACAAAGGAGTTAAAGTTCTAAAGGGCGATGGCCTTAAGATCGGTGGCAAATGGGCACACAACCTTTACGATGTCAAGGTTCCGCAGATCCTCGGGAAGATCGGGAAGAAGTTTGGGGCGGCGGTTGAAAGTGTGAGCCTTTCGGTGGGTCACGATAAGAACTTGGTGAATACCTACGTTTTGTCGGATGGCACATACGCAGTTGACGGCCCCGAAGGAAGAGAAGAATTTGATACCGAAAAAGAAGCCGATGATTTTGTAAACAGCTTTACGCAAAACAAAGGCACCCAACAATCCCTCCCCATCACTGAAGCCCTGGCTGAGTCCGTCCTACAGGGCCAGCCGATGTTCGCCCACGCACCCCGCGCAGAACTGGATGCCGTGTACAGAGATGCAGTCTCTTTGAAAAAGCCCGGGCTTCTCGCACGACTCACGAACAGCGACAAATCTCAGCGAGACAGCAAGACGCAGTTCTTTACCGATCTCCTCGTTCCGATCTCCACTCGAATCGAGATGATCAGCTCAGATCTAAAGTACCGCGGCATTCGCAAATTCTCCTATGATCTTGGCCAGTCTCTCACCAGGGATGGAAAGGCCGTACTGCCGTTTCTGGAGAAGTACGAAAAGATGGACCACAGAGACAAGGTGGTTCTGGACTTCGCCCTAAAGAATGAGGACTCTGAAAAGGTTAAGGAGATTCTTGCTAAATACGGCGCCGAGTCCGAATACGCGGGTCTGCGTAAAGTTCTCAACGATATCTACGAACGAGCGCTCGAAGCGGGGATGGATTTCCGTTACATAATTGAGTACTTCCCACGCTCGATCACTGACTCCACTGGGTTGCTTGAGGTGTTGCGTGGAACGCCGGAATGGGGTGCGATCGAAGGGGCCATTCGTGAAGAAGAAGATCGGCAGACCCGTAATCTCACAGAACTTGAAAAAGCTAAGATTGCCGACCGTATTCTCGGAAGCAAAGAGCGCAATATCGAAACTCCCGACTCCAGCAAGGCTCGGACAGTCAGCGTTATAGATACAAATCTCAACCGATTCTACGATCACAGTCCATCGGCGCTTCTGTCCTATATCCACGACATGAATTATGCCATTGAGCTGCGTAACTTCCTCGGCGGGGCCTTGAATGAAAACCCCAATGCGCTCGATGTGGAGAAGGGCATCGGCGCTTACGTGGCCAATCTGATCGACCAAGGTAAGATTACGCCTGAGCAGCAGGACGAACTGATCGGCTTATTCCGCGCACGGTTCAACTATAAGCCTATGCAAGGGTCGGTGCGGCAAATTAAAAACGTAGCCTATATCACAGCCATGGGGTCAGGATTCTCCAGCTTCATATCTCAGCTCGGTGACTTGGCATGGGCCTTCTATGATGGGGGTCGGTACGCGCCGGCAGAATTCATTAAGGCTGTTGTTAATAAGTCCCGTGTCAGTAAAATCGACTTAGGGGTAGATCGTATCGCTGAGGAATTTCGCACGGGCGACGGGATGAGCAAAGTCTTGGAAAAGATCTTCAAGTTCACCTTGCTCGAAAAAATGGACCGTGTTGGTAAAGAAGCTCTGATTAATGCCTCCCTGCGACAGGCCCAACGCAAAGCCAAGAATGGCGACGCCAAATTCGTAGCACAGATTAGTAAAATATTTGGCAAAGAGACCGGAGCTGTGTTGGACGATCTTCGCGCTGGACGCGATAGTGAAAACGTGAAGTATTACCTCTTCAATAAGCTGTTGGATTATCAGCCAATTGCCCTGGAGGAGATGCCGAAGAAGTATCTCGACTCTCCGAACGGGCGCATTGGCTACGCCCTAAAGACTTTCACCATCAAGCAGCTCGATGTGTTCCGCAGAGAGGGCATCTGGAAAATTAAAAATGCCAAAACTGCCACGGAGCGGGCGATCGCCATCGGCAATTTCATGTACTTGATTGGGTTGTTTGTCGCTGCGAACGGATCTGCGGACGCTCTCAAGGATTTACTCTTTGGGCGGGATCCTGACTTCGAAGACACAGTTTACGATAACATCTTTCGGCTATTCGGCCTCTCCCGCTTTCTGACATGGGAAGCTCGACGCAATGGCATAAGCATGGCTGTTGCGAAGCTGATCGCCCCTCCCTTCGACATTGTCGAAGCCCCATACAAGGACATTAAAGCTGCCATCACCAAAGGCAAAAAGACTCGTACAGAAGACGACGACTTCCGACTCAGAAATGCGGAGACATGGAAGATTATCCCTTTCTTTGGCAAGCATTACTACTGGTGGTTCGGCGGTGGCCGCGCCAGCGAAAATCGCCGCATGGGGAAAAAGTACAAAGAGCTTAGGAAAGAAAAGCGGTTCGATGAGGCCAGAGCCTATAGGGCCCAGCACGCGAGCAGAATTGACGAAGCCGAATAACAATATGCAAAACGAAAGGCCTAAAACATGGACGGTATTAGGGCAGCCATTGACGAGAGTCGTTTGAACGCTCACACAGAAAGGCTGGCTGAATTGGAAAATTCACATGAACAGCTCAAACTTCAGCTCAACGTGTATCACCAACGACTCGGCATTGTCGAAAAAAATACCGAGGAAATTAAGGATGCACTCATAGGTGACTTCCAGACAAGAGGCTTCATTTCCGACTACAAGGAACACAAAAAGCGCTGTGATGATATTCAGGCCGAGAAATCAAAAATCAAGGACGAGAACCGGGGCCAGTGGATGGGCCTGAAGTTCAATCTTTTTACCATGTTGGAAAAGGTTTTTGTCGTAGGCCTTTTCATTTGGCTCTTCCGGGCATTGGGTCATAACTCTGAGGTCATTGCCAGCATCGCAAAAGAAGTCATAAAGTAGAGATCGCTTACCAAGGAAGGTGTTCGATGAACAGACTCGATTTTTCAGTCATCAAGCATTTCCCGCCAGATGATGTTGTAGCCACAGGCGCCAAACTCGCGGATGTACAACTCGAGACCATGATCGCCCTCGACAAGCTTCGTGACTCTATTGGCGTGGCTATAATTCTCATTAAAGACGGAATGACAACAGGCATCCACAAAGCCGTGGAGCACCCCCAAGGCAAGGCTGTGGACTTCACGACGGGGAAAGTAGTACCATTGCCCAAGATTCATGCCGCTGCGATCTTAGCGGGGTTCCGTGGCTTCGGGGTCTATTGGAATGGCAAGGTCTGGAGCTACCACGTGGATCTGCGACCCGAGTACTGCGCGCCGTGGATCGGGCGCAAGGCGAAGCCCGGAGCCAGTGGCTGGGCCTACAAGCAACTATATGTGGATCCCAAAGGAATCTAAGGGGGTTGAGTATGATCACCACAGAAGATCCTCGCATCATTCGATATCCACACCCTTGTAAAATCCACGTGAGATATGAGGAGATGCGAATCGGAGACGTGTGGTGTACGACATCCAATTTGCCGATCTCTGTGGGAATCAAGCGCAAAACATGGGGCTGGGGGTCAATGTTTTCGCTGGAGAAATGTAGTCATGTGGGCGTAGTCGCGCAGATTGGCGACCAGTATTTTCTAGTGGAGGCTCTAAGCAAAGGTATCACTATCTCAACTTGTTACCGATATTTGAACCCTGGGACTCTTAACGGTGGGCTACAGGTTTGCGCCATGATGCGCCATGTGAACATGGATGATAAATACCGAGGATTTCTGAACAAGCAGCTGATCGCTTTGGCGTTCGACAATGTGCCGTATGATACAGGCGGAGCGCTGGAGTTCCAGTTCCCATTTCTGCGAGAAAGCCCACTGGGATTATTTTGCAGTGAGATGGCAGATGTCGTGTACCTAAATACCGAAGTATCCCAGGGACTACCATCAGGGGAATTAATTATTGTCCAGCCGGCGCGACCTTCCTCTAAGGTCACGCCTATGGACTTTCAGATGAGTCGGAAGATGGTGGATGTGAGCCGGAGAGTGGTGAGGGGGTAACAGTCAGTTTTTCCGAATTTGTTCATCCCTGCCCTCCCTACTTCGGTTCAATCCACTTTTGTTTGCCAATGTCCCAATTACGCAGTTCGCGCTTGAGAGTAGTCAATGCTTGCGCTTCATGGTCGTATCGGTCGCCGCACCCGCTCAATTGGAGCCGTCCAGCGATGGACGAAATGATATTGCGGATACCTTCGTCTGTTGATAGGATGTTTGACCTGAGCGTGTTGAACGCATCACGAATTTGATTGTTGTCCATTATCCCTGCCCTCCCTGAGCGGCTTTTCTCGAACCTCCGCAATCGGGGCACACTACGAAATGATAGCCGTCAAACGGCTTAAAAGCTGCTATCAGTCTGGATATTTTCCAAGGCTTTTCTTTCCAGAACAAATAAGAGGCATAAAGGAGTTTTAGCCGGTAAAGCCTGTGAGCCTCTTTCCAGAGAGCAATGAACCTTGGATCTGTTTCATCCAGCCCGATACATTGATTTCGTTTCTGTTTTACGTCTTTGTTCATATAAATTGGAACCAGTCCCATGCCTTCGCATTGCCCTTTACACATTGTTGCCGGGGCAGGATAAGGGGTTCCTGTTGCTTTGTAGCGATCTGTAACTTCAATCTCCATCTCTTCCCTGCCTTTCGTTAAAGGGGCGCACCCGGTACTCACTGGCTTCACAGCCGCCGCTCCTATGTACCGGGCCGGGCTTGTGCGTTGCGCCCCTCGGTTATTTATCCTTATGCCGAAAACACCTATTGTAAATCGACTCTTTTAAGCCCCATATTCTCATGCATCCAAGCGCAAGCAATTTTTGGATTTCCGCATCTGTGAACTTTCGGGCAAGCCTGTTGAATTTTGGCGCTCTTAGAATCTGTACCCGCCGATTTTGGTTGAAGCATTTTTTTGAATCGACAACGATGAGTCCAGCGTCCTTGGGGAGATATTCGCAATCTGCAAGGTAGTCAGGCACGCCATAGAAAAACCGCCGTATGCGGTTTGAGTCGTGCTTGTGGCGTTTTGTAAGATCGGCTTTGATGTCGCCTGCCGAAACTTTAAGCTCCACCTCAGTGCCCCATCCGGCCTGAGTTACGCAAAGCAGGTCGAGCTCGTACTGAAAATCCAGACCCCAAAATACGTTTGGAACAATGATGTTGATTCTCGGGTTCAGGAACTTTGCAATCTCCCATTCGAGTTCCAGCGTATTCATTGCCGCCATTATTTCGCCTCCCCGCTTGGCCGGGGCTTCCAGCACTCCCTCTTTTCTACATTGCCAAGACAGTTCCGGCTACATTCAACATCTCCGCACGTCTCGCAGGTACCCTTCCCATCCCGCGAAACCGGCGCATCTCCTCCGCGCATGAAACATTCGCGCTTGTCCTTGGGGTAAGGGCAAACGAATTCCCGCGAAATTGGTGCGCAGTCGAATTCACCGGACTTGATTCGAATAATCCATGTCGCTACTGAGGTAACCTTATCTTCCAAAAGCTCGTATAGCGCTTCCAGTATCTTTTCTTTTGAGATCATAAGCGCCCCAGACGGAAGAGGTCACGCGGTCTGTAAACATCAGACCAATTCGACATAACTGCAACATAGTCACCGTGCACCCACAGCACGATCCCTATTTCCCCAATCATAGAAGTCCATACACTATCTGCGATTACCACAACATCCCCCTTGCGCAGCTTCGTCTTTTTCATTTTCCCACCTTCAGGCCATGCTCCTTGGCCCATTTGTCCAGCCGGTCTTTCGCCTTGCGTCGCTCTCCATCCGTCATGATGCCTTGCACGGATAGCAGTAAAATTGCGTCCAGCATTCTGTTGGCGAGTTTTGTAGGGGTTCGCAGGTTCATTTGCTGGTCCCGCTCGCGCAGGCTGCCCCATGAACTTGGCCTCCCGGCCTTGGCGACCGTAAAATCTCGTGCGGGTAATCGTGGTCCTTCGCAAGATGCGCGTCCAAACGCCCCTGTAAATACCCAACTTTGCCTGAGAGTGTCGCAAGGTGCTCCCACATTGCTTTGATTTGTGCTTCGGCTGTCATTGTTGTGCTCATTCTCCATCCTTCCCCGCGCTGGCGGGCTTGTCTTTCTTTTTGCCCTCTATTCGACCCGCAGAACGATATGTCATTTCGCGCCCTTCACTCATATTATTGCCCACCACGCGATCATCACCACCCCGATGACACCGACTGACACCAATGGCTCCTTATACACCCACCAAAACAACCACCATGTATTTTTCCGCCTGTATTTACGTGGTCTGTGGTCGATGCTGACGATCTCAATTGCCACGTAGATGCAGGCAAGCATTAGGCCCCCTACAATAGCCACCAGCTTAGGTCCAGTGGGCATTTGGCTTAGGATCAGTGTAAAGTACTCCCGAATCATGCTGTCCTCCGCTCAATCCTTCGCAACTCTACGATGAGGCGCAAGGCTTCGATCTGGTCTCTGCCGGTAAGCTTCTGGCCCTTCTGTTCAGGTATAATCCGAACGCGCTCTTTGTCGAGGAGGAAAGTCATAGCGACACCCCGACAACTTGGCGCTTCAACCGCGCGTACTCGGCCCGTTGATGCGGGTTCCTGTGTTTCTCGCAGTGGCCCGGGTAAACTGTAACCCGCGGGTGCAATGTCACAATGTAGTCGTGCCCGCACGTACCGCAAGAGCGGAGCACGGTTGTAACATCCTTGAAATTGTGCTTGATTTCGACATTGTTGCCCTTCACGGTGTTGTCTTTCCGTGCCCGAATCCTGTTCGCGGCAATCATGTGAAATTTGCAATACTTCTGCATAGATCGCATCCACTCTTCTTTGCCACAGCCAGGGGCCGCGCAGAGTTTGAGCATGATGCGGGAGCAACATTTCGCCGAGTGTTTCGGAAGCTGCATAGGACCATCCCTTTCCTATCTCAGTGTGGATGCTTTTCGACTTTCTTCTTAGGGGCTTCTGCGCCTTCGATTTGCCGGCGCAGCAGCGCGACCATTGTATTATGGAAATTGGTCTTGCCTGATTCCTGTAGATGCCGGAGCAGGATAATGCAGTCTGCTTCGTCATCCGTGTCCAATTCAAAGACGTATCTCTCTTTCGCCATTTGTAACCTCCTTGGGAATAAAACTATATTCCGATTATTCTGTTTGTCAAGACAATTGTCAAGATTCTTTTCCTTGCTACCTCCCGACTGCAAAAGCCAAATTACTTGTCTCCGCTGAAAGCATAACGTCTGTATCACAGGCACGGACAATCCTCGGGATTCGTGCCTTGAATTCCTCCGCTGTCATTGGCCTTTTCGCATTGATCTCGAACCTCCATAGAATCTCATAGACCATTTCAATTGCCGCCTCTACTTCTTGTTGTGGACTCCGGTCTTCAGAAATTGCCGCCAAAATAAACCTCCCTCTTTCACCCATGGTTAATTACCTCCGCATTTCTCTTTTTGGAGTTCATGCAGTATCGATTGAAATCTTTCTTTGCCCTGACAGTTTCCAGAATCCTTCGATCGATCTCCCCAATCATCGGCGCACCCTCAGAGATAAAGTCTACGACCTCTACCGCAGCTTTACCCATGGCCGTAGCTCGCTCCTCCGCTTGGATTCTGGTCTCGCCCGAATATGAGTTTTCGGCAAATATCAAGGTGTCAGCTGCTGAGAGATTAAGCCCGACCTTGACCGTAGCCACATTACAGACGAGGCACTCGACTGTGCCTGTAGTAAACTCCTCAATGACTTTTGCCCTAT
>Ga0209507_1001523_pt1 | contig 18100 bp, 14 predicted proteins | sample AD_UKC028_MetaG_FD_184414 | JGI IMG/M metagenome (GOLD analysis project Ga0209507, IMG submission 184414) | Active sludge microbial communities of municipal wastewater-treating anaerobic digesters from USA - AD_UKC028_MetaG (SPAdes) (version 2) | ecosystem: Engineered > Bioreactor > Anaerobic >...
ACTGGTGTGCGGCGCCGCTCTTGTGCCTGCAGCGATCTACGCGGCCGAGGCAGCCGCTTTGGCGGCCTTGAACTATGCTCGGCAGAACCCGGACAAGGTCTCGCAGTTTGGGAACGCAGTAGTCGATACGCTGATGCCCGAGGGTGGGCCATCAGTTACCCAGGTGACATCTTGGGCTGGTGTGGGTAAAACACCGGACTTGTATCCAGGGCGATGGGTCATGGTCGGAGGCCGGACTTGGTGGAATTACTTCTGGACAGGATTGTGGGGACCGAAGTACGATTGGGGCGGGAGTTTTCCCAGGGCCAGCGCGCATAAATAGGTAAACTGGGGGGTCTGGCGCGATCTATTTGCATCGTGTATACCTTTCGCAAGTTCGCCGTATGGAGCGGCGAGAACGTTTTGCGGAAGGAGTCTGTCGATGGCCGAGAGAAGACGGAGGGTAGAGTCGAGTGCGGTGGTGTCGGTACAATCGCAATCGGCCGATGCGACACTGAGTTCGATCATCCGGCATTTCAAGTCGCTGCCGGATCCTCGCCATCATCGCAACCGTCGCCACTTGCTCGGCGATGTGATCACGCTCGCCGTGTGCGGCGTCATTGTGGGCTGCGATGGCCCGACGGCGATCGCCGCCTGGGCCAGAGCCAAACAAGACTGGTTGAGGGAAGTGCTCGCACTTCCCAACGGGGTTCCATCGCGTGACTGCATTCGACGCGTGCTGTCCCTGTTGAAGCCGGAAGCGTTTCAACGCTGTTTTGAATCCTGGATTGCCAGCCTGGTGGGCGAGACGACCCGCGCGGGCGCGGAACCCCAACGGCTTATCGCCATCGATGGCAAGACCGCGCGTCGGTCTCACGATGCCCGGAACGGGTTGGGTCCGCTTCACCTGGTCAGCGCCTGGGCCACGGAAAACGGTCTGTCACTCGGGCAGCTCGCCGCCGACGAGAAATCCAACGAGATCACCGTCATTCCCGAATTGATCGATCGGATCGACGTGAAAGGCGCGATCGTCACCATCGACGCCATGGGATGCCAGAAGGACATCGCCCAGAGAATCGTGGATGGGCAGGGTGACTACGTGCTGGCGGTGAAGGACAACCAGCCGAAGCTGCACGCGGCGATCCAGGACTTCTTCAGTGATGAGCGCCAGGCCGAGCTGTCGAAGCTGCCGCACCGACAGCACCAGACCTGCGAGCAGAGCCACGGCCGCCGAGATCAGCGGTATTACGTCTTGGCCAAGCTGCCTGCGGCCTTTCCGCTGAAGGATGAGTGGCCGGACATCCAGGCGATCGGCGTGGCGGTTCGCGTGACCGAGAAGTCCGATGGCGCGACGAGCGGCGACGTACGCTACTTCATCAGCAGTTGCTATCCCAGCGGATCGCGTTTCGCCCAGGCGGTGCGCGGCCATTGGGGCATTGAGAATTCACTGCATTGGGTGCTCGATGTGACCTTTGACGAAGACCACAGCCGAACCCGCAACCGGCGTATGACGGACAATCTCTCCTGGCTTCGCCGTTTCGCGGTCAGCCTCCTGAAACGTCACACGTCGAAGGACAGCATCAGATGCAAGAGCCGCATCGCGGGCTGGAACAACCAGTTTCTCATGGAAGTCATTACCGGGACAGGAGTTTAATGTGCGCTGGCCCTGGGAGTTTTCCGTGGATTCACAGGCGTCCGGGTGTGCAATTCCCGTTCACGAACGCTACGACTGGGCCGATTCCAGATGACTGGTTGCGTTGGCCGCCGGGGTGGGAGAAATGGAAAGGGATCATTGGGCAGCGAATAGTCGATGACCGCGAGCGGGGCAACTAGCGTGTTTCGGGTGCTTGGATTCGTGATGATGTGGTCGCTTCTTGGGCTTGTGCTGCTCAAGGTAATCTGGAATCTGGGTTTACCTTATGCCATGATCCGAGCCCGAGGGAAGAGACACGGATGGTCGATCTTCGAACTGGTGGAAGTCATTCCGCTTCTTCTTGCCGCGGGGCTAGCATGCATCCTGGCAGAACAAGGGATTCTGTCCGCTCGCAACATCCTCATCGTCGGCTTCGCCGCAATCGGGCTATCGTATGCCCATCTCCTCTTGGTGGGTTTTGTTGCTGGCTGGATCATATATGGGAGGAAGGGGTCAAGGGATGCGGGCCAGCAGCCGTAGCTGTACCGACGCCTTCGCCGATGCATATTGTGGCCAATGACGGTTTCTTTCGAGAGCGATCTGGATGATCGATCGTGACAGTATCGCCGGTTTCATTCTTGGAACGGCCGTCGGCGACTCAATCGGCTTGCCTCGCGAAGGCCTGTCTGGACGGCGTGCCCAGCGGCTATTCGGCGACGGACCGCTCGGACAAGGGCTTATCCTTGGCCGAGGAATGATCAGTGACGACACAGAGCACGCCTGCATGGTCGCCCAGGCACTCCTTGCATCCGGCGCGGATCCGGATCGATTCGCTCGGTCGCTGGCCTGGCGCCTTCGCGGTTGGCTTGTGGGACTTCCTGCTGGCGCGGGCCTGGCCACACTCAAGGCGATCCTCCGCCTGTGGATCGGGTTTTCCTGGCGTACCAGCGGCATCGACTCGGCCGGCAACGGGCCTGCTATGCGCGCGGGGCTCCTGGGACTGGTCGCCGGCGATGACGACGACCTGCTCAGATGTCTGGTCAATCGTTGCACACGAATCACGCACATCCATCCGCTCGCCGAGCAGGGGGCCTTGTTGATCGCCCTCGCTGCTCGTCATGCAGGTAGGACCCGATCCACCGGACCCGACGTTACGGCATTCCTAGATGAAGCGTGCGCTGCCGTTACGGACGATCGCTTAAGGGATGCCATCGAGTTGATCAGAGCCTCGCTGCGGCAGGGGCAGACGGCCGATGGATTTGCCAGCACGATGGGGCTGTCGGCTGGCGTGAGTGGATACATCATGCACACCGTGCCGGTGTGCCTGTTTAGCTGGTTGCGATATTGTCAGAGCTATCGTGAGGGTGTGGAGGCGGTCGTCAGACTAGGTGGAGACACGGACACGACCGGCGCGATCACAGGCGGCCTGCTTGGGGGGTCGCTGGGGCCAACCGCCATTCCCCCCGAGTGGCTTGCTCATTTAGTGGACTGGCCACGAAGTGTGCGGTGGATATCACTTCTCGCCCAAAGGCTGAATGATCTGAGGAACACGAGCAGGAGTGAGGGCCCGCTACCTTTGTTCTGGCCAGGCTTGCTCCCGCGCAACCTGGTGTTCCTGGCGGTCGTGCTGGCCCACGGGGTACGTCGGCTCTTGCCGCCCTACTGAGGGGTACGACACCCGCGGCCGTCGGATCGAGACGCTGGACTATGTGGACCCGACGACTGGAATGATCTCAACGACGCCGGTGCGGACCCGGCACATCTACAACGGCCTGAAGGTCATCCAGGAATACACGGTCACCGGCAGCGGCGGCGGGCAGACCAGCACCCTGGCCCGGGAGTTCATCTGGGGCAAGCGGTTCCCCGACCAGGAAGTCATGATCGACTACACGGCGGCCGGGGCCTACGGAACAGGTACGGCCGAGGTGCTGTGCTACCTGCACGGGGCCCTGGGTAGCGTGACCGGGTTGGCGGACGCGAACGGCGATCTGGTCGAAAAGTACGAGTACGACCCCTACGGCCGGACGTACATCTCTGCCCCGGACGGTACCGCCCGGCCGGTGTCGGCCTACGGCAACCCGTTCGCCTGGACCGGCCAACGGTACGACCCTGCGGTGCGGCTGTACCACTTCTGGGCCCGAAGCTACTCACCCGCCCTGGGCCGCTGGCTGCAGCGCGATCCGCTCGGGTATGTGGACGGGGTGGGGTTGTATGAGTACGTGGGGGGCCAGCCGCTGGACTACCACGACCCGTACGGTCTGTGGTGGGACACGATTGCCGACGTTTGCAGCTTGGCGAGCAACGTCTACGATTGGGCTCAGGGCGTTAAGACCCAAGTCGATTTCATCCTGGACAGGCCCGGAGTATCATATGGCCAATGCAAGGAAGCCGGTAAGGACTGCGGCGAGGCGGCGCTTGGCATAGCTGGAGACGCCGTTGGGGCGGCGCTACCCTTCGTGACTGGCGGCGGGAAAGCAGCCAAGACCGTTGTAAGCAAGATAGATGGTGTTGGAGCTTCTGTACCGGTAGGGAAGAAGATACCGAACGCTGAGTTGCAGGCGCCGCCCGTCAAAAGAGGTAATGCCCCGATCGGCAATGATGGTCACCCCGTTGAACTCCATCATCGGGATCAGGCACCTGACGGTCCGGTAGACGAGATGACGCGGACGGACCATCGCGGTACGGGCAACTATGGGGAGAACCATCAGAACACGGGGCAGGATCCGTCAGAAATCGACCGGGATAAATGGAACAAGGAACGACGCAAGATCTGGGAGAATGAGTGGGATTCCGGTCGGTGGAAGAAATGAAGGGAGACCGGTGATGCACCGTGAGTGATCTGCTGGCTGAATTCCATTGCCGGGACGGTGCTCACTCGCTCGTCTTTGATGACGATGGTCGCACTGGCTATGCATACCTTCTTCGCTACGGCAACCACATTGGCGACGTTTGGCTCTATAACCGCTGCATGACTCCTGTAGAGCCCGAGTGGACCGAGCGATCGAAGGCACCTTTCGCCAACTGCGCAGCATTCGTCAGTGATGATCCTTTCGAGCCTCCAACGTCCATGGCGGTAGTCTCAGTGGAGTGGATCGATACCGAGGACACTGAATTGCTGATGGCGAGGGTGTTCATCCATGGACGCCTGCATGCAACGATCAGACCGGGCGAGAAGCCGGGGTGTTGTCGGTTGGCCAGGCGAGATGGGCCTCTTGCGAGGAGCCTCGTGGACTCGGGAATGGCTTCTTGATTCACCTCAACGACCGAAAGTGACGGCCTCCCACGCCTGCATTGGTACGCTGGCGGGGCATCGGCGAACGTCGACGGTGCCGACCGGCACGGCCTTCACCGGCAGCGGCGTACTCCTGGCCCAGGCGAGTCAGCACCTGTTCGAGCAGGGCCAGCGCCCAACGCTGTTCGTAGGCCCGCTCAGGCGTCAGATCGTCCACCGGCTCGGCGCGGTAACGTTCCTCGGCGTCCACAGTGACGCAGACCACGCCGGGCCCGCCGGCAAGCCTGGCCGCGCCGGTGCGCTTCCATTCGTTGATCAGGAAGTGCTTCAGGCAGGCGAGCAGAAACGATCGAAACCGGCCCCGCTGCGGGTCAGCCAGGGCTACGTACTGCCTCTCCAGGAATCGGGCGAAGAACTCCTGGGTCAGGTCCTGGGCATCCTCGGGCCGGTGGCCCTGTTTTCGCACGTAGAAGTAGAGCGGATACCAGTACTTGCGGCAGAGTTCGGCCAGAGCCTCGCGGGCGTGTGGAGCGGCAGGGTCCCCGGCCGCCAGCACGACGCTCCAGTGCGTGCTGGGAAAGCCCCCCGACGAAGATGAGCCGTCCAGCCAGGAAGGGCTCATGGGTGTGCATCCTGCCCGCGCGGCGGGTGACTGCGTCTTTGACAGGTCCCCATGCTACCCACAGTCAGCTTTTCCAGCAATCTGACCAGATTCTGGGGCGCTTTCGAGTTTGTTTCTTGTATGTAGTTGAGGGAGCGGGCATTCGTTCAGCGGCGGCACGGGGCTACCAGACCCCGGAAGGCGACAGGCCGGATGGCACCCGCCCCGGCATCTCCAGACCGGTAGCACGGACTGGTTCGAAGGCGCCATCGGACAGTGCCATGCCGCGATCCTGGCCGCATGAATGTAGACGTTGAGCGAGGAGGCGCTCTGGGCTGGCAGCGTCACCTGCCTCGGGAGAGGGCTGGAGAGCGATACGACAGCTTCGTTGCTGCGGAGACCCCGTGGCAGTCCGCACGGCGGGAACCCTGTCCCGCGCGGATAGGCGTGAAATTCCCTGCGGGAAGGGTCTCCGCCGGGTTTGCCCTGAAGTCCGAGACCTGCGCGTGGAAGCGGTTGTGGACCTCGAGGTATCGATTCTGTACATTAGATGCAGTGCGTGGCCGGGCAGGACCTGCCGGCCGGTGCACGGGCAACTCTGATCGCGATCAAGGCTGATCCCTTCACCGTCCCCTCCTGAAGCCGGTGCTGGCTTGGCTCACCCGCTCGGGACCGGTCTCTGAGCATCACGATTCGTGAAGCTGTTGCATGTCATTTTTGAAACGGTCTGCTGGCTGGAGAGAGAACCATGTCGATGTGGTCGAAAATCACAACGGTTATGGCGCTTGTCCTCGCCTGCGCGGCCCCCTCACTCCGCGCGGACATCTTCCAATGGGAATGGGTGGACCCCCTCGACCCGAGCCAGGGCAAGCAGCAGTCATCTACCCTGTGCCCTGGCGGCGCCGGTGTCTCGGCCGTGCCGCGCGCATCCCTCGATTATCGCGATCTAACGCTGGCCTACTTGATCGGCGCGAACCTATTCGATGCCTCCCTTGTCAGTACAAACCTGACTGACGCGACGTTGGCCGGCGCCAACCTCAGTTCTGCGTGCCTCAGCCACGCCGTCCTCACTAGGGCCGACTTCACGGATGCCCTGGTCGCGGGAGCGGAATTCGAGGCCGCCACCCTGAGCGGCTTTACGGCTGCCCAGCTCTACAGCACCGCGAGTTACAAGGCAAAGGACTTGTCAGGAATCGGGCTGCACCACAACGACTTGAGCGGCTGGAACTTCGCGAATCAGAACCTCACAAGTGCCCATTTTGGCCATTCAAGCCTGGCCAACGCCGACTTTACGGATGCCTGGATCACGGGGGCCAATTTTTACTGGGGCTCGCCTGAGCCGTTCGCAGGCCTCACCGCTGCTCAGCTTTACAGTACTGCCAGCTACAAGACGAGAGACCTGCACGGCATCGATTTCGGGCTAAACCAAGTAGCCGGCTGGAACTTTGCGCAGCAGAACCTCACGGGCGCCAGTTTCCTATTGGCGGTCGTAACCAATGCGGATTTCACGGACGCCCAAGTCACAAACGCGCAGTTCGTGGACACAACCGGTCTCACCGCCGCGCAGATCTACAGCACGGCCAGCTACAAGACGCAGAATCTGCATGGTATTAAACTCAGTCTTAACTACCTCGCTGGCTGGGACTTCTCGAATCAGGATCTCACAGGTGCAAGTTTTCAGGGCGCGATCCTGAATGGCGCTGATTTCACGGATGCCCGAATCAAAGGAGCCCGTTTCGACACGCTGACAGCCGACCAACTTTACAGCACGGCCAGCTACAAGCAGCGTGATCTACGTGGGCTCAAGTTCGACTACGCCAATCTGACCAGTTGGGATCTTGCCGACCAGAACCTGGCGGGCGCCCAATTCACCTCTGCAAATCTGACGGGCGTCAACTTCACCGGCTCGGACCTCAGCGGAGCATTTGCCAAGTCGGCCCGGTTTCTCGGCACCAGCCTCGCCAACGTGAACTTGAGCGGCGCCTACCTTGGGAAAGCCGAGCTGACGGACGCCGACCTCACTAACGCGAACCTCAGCAAGGCCAATCTCACAAACGCCATCCTCACCGATGCCCAGGTGACACAGGCGAACCTTCAGGGAACTACGAGCAAGGGCTTCACCGCTGCTCAACTCTACAGCACCGCCAGCTACAAGAGCCGCGATCTGCACGGCATCGGTCTTGGCGATAACGACCTGACCGGCTGGATCCTGCAGCAACAAGACCTTGCCGGAGCGGATTTCTCCGGGGCCACCCTCACGGGCGCCAGTTTTGCGGACGCCCGAGTGGCGGAGGCCAGTTTCTCCAGGGGTTTGAATGGCCAAGGCACGGGCCTCAACGCTCAGCAGCTTTACAGCACCGCCAGCTACAAGAGCCACGATCTCCATGGCATCAACCTCTCGGCAAACGACCTGATCGGCTGGAACATGGCTGGCCAGAACCTCACCGGCGCGAGTTTCTCAGGTGCGAACACGACAAGCGCCACCTTCGAGGATTCCCAGATAGTGGGCGCCGACTTCTCCAGAAGCATGGATGGCCGGGGCACGGGCCTGACCACCGCTCAGCTTTCCAGCACGGCGAGCTACAAGAACCACGACCTGCGTGGGATCGGACTTTCCCGAAACGACCTGGCCGGCTGGGACGCCACCAACCTGGATCTCACTAACGCGCGCTTCAACGGTGCAAACCTCCGCGAAGCCACCCTGACGGACGCCAACCTCACCGATGCCCAGGTGACCCAGGCGAACCTCCAGGGAACCACGAGCAAGGGCTTCACCGCCGCACAGCTTTACAGTACCGCCAGCTACAAGAGCCACGATCTCCATGGCATCAACCTCTCGGCAAACGACCTAACCGGCTGGAACATGGCTGGCCAGAACCTCACCGGTTCGTTTCTTGAGGGCACGAACCTGACTGAGGCCGATATCACGGGCGCCGATTTCTCCAGAACCTTGGACGGTCAAGGCACCGGCCTGACGCCTGCCCAGCTCTACAGCACTGCGAATTACAGGAACCGCGATCTGCGCGGGATAGGACTGGGTGGAAACGATCTGGATGGATGCAGCCTTGCCAATCAGAATCTCGCGGGCGCGAGTTTTTCAAGAGCGAACTTGGCCAACACCACGCTGGCGACTTCGATTCTCGCTGGTGCGGTTCTCGATTCGGCCACGCTCACGAACGCAACGCTGGCCGGCACGGACCTCACCGGCGCCAGCTTCGATTCAGCCACCTTGACGAACGTCACCCTAGGCGGCGCCAACGCTGTCGGGGTATCCTTCCACGCGGCGATCTTGACTAACGCCGCCTTCGGGAACGCCCAAATCGCAGGTGCAGACTTCTCAAGGGATTGGGAGGGCCAGAGTACGGGCCTGACCGCTGTGCAACTCTATGGCACGGCCAGTTATCAGGCCCGCGACCTTCACAGCATCAACTTCGCCGGCAACGACCTGACCGGTTGGAACCTGGCCGGCCAGAACCTCACAGGAGCAGGATTCGGGAGAGCCACCCTGACCAACGCCGTCTTTGAGGACGCCCACATTACAGGTGCCGATTTTTCCAGGGGCTGGGACGGTGAAGGCACGGGCCTGACCGCTACGCAACTCTATGGTACGGCCAGCTATCAGGCCCGCGACCTTCGTGGCGTCAACTTCGCCGGCAACGACCTGACCGGTTGGAACCTGGCCGGCCAGAACCTCACATCTGCTGGCCTTGAACAGGCCACATTGACCAACACCGACCTGACCGGCGCAGACTTGCGCGGCGCCCAGTTGGCCACCATCGATCCTGACCAAAACATCACCCGCAATACCATCTGGCCAGACGGGGCCATTCTCGGCCTGGACTTGGCTTCAACTGAAGTTCTCACCATCCGCGATTACGACGGCGGTTGGTATATGCCCACCCGCATTCGCGTCTCCGGTGGCGCCGCCTTCGCCGATGACAGTGTGCTACAAATCGTACTTAAGGATGAGTTCTGGGGCTCCACGATCGGCTTCGAGGAGGAGATCCCCGTATCCCTCAGTGGCGATCTCCAACTACTACTGGGTCCGGGCGCGGACCCAGCGGGGTTGATGGGCCGCACCTTCCAGGTGTTTGACTGGTCTGGGGTGGAACCTATCGGCCGATTCCAGTTGGTCAGCGAGTTTCAGTGGGAAACCTCACGGCTGTACACCGACGGCATCGCGGTTCTTGTGCCGGAGCCGACTTGTATGGGCCTGATGCTGCTTGGCACGATGGCACTCCTGCCGCGACGCCGACGTGGACCAGGACGACTTCGGCGTCTTCCAGCGCTGCTATAGCGGAGCGGGCAAACGCTCAGATCCGCAGTGCGCGAATTGACCTGCTACGTGTTCCGCTCAAGCTCCGTCATGAAGACGCAGAGGGGGCCATCGGGCTTCGCAAAGGAGATGATCATGTCGAGGTTACCAAATACAGCAGCTGTGGCGGCCGTCGTGCTTGGAGCGGCCGTAGTGGGCCAAGGCCATAGCATCGCCTACGTCGATCCGGCCGTTGACGAGGTTACCCGGGCCGGCCGCGGACCCGTCAAGCTCTACGTGCCCGACGGGTACGACCCGCTGCATCCCGCCCCCCTGCTGCTCGCCCTGCACGGCGCGGGCGGGCGGGGGGAGGAATTGGCCGGGATTGCCAGCATGGTTGACGAGAAGGGCTTTCTCTACGCGCACCCGGACGGCGGGTGTCCCTCAGGCAGCGGCTTGAGATGGTGCTACCCGGAAATACGGCCGCCGGACGACCCGGCCTACCTGCGCGCGCTCATCGAGGCCATCGCAGCGCAATACAGCGTGAATCCCAACCGGGTCTTCATTTACGGGATCTCCAGCGGCGGGATGATGGCCTATTCCATGGCCTGCCGGTACGCCGACGTGATTACGGCGATTGCGGTCTTCACTGGCAGAATCAGGGAGACGGAGTGCAGGCCAGGCGATCCGGTCCACGTCCTGCACATCCATGGTACGATGGACACGCTCATCTATCAGTTGCCCTGGTTAGCGACGACGCCGTACAACCTGTGGTTCTGGGCCGAGTCCAACGGATGCGCCCCGACCTGCGAAGGGGCTCGGCCCGGTTGCGCCGACACGGCGGACGACCCGTGCGATGCCAGCTTAGGCCGGCTGGACCTGGTTGCGGCCCTGCCGGGTGAGGAGACGGTCATCACCCGTTGGGCCGAGGGGTGTGCCACTACCGGCGTCGTCGAACTGTGGGCCGTCCTGGGCGCCGGCCATCCGGGGGTGGACCCCAAGTGGACAACGTCCGATTACGAACTCCTGCGGCGGCTGGCGGTCAACTGGCTGCTGGCGCATCCGGCGGACTGCAACCGCAACGGTAAGCCTGACGACGAGGACATCGCCGACGGCACCAGCCGCGACTGCAACGGGAATCTGATCCCGGACGAGTGCGAGCCCGGTGGTGTCGAGGTCGCGAAGGCGGACTTCAACCGGGACTGCCACGTGGACATGACAGACTTCTGGGTTTTCGAGGCTTGTGCCAACGGACCGACCTTGCCCTACGCCTCAGGCTGTGCGCTCATTCCCGACGGGGAAGGTTTCATCGCCGCCGATTTCGACGGCGACCGCGACGTGGACCAAAACGACTTCGGTGTCTTCCAGCGCTGCTACAGCGGGCCGGGCCAGCCCGCGGACCCGGACTGCACAGAGTGATCGTACCCGAGGCATCGTTGCCGGTGGCGTTTTCGGTGCTGCCACGACTCCGTTATGCTCCGGAATACTCTCCGTGGTATGATGCTTCAGGTAATCTCGGTGAATGTCCTGCGCGGTCAAGTTGGATCATGAGCAACATGGTGCATGCAATCGCTGCACTCGCACTCGCCTGCTGCGGGGCCACCCGGCCGGCAGATTCGCAGCCCGCATCCGCCACCGAGCTGGGGCTCCGGTTCGTTGATTCCCAGCACGGGCCGGTGCAGGTGTCCAAAGCCGAGCTGCTCCTGGTCGCCTGGGGTGATACCGGCCGGCTGACGCTCCCCATCCAAGGCGATCACCTGCATCTGGATCTCAGCCCGTCCTGGCTTCGCTCGCGCTGGCCAAGGCGCTTCCCGGATCTCATGAGGGCGTACCTCTACATCGAGGCACAGGGGTACGCCCCCATTCGGTCCCAGCCGTTCCTCTGGCTCGGTTCGCGTGCCGGGGACAGGGGGCGCGACGCGGGCTCGGTCACCATCAGCTTCCGGCAGGGCCGGCCGGCCATACTCCGCGAAGGGGAGCGTGCGGAGCGGACCATCACGTTTGGCCGTCCCACGCCTCGGCGGGTGAGCCTGGTGGGCGCCGATGGCCGGCCGCTCGGCGGCGTCCGGGTGTCGGCCTACATGTTCTGGTCAGCGTCCAACCATTGCGGGGTGCTCAGCGGGGCGGATTCGCTGGGCGAGTATGTCAGCGATGATGCGGGCCAACTCACGCTGCCCGACGGTGATTTCGAGTACGCTCTCGTGCTCGACGAGCAAAGGAGTGTCTTTCGAATGCTCCCGGCCTTGGGCGTGACCGCCGTCATCCGGCATTTGGGTTCTCCGATCGGCGTCGATTACCGGTCAACGCTCATCAGCTTTCTGCAACCCCCGAATAACACGTTCTGCATCCATCGCTTCGCCCGCCGCTCCCTCCACGCTCGTATCCTGCGAGAAGGCAGGCCCATTTCGCAAGTGACGCTCATGTGCTCGCTGGCCGATTGTGGTTGCGGAGCCTGCTCGGGTCCGCTGGCCACATCCGACGCGGAAGGCCGGATCACAGTGGAGGATTTCTACCCTGAGGAAATCGAGGAGCTCTTCATTTGCGGCCCGGATGGCAAACGTATCTGGCAGATGTCGCGCCGGGCACTACCCAGTGGGATGCTCGAGGTTGACCTTGGCCCCAGGGTCAGCGCACATTAAGCCCCTTGTGCGGTAAGGACTTCCAGAAGGAACTCGTTGTTCCATCCAGCGATCTGGCTCTTTCCCTTGATGCTATGGTTGCAGGGGTGACGCTTGAGGAGACTGATGGCGAAGCGACGAAGCCAGGAGAGGTTGTCGGCCATGTGGCGATTGCGCGTGCGGCTTTGATCCTCGTCGAAGGTCACATCGAGAACCCAATGCAGGCAGTTCTCAATGCCCCAATGACCGCGAACGGCCTGGGCAAACCGCGGGCCACTGAGGTAACGACTGGAGATGAAATAGCGGGTGTCTCCGCTCAGGGTTCCATCTCGGTTCTCCGCGAGGCGAACCGCCACCCCGATCGCCCGGGCTCCCGGCCACGCGTTCTTCAACGGGAAATCGCGGGGGATCTTGGCCAACACATAATAGCGTTCGTCGCGGCGTCCATGTCCCTTGTCGCGCGTCTGATGTTTCCGATGCGGACTCTTCCGAAGCTCGTTCTGACGCTCGTCGCGGAACACCGCCTCGATCGCCTCGTATAGCTTCGGCTGATTGTCTTTGACCGCCAGGACATAATCCCCTCCCCCGTCCACGATCTTCTGCGCGATCTCCTTTTGGCAACCCATGGCGTCGATGGTCACCACGGCGCCGTGCACGTCGATCCGGTCGAGGAGTGCCGGAATGGCCGTGATCTCGTTGGACTTCTCCTCCGTCGCCACCTGCCCCAGGGCCAAGCCGTGGTCGCTGGCCCACGCGCTGACCAGATGCAACGGGCCCAAGCCGGCATTCGCATCCTGCGAACGACGCAAGGTCTTGCCGTCGATGGCGATCGTCCGGTCTGCCGCCTCCTCTTCGTTGACCAGGCGCGCCATCCACGACTGAAAACAGGTTTGAAACGCTTCGGGTTGCAGGGTCGAAAGAACCCGACGAATACAGTCCCGCGACGGAATGCCCTGCGGAAGGGCCAGCACGCTCTGGAGCCAATCCTTCTTGGCTCTCGCCCAGCGGGCTATGGCCGTCGGACCCGAGCAACCCACAATGACCCCACACACCGAAATGGCGATCACCTCCACCAGCAAGTGGCGACGATTGCGGTGATGCCGAGGGTCCGGCAACGACTCGAAGTGCTTGACGATCGAACTCAAACCTACCGTAACACCGGCCCGGGCCTTCGTCATCGATCAGCTCCTTCTGCAAGAACGCCTCGCCACTCCATGCGGCCAGCTTGCAGAAGCTATAACCGATGAACATCGATCGCGCCAGTCCCCCCAAATTACCTATCTATGCGCGCTGGCCCTGACCTTGGCCCCGACGATGTTGGCGGCCGCTAACACTGAATGGGCAGGCGCGCCAAACATCCCAAAATGAGTCCGGCACACTACTCAACGACGGGGCTCGTTTGGGACTGCGGACGCCGGAACCGCGCCGTTCGACGAAAGTCGAGGCCCCCATCATGGGAACGCTCATGAGCGAAGGAACTGCCCGCACGCGATTGCTCGTCGTATCGAGAATCACAGTTGTTGTAGCGGCCCTTGGACTCACCCTCATGCGTGTATCACTCCTCGCCATCACGGTTGTGGTTGTCGGTTGTCGCACAGAACGGCCGTCCACAGGTCCACCGAAACCCGCAAGCGCCCCCGAGGCGTCCGAGTTGGCTGACCGCCACGAGAGCACACCTCAACCCGCAACCGCCCCCTACGCGTCCGAGTTGGAGGTCCTCGTCTCCTTCCTGACACAGCACCGCGATCTCAGGCGCGGCAATCCTCTGGTAATCCGGGACACTTTTTCCGTTCCTGGCATGAACGGGCGCGAATCGAACGACGACGACAGATACCTGCAGAGCCTTCTGTCAGACGCTTCCGAACAAGTTCCCGCCGAGCTCATTCGTAACTTCTGCGCCAAGAATGACAAGTCGGAGCCCGTCTGGCCAGAGTTGCAGAAACACCTGCGTGTCGTTTTGCTCAAGCAAGAAGAGCTGAAGGCCATCTTCTCGGATAAACCTGGGGAAAAGCAGGACGGTTGGCAGAGGTTTTACGCGAAGTATCCGGGGTCTGCCGGCATCATCACTATCTCTCGCGTTGGATTGAATCGCCGCGGTGATAGGGCGATGGTTTACTTCTCATTAGGCCAGCACTATCAGGCGGCTTATGGGCGGATTTATGTCCTCCGCAAGCAGGACGGCAAGTGGGTGGAAGTGCCAGCTTACGTCGGGGGATTCTGGCAGTCTTGAATTCACAGAGCACGAGCTACCACGAGCCCTTGCCCGGCACCGGGAAAGGAATCCGTCGGGGGAGATTCCGCCGGTTTACTGCGGCTTGGCTTGGCCCGCGGCGTCCCCAGGCGGAGAGGCTGTTCCGCCTCGGCTGTAGCCCTCCCAGGGTTCGGGGCGGGCCCGGCGTGCCGGGGTTTTCGTCCGCTCCATACACCTGCACTTCGCCTGGCCCCACCCGCGTGCTCCAGGCGCTTACTCCTTTGCCCGCTCCCGTTCCGCCGCTTCGACCGCTTTGATCTTGTCCCAGGAGGGGGCACGCCAGACGTTGAGGTGTGTCTCGATCGACCGGGCAGCGATCGTGTTGCCATCGACAGAGAAAACCCCATACCCGAAGCCCGTTCCCTCTCCGCGGAGGATGGCGACACGGCGTTGCGTGGCCACGTCCCAGAGGAAAACCGCCTCGTCCTGGTTGCCGCCAAAGGATGCGATGCGGCGCCCATCCGGCGAGAAAGTGACCCAGTGGGTCCCGGACATGTGTTCGCGGGGCGGCGGCCCCAGCGCTTGCCAGGTGCGTACATCCCATAGAAACAGACTGCCGTCCAGCCCGCCTGCGGCCAGAGTCGAACCATCCGGTGAGAAGGCAAGGCCCTTGATGGCGAAGATGCCACCGCCTGGATCCATCTCCACCACAGGCTGGTCGCGCCCGAGGCTCCAGACGACGACCTTGCCGTCCGGAAAACCCAAAGCCAGAACCTTGGCGTCGGGCGACGCATCGCCCCATAGGGCTTGCCCGCGAGGAGGAAACGATCCGACGGCTTTCCAGGTGGGCACCTCTCGCACGATCGTTCGAGTCACTGGAGTGTGGCCTTTTATGACCGTCAGTAGTCGAGTGCCATCGCGAGAGAAGGCGACCCAGACCGGGCCCGGCTCTGCTTGATCGTCAGGCAAGACCGATACCCCGCCTGGCGGCGTAAGTAGGCGCCGCGCCTTCAAGTCCCACACTTTGAGGGAGGCGTTGCCGCACCCAGCCGCCAGCAGGCGCCCGTCAGGGGATACGGACACCATGAAAACATCAGTGCCCAGCTCATCGAGCGGCTCTTGCAGCGACAGAGTATCTGCGTCCCACAGGCTGACCGAGGCCGACCACGAGCTGACCGCCCCGGACGACGAGATGTCCGGTATGGAGCTCGACAGTTGCAGGGCGACGAACGACTTCCCATCCGGTAGGTACAAGGAGCCCCAGATGCGCGAAGAATGTACAACCTGGACTTCCTGGCGGGGTTTCGGCGCCGGGCTCCACAGCCAGACTGCCCCATCTCGACAGGAGCTGGCCAGGCTGTTGCCATCCGGTGAGAAGCTCAGGGACAGTACTTCATCGGTGTGACCGCGCAGGGCGCCCAGGTGCTGGCCTGAGGAGACATTCCAGAACATGATGGACTGATCGGCGCCGGCGGATACCAACGTACCGTCTTTCGGTGAGAAGGCCAGGGCATGGATGTACCGCTTGTGGCCGTTGAGCGTCCCGAGGGGCGAGCCCGTTTTTGTGTCCCACAGCCGAATTGAACAATCAGACAAGCCCGCGCCCGAGGCCAGGAGCTTGCCGTCCGGTGAGAAAGTCAATGCCAGCACGCGCTCGGAATGCGCCGGGATGTCGAGTAGTCTATCGAGGGCCGGCAGCGACACGAGGTGAACGTGTCCGTCCGCGCAACCCACCGCCAGCGTATTGCCATCGAGCGAGACAGCGATCGGCCCCTCGAACCAACCATCGATCGTGTTGAACGGAACAGATGCGAGCGTCTTCCGCGTTTCCAGATCCCAGAGCCGGACGACCCGGTCTGCGGTCGAGGCGACCAGTACCCGGCTGTCTGGGGAAAAAGCCATCGTTTGGACGCTGGCCTCGGGCGACAACGTGGAGACCTCTTTGCCCACGCTCACGTCCCAAAGCTTGACGACGTTGTGGTGCTCGTCATCGTGCCCCGTGAATGCCAGGAGACGACCGTCCCGTGAGAAAGCCACAGCAGCTTTCCGATTACCCCGTTGATGAAGCGTCCTGGCGTGGCGGGAATCCAGCTCCATGATTCCCACCCAACCGTCTAAGGCACCCACGGCCAACCTTTTGCCGTCCGGCGAAATCGCCGTGCAGTTGACCGGTACGGCACGCTTCAGCAGCTTGCCAAGGAGGGGCGGGTCGGGCTGGCACTGCTGCCAACGGTAGCGCCACTCCCAACCACGAAGGTCTTCCTGCCCCGCTTCGGGCCGATTACGCTCCAGCAGCGATGTCGCCTGCCCCAGATCACCTTCGATCAGTGCCTGCTGGACCAGGATCATGTCGGCGGCATTCCGAACGATTTTCAATCGACGAAACGCATTCAGTTTGGCCCGTGGTACGGCGATGCCGAGACTGATCCTGGCGGCCGCTCGTGCCGTCACCTTCGTGATTGCGTCACGGAGTTTGGTGCTCAGGGGCTGGAGCTTGACGCCGTCCTCCTGGCCTGGGGGACCGATCTCATCCGCGAGGACAGCAGATGGTCAAATGCACGGGCCAGAGGATACAAGCGGGGCGCGCATGTCAAGAATCCCCTCCAACTCCGTCTGAACGCATACCGCGTCCTGCTCACGCGAGGAAGGGATGCGACCGTGGTATTCGTGCCGTCGTTGCCAGCTTGCGGCGAAACACGAGAATACCTTCTGAGTAGCGGCTTCCACATGTTGAAGTGACGGTTCAGCGAGTATCGGAGACGGTCGGGTCGATGCCGCGCAAGATCAGGAAGACCGCCGATGGCAAGCAGCGACAAAGTAGTGGGTCAGAGACCGTGGCACGAGTACGATTCATCTGAGGTCTCACGAGGAGATGGGCATGATCAGGGATCTCATTCTCAAGAACCGAAGCTACCGCCGATTCCACCAGAGTCCCGCCCTTGATCTTGAAGGGCTGAAACATCTCGTGGACCTGGCGCGTCTCTCACCGTCAGCAGGCAACAGGCAACCGCTGAAGTACTATCTCTCTGTGGACAAGCAGACCAACGCCTTGATCTACCCATACCTGGCGTGGGCAGGATACCTTACCGATTGGGCTGGACCCGCTGAGGGTGAACGACCCACTGCCTACATCATCATTCTGGGTGACAAGGATATCAGCCCGTCCGTGGACTGCGATCACGGAATCGCCGCTCAGAGCATCCTCCTGGGCGCAACCGAACGAGGCTTTGGCGGCTGCATAATCGGTTCTATCCAGCGGGCGGAGCTTCACAAGGCCCTTGGGCTCGCGGATCGGTATGCGATTCTGCTGGTGCTGGCCCTGGGCAAGCCCAAGGAGACCGTCGTTCTAGAAACGGCGAAGAGCGACATCAAATACTGGCGTGATAGCCAAGGCACCCACCATGTGCCCAAACGACGGCTCGACGAGATCATCACCCAGTAACGGACGCCCGTTTACTCGGCGGCTGGGTTAGCCAGATTGTTGAGTTCACGTCCTGCTCAGGGGTCTCAGACCCTCTCATACACGCCTCTACCTGCGTAGCGTGCGAGACTCAGCAACTCGAAGATGCCGCCAATCGATGTGAAGTTGCA
>Ga0209507_1001530_pt1 | contig 18023 bp, 15 predicted proteins | sample AD_UKC028_MetaG_FD_184414 | JGI IMG/M metagenome (GOLD analysis project Ga0209507, IMG submission 184414) | Active sludge microbial communities of municipal wastewater-treating anaerobic digesters from USA - AD_UKC028_MetaG (SPAdes) (version 2) | ecosystem: Engineered > Bioreactor > Anaerobic >...
GACGCACCGTACCCGCTGCCGGTTCTGCGCAAGTAACCATGAACACGGTCGGCATCTCTCACGAGGAACTGCTGGCCCTGTTGTCCTACAACCCCGATAGTGGCGTGTTCCTTTGGAAGAAACGTGTCGCTATCGGAACTGGGTCGGGTGCCGTTGCCGGTGGAATATCCCGCATCGGGTATAGGGTGATCCAGCTTGCCGGGCGCCTAACCAGCGCACACCGTATCGCTTGGTTTTACATGACAGGTGTGTGGCCAGCAAACGACATCGACCATATCAACGGTGTTCGTGACGACAACAGATGGTGCAACTTGCGAGAGGCGACTCGCGCTGAAAACATGCAGAATCAGCGCCGAGCGCAGAAGCATAACAAGTGCGGCTTTCTCGGGGTTCATCCCACCGAAAAGGGCTTTAGAGCCTGCATTCGCAAGAACGGGAAACTGCATCATCTGGGGTATTTTTCAACACCTGAGCTTGCACACGGCGCGTATCTGGTGGCAAAGAAAGCGATGCACCCGTTCTCAACCTTGGAGGTAAAGCAGTGACAACAGTTGGAATTTTTGCAGGAAGAGGGGATGTGGTGCTTTCGATGATGATGGCCCTGAGTTTCGGGGTCTTCATCGGCTGGTTCGCCCGCGGCCTGTTCGACAAGTTCAAAGCGTGGAGGAACAAGTGATGTTCAGGTACAAATTCAACCCGTATTCCTGCCGCTGGGAAATCCAGTTGCTGTGCTGGGGAATCTTCTGGCGCACCCTGCGCTGTGTCGATTTTGAAACCTTGCCCACGGCCAAGTCCTTCGCTGAAGTCCGCGGCATCCCGGACAAGTACATCGAGCAGAAGCCGTTCGATCACCGCGTCCCGTCACCTGTTGCAGAGGAACAATCCCAATGACCCGACTTCACGCCATCGCCGCCATGTTCGCTGACGGCACCCCGCTCAGCCCACATGAACTTGCCGAAGGCCGCGACGCCGGTATCTTCGGCACGCACGGCGCGAACAACGGGTGGGCCTTGACCGAGTACGGTGTCAGCTTGCTTGCCGGGTGTAAGTTCCCCCGCCCGCCGGGCGACAGCGCCTCGTGCCCTGACGATGATGCTGGCCAGCGCACCTATGATGTCGCTCGAAATAGCGACCCTGACGATGACAGCTATCTGGCGCCGTCGCGCTTGGCCCGTCACGAAGAACGCATGGTCAAGGTGCGGGCTGAAGCTGACCCCCACGGCAAGGATCAGCACGAGACTGGTGCTAAGCTGGACGCTGGCAAGGTGCGGCTCGGGCTAGTGCTCGGCGCCTTCAGCAACGCACTGGTCGAGGTCGGCAAGGTCGGCACATATGGCGCCCAGAAATACACCGACAACGGTTGGCTGGATGTGCCCGAGGGCAAGGCCCGCTACACCGACGCTCTGCTACGCCACATCTTCGCCGAGGCTTCTGGTGAAGAATGCGATAGTGACACTGGGTTGTCTCATCTGGCCCACGCTTGCTGGAACATGCTTGCTGTTCTTGAACTGCACATGAGGTCAAAAGAATGAACTCACAAGTTGGATCGGGTGTGTGCGAGTGTGGTTGTGGGCAGAAAACTACCCAATGGAAACAATCACACTCGTCGCGTGGAATTGTCAAAGGTGATTACCGGAGGTATGTCAAGGGTCACTATCAGTTGGCAAGTAAAAAACCATTTCAACCTGCGAAATGTCACCCTGAAAGAGAAGAAAAAGCCAAGGGGTTGTGCGGTTCTTGCTACAACAAAATGTTGATAAATAGAACGGAAGATTCCAGAGCTAAGCATTTATCGAACACATCAGCAAAAGCCAAGGTGAGAAGAGAAAACACATGCCCGCAAGAACGGGCTGTGAAACAGCGCAACAGAGTTCTTAAACATCGGTATGGCATTGACTCTGATCAGTACGAACAAATGCTTTCCGCGCAAGGTGGGTGCTGTGCTATCTGCGGAGCGATTGGCGGCACTGATAAGCAAACAAGATTATACGTTGATCATAATCACAAGACAGGTGAGGTGAGAAAATTGTTATGCCCTGCATGTAATACCGCCGTCGGGGTTATCGAGAGCGGTGTAGAGCGAGTTGTCGCCTTGGCGAAATATTTATCCGAAACCAGCGGTGATGCATGGAACGCACTGGCCCGGCTCGAACTGATCCTACGCAAGAGGGGTGAGGAATGCGATTGACCAATGAAATGCGCGGCGACTTCGCCGACAAGGTGATGAAGAAAATCCCGGTGAAGTCCGACTGGACGCGGGGCAAGATCATCGAGGCTTTGAAGCAACGCCTGCGCCTTGCCCAACCGATCACGGTTCAGCAGTTCGCCAAGGAATACCCTGAGCAGACCAGGTTCGCCAGTGTCCAAGTCGATTGGCTGAACTATCGCGATGATGAAGGTTGGCACTACGGGCGTGTGCATTGCATCAACGGGTCGGACCTGAACCAGATCAATGCCGACGACCTGAAGACCTTCTATCGGGAGTGGTGTCAAGAACAGGATGGGCGCAGGAGAATGCGCGACCGCATCTATGAGCAAGCGTGCTGCGCCAACACGGTTGAGCAACTGAAGGTGATCTTCCCCGACCTGACCGGCCTGATGCCGAAGCCGGTTGTCACTGTGAAGTCGCTGCCTGTACCCGCCAAAGCCTTGACCGACGACCTCGTAAAAATTGGATTGGAGATTCCCCAGTGAGCACCGTAACCCTCATCCACGTGGCCGATGCCCGTGCGCTGGTGCTGGCAGTGTTCGATGAACTGACGCCCACCCTTGATGGTTGGGAAACCGAATGCGGTGAGCCGCTTTACCGGAGGCCCGAATGAGAACCGCTTACGATCGCAAGACCGTCGATGCCCCGGCACTGCCGCTGGTTGTCGAACCTGACTGGGCTGAGTTGATCACCGACATCTGTCAGCAAGGCGTGCCGAAGAAGCAGATCGCCGAACGGTGCGACATCGAGCGGCAACTGCTTTACTATTGGCTCGAGGGTAAGTCATCCCCGCGCTGGCGGCAGGGGCAGTTGCTGCTCGCGCTGCACAAAGCCATCGTTCCCCAGAAACCGAAGTCCATAATGAGCACCCTACTCAATGTCTGACATCATCGTTTTCGACAGCGAAGTCCTGCCCTCGCACTACCTCGTCTGCGCCCGGCGCCTGAGCGATGGCAAGCTGAACATCCTGTGGGGTCACGTGCCGCAGGATATGGCGCGGCTTGGCGGCCTGTTGTCCAACCCCGGGCTGATGTGGGTCGGGTTCAACTCCCGCAAGTTCGACATGCCGATCGCGCTGGCCGCCGCTGGCGGGGCGAGCCTCGAAGAACTGAAGCGCATGGCCAACGACATCGTGGAGAACAACAAGCCCGAGTGGGTGACCTATCGCGACTACGGTATCGAGCGGCCGGATCACATCCAACAGATCGATCTGATCGAGGTGGCGCCCGGGGTGATGGTCAGCCTGAAGCTATACGGTGGCCGCATGGGCTCGCCCTCGCTGGTGGATATGCCGTTCCACCACGACGAGTGGATCACCGACGAGCAGGCGTTCGAGACGCTGCTGCCCTACTGCCTGAACGACATCGATGAAACCTCGCGCCTGTACCTGAAGCTCAAGGGGCAACTGGACCTGCGCGAGAAGTTGAGCGAACGCTACGCCATCGACCTGCGCTCCAAGTCCGATGCGCAGATGGCCGAGACGATCATCGCCAAAGAACTGGGGTTGCTCCGTGCAGGAAGCCCTCCCATTCCTGCCACAGTGCGCTACAGCGCGCCGCGGTTCATCCAACCCAAGGGGATGGTGCTCCAAGACATCCTGACGCGCGTGCAGCGCCACACGTTCATCGTCTCGCAGCGCAATGGTGCCGTTGAACTACCGGCATTCCTTGCCGATGAACCCGTGCTGATTGGCAGCGGTGTTTTCCAGATGGGTGTCGGCGGCCTGCACTCCAAGCACGACAAGTCCGTCTGCTACGTGGCCACCCCGGACTTCATCATCCGGGACGCTGACGTCGGCGCCTTCTACCCGAACATCCTGCTCAACGCTGGTTACGTGCCGCGCGGTTTGGGCACGAAGTTCGTGGAGATTTACCGCAGCTTCGTGAATGAGCGGATCGATGCCAAGCATGCGGCCAAGAAGCTGAAGGAAGAGATCAAAGCGATCGAAGCTGAGTTGGCAAATGGCTAGAACGTATCATCCTCGCGGCCTGCTGGTTGATGGATACCCGGTGCAGGAGCACCCGTCCTATGACAGTTGGGCCTTGATGCTGACGCGCTGCACTTATCCCGGTGCGTCAGGGTACGAGAACTACGGCGGCAGGGGTATCTCGGTATGCCCGCGATGGCACCACTTTGCAAACTTTGCGGCTGACATGGGGATTAGACCCGACGGTCTTTCGATCGACCGCAAAGACAATGACGGGGACTATGAGCCTAACAACTGCAGGTGGTCGGATCGTGATGAGCAAGCCAGCAACAAGCGGGTGTATCGAACAAGCACAACGGGCGTCACTGGTATCCGTGAGCGCAACGGTAAATTTCAAGTCAGGGTGATCGAAAATGGAAAGAGGAAGTCAATTGGAAACTACAGCACCTTCGCAGAAGCTATCGCCGCAAAGGCGGAAAGAACTGGAACAGCGCCTCGCCGTCCTGAAGGCTGAGTTGCACACCGCTCAGGTTGCTGATAGCGGTGGCAAGATTGCCATCAACGGCACCTTCGGCAAGCTCGGTTCCTGCTTCTCCAAGATTTACAGCCCGGACCTGATGCTCGGCATCACGCTCACCGGCCAGTTCTATCTGCTGGCCTTGATCGAATACCTCGTGGAGATCGGCGTCAAGATCATCTCGGCCAACACCGACGGCGTGACGTTCGGCGGCACCCCGGCGCAAGTCGAGGAAGCTACCAAGTTCATCGAGATTTACGGCTGGCTCAGCAACTTCGAGTTCGAGTTCGTGGATTATCGCGTCATCGCCATGAAGGATGTGAATTCATATTGCGCTGTGAAAACGGACGGCTCGACAAAAGTGAAGGGTATGTTCAGCACAGGCGACCTATCTCGCAACCCGACCAACGAGGTGTGCAGCTTGGCGGCCCAAGCCTACCTGCGCGACGGCACGCCAATCAGAGACTTCATCCTGAACCACTTCACCATCGAGAACTTCACCGACTTCCTGCAGGTGCGCAGCGTCAAGGGTGGGGCGGCGCAATACACCGAGACGAAGCTGGTCGATGACTGGTTCGAGTCGGCCCCGGGGCAGTGGGTGCGACCGGGTTGGACCAAGGCACCGATCAAGCGCAAGAGCAGACCGCACCCGATCGAGGTCGGTGTCGATCCACACTTCCTCGGGCGCGTCGCTAGGTGGTATTACTCAACCCGTCCGAACCTGTCCCTGCGCTACATCAGCAACGGCAACCTCGTGCCAAAGAGCGAGGGTGGTCGGGCCTGCATGAAGCTGCCCGACAGCCTACCTGCGGACGTGGATATTCAACGGTACATCTCGGAAACCGAGACGATGCTTGGTTTATCCGGCGTGGTGATTTGACATTCACATTCTGTCATGTTATCATACACTCTTAACAGGAGAAATTGATGACCATCGACACCACCAAGATCACCCCGGAGAAGCTGGCCGAGATGAACGACAGCCTGATCGTTGATAACAACCATCTGCGTGGCCGGGTAAAGGCGCTCACCAAAGAGCGCGACGACTTGCTGGCTTGGCAGCAGCGCGCCTTCGATGCTCATCCGAACATCGACTTGGACATCGGCTAGATCAAAGCGCCACCCCACCATCCAACCTCTTTGAGAAAGGAGCGGACGGGCTCGGGAAAAGCAGGGGTGGCGCCCCTCAATCTGGCAGCAATTCCTCGTAGCGACGCAGCAGTTCCTGAGCCTTGGTTTCCTTCTTCTCGGCCATCGTGTTGATCTTGCCGACCTCGCCTTCCTCACGCAGCTTGACCCGTTCCTTCTTCTGCTTGGAACCGCCGCGGCTGAACTTCGCGAAGTCATCCTGCAGCGCAAGTTCGGGGTGCTCGGCACGGAAGGCCCGGGCTTCTTCCTTCTCGCCGCGCTCCATCATCCCCTTGTACTGGGCCTGCAGGATGTTGAGTTCCTTGGTGATGTTGAACACCTTCTGGTTCGTGACCATCGGCTCCGTGGTGTCACCGTAGATGCGACCCAAGAGCGGCACACGGTTGGTCGGCAGTTGCTCACGTTCGATGCTGAGCAAGTCCTGCCCCATTGCCACGCCGGTCTGCATACTCTTCGCCACCTCACGACCCACACCGCCACCGATGTACCCCATCAGGAAGTCGATCTGGTCAGGTGTCGGCGACAGCATGCCGGGCTTGTCCTGATTGCCAAGAGTGATGGCGTTCAGACCTTCGGCAACCGCCTTGGAGAAACCGGTGGCACCTTCCTTGGCGCGCTTGAACCCCGGTGTCGGTGCCATCGGGTTCAAGTCTTCCTTGGCGATCGGGCGGCCGAAGGCGTCCTGATTCATGGCGATGGAAACGAACGGGTCGAGCAGGGCTGGCAGCAGATCGGTGACAGTGTTACCTGCATTGCCCAGTGGGTTGAGCGCCCCGATCTGACCCCACGTGCCGTCGGCGATGTGAGCGAGCGCCTTGCGGCCGTTACCCTGCGCACCCTGAACAAGTGCATCGCTCAGTTCGCGACCAGCATTCACAAGCAGGTTGAAACCGTGCGGCATCGGGATGGCAACGTAGCCACCGTCAAGGTCCGGGATGATGAAGGCGCGATCCTTGACGTGCTTCGGCACCTCATCGTCGTCGTAGCCCGCGGCGAGCAGCAGCATGGACTGCAGTGCGCCAAGGCTGGCGAGGGTGCCAAGCACTGCCTTGCCGTAAGGGGTAAGCTTGGTGCGCTGGTCCAGCATCAACTTGTCACCCTTGGTCACTTCGTAGGTTTCCTTTACGAACAGCGTTTCAGCCAAGCGCGCGGTGCCCTGCATTGCTGCATTGAAGAACGGGACCAGTTGGTTGATCACGTTGGTGAAGTTGCCGCGGCGATTGAAGTTGGTCGAGATGTTCTTCGAGATATTGGCAGCCATCTTCTCGGCGGTTTCCAGATCGTGACCCGCCTGCTGATACAGTTCAGTTGCCCGCTTGAACACCAGCGTGCGGGTGGTCAGTTCAGCCGACTCGTTCCACCGACCGATACGCGCCAGCACCCGCTTGGAAACGAAGGCGCCACCCCTTGCACGCGTCTCACCCTCACCGAGACGGTGGAAGGTGTCTCCGATCTTGACGAGCGCGCGGTCGGACCTGCTCAACCAATCGGTCGGGACATCCTTGCCGGTCATCTTGTCCAAGGCTTCCTGACCGAACAGACGGCGCATCTGGGTTTCTGCCGAGTCGATGTCGGTGACACTGTGGGCGATACCCGTTGCACCACCGGCGGCGACCATGCGTTCCATCCAGTCGGCGGTCGAGCCCGGGGTAGGTAGCGGCGCGGTGTAGCCGTTGGTGTGCAACTGCTTGAACTCTTCGCGCAGTTGCTTGTTGATCCCACGGAAAGCACCGACGAAGCCAGTTGCGATCTTGGTACTGTCACCGGCTGACCAGCCCGGAATCTTGTCAGCGCCCGCGTTGATGGCGGCGGCCTGAATGTCACGCGCCGCATTGAAGAAGGCGAAGACCGGGTTGAACCCTGTGCTAGTGGCCATGACCCAGCGCGAGAACATGCGAAACGGCGTCAGCATTTTGTTCGTGGTCTGGGCGCTGCTACCTGCGCTCGCCTTACCCTTGAACGCTTCGACAATCACCATTGCGTCCGGCGATTGCTTGTCGAATTCGATCATGTGATTCACACCTTCGATCGGCACGATCATCACGTTCGGCGAGTTCATGTGGTTCGGGTCGGTCGCGACAATCACGCGGCTCTGCGGTTCGTCACCGTAGGGGCGCTGCACGATGATCCCGCTGGTGTCCGGGTCGGCGTCCGGGTTCAGCTTTTCCCACTCGCCCTGCTGCTTGTCGGCAAAAGCTTGAGCCTGCCCGCGATTGTAAAACTCGGGAGACATGCCACCATTGGCCGTCGGCACCTGATAGACGTTCATCAGCTTCACGGTGCGCGAACTCGGCACCACATCGACACGCCACATCGGCTTCAATTCACCGCCAGCGGTCATGTAGTTCGGGACGAACGCCTTGGCAAACTCGAACATCGTGCGGGAGACAATCGCGTTCTCGCCGCGCGTCGTGGTCTTCACGCCCCACAACATCGTGCTCGCCAGCGGGGAGATGATCTCCTTGCTGGACCCCATCGCGCGCCGGGCGATACCGCTGCGCAGCGAGAAACCTTGCGAGCCCGGGACCGTGCCGATGGACAGGTTCTCATCCACGTCCAGTTCGCGATTAAACGGTGCGTAGTTGGGGAACTTCTTGTTCCAATTGTCGATGGTCGTCTGGGTTTCAAGACCGCGATCGACTGCAAAACTCTGCAGGTCGGCAATCATCTGGCGGTATTCTTCACGCGCCGCAAGCAGAGCCTTGGCCTTGGCGTCACCGCTGCCGGTCAATAGGCGGATAGTCTCGGCCGCCACGGAATTCTTGATACCGGAACCCGGGTTTTCATCGTTGTCGAATTGCAGCGGGTTGAGTTCTGCGATGTGCGCGTTGTATTCCTTGACGTGCATGGCGACCAGCAACTTGTCCAGCGAAGCGCGCCCCTCTTCAGGGGTGAAACCCGCGGCCGTCATGATGCCTTCCATCTTGGCCATCGGCGCATCAACAAGGCGGCGCTGCTCAGCCATCAACTTGGAACCGAGACGGTCCAGCGCGCCCATCGTATCCATGCGGATATTTTCAGACTCGATTTTTGCGATCTGCTGAATGCGACGCAGCGCCACATGCTTGTCCTGCAGCACGGTGCGGACCCGCTCGTTCAGACGCTCCCAAGCACCGCGGCGGTCGAAGTTCAGGATGTTCAATTCCTGCGGCAGTGGGTCAGCCACCGGCGTGTGCAGGACTGCATCTTCCTCGGCAACAGAGTAGCGCGGGTTGCGCGCGGACGCTTGCTCGAAACCGACATCCTGCTCGGCACGTTGGAACTGGTGAGCGGTGCGAAGCTCGTCATTGATCTCGGCGCGGCGCTCGTTGCTGGTGCCCGGGGCGCGGTGCTCTTCCATGAGCGCATCGATCTCGGCACCGAAGTCGCGGCGCTGGCTCTGCCGCACACCAGCACCTTCGCCGACGGCTGCACGCTTCAGGCCAGCAACGGCCAAGCGGGTCAGGTCGGCAGGCTGGATATTCTTGATTGCCCACGTGCGCAGTGCCTCGGGGAGCACCTTGTTCTGGATGATGGCAGCGCGCAGGGCCGACATGAAATCACGAGCCCAGCGAACCAGCGGGTTGCCGCGCGTACCGCCCCGCACTTCGAGTTCGACGGCGTAGGCGGCAATCTCTTCGAGGCGCTGTGCCGGGTCGGTGTTGGGTGGTACGCGCGCTTCTGCATCCTTGAGCCATTGCGCACCCTCCCCGGCCTTCAGCATCGTGTCCAGACGCGACATCAGCGCGTTGTAGGTGTCCTCGCCCAGCAAAGTCTTGATCGTGCTGTGCAGCGCCTCGTGGGCCAGCACACCGTCAATCGTGCCTTCGCTCAGGTTGCCCAGCACCAAGACGATCTTGCCGTCCGGCAGTGTCGCGCCCTGCACTTTGCCGTTGGCGTCGGAGAAGGTGTCGCCGGTGAGGTCTTCACCGCTCTGCACGAAGCTGACCAGACCACTATCGAGCAGCAACTTGGCAGCGTTGTCGCCCACCATGTCGCGCACCCGGGCCTCTGCCGTCTCTTGGGTCACACCAGTGGCGCCGCTCGTCTCGGCTTCGGAGAACATCCACCCGCCAATCTGGCGGCCAATCTGCTTGGCGCGATTAACCATCGCCGCCGGGATCGTGGCGTTCGGATCGTTTTCGATCTTGGCCAGCAGAGTGTTGGTCAGGATGGCCAGCTTCGCCGTGTCGATACCGACACCACCGCTCGCCGTGCGACCGCGAGCAGATGCCATGACGGTCGGATCGGTTTCAGCGAGTTTGCGGTCAAGCTCGGCGTCAGTGACCACGGTGCCCACCGGGAAACCGCGCGGGTCAATCGGCTCGGTGACAGCAACGATCTGCTTCTGAGCATTGTACTGCAGGTTCTCGAGGAAGGCGGCTGCAGTCCGACCACCGCCTGTACGATTTTCGGTGACGCTGTGGGCAGCGCGCAAGATGTTCAGGCCGACACGCTGGATCGGTGTGGCCGCATTCCACAGGCTCGCCGGGACACCTTGCGGAGATTCACTACCGCCAGTCGTCAGGGGTGACACATGGCCCGGGCCGAAGCCGGGGAGAGTATCATGGAACACCGACTGCATCTGGCGACGCATCCGGTTGTTGGTGCTCAAGATTCTGTCGGCACCCGCGGTCATCCCAGCCATGCGGTCGATCTCTGCACCGAGACGATAGCCAAGTTCGGCAGAACCCGGGGCATCGTCAAGGCTGACACTGGTGAAGTGGCCGTCTGAATTGACCGTCATGTTGCCCGTGCTGCGCGTTGCCACCTTGTACGGGTTGGCGCCGTGGCGACCAAGACCATAGACATCAATCTCCACACTGCTCCCGTGCTTTCTGATGCTGGCAATCGGGTCGGTCAAGGTAGTGAGCACGCCTTGATTGTTTTCCATCGCCCACTCGCGAGCCTTGCGATTGAGTTCGGCGTTGTAGCGATCCTTCAGTTCGTTCAGCTTGTCCTGCGGCAAGTTCCTGATACTGTCAGCCACGTTTGCCAGATCGGCCACATTGAAGTCGAGCACGCGCTGACCACGCCCGCCCATCACACTGGTCCAGAACTCACCCAGCTTGTCCAGCACACCGTTGTTCAGTGCGGCACGGCCGCGGGTAGTGAAGTTCTCTTCGACCTGACGAATGTTGTTGCGCTGAGCCTCGTGCTGAACAGCCGTCTGAACCTGCCTTTGCGGCGGGCTGTACCCCGCGTCACGCATGGCGATGGCAGCTTCGCGCACTGGACCAAGGCGGCTGGTTGTCGGTGCAGCGGAATCCCCCGCAAGCTCGCGGGCAAAAGCAGCCATCTCAGGAGCCAGCACACTATTCCGGTTCAAAGTGATCTTACGTAACGTATCGGGCGGAAGGCCTCGCATCGCAGTGATGGCGGCATCGCGACGAGCGGCATCACTGAAGGTGTCCCGAAAAGCTCGCTCGGCAGCCGACATCGGCGCGGCGGCCTCAGTGGCAGCAGCGGCAGCGTTGAGCATCTCACTCAGGGTTTGCCCTTGGTTTGATACAGCAACCGAACCTGTGACACCTCGTCGAGCAAGGATGGCTGATGCAAACTCCCTTGTGACATCTGAAGAACCGCCGTTGTTTGCGATCATCTGCAACTCTTCATCGCTTCTGCCGTACATCGCATCGGCGCGCTGCTCATCGTACTCAGCAATGTAAGCGTCACGGGCAGCGCCCAAAGTGCCACGCCGAGCAGGTGTTGCCGCGGCTTGCTCGGACTCCTGAATCACATGCTGGATGTAGGCTTCACGCGGGTCAGTTCCACCAATCGCAGCGTCACGGCTCTGAGGTGCAGGCGCCGAAGCCGGGCGGGCGTTCAAGCGGTCGCGCGTGAGCGACGCATCTTGCACCGCCTGCGGGCCACGGTAGGTGTCGAAGATTTCACCCTTCGCATCCACCACATCGACAGTCTGCCCGTCCGGCGACTCGGCGATGGTGTAACTGCCGGTTGGCGCGGTGTCGAAGCTGGTCTTCCCGGTAGCTTCCGGCACCAAGTCAGCATTGATCGTCGGCAACTCCAAAGCGGTGCGCTCCTTCGCAACAGCCGCTACCTTGGCGCGCTCACTATCAAGCTTCGCCGCTTCACGTTCAACCTTGAGTGCTGCCAGCTTTTCCTTCTCCTGCTGAATGCGGGTCTGGTGCGCGATCTTCGCGGCCTGTTCAGGGGTGACGACTTCGGGCTCGGCGAACTGCTCGGTACCGGATGCTTCGATTTCCTGCCCGGCCTTGGCCACGCCAGCGGCGACATTCTGGATACCGGTGACCGTGGTGCGCAAGGTGCTGCTCGCTTGATTGGCAGCAGTGAATGCGGCCACTGCGTTGTCAGCGTCAGGTGCGGCGGTAATAGCGGCAACGCCTGCTTGCGCTGCGATGTTGGCAGCTTGCTCAACACCCTTGGGTCCGGCAACGCGCAGCGCCAAAGCGGCCCGCATTGTCTCGGCGGTGTCGAACGCTTCCTTGTTGGCCGGATCACGGGCGGCAGCAAGGGTGGCAGCGGCAACAGCTTGGGTCTGTTCGGCAACAGCGACGGTTTCAGCGTCACCAGTGGCGCGCACATTGTTCAGTTGCTGTGCCGCCTGCAGGGTTTCAAGTTCAGCCCGGGCAACCGGATCATTCGGGTTGGCATCGACAAGGCCTTGGACAATTTCGATGCGCCCGTTCAACTGCTCAGCCATCTCCTGCTCACGAAGAGTATTGCGAGCAGCAAGGCGACGATCTGAAAAACCCGGAAGGCTCGGATCAACTTCAGGTGCAGAACCTACTGCCGGTGCAGGCGTTGCGCCGAGCGCAGCATCACGCTCAGCAGCGGTGGCAAACTTGGGCGCACCTTCGCCAACAACAGGGTGCAGACCGCCACCCATGACACCACCGAGCACAGCACCGACACCGCCCTGCTTGGCGATGGCTTGAAAGTCAAGCGCCTCACCACGACCGAGTTGTTCAATGGCAGCCTGCCCACCTTCTTGCGTGAATTCCTGAGCACCTTCCCCAGCGACAGCAGTGCCGAAGCGTTGCAGCACACCACGATTGAATGCGTTCGCCACGGTGTCGTCGGCGACACGCCCGCTCATCTTTGCGGCGGCGGCGCCAGCCAAGTTGCCCGGGGTGGCAAGGTTGGTGACGACAGCAAGAGCCAAGCCCGCAGCACTGGCCGCACCGGAACCTTGCGTGCTTTGATAGACGTCGGGCACCAGCATCAAACCTTCACCGATACCGCCTGCGGTGCGAGCACCAAGACTCGTCAGAGCGCCACTCTCGCCAACCATCAGGCCAGCACTGGCCATACCCTTGGCAACCAGACCACCGGCACCCATGCCGACGGCCGTTGCCGGGGCCGAGCCTGCCAGCATGTTGGCTGCCAGATAGGGGTCGGCAACAACGCTGCCCATCGTTTCAAGGATGCCGACATCCTTGTCCTGCATCTTGCGGGCGAGTTCTGCTTCCTTGGCTTTCAGCTTGGCCGACTTGCGCTCGGTCCAATATTCTTCTGCGTTGGCACCAAGCTCGGCAACGGTGCTGTCACTGCCACCCAGAAACGTGCCGACACCCTTGACCATTCTGCCAGCGCCCGCCGCGAAGCTATACCACGGGTCAGCGGCCGAGCCCTCGAGCTTTTTGTCTGAGGTTGCAGATGGCTCAACGTATTTCGGCGCCTCGTATTGAAACGCCTTCAGGTCGTCAAGTGTCAGTTCTCTCGCCATGATTCACCTCGTTCAAAGTTAGGTGAATCATACCAGCAATCAGGTTTTACTGGACAATGTTTCCAGCCTCGTAGGCCGCAGTACCTTGATCAACTGCGGCATCTGTGGTCCGCTCAAAAAATCCGGGAATTCTTTTCTTCTGGGGCGGAACCGCAGTTTGCGATGTTGCGGCCGGTGCAGGGGTGGATGCTGGGCCAAGCAGGCGCTCATTTGCCAACGCCTTGATCTTGGCAGGACTAGCACCCGGGTTTTCACCACGGATGTCGTTGATCACCATGCCCAACTTTCGCACCTGCTCATTGGCAGCGAACGGGTCTTTGCTGGCCAAACCCGCGGTCAGGTTCTGCATCCAGTGCTTGAGGGTTGGATCGTTGCCGGTGACCTTTCCATTATCGTCGTAGGTCTTCGTGTCGAAGTCATTCACGAAATCATCGTAACGCTTCAGTTCGATCTTGGCGTTGTCAGCCATCCGACCTTGACGAGCGGCAATCCTTGTTTCATTGGCGAGCGCGTGCGTGGCCGCAGCGTTGGCAAGTTGAATCTTCTTCAATTCCTTGTTGTCGTCCGCCTGCTGAGCGCGCTGACCATTATCAAAGAACGTGTTGGCGAACTCAGGATACCCGGCTTCAACGAACATCTGACCAAGCCGACGCTGACCTTCAGCACCACCAACTGCAACACCCTCTTCCTTCAGGGTGGCGATGCCGTCTTTCACCAAGCCGGAATACAAGGCGCGCTTCTCTTTCTCCTTAGCTTCACCGTAGGCGCGCTTGCTTTCTTCCCGCATGGCAATCAGCTTGTCAGCATGCTCAGCCTGCCGCATTGCTCGGGCCTCATCCTCCTGACGTGCGCGATCCTTCGCAGCTTCTGCAAGCTGAGCATCGAAGACTTGACCAGCGGCATGTGCGCCACCGACAACGGCCCCTGCCAAAGCACGACTGAGAGAAAAGCCCATGATCTACCCCTTAGCGCGCGGCCACTTGGCGAGCGCGTTCTTCCTTGAAACCCTGCTGCATCGCAGCTTCTTCGTCCAACGGTTCGATGCCGGACTCGCCCGCGGGTGCCTCGCCGGTTTCAGCGACTTCCTCGCCCGACATGGCATCGACTTCCTTGCCTTGGTCGGTGTCTGCGAAGCCCAGCTTTTCACCCATGTCATCGACGATCTTGTCCATCTTGGCCGGGTCAATCCCGTAGCCGACGAACACACCCTTGATGAGCAGTTCCAAGCCCTGACCCAAGTCCTTCTCGGTGATCTCGACACCGATCTCGAACAGGTAGTCAGCCGCCTCGAACATCAGGGCGACACCCGCGGGCACCAGCACCTCTTTCGGGATGGTGCCGTTGCCGGTGTTGTCCATCATCAGCAGCAGGTTGGCGATACCCTCGCCCAGCTTGTTGGCGACAGGCACCTCGTCATTGCCGATGATCTCCTGCATCATCTTGGCGTTGTCCGGGCTGTAGAGCATCTTCATGCCCGCCGTCACCACGCGGTCGTAAGCGTCGCCCATCTTGCCGTCCATCATCGCGGCCATCTGCTCGAGTTCGTCCATGTGGCTGGCGACGATCGGGCTCATAATTTCCGGGTTCGGCTGGGGCATCGGTGCGCCACCGCCACCCTGCGATACCGGCGCGGTAGCGGCCGGGGAACCTGCAGGGGGTTGTTGAGTTTGCATCGGGTCCATGTCTTGCTCCTGATTATGCGGTGGCTTTGTTGAACACGCCTTGGCGCACCGGCGCCTGTGCGGCGACTTGCTGGGCGTTTCCGATGGCAGTGTTCCCGGTCACCTTGACACCGCCGGTGCCGATGGCCGGAATGAACGCGACCTCGTGCCCCTTGGCGGCAGCGTCCTTGACCTTGGCGTCCATGCTCGGATCGTCGGCGGAAATCATCACCACCTGCTTCTTGGCATTGGCCAGCTTGTACTGCTCGACCTCGGTTTGACTGTTGTAGCGAGCAGCCTGCGCGCCGTAGGTGGCAATCAACGCATCCTGCTGCTTCTGCTGATCCGGGCTGAATGCGGCAGCGGCAGCCTTCTCGAGCATGCCCGCGCCGGTCTTCATCAACTCGGTCTTGTTCATGCCGAACAGGGTGTCTTTGCCCGCTTCAGCAGGTGCATTTTTGGCAACCTGCGCCGACCACTCAGGGGTTGGGCTGTTGCTGATATTTGCAGGATCGATCTGGCTGCCTGCCGCGCTTTGAGTCGGTGCAGGGGTTTGCGCTGTAACCGGTGCCTCGGCAGGTGCAATGTTGATCTGGCCGGGCTGGGCCTCGCTCGCCTTGTTGAGCAGGCCGCCGGGGTTCGGGTCTTCGAGGTTCGGTGCGCCACCGGAAGAACTTTCCGTAAGGGCACCCGGGTTCGGGTCTTCGAGGTTGGGTGCGCCACCGCTTTCAACACCGGCCACATCAATGGTGCCAGCCTTTTGGAAGTCGGCGCCGGATACCGCCCTGGCTGCGTCGCCTGCGTTATAGACGTCGCCGATACCCAGTCCGCTGGCGCCGGTGACGCTATTGACCGATTCCATGAAGCTGCCTGCCATCTTGCTCACGGCCTCAGAGCCTGAGCCAGAAGCGAACGCACCACCCACACCTGCGCTGTTCGCAGCAGATGCAGCCAAGCCGCCGATACCGCCAGCCAGCGACATGATGCCACCGATCTTGGCCAGTTTCTTGTTGCCTGTCACGGCACCCACACCGCTCAGCACACCACCCGCCATCATCACACCACCAGCAATCTGGGTGGCCAGCACTGGAGCGGCGAGCAGCGGGGCAGCGGCGCCCATTGTGACCACCGAAGCGACGACGCCAAGAAGCATTCCCACAGCTTTCGCCTTCAGCATCTCACCGTAGGCCGGGCCGGATAGCGGGTCGCCGATCGGCATGTGGTGAATGCGGTTTTGCAGGTCGGCGCTGTAGCGCGCCACCTCAAAGGTATTGGTCATTTGCATGATGGTGTTCCCGGGTACTTGATCGCATTGAGGATGTAGGTGCGAATGCTGCCGTCCATTGTAGTGCCAAGCTCTTGAAAACCCAAGTGCTCGATGAAGCGGGCGCTGTCTTCCTTGGCCACCTTGGTGACGAGGAAGATGTTTTTGTCCAGCAGCGGTTGGAGAAAATCGGCAATGCGCCGGGATGTCACTTGCGCCTTGCGGCGGAACCGCCGATAGATTGCGAAATGCACCTCGCGGTTGCGCTTGATGAGGGTGGCCATGTGCCCGTGCGCCGGGTCGATAAAAGGGATGCACTCCCAGTCCGCCAGCGCGGCCATCGCCTCTTCGTAGGTCATCCCCTCATCTTCGACCAGATGTTCAAGCCAAGGCCCGCGCGGCCCTGTGTAGCGCGGCGCGCGGGCGTTGTAGCAGCGGACGTCGGCCGGGACGAACATTAGGCGATTCTCTCACGTTTTGCAGCATGGCGGCGCAAAGCTGCTTGACGGTAGCGCTCCTTGGATGCGGCCTTTTGTTCCGGGGTGGCGGCGGCGCGCCCAGCCTTGGTTTCGGCGGACTTCTTTGCCCGGGCTTCAGCGCGAATCTGATCGGCCTGTTCCTGAGAAAGAGTCGCCAGATAGGCTTCGTGCTCGGCGCGCTTCTTGGCACGGGCGGCGACGGAGAGCAGTGCAATTTCCTTGCGGCGTTCCGGGGTTTGGCTGGCACGGGTGATCTTGGCGGCGACCGAAGCTGCAGCGCGCATTTCATCAGAGCGATTACGTTCAACCAAGCGAGCAACATGCTTTTCCCTGTACTCAGGGTTTTCCCATAAAGCCTTTTGCTTAGGTCCAACAACCTTGGCCCTTTCAGCCAACCTTTCCTGAGTCCAGTATGCCCGGGAGCCAGCTTGAAATGCCGATTGCTGTTCCGGGGTGCGAGACTTGGCGTGCTCGTGTGCTTTCTGCTTCCGCATTGATACGAAATCCGGGTCGTTCCAGCGATCCAACATGCAGCAACCAAGGTGTTCGCGCGCTTCTTCCGTGACCGTGTGACCGGTCGTTCCTTCACCGCCAGCGGTCAGGTTGTAGCCCAACGGCGCCACGGTGTTCCGCTCAGCGATGGCGGAAACCTCAAGAGCGTGAAGCTCTTCAAGGTCTCGACTGGGATGCAGGGTCTCAACCACCATGCTTTCAAACCCGTACTTGCGAATTGCAGCATGCAGCGGATAGGGCGAGCCGAGGCGGGCCGCAGTTTTGTGGCCAGTCATCCTGCGATTCACGGTGCGGGTGGTAATTCCCACGTATTGCTTCCCGGTTGGTGAGGTGATCAGATAAAGGGGCATGATGTTTTCCTGTTGTGAGGATTGCATCATACCGCTTTTCCTAGAATGTGTCAAGTCCAGTTACTCAGAAAGTAATTAAATTTTGGACACCGTTGAGGTTCTGAAGCATCTGCATGCCCGAGCGCATCCACGCCAACTGGCTGTTGATGGCTGATTGCTTGTCGGCTATGTCCGGGTTATTCTGGATGTCAGCCACGTTCTTCATCACTTGGTTGTACATACCTTCGGCCGAACTATTGACTTGCATTAGCTGACGATAACTCG
>Ga0209507_1001531_pt1 | contig 17998 bp, 20 predicted proteins | sample AD_UKC028_MetaG_FD_184414 | JGI IMG/M metagenome (GOLD analysis project Ga0209507, IMG submission 184414) | Active sludge microbial communities of municipal wastewater-treating anaerobic digesters from USA - AD_UKC028_MetaG (SPAdes) (version 2) | ecosystem: Engineered > Bioreactor > Anaerobic >...
AAGTAAGATGTATGAAGTAAGATTTTTCATGTATCCTACCTCCTATTTCATACTTCGTGCTTCTTTTTTCATATTATTTGCCAAAGATGAAATCAAGGCTTGAAAACGTTTAGCATTTTAGACATGGGCTAAATTGTTTTCTTAAAACAGGTTAAAGAAAAACAGTGTTATTCTGTCTAAAAAATAGAGCATTCGCTTTACCTCAAAGTGTATGTGAATCGGACCACCTCTGAAGGAAAAATATATTTTCCGGCTGATCTGTCTCTACAATTTTTGAAACGTTAAGATTCTTAAATTATTATGCCTTTTTGGCACGAAATATGCCACGAAATATGCTTTGTAAATTTGGTTTCCGTATTCTATCTAGTCATAATGATTGAGGGGGAAGAAAAACTGAGGAATATATATGAAAAAACTTAAGGATTTGAGCTGTGTGATTAGTTTCTTTGCTTTGATATTCTCGTGCTTTGTTTTTTCTCCGTTTGCGTCCGCGGCTATGGTGGTTGACGGATCCCTTTCCGACTGGGGAGTGACTCCCGGAGCTTATAACGGATCACAGGCTCAATGGGCGCCCGGCGCCGGAGTCTCGTATATTTCTGAAGATCAGAATCCCAGTGTGGACTACCTGAATCCCGGCTGGGGTGGCCAGCAGTTTGACGTCGAAGCATTGTATTTCAAACGGGAAGCGGATATCGCCTATTTTGCGCTTGTCACGGGTTTCCCGATCACTGGCGCAAGGGGTTGGGGAGCCGGTGACTTGGCCATTGATATGGGGAGCGATACTTCTTATGAATTCGGCGTCAAATTAGACAGCTATAATTCCACTGCGACACGGGGGAATCTGTTGAGGAACGCGACGTGGAGCTTCCCCTACTATGATAGCGGCCCGTGCCGTCTCTTGGGAGGGATCGATGCGGGGGACCCTCTGCTCAGTGATGTTCTGTTTGGCTATGCCAACATCGGCAACGGGCATTATGTTTATGAATACGGGATCAACATCGCGCTTTTCGGTGCCTATTGGGACGCTGTGACGTATTGGAATCCTGATTTTACCGTTCATTGGACCATGGGATGCGGCAACGATGCGCTTGATTTGCACGTTCGTCCTGTTCTGAATCCGGAGCCTCAGACCTATTTTCTTCTGTTTGTGGGACTCGGCCTCTTTCTGCTATACCGCCGCACCCGGCTGGCGTAGCTCCACGCCAGGCCACACGACACACGGCCACAAGCCGCACGACACAGGCTGCATGCCACAAGCCACACGCCCGTTACTCCGTTTTGCCGTTACATTCCCCATTCCGCATTCGAACACGTGAATCGTGGTGCGTGGCTCGTGGGACGTGTTACGTTCATAAAGCAATTTATAGCATCGCTTCCTTTCCGTTCATATTTCTAGTCATTGGATAAAAAAACGAGTGTCCGCAGGTGTCCAATTTTTTAAACGCATGTTAACTTCATTCATAGAAACATTTTACAAAAAAAACAATTTTTCTTGTTTTAAAAATCAATCATTTCATTTTAAGAGGACGGTTTTTGAGGCTGCCATTTAAAACAAATAAAATATTTTGCAAATGATTTTTAGAATACAATTCCAGAGCCCCTCAAAAATATGCCTCGATTCAATTAAATTGGCATGAAACGTGCTTTGTCTGTTACCTACCGTGAAGTTATAGGAAATACCCGGACATTTTGATTCGCTCGGAATGGTTTCCTTTCTCTCTATCGGGCGAGAAAGGCATCGTACCAGGCAAAATCATAAGTATAGAAGCATAAAAATCAAATTTTTTTAAGACTGGAGGATCAAGTTGGAGGATTGTATGACCATCACCGAACTCGCAGATAAAACAGGGCTCACGCCTAAAACGATCATTCGCTGGGAAAAGACCGGTAAGATCCGCAAGCCCAAGCGCAATTGGAAAGGCTGGAGGATTTACGCAGAGGAGGATTTTCAGCATATTCACCGGCTGCTGAATTCAGTTTATGAAATTTAGTCCGGGAAAGCCTGAGGGACAGAGGAAGAGGAGCAAACGATCCATGAACGTTCATGCCATGATCAAAAAAGTGACAGCCGCCGGCCTAGTTCTGGCCGTTGTGTTTTTTCACTCGACGGCCTATGCCGGAGACCCGCTCCTGAAACAGGATGACGACCCGTCCGGGACGCAGGTCCCGACCGTTGTCCCGACCGACAGTCTGCTCGTGCCCGTGACCCATTCCACCCGCTATGATGCCCAGTTTTCGCAGTATGCGAGTTTCATGAAATCACCTTATACGAATAGCAACAAACGCGCGATGCAGGCGGGTTTTGCGCAGGGGCCGGATTTGCCGGTCAATCCCGCGTTAAAATCCGCGGCGGACCCGTATGGGGCCTCCGAAGTTTCGCCTTTTTCTCATTACTCGCCTTATATGGAAATCGTCGGTGAAAATTCCAAATATATCCTCGGCATTGATGACGTGGTCACCATTGTGGTCCGGGACCAGCCGGATTTTTCCGGACGGTTCGCCATTGATCCGGAAGGGAACATTCAATATACCTTTGTCGGCGACATCAAAGCAGACGGCAAGACCAAGGGACAGTTAAAGGCCGACATCGTCAACGGGCTGAAAAAATACATCCGTAACCCCGAAGTCGCTGTCATGATCTCCGAATACCGCAGTAAGGCAGTTTATGTGATCGGCTATGTCAACAATCCCGGTAAATTTGCCATGAAGGGCGACCAGATCACCGTGAAAGACGCGGTCGTGGCCGCCGGATTGCCGCGCATGGATGCCGCCACGAAGCGCGTCTACGTGGTCAGACCTGGCAAGTTCAACGCGGACGGCAAACCGACGTCGCGCAAAATCAATTTGAAGAAATTATTGCAAAAAGGGGAGTCCGCGCAGGACTTCGTGCTTCAGCCCGGCGATACCATTGTGGTCGACCGCCGGTATTTCGATATCTTTGTCGATGGCTACAGCAAGATTGTCGGCCCCGTGTTTCAAACGGCCGCGGTGTATGAACTAGGCTGGGGAGACAGCAACGGCGGTTTCTTCCGATCGGATAAATAATGAAAAATGCAAAAATTTTTCACACATGTTGGCATTGGGCCCACGAGATGTCTTCGTACCGGCGGATTTATTTTCTCGGCCTGCTTGTCATGGCCGGCCGGGTTGTCAGCCGTGTTTTTTTGAATTTGTGGGACATGATTGAATAAGAAATAGGAAGTATGAAATAGGAGGTAGGAAGTATGAAAAAATCTTACTTCATACATCTTACTTCAGACTTCTGGCGGTGGCAAAAATCGCCCTCGCAATGACAAACTGGTAGGAAGTAAGAAATAATAAGAAATTAAGAAAAGGGGTCAGAAGAAAAAATTATGAATATCGATCAGATCGGTCAAACATTCAGGATTCGTGAATATTACTATATGGTCGTGCGCCATAAGTTCTGGCTCTTCACCAGCATGGTCGTGTGCTTTTTGATCGCGGCCATCCTCGCCTTTGCGCTGCCGAAGATGTACCGCGCCGAGACGGTGCTTTTGGTGGAGGATCAAAAACTGCTGAACCCGCTGATCGCGGGCCTTGCCATTTCGCCTTCGGCGGCGTCGCGCATGCGCACCCTGAAGGAAGAACTCCTGGCCTGGCAGCGCCTGACACTCGTCGTGGAAAAACTGAAGCTCAATGACAGGGCCAAGAATCCGGTCGAATTTGAAAAACTCATCAAACATTTGCGGGAAAGTATCGCGGTCCGTTTCAAGGGCGGCGACATCATCACGGTGGCTTACGAAGGCAGGGAACCCCAAAAGGCGCAGGCGATCGTCCAGACACTCGCCGACATCATCATCCACGGAACGATCGCGACCGCGGACCTCGAGGCCAACAGCGCCATCCGTTTCATCCAGGATCAGCTGGACGAATACCGCGGCAAATTGGAACTCTCCGAACAGAAATTGCGCGAATTCCGCGAGATCTACGGCAACACCCTGCCGGTGGCGACCCGGATGAACGAGCAGATCGTCCAGCTGAAGATCGATCTGCAGAACATGCTCGTGGACAACACGGAAGAGCACCCGCGCGTGGTCGCGACCAAGAAATTGATCAGCCAGCTTGAAGGCCAGCGCGATTCCTACATGCAACAGGCGACCCAGGAAGGGGCCAAAATCACGCCGGAGGAATATGCCAAGCTCGTCACCAGCGTCCCGCTCCAGGAGCAGCAGCTCGCCAAACTGCAGCGCGACTATCAGGTGAACAGTGAACTCTATCAGAAACTTTTACAGCGCCTCGAGACCGCGAAGATCTCGCAAACGCTGGAAAAATCGGACAAAGGGACCAAATTCAAGGTCCTGGAACCCGCGCGTCTGCCGCTTGTGCCGGTGAAACCCAACAAACCGCTCTTTATGTTGGGCGGTCTTTTTATCGGGATCGCCCTGGGCGTGGTGCTGGTTTATCTGATTGATGTCAGCGATACCTCGATCCGCAACGCGGAAGAGGCCCGGAACCTTCTGGAAAAGCCGATCTTGGGATCCATTTCTCCCATCCGGCCCGAAGAACTTTTGATGGGAGAAGCCTTGAAGGCCGGGGCGCATGGATAGAGGGTTGGCTGAAGCGGTGAAAAACGCCGAGCAGCAAGAGCGGCTAACAAAGCTGTCATCGCGAGGAGCCCCTAAGGGGCGACGTGGCGATCTGTTTTAAAAACGAGATTGCTTCGGGCAAAAATCGCCCTCGCAATGACAAACGGATAGGAAGTAAGAGAAGTAAGTCCGCACTGAACGACTCTTTAAAATTTATAGGAAGTTTAGTGCGGCACTAGCGTTCGATAGAATTTTTAATAGACAGCCAGTGCCGCCACAAATCGTGGACGGATCCGCCGACGCTGTCTGGCGGAAAATTAGAATTTAGGATTTTAATTTTGGCGCAACAGAAAGCGACAAGGATCAAGGAAGAGGATGAAATAAAAACAATTATGAGTAAATTTACACAGGCATTGGAAAAAGCCCAGCGCGAACGGGAAAACAAACAGTGGATGGACACAGCCTATCCCGGAGACGGAGGCTCGATCACGGATAAAGTCGAAAACGCCTGCCATTCCCGGGACGGTGATTGGGAAATCCGTTTCGCGAAAATCAAATATTCGCTGTGCATCATCCGACTCCGGACCGGTTTGCTCAAAATGCTCGCGAAACATGCGGGAACAGACCCGCACGTGATTGCAGCGGAAAAAAAGATCAGCGAGCTCGAGAGCCAGCGTGATGCCTGCGTGAATCAGGCGGCTCCGGAAGACTTATGGAAGGGGAAGGTTGCTTATGTATAATCAATTTTACGGATTCAAAGAGAAACCCTTCAACCAGACGCCGGACCCGTCGTTTTTTTTCGCTTCCGAATATCATCAGACCGCGCTCAACGCGCTGCTTTACGCCATCGGCGAACGCAAGGGTTTTATTGTCCTGACCGGCGAGGTCGGCTGCGGCAAGACCACGGTCGCGCGCCGGCTCCTGCGTTCCGTGGACCGGAATGTCCAGACCGTATCGATCTTTAACACCTACTTAAGTCCCAAGGGCGTCATTACCATGATCCTGGACGATCTCGGCGTGCAATATGTCAACGGCTCGAAGGAAAAACTGCTGATCCAGCTGAACACCTACCTGATCCAGCAGCTCCAGAAAAACCAGAACGATGTCCTGATTATCGACGAGGCGCAAAATCTTTCGCCGGCCTGTCTGGAAGAGGTCCGGATGCTTTCCAATCTGGAGACCGAAAAGGAAAAACTCCTGCAGATCATTTTGATCGGCCAGCCCGAGCTCCGCAAGAAACTCGAGATGCCGTCCCTGCGCCAGTTGCGCCAGCGCGTGGCGGTCCAGTATCACATTCATCCGCTCAGCGAAGCCGATGCGCGCAAGTATATCCTGCACCGTTTGGAGGCCGCGAGGTCCAACGGACGTTCTTATGAAAATCTTTTTACCGAGGAAGCGCTCCAGGCCATTTACCAGATGTCCGGGGGGATCCCGCGGGTGATCAATCACTTGTGCGATTCCGCGCTTCTGACGGGCTATGTCTCGGAAGCCCAGCAGATCAGCCGCGACATGATCAAGGAAGTAGGCGATGAACTTCTTTACGCCCAGAAGGCGTAGCGGCGGAAAGCGCCGAGAAGTAAGAAATAAGAAGTAAGAATTAAGAAATAAGAAACAGCTTTTATCTTACCTCTTACTTCTTCAAAACGAGAGTTTTGATCTTGACGCAACAAAAAGCGACAAGGATCAAGGAAGAGGATAAAAAACAACTTATGAGCAAATACACGAAAGCATTAGAAAAAGCCCAGCAGGAACGGGAAAACAAAATAACGGACCCCGCGGCACAAGCCGAAGGCGGGAACGAAAACGGCGTTGACGCGTCTTTCAAGGAAGAACGCGTGATCAAAAGCGCCGGTCATCCCTCGTTTGACGAATGGGAAAACCGCATCACCACCATCAAACACGCGAACACGGACAACCGCGTCGTGTCGCTGATGTTCCCGGAATCCATGATCAGCGAACAGTACCGCATGCTCCGTACCCGGCTCAAGGCCAAAATGAACAACGAAAACGCGAAAGTGATCTTGATCTCGAGCTCCACCCATTCGGAAGGCAAGACGCTCACGGCCGTGAACCTGGCCTATTCGCTGGCCGAAGACGGCAAAACCAGGGTCGCGTTGATCGATGCGGACCTGCGGCGCGGCAAAGTGGCGGATTATCTGGGTTTCAAGGTCGCGGACGGCCTCTCGGACCTTCTGTCCTCGGACATGAGCCCTCAGCAAGTCATGGTCAAGAATTCCAGGCCGAACCTTTTCATCATCCCGCGCGGGCGTGTCTCCAAGGTCGCGGGAGAACTGGTCGGCTCGGAAAAATTCCATTACCTGATCCAGGGCCTGCGCAACCATTTCGATTATATTATCGTGGACGCGCCGCCCATTCTCGCGACCGCCGATGCCGGCATCATGGCCTCGGAAGTCGACGGCGTGCTTTTTGTCATCCAGATCGGCCGCACGCCCAAAAGCATTGTGGCCCACGCGCACACCCTTTTCAAACAGACCGCGGTGAAGATGCTCGGCTATGTCCTGACCAACGTGGAATTCCAGACCGCGGACTATAAATATTACGGCTATGAGTATTACGATGATTCCGGGAAGATGCTCAAACAGCCGATCAAGGAAAAGGCCATGAACCACCTCCGGAATACCGGGAAAAGGTTCACGTCGCTTGAAGAACGGTTCAACAATTGGTGGCAGCGCACGTTTTTGAAATAAGAAGTAAGGATTAAGAAGTAAGAGGTAAGAGGTACGAAGTATGAGGTAAGACGTATGAAGTAGGAAAAAGCGAACAGCGGATCATTTTTTTATACATCCGGCTTCGTACTTCATATTTCATACATCATGCTTCTGTAACCCGCGCTTTGTGCGGGAAGCAAGCCCGATGATCTCATGAGCCAGGCAGTTCCTTTCATGGGGATTCGGGTTTTTTTATCGCCGAAGGCGGCGCAGAACGGGGAGCGAGACGCGGGGCGAGGGGCGCTGTCGGTACTTAATTTCGAGAATTTATGATTTCCTTTAGTATATCTATTCGAAATCTTGGTTGCATTTAGTAATACCGATGAAGAACGAGAAAGGCTATTCGGAACTCATGGGAAAAAAAGTAGCTGTAGTGGGATATATTAATAATAAGGAATTTAACTCCTTGAAATTGACAAATAACAAGGAATAGTGTATTTTATTACTTGTTAATAATCAAATAGAGTTATTATTGAGCTATGAAAAAAACAATACTGTCTCATAAGACAAACGAATTACTTGAGGAAATCACCGCTCGCCATGGCCGCATTGTGACCTTTGCCCAAATCAGGGAAATTTTGTCCGGGCAAACATCGGATCCGGTCATTCGCAACCGCGTTGCGCTTCTTACAAAGCTTGGCTGGCTGATCCGGATCAAGCGGGGGCTTTTTGTCGTCATGACGGATGTTGGCAGCAGAGGGGCGAATGACGTCTCGCTGGATGCCATCGCCCAAGCCATCAAAAAAAACTGCTATATTTCATTTGAAAGGGCGCTGCAGTATCACGGGCTCTTTGATCAGATGATCAAAAGCGTTGGCGCAGTCACTTTTGAGAAACCCGGAAGATACAGGATCCAGGGCGGGGAGATACGGTTTTTTAGCGTGAAGAAGGCGCTCTTTTTTGGATTTTCTCCCGAGCGGTCCGACTTGGGAAGCCTCCAGGTTGCGTGTATTGAAAAGGCCATGCTGGACCTGCTGTATTTTAATCCGTCGGGATACGCCGCCAGTCTGGTATGGGAAAAGCTCCGGCAATACCGCAAGGAGATCGATTTTGACCGGCTAAAAGAGTATGCGTCCAAATTCAATTATCAGGTCATCCGGCAGACCGGTTTTTTTCTTGACCGTCTCGGGATCCCCACCGGTGAGCTAGAGCGAAAAATACAAAAAAAATCCAGTTTTAGCAGGATGACGCCGGAAGCAAAGCAGTTCAATTCGAAATGGAGACTGTATTTTGATGATCGTCTTATTGACCAAAACCCAGCTTAGCATCCTGAATAAACGGTCCCTGAAATATCAGTTGTCCGTCGCTGAAAAAGATTATCTTTTAGCGGTGGTTGCGAAGATCATTTACGGATCCCCGCTGGCCGGAAAACTGGTCTTCAAGGGCGGGACGGCCATTCATCATTGTTATCTGGAGCAGACCCGGTTTTCGGAGGACCTGGATTTCACATCGCTGGATCCGCGCATCACCCTGGAAGAAGTCAAATCCGTTTTTCTGGGCCATGATTTTTTGGAAGTAAAGAAAGAATATTTCTCCGGTGCGACGATTAAGATCGATCGGTTGAAATACGCCGGCCCGCTGGGATTGCCCAACTCCCTGAAGGTGGAGATCGATTTTAAACAAAATGTCGTATTGCCGGCAAAAAGTAAGGACTATCGTAATGCCTGGGGCGTTCAAGCCCGGGTGAAGGTCATGGATGAACGCGAAATTTGTGCTGAAAAAATAAGGGCAGCCAATGATCGTGCCCGGTATAGGGATTTTTATGACCTGGTGCTTCTTGTCGACCAATTCAAATTTGATGCGGCGGAGGTGCGAAAGTTGATCGCAGCCAAAGAAATCCGAAACCCGATCAAGCACTCGAATGTAAAGGCAAATTGGCAAAGGGCTCAAAGAGACAAAGAAACCGAATTGGAAAGGATTGTGTACGCAAAAACGGTGTCCGATGCGATGATCGAAAAAATGGTCACGCGTTTGGGGCCGTTCCTTCCGGAGGATTGAACGGGGAACGGGACACGAGACGAGGGGCAAATTTATTAATAAATGTATTAAAAGACTCATTAAATTGTTCAAAATAATACATGTGTATGTATAATATAATACATTATTCTATTGACTTTCGTGCTTTCCCGCGCTACCATTGGTATCGGGATGAAGGGAGAGGGCCATGGAATACCGCATCAATGCCAACGAATTGTTTCATACCGTTGAGGCGTGGGATGCGTTGATCCCCGGGAGGGGCCGGATCCGTTTGATCGCGTGCGGGGGAACGGCGCTCACTCTTTTGGGTTATAAGGATTCGACTAAGGATGTTGACCTGCTGGTGCCGGATGCCGGAGAGTATCTTCGTTTGGTCCGCTTTCTGGGAAGCGCCGGCTATGACCGGAGAAGCGGTTTTGGGTGGCAAAGGCCGGGGGAGGCGATCTTGTTTGACATTTATCCCGGAAAAAAGGTCTATACCACGGAACTTTTGACGACGCCGCTTCGAAGAGGCGGGAACCGGAAGATCCGCTCGTGGAAGAAAATTTATCTCGGGGTATTGGATCCGACGGACTTGATCATCTCGAAAATGTTTCGGGGCACCTTGGTGGATATCGAAGACAGTCTTGTTTTGATACGCCGCGAGAGACCGGATCTCAGGAAGATGGAAAAACGCTATCGCGAGACCGCGAAGTATGAAACGAATGAAACGCGCGTTTTACGCAATTACGAAATACTCATGAAACACCTCAAGGGGTGAGCCAGATGAAAAAAATGACGCAGCAGGATCTGTTGGATTCATTGTCCGGGTACGGGTACCCCCTCGTGAGCCGCCGTTTCGCCGGAGACCCCACGGAGGTCCTGGAAAATCTTCTCAGGCAAAGTGACCCGCGCCTCCTGGAAGGGTTTCCCGTCGTTCTTGTGAATGCGATGAAGGAAAAAGAGACGCTCAGCTGGGAGCGGTCCCGGGAAGACTTACGCAGGAAGCTGCCCGCGGCTTTGGGCGAAAAGCTCCGGATGCTTCTGGAGATGACAGGGCATTTGGTGCGGCTTTTCGGACTTGAACAAAAATACTCGGACCGGACTGAAAAACTGTTGCATCGGTCCGGAGCCGGCAAACAAACGGCGGAGGTTCTCGAGAGAGCCTTTGCGCGTTCGGAAACGGTCTCGGCCGGCGGGACCGAATTATCGACACAGAGGCTCAAGGAGAATTTCAAGAATTACGTCGTGCAGGAGCCGGATACCCGGGCAGTCTGTAAAAAAAAGCAGGAGATGGAATATGAACTATTGCTTTCCGAAATATTCACGGCGAGGCAGAAAGAAGTCCTGAAAAAGAGACTCGCCGGCAAGGCGATGACGAAGACCGAAAAAGAGTACTTTTACAGGGTCGTTAAAAAAAGGTTGAAAGCCCTGGCGCATGAGGACCTGCATCAGATGGCCAAAGCCCTGCTCTAACCGGACGCCGTCCCGTGGGGAGGGGTTAGCGGGAAGCAGTCGGCAGGAAGCAGAGAGATGCGGAATGAGACACGGGGAACGGGGCAAGGGACGAGGGAAAGACGGGAAACGGTAAACAGTTGGCAGTAAACAGGAGGCAGGAAGCAGTGTTGTCGCCTGCCAACCACCCGCTGCCGTCTCGCAGGAAGCCAGAGTTTTAAATCTGTCGATTTGTGCGGCATTTTTAGAGGATTTGAAACTTTATAAAGTTATAAGAATTTGACACTTATTATAAAGTTAGCTATTATTCAACTATGAGAACTCAAGACAAACTTACCCTTATAAAGCAATTGTCTCAAATGAGCCAAGAGCAGCTTGCTGCAGAGTTGGGGGTCTCATTTCCGACCTTGAATAGCTGGATCAATGGGCGTTCGGTGCCGCGTCAAAAGGCATGCGCCCGTATTGATGCCGCCTACCTGCGGTTCACGGGTCAAAATGTCATCCCGGCAAGTGCTTTGGAGGCGAAAAAACAGATCCTGCACGCGAAGCGGGCCCGGTGTTCCGGTGTTTTAAGAAGGCTTGCTGAAAATCGGGATATCTATGATGACTTTGTTCTGGCGCTCACTTATAACACGAACCGTATTGAGGGGAGCACCCTGACGGAGCCGGAAACGGCTGCCATCTTATTTCAGAATGCTTCATTGCCGAATAAGACCATCCTTGAGCAGATGGAAGTCAAAAATCATCAAGCCGCATTAGGGGTTTTGTTCAGAAGTCTTGCGGAAAAAACCCCGATCGGGGATGCCTTTATTTTGAAACTTCACGGGATCCTTCTCAATGGCATTCAGGAAGATGCGGGTCAATACCGGAAGCATGGGGTGCGGATTGCGGGTTCCCATGTTCCGACTGCGAACTATTTAAAAGTTCCTTTTTTAATGAAACAGCTCAATGAGGTGATCGCGGAAAAGGGGAAGGATATTTTGGGCCATGGGGCTTTGATCCACAGCCGTTTTGAACAAATCCATCCTTTCTCAGACGGCAACGGAAGAGTCGGGCGATTGTTGTTGGCGGCCATGCTGCTGCGAGAGGATTTCCCTCCGGCCATTATCCGGCAAGAAAAGCGGCGATTTTATATTCAATATTTAAACAAATCCCAAATGGAGAATGATTCTAGTTTGCTGGAAGATCTTCTCTGTGACGGGATGATGGAGGCTTACGGTATTTTAGGGCGGAAAAACGGGGAACGGGGCAAGAGACAGGGGAAAAGGGAATGACAGCTGAAAAAACGGAAAATAAGATAACAAGTTTTAAGGACCTGAGGGTGTGGCAGGAAGGAATGGCGCTTACAGAAATGGTTTATCAATTGTGTGCACAATTACCTAAAGAAGAGATTTACGGCTTGGCAAGCCAGATGAAAAGAGCCGTGGTTTCAATCCCTTCGAATATTGCTGAAGGTCATTCGCGGAAGCATCGGGCGGAATACCGGCAATTCGTTTATATTGCAGTAGGTTCTCTCGCGGAATTGGAAACGCAAATTCAAATCGCCCAAAACCTTCAATTTGTAAAATCGGAGAATCTTGAGCTGCTTAAAAATAAGATAGATCATTTACGCGCCATGCTTATTACCCTGGGAGGGAAGCTCTCGTGACGTCTCCCGTGCCCCACGCCCCAGGCCCCACGCCGCGTCCTTCGCTGAAGGCGAAGACGGTTTCCGGCGTCAAATGGCAAATGGTCAACAAAATCGCCCAAAAAGTCATCTCCGTCGCCACGTTCGCCGTCCTGGCCCGCATCCTCGAACCCTCTACCTTCGGCCTTTTCGCCATGGCGTTTATCCTGATCGACGGCTTTCAGGTTTTGAAATCCTTCGGCCTTGATACCGCGCTCATCCAAAGAAAAGACAATATCGAAGAGGCGAGCCACACCGCTTATTTCATTGTCCAGATCCAGGGCTTTGTCTTGTTCGGCATCTGTTTTCTTGTCGCACCTGTTGCGGGCTATTTCTTTCACAACTCGGATGTTACTTCCATTGTCCGCGCGCTCGGTATCATCTTTATCTTTACCAGTTTTTCAAAAATTCCCATGACCCTTTTGACCAAAGCCATGAAATTTGACACCTTGGCCTTGATCGAACTGGTGGGTGCCGTTGTCAATTCCGCAGTTGCCATTGTCATAGCGCTGTTCAGTCCAACGGTCTGGGCGCTTGTGTGGGCCTATGTCGCAAAACAATTTGTGACGGCAGTTCTGGCACGGCGGCTTTCCGGATATCGTGTCAAATGGCAATTCAGCAAAAAGATCGCCTGGGAACTCCTCCATTACGGCAAATTTATGGTGGGGTTGGGTATTCTTTGTTACGTCAGTGATAATATGGGGAACATTGTTGTGGGAAAGATCCTCGGTACCACCATGCTTGGCTATTTTGCGTTGGCCGGAAATATAGGAAATTTTATTAATACACATTTTACCTTTCTGTTTTCAGGCGTCATGCTTCCCGCCTACGCCTCGCTTCAGCATGATATCGAGGAAGTCAAACGCGTTTATCTGAAGACCACAAAATTCGTTTCTTTAATCTCCATGCCTTTTGCCGTGGGATTGATATTCCTTGCTAAAGAGCTCGTTCTTACACTGTATGGCTGGAAATGGATATCCATTGTTCCGCTGATTCAGCTTTTTGGTGTTTTTCAACTTATTGTGCCTGTTCTTGCATGCTCAGGAGCCCTTTTCCTCGGTTGCGGTCATCCGAAATACAATTATTATTTGTCGCTTGTTAGTCTTGCGGTCAAGATTCCTGCACTTATTTTCTTAACTCATCAATTCGGTCTTATCGGTGCCGTGGCCTCGGGGTTCGTCACACTAGCGATTGGTTTACCGCTGAATATTTCACTTGTCCGGAAAATCATCACGTTCCGCTGGCGGGAATTCTTGCCGCAGTTTTTGCTGTCGATTTATTGCTCCGGAGCCATGATTGCCATAATTCTTGGCATTCGCTGGCTGTCAGCACCTTGGAATGTTCTGGATAATATGCTGCCCCGTTTGATTTATGTCGGCATGATTAGCGCACTGTCTTTAGGTGCTTACCTTGGCAGTGCCTGGCTCTTTGACCGTGCCGCAGCGGTTGAAGTAAAGCAGCTCCTCATACGTAAGAAGTTATGATGGACAAGTAAGGCGCTGACGAGAGACGTCGATATGTGAAGTGCGACACGCTATAGTAACTATTCAAAAAAATAATTTGGCAATTACATATTTCAAAAGAGGTGATTTATGACAATACCAACATGGTTTAAACAGCCGGTCATAGATATTCTAAATGGGTGGGGATTTGTTAAGCATGCTCATAGAAGTTACGAATTGAAAAATAAATTTAAACACTTCGGTAGGGGATCTCACTTGCAGGAACCGATTGCTTGGGTTTTAAACCCGCAACATATATCTATTGGTGACAAAGTGGAAATAGAACCTTATGTCCGATTAGTTGCTTGCGATCACTGGAGCGACAGCGAGCAGAAATTTAAGCCAGAAATTGTTATTGGTAATGGTACTCATATAGGGTGGTTTGCGTCCATTCAATCTAATAATAAAGTAATCATTGGAAATAATGTTCTTATTGGTTCTCAAGTTGGAATTACGGATCTTAGCCATACTTTCTATGACGTGAACAAACCAATTATCTCACAGCCTCTTACAGAAGGAGGATATGTGATCATTGGTGATGGCTGTTATATCGGTCATGGGGCCATAATATTACCGCGGGTTTGTATTGGAAAAAATGTTGTTGTCGGTGCCGGCGCTGTTGTAACGAGTGATGTTGCCGATTATTCGGTTGTGGTGGGATGCCCAGCGCGAGTTGTTCGGCAGTATGATAAAAAAGAGTCGGAGTGGGTTAAGAAATAATTTTATCAATGAATAACGCTGTTGATGAAGGAGATGAGAAGCCTATGAATGTGCTGGATTTTGTTCCGATGGACACAAATACAGTGCCTGTAATAGTTAAACAGCCTACTTTAGTTTCGAGAAAAGATTGCATAAATTTATCAACGAAGATATCTGTAGGTGCGCGCGACTATCAGATTTCACACATTGTTAAAGGTGTGGAAAATATTTCATCTGAGATAGACTCTTTTTTTCCAATCAGTCTCTATGCCGCAATGAAAGAAAATCTGCCGTTAAAAATAGAGGGTGTTCTGTCAAGGCGATTGGCTGAGAATCATAAAATAATTCAACTTATTGTAAATAGCTGGTGGCCAACCTATCGTTTAATTCCCGTTGATTATTGGGCATTATCAAAAAAGCCTATCACGGAAAATGTCAAAAGATCAGTAGGATGTTTTTTTACTGGTGGAATTGATTCATTTTATTCCTTTCTGAAACGCAATTCCGAAATTAATAGGATTATAATTTGCTATGGATTGGATATTCGTTTAGATAATCATGCCTTAAGGGAAAAGGTTTCGACTGAATTAAAAAAAATTGCAAACCATTATAATAAATCAATCATAGAAGTTGAAACAGATGTCCGCAATTTTTCTGATGATTATGGGGATTGGGGACATCAGATGCACGGCCCTGCATTAGCTGGAATTGCCATGTTGCTCTCGAAAGAACTGCATAAGGTCTACATTGCTTCATCAAATCCTTTTGGCCTTTTAGAGCCTTGGGGTACACATCCGTTAATTGATCCATTTTGGAGTACAGATGCGATAGAAATAGTTCACGATGGCTGTGAAGCAACTAGGGTTCAAAAAGCTCAATTTGTTTCGCAGGATTTGTTTGCTTTGAACGCAATCAGAGTCTGCCATGAGAACCGTAGCAATTTGTATAATTGTGGTATTTGTGAAAAATGTGTGCGAAGCATGGTGAATTTGGCAATAACAAACACATTGCAACAATGTCAGGCGTTCGATAATCCCCTTGAATACTGGAGGATTCGGCGGATTAAGCTGGACACCAGTCTGAGGCGGGAATGGCTAACTAATCTAGTGGCGGCTAAGAAAGCCAATTGCGATCCTGCATTAGTAGATGCGATCGAGGATTGCGTGAGTGGTATCTATTATATGGGTATTAAAGGCTGGCCTAAGAGAGCGTTAAATTTACTACACAAGATGACCTTGGCCTCGAAAACAGCGCACTCATAGCAATAAACAAAGTGGTTTTTGATTATTCAGTCTATTTTTATCGAAAAGTTATACATATTTATATGCCTTGCAAGGTGATATCAAAATGACGAAGAACAAAGTTGCAATATTCGGGGCATTCGATAGGTTTAATTATGGTGATTTATTGTTTCCATATATCCTGGAAAAACATTTGCATCGTGAGGCAATTAGACATGCAATCGAATATTACGGCCTAATTAAAAGTGACTTGTCACGCTATGGAGGAAAAAAAACAAAATCGGTGAAGAGCTTGCTTCGAAAAAATAAGTTTAGTTGCGGTGACGCGATTATTGTTGCTGGTGGAGATGTTATCGGGCCAGAGTGGGGAACAATGCTGCTTCATTTGACTAGGGGTGTTTCGACCATAATTGTGAAATATCTTCGAGAAACTTTAAGTAGACGATCTTTTCATCGATTCAGCAAATATTTACTAGGCGGTATGACGGAGCTGCCATGGGTTGTTGACCCGTTGTTGTGTAAACAAAATGTTAACATTATTTATAATTCTGTCGGGGGTACTGATTTTAATAATTTGTGTAAAGATCAAAGGGATTGCGCAGCGAAATTATTAAATGCGGCGAAATATGTGTCCGTCAGAGATTGTGACACTTTTCAATCTATATTGGAAGCGGGTGTTAATCAAAATAAATTGGTTCTCGCACCAGATTCTGCGATTCTCGTGTCGGAATATTTCAACGCAGAGATGCTGAAGTGCTTAGTTTCTCCTAAATTGAACCTACTACTAACTGAAAAACAAAAAGACAACTACGTTTGCATTCAAATTAGCAGAAAAGTAACCTACGATAAAATTCTCTTGCTTGCTGACCAGATAGCGAGGCTAGTTCTTGAAAAGGGTCTTAATATTGTTTTATTGCCAATTGGCCGTGTTCCTGATCACGAAGACCATATAGCCTTGAAACAGTTGAAGAAGGAGTGTTCTGTTGCGTGTTGTATGCCTACGGATGAAGCTTCCATCTTCGATATTATGTTTTTAATTTCAAAAGCAAAGGCCTTTTTTGGTACTAGCTTACACGGTAATCTAACTGCATGCTCATTTTGTGTGCCCAGTGCTGGTTTTGTTGGCGTCTCTAAGGTTGCTGCATTTGTAAAAACATGGAGCGATTTTAGTCTCCATCCGATTATTCCGTTTGATGAAGTTGTGAATACCTATGATAAATTGATAAAGATACCGAAGGCGAGAATTATTCAAAAACGAAGTGAGCTGATTGCTGCAGCCTATCAAAACATGGCTGCCATTAGCCGAATCATAAAAGGAGCTTAATAAAAGTATGTCGCCAATATTCAACAAAAAGCGATCGACTAAAGAGAGCTTGAAAAAAAATGTTCGTCTGATCGCTTTTTATCTCCCCCAATTCCATCCTATTCCTGAAAACGATGAATGGTGGGGCAAAGGGTTTACGGAGTGGACGAATACCGCGAAAGCAAAACCCATGTTTCGTGGGCATTATCAGCCACATGTTCCGGCGGATTTGGGTTTTTATGATCTTCGATTGCCGGAAGTGCGCATCGCCCAAGCGGAAATGGCAAAAGAGTACGGTATCGAAGGTTTTTGCTATTGGCATTATTGGTTTGGTAATGGAAGAAGACTGCTCGAACGCCCTTTCAACGAAGTTTTGAAATTTGGCGAGCCTGATTTCCCATTTTGTTTGGGTTGGGCAAATGAGAGTTGGTCAGGAAAGTGGCATGGTGCCCCGGATCGAATACTAATCGAGCAGACTTATCCAGGATTGTCTGATTATGAAGCGCATTTCAAAGCATTGGAAGGTGCTTTTTTTGATCAGCGTTATATTACGGTAGATGGCCGTCCGCTATTCCTCGTGTATCAAGTCAACAATCTGCCAAACCCTAAAGAATTTGCCGACTGTTGGCGTAATCTTGCCGCCCGTTCAGGATTGAAGGGGATATATCTTGTCGCACATACTGAGACGGAATGGAACCCTCTCAAAAATGGATTTGATGCCACTGTTACCAATATTCTCCCTGCGGTTTATCATGATTTGGCTAAATCAACCGAAACTTTTAGCGATAAACTATTTTCTTTTCTTATGGGCGGAGATTTCCGTGATTTTTATAGACGCAGAATTGCCCGAAAACCTGACAACTATTTATACGAAAACTTTGTGAACGTTGGAACAGTGGA
>Ga0209507_1001532_pt1 | contig 17995 bp, 17 predicted proteins | sample AD_UKC028_MetaG_FD_184414 | JGI IMG/M metagenome (GOLD analysis project Ga0209507, IMG submission 184414) | Active sludge microbial communities of municipal wastewater-treating anaerobic digesters from USA - AD_UKC028_MetaG (SPAdes) (version 2) | ecosystem: Engineered > Bioreactor > Anaerobic >...
CTTCTGGGCGAACAGAACGACCTCGTTGTCGGTAGCGAAAAAGCTGCGGGATGCTCTGGCAGCCATACGCCGTTCATAATCCAGAAGCAGTCTGCCCTCGCGGCAGTATAGCCAGGACAATGGCCAGCGATGCCGCGGTGCGTACTGGGTCCACTTGGCCGAATCGACATCGACGAAATCGATGATTGTGGGCATCCGCGGCAAATCCTCGACATACTGCGCCATCGCGGAGGAGAAAACGACAGTAGCGTCGATGCGTTGGCGCCGGCAGGTTTCGTTGACCCAGTAGCGGAGGGCTGAACTGCGGTAGAAATTCAGGGTAAGTGCTTCACCGGAAAGAAAGCCACTAAGACTGCGGATTTTTGCGAGACGGGGATCAAGCCTGACGACATGAATGCCAGCGCAAAGGTCACGCAGGGTGGCAACGTATGCTTCATCATCAGGGTCATCGATGAAGGTGCCGAGAAAGACCCGATGCTGGCGGGCAAGGTGTTTCAACAGGTGGTAGGAACGTACCTTGTCGCCCTTATTGGGTGGGTAGGGCAGGCGATGAACGAGATAGAGGATGTTAGCCATCTTCCGTTCAGCCGAGATTGCGGACGATATGCGGTCCCAGCCAGTTGGCCAGACCGATAGGCATGCGCCGCCATGCCTCGATGAAGAGGCGATATTTGGCATTCGCTGGATTGTTCTGGGGAATGCTGTCGCGTTTGTAGAGGCAGTATTCGTAATGCAACGGCGTTGGCTCGAAGCCCCAGTTCTTCTTGAAGGCGAACGATCCGGTATCGCGCTTGCTACGGCCATAGTCAAAGACCTTGAGGCCGCGCTCACATGAGCGACGCATCAGTTCCCAGTACTTGAAGTCGTTGGCAGCCAAGTGACGGGCGCTTTCATCGTCGCCGGCGTAGTAGGGCAGGACTTCGTCGCGAAAGTAGAAGGAGAGCACGCTGCTCAATAAGCGGTCGTCCGGGCCGGTGACGGTCAGTATTTCGCAATCCTTGCTGAAGACCCTGAGCAGGGTGTCGAAGTACTGCTTTGGCATGGCCGGTGTGCCATGGCGGTGAACGTTATCCGCGTAAAGTGTAAAAAAACGGTCGCTGTTGCGGTCAACCGTGGAAACGAGTCCATTTTTTATCCCTTTGCGTATCATCGCCCGTTGTTTGCGCGGGATGGCAAGCATGTTTGCCTCAACATCCGGCAGGATGGGCTTACGGAAAGTGACATACAGATCCTGCGTCGGCCATTCAGTATGCCGTGGCCTGACATTACGAAATTCCAAGTGAGCGACACCGAGTTTCCTCGCCAGTTCTTGGGCCGCGGCTTCCAACGCTGCCGTGGCATCAGCATCGATGGCTGCGATGCCGCCGTAGACGGCGAAGGGCAGCGCCACAAGTGCATTCCCGAAGAGCCGGCTATTGACGTGAGCAAGCGGCAGGACGCCGCGAATTCCGAAATCGTTTTCGGCATAGAGAAAATAGGTGGCATGCCGGAATACATCCCGGATTACCCCTTGCCAGGACGAACGATGAAAGAAGCTCGCTTCTGGACAAGCAAAGACGAATTCATCCCAGCGCGAAGCAGTGGCAGAGTCAGCCGGATCGAGATGCCTGATCGTCAACATGCTGATCAGGCGTCGGGAAGGAAAAGATGATCCATGCGCCCCCACTGGAAATCGCCAAGAAGGCGGTTCAGGCGGGCTTCCATGAGATGAATATTGACGTAATGGCGAAACCGCGTCTTGGCGCTGATGCCGGGAATGCGTGGTTGATCTGCATCGATTTCCCACGGGTGGAAATAGAAAACAGCTGCTAGTCGGTCGACATGATTGACCCGGCGCAACATCCAGCACGATAGACTATAGGGCATCAGCCTGAAATAGCCACCGCCACTTGCCGGCCAGTTGCGGTTCAATAGACGCATCGTAGTTGCAGGAATCTCCAGAAGCCCGCCTACGGCATGCGCGTGACGCGGCGCATCGGGCATGCCGTAATGGTCGTGACGAATTGGGTAGATGCTCGAACTGTAAAGGTAGCCTGCCCGTTCAAGACAGTCGAACGCCCAGAGATTGTGCAGCCCGATCGAGAAGCTTGGCGCGCGGTAACCCTTGACCTCCTGCCCCGCCAGATCCTCGAGTATCAGCTTGGCCAGATTGATATCGGCGAAGAAAGCCGCCGCTGTCTGTTCGCTCGCGCGCTCGTGACCATAGCCATGACTGGCAAGTTCATGGCCTTCGGAAACAATACGCCGGATCAGTTCCGGGTAACGCTCGGCAATCCAGCCAAGGGTGAAGAAGGTGGCCTTTGTTCCATGCTGATCCAACATACCGAGAATGCGGTCAACATTGCGCTCAACCCGGCACTCGCGGATCGGCCACTCGCTACGCGGGATGTGCGGCGCGAACGCGGAAACCTGAAAGTAGTCCTCGACGTCAATGGTGAGGGCGTTGGTGACATTCGTAGATTGCATTGTATTGGACGTCAGGCAGATTTCTTGACCTGATGCTGATCGAGAAGGCATTTGGCAAGGTCTCGGGCGATACTTTGTGCAGTGTGACCATCCCACAGTTCGGGAACGCGTCCATCCTTTCCGTGCACCGCGAGAGTTGCATCAGCATTCCGACGAATTGCCTCGGCGTCACGGCCAACCATCGTGTTGGCGCCCTGTTCGACGGTGATCGGACATTCGGTGTTTTTACGTAGCGTTAGACACGGCACGCCGAGCGCCGTTGTCTCTTGCTGCAAGCCCCCGTAACCGTTGGCGGAATCGATAATCCGCAGGTCGAAACCAGTAGTTGCCAGTGTATCGGTTGAGGTCCAAGATGTTGAGACCACTACACTTCCTCGGATGGATATCCGCTTTCTGCATTAGCTGGTGGCAGCGCGTTGGTCGAGGGTTCGGGCTGTGATTTAAGGGGCGGAACGATCTTCACACGAGAATGCCTTTTCGCCGGCATCTTCCTAGCTCGCTTCTGAGCAGAACGCTCAGTTGCCGGAATATTTGTGGTTTGAGATTCAGGAGTTCTGGGCATTGATTCTGCTGGCTCAGATTTGCGCTCTGGAACAATTGAGGAAACGATCTTCTGAAGGAGGGAGAGCGTGGTAGCGTTGATCACCTCAAGTTGTTGAAGACCCTGCTCAAGCCGGCCCAGGCGCTCGTTAAATTGCCACGCATTGAGTCCGGCGAGAAGATGATCTAAGTCTTCGCGAGAAGAAAAAGCAAGTTCCGTGGCCGGCGTTCCCCCCCGCCTTGTATTTTGGGTGGAGGCTTGTGGCTGGAAAGCCCTTGCTTGATCTGCATCGCTGGCCTGCGAATTGAATTCAGAAGATCGATCATCAGCTCGTTTCGCTCGGGAATACGGTTTGCTTTGAGTCTCCTCGAATATTTCGTCAGCAACTTCCTCGATATCCTTGACGTCGAATTCTTTTTTGTCATTCAGATAACCAAACAACATCAAGCGATCACAAACCGAATTAATGCGACGCGGGATACCGCTGGTCGCCTTGAAGATCTCCAGAAAGCTATCTGCAGTAAAAGCCGGATATTCATGGGCACCTGCGCACTTGAGTCGGTGCTCTACGTAACCGCGTGTCTCTTCGACGTCCATGGGTCCGATATGGCAGGAGGCAATGACGCGTTGCCTGAATTGCATCATTTCGGGGCTTTGCAAAATTTCTCGGAATTCCGGTTGGCCGATAAGGAAGCTTTGCAGAAGCGCATGGTTTCCGAACTGGAAATTTGAGAGCATGCGCAGTTCTTCTACAGCCCGAGGAGTCAGATTCTGGGCCTCATCGACGATCAGCAGGCAGCGTTTTCCCTTGCCGGTCATGCTGATCAGGAAAGCCTCCAGAGACATCAGGATGTCTGATTTTTCGACATCCTTGGTGCGGATGCCAAACGCAGCGCCAACAAGGCGCAGGGTATCGTCTGCATCAAGTTGGGTGCTCACCAGATGGGCAGCAATGAATTGCTCCTCATCGAGAGTGTCGAGCAGGCCGCGAACAATGGTTGTCTTGCCAGCACCAACTTCACCAGTAATGACGATGAAGCCTTCGTTCTGGTGCATGCCGTATTCGAGATACGCCGTGGCGCGCCGGTGCTGCTTGCTGGCGAAATAGAATTTTGGATCAGGGTTGAGTTGAAAAGGCTTGCTGGTCAAGCCATAGAAAGATTCATACATGTGCTAATTGAACACCATCGTCACCGAAGCGAACAATGAGTTTTCCTTGTAGGGGGTCGTCGTGATATCAGAGCCGTCGAAGTCCTGGTGGCGCGCATTCAGCGCGCCGACGGTCTTGGCGCCGAGTCGGGTGGAGATGCCGATCTGGTAGGTGGTTAATGTCGTGTCTAATTCATTGGTCAGACCACTTTTGGTCTTTTCGTGGGATGCGAGCAGGTTTAGGCCGGTGAGGGGGGTCAGGCGATGCGAATAGCTGACCGCATAGCCTTGCTGAGTATAGGTGCCAGCCTCACTGACTATTCCGTCGAGCCCGTTGGGGGCACGGGTCAGTGGCTGGTTGTAGCGGCGACCAGCGATAAAGGTGATGGAATTTCGGCTGCCGAAAAGAACCAGCGACAGCTGTTGATTACGCTGAACCTCGGGACGATTGGCCAAATAATTGTTTATCGCTTGGTCATTCGGTTGAAGCCCTGCCTGATTCAGGAGATTTCTCACATAGGTATCGCGGCTTGCCTCATCAGGAATGAGGCTTGCAAATATCTGGAAGTACTGGTCGTAGACAGTGCCCAAGCCGGCATTGGTAAACTGCTGCGGGATCAGGACAACGTCCTTGGTGTCTGTGTAGCGAATGCTGCTCAGTGGAAAGCGATGGCTGAGAAGCACATCGTGGCCCGTGCCAAAGAAGCGGTGTTCCCAAAACCCCGATGCTTGGGTGCGTTCGGTTGGGGTCCAGTTGAACCCGGCACCGTATATGGCTTGGCTCTCATTATCGACGGACTGATAGTTGTTCGACTCCCAACCTCCACTGCCCGATAGGCGGAGTTCCGGAAACAGCCTGTAGCTCAGCAAAGCACGGATCCGGCTATCATTATAGTTTTGCTCTGGTAGCAACCCAACCTGGCTGTAAGTGACATTCTGCTGGCTGCCATCGACAGCCCAGTTGAGATTCTGGAATCTCGTGTTTCCTTTAATTTGGCCCAGCCATTGGGAGAGCGTGATGTCAGAAATGTTATTGTCTGAGCTATTGGTCACGGATGCGTTATAGCGGAGCAGGTAATCAGCTTCGCCGCCCAACTGGCCTTTTATGTAGGGAGAAAGGTTATAGGTCGACGTCTCGGTGGTATTTCCGGTGTTATATATATTGCTGGCAGACTGCTGTCCGAACTGGTTGATGACTTCCTGCGTGATCTGACCACCGAAGTCGAGAAAAAGCCAGTTGTCAATTGCTTCCAGCGTCCCGAAGGCATTTAGTGCATTTTGAGTTTGGTTGTCGTTGGTGCCCGAGGAGTAGGCAATGGCATTAAGTTGGTAGTCAATAAACATCTTCAGGCGGGCAGTTCGTGCATCGATACGAATGCCAGGAGACAACTGGGAAATAACACCACTCTGCTTGTCGGTCGTAGTCAGATCGATATTATCGGTGAAGGTTTCCGTCAGGGTAACGCGTGGCGTGATCGTCCAAGCCCGTGCAATACTGGGTTCGTCTGAAGGCCTGTCTTGCAGTGGCCCCAGATAGGGAAGCGTTGCGGCACCAGGCACGTTTTGATCGGATGGCGTTGCAATGGGCGTAATTGCAGAAACGGGCACCTGGGCTAGGGTGACCCCCGAAATGCAGTAACAGAAGGCGCCGGTAGTCGCCACCAGCCAATTCGCTTTAGTTCTCATTGCCGTACCCGTATCCATAGGCATACCCGTATCCGTAGCGCTCAGGCACTGATTGTGTAGCCTGATTCAGGACCATCATCTTGAGCGGGCAGGCAGCTATCGTCGATAATGCTTCCTTGACGGCGCCCTGCGAAGTTTCCCCGGCTTGGACAACAACAACGATCTGACCCATATGTGTGGCGAGTGTGCGAGCCTCTGTTGTCGCCAGTAATGGTGGCGAGTCGAAAACTATGATCCGGTCCGGGTAGCGCTTCGCCATATCATCCAGCAGACTGATGATCGCATCGCTGGCCAGCAATTCGGTCGCCCGTTGATGCTGTGTGCCGCTCGGAAGGATGGAAAGCTTCTCGATATTGGTGCGTAGCAGCACTCCTGAGATATCGAGAGAGTTGGCCGCAACGATATCAAGCAGGCCTTCCGTCGGGGGAAGCCCAAGCATGCTGAGTACGGTGGGGCGAGCCACGTCGGCATCTACCAGCATCACCGTATGATCCATTTCCATGGCGATGCTCATGGCCAGGTTGATTGCAGTAAAGCTCTTGCCTTCTCCGGGCATGGCGCTGGTGACCATGATCAAATTTCCATTGCGTATCGGTGAACTGCCCTTGCCCATGGCGTTGGCCAGCAGCGGACGTTTGATTACCCTGAATTCGCTGGCTAGCAGTGTATTTGTCTGGCTTGGTACGAGGAGACCTGAGGCGGCAATGGCATCGAGGTTCAGATCGACCTGCTTTGAGACAGATAACGCCCTTCCAGCGGAATCGACCTGAGCTGTTCCGTCGGAACTATCCGCTGGCAGACTGCTTTCCTGGTCATGGTACGGTGGTGCTGAGTTACGCCCAGATGACCGTGTCACTGGTGATTCTGTAGTCATGTCGTCAGGCATTTCGACGCCTGCTCGCCGCAGTTGCTCCAGTCGCTTGGCCGCTTGTTCAATAAGGCTCATTAATTTTCCTCAGGCAGCACGTGAAAGTTGTGCGAGCAACGCAATTCCAAATGCATAAGTCATCACGAGAGCACCGCTTCCAAGCATAAATCGGATAACGCTTGCGCGTTCCTGTAGGTTTCGGGCTGCATTCGGAAGAAGGGAAACGATTCCCAGCACGGGCAGGTCGGTTTCATCACGCAACGACTTCCCATCATAGAATACCGGGCGTACTTGGCTGGCCAAAAAGGCTGCAAGGAACCCCCCGGCAATTGCGAACAGCAACCCAAGCGGAAGCAGGACCAAGCGATTGGGTGCTACCGGTTTTGAGGAGGCGCGTGGCGGATCAATCAGGCGAAAATCAGCGCCGCCCACGGCTGAATCAAGATTGCCAGTCAGTACTGCTGACTCGCGACGAGTAGCCAGTTGTTCGTAGTTTTTCCGCTGAATTTCGTAGTCACGGTTCAGTTGTACCAGTTCGGCCTCGAGTTGGGGTTGGAATTTCATGAATTCCTTGGTTCGCTTGTATCTGGCCTCATATTCGGCCACTCTTGTTCGAAGCGAGGCAACTGTCGCTTCTGCTTCGCCAAGCGATACCTTGAGTTGTTGATAGACTGGATTGTTGCTGATGCCTGCGCCGGGATTTGCTGCCGCGAATTGTCGACGTGCGAGAATCTCCTGTCGTTTCTGATCTTCCAGATCCTTGATAAGGCGCCGCGTTCCGATTACGTCCGGATGTTTGTCAGTGTACTTCTGGAGCAGCGTATCGAGATTGCGCTTTTGCACGTCGATCCGGCCATCGATCTCGGGTAGCGATATGCCTGCGTCGGCTCCCGGCGATTCCGGCAGAAGTATGATCTCGTCTCCGACAATCTGACGACGTAGCGCATCCCTGGAGTTTTCGGCTTCCCGCAGTTCAAGCCGGGACTTCTGAAGTAGTGCGGCGATGTCGCCTAAGCGGTCCATACTGCCCTTGCCGTCGGCAGTTTCCAGTTCCACGTTGCGCAGCTTGAATTCCTTCAGCCGGTTTTCGGCTTCCTGGAGTTGCTTTTCGGAGCTGCGAATCTGCTCTTCGATGAACTTGCGTGCAGCATCGGAGTCTTCACGCTTATTGCCAACACTCGATTCGACAAAAATCGAGATCAGCGACTGGACAACCTTCTGCGCCTTTTCAGGGTCAGTATTGCGATAGGAAACGGTGTAGATATTGTCCCGGTTGGTACTCTTGAGCTCCAGCGCTTTCGTCACGTTGTCGATCAGTTCGTCTCGCTCCACCTTGCTCTGGGTTTCAATATCCATGTCCGACATGCGGATGACCCTCTCCACATTGGGGCGACTGACGAGGGTGCGGCCCAACATCAACACCTTTTGTTCGACATTGGGCTGAACCGCCAATCCGGACATCAGGGGCTTGAGAATGGACTGGGTGTCCAATGAGATTCTGGCAGAGGCCTCATATTTGTCAGGAATACTGAGAATGATGCCGGCGGCAATGATCCCGATCAGCCATGCACAAATCAAACCTATGCGACGGTACTTCCATGTTGCACGCAGGACTGCCGTAGCCTGGCGAAGAATGTCTTCCATCTATTTTGGTCCGAGCTAGGGATTCGCCAAGAGCTGAAAACTCCCTCGACGGCTCCAGATGTGGGTTATGCGATGAAGATTTACTAGAATCAGAACCAGCTCTGCGGGATGATCAGAATGTCACCCGGTTTCATATCCACATTGGCTGACACATCACCACGCTTGACCAGATCCCTGAGCCGGACACTGTATTGCACATTGTTTTCCGACGTGCGCAGTATGGTAGCCCGGTTGCCGTCGGCAAACTCGGTCATTCCGCCCACGGCGATCATTACGTCCAGAGCAGTCATTTTCTGCTTGTAGGGAAGGGTTTGTGGCCTGGCAGCCTCGCCGACGACGCGAATCTGTTCGCTGTAGGGGCCGACGAAGCCTGTTACGACCACTGTGACAATGGGATCACGAATGAACTTGCCCAGTTCCTTCTCGATATCGCGGGACAGGGCTGTGGGGCTTTTGTCCATGGCGTTCAGGTCATCAATCAAGGGCGCGGAAATTTTTCCGTCCGGGCGTACTGGAACGATCATTGACAGTTCGGGATTGCGCCAGACGATGATGCTCAAATTATCTCCCGGGCCAATCTTGTAGTTGTAATCTGACGCCGCGGCGCTTGGAGCGGGCGGGTAGGAACTGGCGCAGGCGGCAATCAGTAGAACCGAACAAGCGGCTACCAGCCATTTGGTACCGGAAGATACAGCAGAACGAATTGAAATCATGGTTTTCCCCCAATCAGGATGCAGACAAATCTAGCCGAACAACTCGACAACATCATAAACGAAACGCCAACAGCTTAACGCCAATACCTGAAAAGATACCGGAAGTATTTCACGGTCTGCAAGTGACGAGTGGGTTCAGGCGCGTGTTCGGAGCTGATCCGTTACAATCTATTTATTGGGGTTAGTTATGACCCACAAGTTTTTACTTCCAGCGTTCTCTGATGATGAGGTGGATTTGGAACTCCTTCCGGTCGTTCTTTCTGGCGGTTCAGGCACACGTCTATGGCCGATCTCGCGTGAAAAATATCCCAAGCAACTGCTACCGCTGGTTGATGACCAGTCGATGCTGCAGGCAACGGTGGCGCGTCTCGACGGGATTCAGGGGCTGCTCGAACCTTTGGTTGTCTGCAACGAGGAGCATCGCTTCGTGGTTGCCGAGCAGCTTCGCATACTAGGCAAGCATCCCAAGATTCTGCTCGAACCGTTTGGCCGCAACACGGCACCGGCGCTGACGCTGGCGGCGCTGCGAGCAACGAAAGTAGGGGCGGACCCAATTTTGATCGTCATGCCGGCGGATCATGTGATTATGCAGGGCGACAATTTCCGTGAATCGGTCATGCGTGCGGCAAAATTGGCCGAAAAGGGCATGGCGGTGACTTTCGGGATCACGCCGGACTGTCCGGAAACTGGTTATGGCTATATCCAGCAAGGTTCGCCGCTGGACGATGCGGTGGGTGGCTATCAACTCGCGCGCTTTGTCGAAAAACCAGACCGCGATACTGCGCAGGCCTATCTCGACGCAGGTGATTTTCTGTGGAACAGTGGCATTTTCGTGATGCGGGCGACGACCTGGCTGGCGGCACTGGAAATCTGCCATCCGGATATTCTTGCAACATGCCAGGCGGCGCTGGCCGGGGGGAGCGAGGACGGCGATTTCGTGCGGATCGACCGCTCGGCTTTCGAAAAATGTCCCGCCGACTCGATCGACTATGCGGTCATGGAGCGGCTGACGACCGGGCAGGCAGGTCTGCCAGCCAGCGCGGTGATTCCGCTTGCGGCGGGCTGGTCGGATGTCGGTGCCTGGGATGCGTTGTGGAAGGTACTGCCCAAATGTCCGGACGGCAATGCGACGCGCGGCGATGTCCTGCTCGAATCATGTAGCAACACGCTGGTGGTTTCCGAGAGCCGGCTGGTCGCCTGTGTTGGCCTCAACAATCTGGTGGTCGTCGAAACCGACGATGCCGTTCTGGTTGCCCATCAGGACGCCACCCAGGACGTCAAAAAGATCGTTGATCGGCTGAAAGCCGACAAGCGAAGCGTGGCCCAGTGGCACCGCAAGGTTTACCGGCCGTGGGGCTGGTACGACGGGGTCGATTCCGGCGAACGTTTTCAGGTCAAGCGCATCGGCGTCAAGCCAGGCGCTGCACTGTCTTTACAGATGCACCATCACCGGGCGGAGCACTGGGTCGTTGTCTGTGGTACGGCCAAGGTGACCCGTGGTGACGAAGTGTTTCTGGTTGCCGAAAACCAGTCGACTTACATTCCGCTGGGCGTCAGGCATCGCCTTGAGAACCCCGGGACGGTCACGCTCGAGATGATCGAGGTGCAGTCCGGCAGTTATCTGGGCGAGGACGACATCGTTCGTTTCGAGGATACTTACGGGCGTAACTGATCAGTCGAAGAGCAGGGCGGCCGCGACCTTGCGGCCTTCGGCAACGAGAATGTTGTAGGTCCGGCAGGCGGCTTTCAGATCCATGACTTCGAGGCCGATTCCGGCTGACGCAAATGGCCGCATCAGGGTTCCATGTACGAAACGCTGACGTCCGCCGGTGCCGAGCAGAATGATTTCGCTGTCCAGTTCCAGAAGCCTCTGCATGTCGGCTTCGGCCAGCGTCACGGGGGTAGCGGCGCACCATCCGGAAATGATCGAGGTCGACAGCACGATCAGGTTTTTTTCGTGTTTTTCGTGGTTGACCGCAACATAGTCATCGCCATACGCGGTGAACAGATTGAGTCCGGCAGTATTGGAGAGGTGAAGTTTCACTTGGATTCATGCCCGAAAACGCTGGTGAAATTGCGGTGCACCATGCGATAAAGTAGGATTATACCTTTTGGCGAACGCCGCACCGGTCGGGTGCTCCGGCGCGCCGCGAACAAATTACCCGTCTGGACGGATCGCTGTCATGAAACAAGTCAAGAAATCCGCAAAACTCGCCAATGTCTGCTATGACATCCGCGGCCCTGTGCTGCAAAAAGCCAAGCAGATGGAGGAAGAGGGCCACAAGATCATCAAGCTGAACATCGGCAATCTGGCCGCGTTCGGCTTCGACGCGCCCGAGGAAATCCAGCAGGACATCATCCTCAACCTGCCGAATGCGGCCGGTTATACCGATTCGAAGGGGATTTTTGCGGCGCGCAAGGCAATCATGCACTACACCCAGCAGAAGGGCATCAAGGGCGTGACGCTGGAGGACATTTTCGTCGGCAATGGCGTTTCCGAGTTGATCGTGATGGCGATGAATGCCCTGCTCGACAGCGGTGACGAAGTGCTGGTACCGGCGCCGGACTATCCGCTGTGGACAGCAGCGATCAGCCTTTCAGGCGGCATGCCGAAGCATTATCTGTGCGACGAGAACAACGGCTGGTATCCCGACCTCGACGACATTCGCGCCAAGATCACGCCGAAGACGCGAGCCATCGTCATCATCAATCCGAACAATCCGACCGGTGCGCTCTATCCCGACGAATTGCTCAAGGAAATCATCGAGATCGCCCGCCAGCACCACTTGATCATCTATTCCGACGAGGTTTATGACAAGGTGCTCTTCGATGGCGCAACGCACACGGCAATCGCCTCGCTTTCGGACGATGTGCTGACCATCACCTTCAATGGCCTCTCGAAAAACTACCGTTCCTGTGGCTACCGTGCCGGCTGGCTGGTGGTTTCGGGCGACAAGCGTCATGCCAAGGATTACATCGAAGGCCTGGAGATGCTGGCGTCGATGCGACTGTGCGCCAACGCGCCTGGTCAACATGGCATCCAGACGGCCCTGGGCGGTTACCAGAGCATCGACGACCTGGTGAACGAAGGCGGCCGCATGCGGCGTCAGCGCGATGTGGCCTACGACCTGATCACTGCCATTCCGGGGGTCACCTGTGTCAAACCCAAGGCGACGCTGTACATGTTCCCGCGCCTCGATCCCAAGATTTACCCGATCAAAAACGACCAGGCTTTCATCTCCGAACTGTTGCAGGAAGAAAAAGTTCTGCTGGTTCAGGGCAGCGGTTTTAACTGGCCGCATCCCGACCACTTCCGTCTCGTCTTTCTGCCGCATGAAGACGATCTCCGCGAAGCAGTCGCCCGCATCGCGCGCTTCCTTGAGGGCTACCGGAAGCGTCATGGCACCTGAGATCGAGGTGGTAACCGACGATGACGGCCGGGTGGTCGCACCGCAATGGCTGGCACGTGCCGAAGGCGTTCATCGCCAGTTACGACCGGACTTGCCGGCCGACTATGCGGGGCGCCTGGAACGGATATTCGCCAATGGCGGCCGGATGGTCGTGGCGAATGTCGGCGCGGCTGTTGCCGGCGTGGCGATGTGGCGATTGATCGAGAACACCTTCGAGGGTCGCCGCCTGTATGTGGATGACCTGGTGGTCGATGATTCGGCACGCTCGCAGGGCATCGGCAAAACTTTGTTCGACTGGCTGGAAGCGCAGTCTCGCATTCTGGATTGTGATGTGCTGGCGCTCGACTCGGGTGTGCAGCGTAGCGGCGCTCACAAATTTTACTTTCGCGAAGGAATGTCCATTCCCGCGTTTTGTTTTAGGAAAATTGTCAAATGAAACCAATCAATGTTGGGCTGGTCGGCATCGGCACCGTCGGCGGTGGCACATGGGCCGTACTAAAGCGCAATGCCGAGGAAATCACCCGCCGTGCCGGACGGCCGATCCGCATCACGGCCGTAGCCGACAAGAACGTCGAACTGGCCGGGCAGGTTACCGCTGGCGAAGCGCGCATCACCGATGACGCTTTCGCTCTGGTCAACGACCCGGAAATCGACATCATTGTCGAGTTGATCGGCGGCTATGGCGTAGCCAAGGAACTCGTCATGCAGGCCATCGCCAACGGCAAGCATGTGGTGACGGCCAACAAGGCCCTGCTGGCCGTGCATGGTACCGAAATTTTTACGGCCGCCCAGGAAAAGGGCGTCATGGTTGCCTTCGAGGCGGCGGTCGCCGGTGGCATTCCCATCATCAAGGCCTTGCGCGAGGGGCTTACGGCCAATCGTATCGAGTGGGCAGCCGGCATCATCAATGGCACGACCAATTTCATCCTTTCGGAAATGCGCGACAAGGGCCTGCCCTTTGACGAAGTGCTCAAGGAAGCGCAGCGCCTGGGTTATGCCGAAGCCGATCCTACTTTCGACATCGAAGGGGTTGATGCCGCGCACAAGGCGACGCTGATTGCCTCCATCGCCTACGGCATTCCGGTCCAGTTTGACAAGGCCTACATTGAGGGCATTACCAAGCTGGAGGCGTCGGACATCCGCTATGCTGAGCAACTCGGCTATCGCATCAAGCTGCTTGGCATCGCCAAGCGCCGCAGCGACGGTGTCGAATTGCGCGTCCACCCGACGCTGATTCCGGCCAAGCGCCTGCTGGCCAACGTCGAAGGTGCGATGAATGCTGTCGTCGTCAAGGGCGATGCCGTCGGCACCACGCTTTACTACGGCAAGGGCGCCGGTGCCGAGCCGACCGCTTCGGCCGTCATCGCCGATCTCGTCGATGTCACCCGCCTGGCCACGGCCGATGCTGCGCACCGGGTACCACACCTGGCCTTCCAGCCGGATTCGATGTCGGCGCTGCCGATCCTGCCGATGAGCGAAGTCGAGACCGGCAATTACCTGCGCCTGCGCGTCGAGGACAAGACCGGCGTGCTCGCCGACGTGACCCGCATCCTCGCCGATCAAGGCATTTCGATCGATGCCATGCTGCAGCGTGAACCGGAAGAAGGCGAGGGTGAGACGGATATCATCATCCTGACCCACGTCTGCAAGGAAAGCGCTGCCGATGCGGCGATTGTCCGGATCGAGGCGCTACCGGCGCAGAAGGGCAAGGTCAAGCGCATCCGTCTGGAAGAACTGCAGTAGGCAAAACTGCAAGGCTCGATCAAGAGTGTCAAGGCCCCCATGCCAGTGGGGGCTTGCCGAGATGTATCAAGGAAAAAATTTTTCCGCTTGGCAGAATCCGGAGTTCCCGATCACCTCTTCAAGGAACGACCATGCAACCCATTCACTCCTGCAACCACACTACCCCGGAAGCCCTTTATCCATTCGATGCACGCGGTATCGCCAAGCGTTTCCGCCATGCTGCAATTTTTGGCGCGCTGGATGCGCTGATGCCCGGCGAAACCATGCGTTTCTGTAACGATCACGATCCGCTGCCACTGCTGGCCCAATTGCAGCAACGCTATGGCGATCGCCTGGGCATCGAGTACAAGCAGCGCGAGCCGGGCGCCATCGTGATCGATTTTGCCATTGTGAGCTGATTGCTTCATACCGCGAGCCTGACCCTCCTTGCCTTGTTGGGCAGCGCCGTTCTGGCGCTGAGCGGGGTCGGTTCGCCGCTGGCGGTCGCGCATCTGGCGTTCGCCGTCGGCATCGTGCCGTTGATCTTCGCGGCGATGAGCCATTTTGTCCCGGTTCTGACCCGTACCGGAGACCCCGGGCGCATGATTTCCCGTCTGCCTGTTGTCGCCCAACTGGCAGGACTCGCCGCTGTCGCCGCGATGCAGGGCGTTGTGCCGTACTGGCTGTTGTATGTGGCTGCTACGGTCGACTTGCTTTTGGCAGCGATTTTGCTCAACTGGATTGCCGCCCGCGCCCGTGCCACGCTCGGGTCGCCGCATCCCGGCTGGCGCTGGTATGGCGCGGCGCTCGGTTGCCTGATGCTGGCCCTGCTGGCCGTATTGCTGGAGGCGCTCTGGCCGCATTATTGGAAATCCTTGCGCCTGTTCCACCTGCATCTGAACACCCTTGGCCTGGTCGGGTTGGCGGCGCTCGGTACGCTGCCTGTATTGCTGCCGACGGTGCTGGGCAAACCCGATCCCGAAGCAGCAAGCTGGTTGCGGCGCCGGCTCTGGCTGGCGGCGGGTGGGGCACTGGTGATCGCTAGCGGTGTCGCTGTGATGTGGCCATTTGCCGCACCGGGAGCCGCACCGGGAGCCGCGCTGATGCTGGTCGCGGCGTTTGGCCTCGCCGGCCAGTGGGTCAGGCGTTTTGGATTGCGCGCCGTGCTCGCCGATGGTGTGGCCTCGTCATTGCTGGGTGCCGTTCTCGGCTTGTTGGTCACGCTGGCTGCCGGATTGGCGCATGGCGCGGGCTTGATGCCCGGGCGGCCGACCCTGCTCGCCTGGGGCGTCGGCTTCCTGTTGCCACTGGTGAGCGGGGCGCTCAGTCAGCTCCTGCCGGTGTGGCGCTGGCCGGGGCCGAGCATCCCGGCGCGCCAGATCATGCGTCATAAACTGGCTGCCACCGGCGGCTGGCGGGCAGTGCTGTTTTTTCTTGCGGCACTGGCCTTGCTCGGTGGTTTCGATACCCTTGGCGGAGCACTGCTGGCCGGCGGATTGCTGTTGTTCGCCAGCGGACTGATGCAGGCTGTGCGTGTGTCGCGCACTTAGGGTATTTCCGCCGGGCTGCGGTCAACGCGGTAAAATCCCTTTTTTCCGCATTCAGGGCTTCGCCATGCGCTATATCTCCACCCGCGGCCACGCCGCGCCCCAGTCTTTCTGCGACATTCTGCTCGGTGGCCTGGCGCCGGACGGCGGCTTGTATCTGCCGGAAAGTTATCCGCAGATCAGTCGCGGCGAACTCGATGCCTGGCGCAAGCTGTCGTACGCCGACCTGGCCTATGAAATCTTGGCCAAGTTCATCACCGACATTCCGCCAGCAGACTTGAAGGCGCTGGTCGCCAAAACCTATACCGCGCAGGTCTATTGCCACACCCGCAACGGCGGCGACGCAGCGCAGATCACGCCGCTGACCAAGCTCGAAGCGGGTCTGTACACGCAGGAACTGTCCAATGGTCCGACGCTGGCCTTCAAGGACATGGCCATGCAGTTGCTCGGTAACCTCTTCGAGTACGTGCTGGACAAGCGTGGCGAGGCGATCAACATTCTCGGCGCCACTTCCGGCGATACCGGCTCGGCCGCCGAATACGCGATGCGCGGCAAGCACAACGTCAAAGTTTTCATGCTGTCGCCGGACGGCAAGATGAGCGCCTTCCAGCGCGCCCAGATGTATTCGCTGCAGGACGCCAATATCTTCAACATCGCCGTCACCGGTCTATTCGACGATGCGCAGGACATCGTCAAGGCCGTCTCTAACGATGCCGAATTCAAGGCCAAATACAAGATCGGTGCCGTTAACTCGATCAACTGGGCGCGTGTTGCAGCGCAGATCGTCTATTACTTCCAGGGTTACTTCCTGGCCACGAAATCGAATGACGAGCAGGTCGCCTTCGCCGTGCCTTCGGGCAACTTCGGCAACATCTGCGCCGGCCACATCGCGCGTCAGATGGGCCTGCCGATTGCCCGCCTGGTACTGGCAACCAATGAAAACGACGTGCTCGACGAGTTTTTCAAGACGGGCGTTTATCGGCCGCGCACCGCGGCCCAGACCAGCATCACCTCCAGCCCGTCGATGGATATTTCCAAAGCCTCCAACTTCGAGCGTTTCGTCTTCGATCTGGTCGGTCGCGATCCGGCCGTTGTGGCCGAACTTTGGGCCAAGGTCGACAAGGGACAGGCTTTTGACCTGTCTGCCACGGTCCACTGGAAAAACCTGCCGAATTTTGCCTTCGTTTCCGGAAAAAGTACGCACAACGACCGCATCAAGACCATCCGCTTCGCGCAGGGGCGTTACAACGTGATGCTCGACACGCACACGGCTGATGGCCTCAAGGTAGCGCTCGAACATCGCCTGCCAAATATTCCGATGATCGTCCTCGAAACTGCCCAGCCGGCCAAATTTGAGGAAACCATCCGCGAGGCGCTGGGCAGCGAGCCGGTGCGGCCAGCCGACCTGAAGGGCATCGAGAACCTGCCGCAGCGGGTTGTCGTCATGGCGCCGGATGTCGACGCGGTCAAGCAATTCGTCGTCGAGCACGTATGAGCTTCGATCACGAAGCTTTCTGGTCCGCCCGCTATCGCGATGCGGGCGACGACTATTTGTTCGGCACGGCGCCCAACAAATTCCTCGCATCACAGATCGATTTTTTCGGCGCCGGCATGAACGTCCTGTCGGTGGCCGATGGTGAGGGACGAAACTCGGTCTGGCTGGCCGAGCAGGGCTGCACTGTCACGGCGACCGAGATTTCGCAGGTTGCGCTTGAGAAGGCGGCAAAACTGGCACGCGGGCGGAACGTTGCGGTCGACTTCATTCAGACCGATATTTTCATGTGGGATTGGCCGCAGGCTGCGTTCGATGCCGTCGTCGGCATTTTCATCCAGTTTGCAGGGCCGGCCGAGCGGCCGCGCCAGATTGCCGGCATGCAGCAGGCGGTGAAGCCTGGTGGTTTGCTGTTCCTGCAGGGCTATACGCCGAAACAGCTGGAATATCGAACCGGTGGTCCGTCGGCCGTGGAGAACCTCTATACCGAAGCGTTTTTGCGTGAAGTATTTTCGGGGTGGGAGATCTTGCTGCTCAGAGAGCACGAAGATCTGATCGACGAGGGGAACGCCCACAGCGGACATTCCGCCCTGATCGATCTGGTTGCGCGCAAGCCGGTTACAGGTAGATGACCGCCGGAAAGACGGCAACGGCGAGCACCAGAACCAGCCATTCCAGGTTATGCCGGGCAAGGAAGCCGGTGAAGTGCATGACCAGAACAAGAATTGCGACGACGTAAAACAGAGCAAACAGCATT
>Ga0209507_1001533_pt1 | contig 17983 bp, 17 predicted proteins | sample AD_UKC028_MetaG_FD_184414 | JGI IMG/M metagenome (GOLD analysis project Ga0209507, IMG submission 184414) | Active sludge microbial communities of municipal wastewater-treating anaerobic digesters from USA - AD_UKC028_MetaG (SPAdes) (version 2) | ecosystem: Engineered > Bioreactor > Anaerobic >...
CGACGGCGGAAACGATGAAGGCGAGGCCGGCCATCGGATCGTCAAGGACCGGGTGCAAAACCGCGCCGAAGCCAGCGATGCTGATCAGGCCAGGAATGGCGCATAGCACGCCGAGGGCCGTAAGGATGATGAAGGAGAGCGGGTAGCGGCGCATGTCGCGAGTCTGACTGGATCGTCTACAGGCGCCGGCTCTGGTCGCCGCTGGCAAAACCACAGAGTGGCTGGTCGATACCGCGGCCGATGGCGATGACCTTGAACAACTCGCCCATCTCGTGCGGCATCAGCAACTTGTTGATGGCACCGGCGGCCCGGATGTAGTCCGTGGAGCCCGCAGGCTCAACTGCCAACAGGTCGAGAATGCCACAATTCAGCAGGAACTGGCCCTGACTGGCGTAGCCGAGCAGATCCAGCCCGGCGGCATCGGCGGCGGCGATTATTGCCGTGAAATCGACGTGGACCGTGACATCCTGCAAACCGGGCAGGTAGAACGGGTCGGGATGCGAATGGTGGCGGTAATGGCACATCAGGGTACCGCGGCCACGCTGCTGGTGGTAAAACTCGCGGCGCGGGAAGCCATAGTCGATCAGCAACATCCCGCCACGCTGCAGGCGATGACCCCATTCGGCAGCCCAGGCGCGTGCCGCCAGACTGATCTCGCTTTCATAGCCCGGTGGCAGGCAGCATTGCCGGCCAATTTCCTCGGCCGCCGCCAGCAGGGCGCCACTCGCCGGCCGTTCGTTCCACGTGAAACCGCCGCCGTCATCGAGTCCGACACCGCGCTCGAAAATGCCGTCTTCCCGCCAGGCGACGACATGGGCCGGCATGGCGTCCAGCAACTCATTGGCGACGACGACCCCTGCATACAACTCCGGCAGGCGGTCAAGCCAGCGCACCCGCGCCAACAGGTGCGGCGCGGCGGCGGCCAGCGTCGCCTGTTGGCGTTCGCGCAGATCTGCGGAGAGGTCGAGGATGTCGTAACTTTCCGGCAACGCATCAAGCCGTTCGAGTTCCAGCAGCAAATCGGCGGCCAGTCGGCCGGAGCCAGCACCCACTTCCAGCACATGCGGCGCCGAAGCAGCCATCACCTGAGCGACCTGGCGTGCCAGCGCGCGGCCGAAATAGGCGGTCATTTCCGGTGCGGTGACAAAGTCGCCGGCCGCCCCGAATTTTCTTGCCCCCGCCGAGTAGTAACCGAAACCCGGCTGATAGAGCGCCATCTCCATGAACCGGGCAAAGGAAATCCAGCCGCCACTGGCACCGATCTCGCGCGCAATCGCGGCAACCAGAGTCAGGCTGTGGGCGGATGCTTCGGGTGACGGGGCGGGGAGGCTCATGGATATTCCTGAAAGGAGCAGATTTTAGATGCCAATGCAGCTTTTTGGCGGGAGATTATCAGCATCCCGGGGTAAACTGCGCCCTTTTCCACGGTCGACCGTGGAAGGCACGCGAAAGACCAGCATGGAAACCTCGAATACCCTGCAGAAGCTCAGAAAATTCCTCGAAGGCCGCACCGGCAAGGCGATCGGCGACTACAACATGATCGAGGATGGCGACACCATCCTGGTCTGCGTTTCCGGCGGCAAGGATTCGTACACCCTGCTGAGCATCCTGATGGCGCTGCAGCAGCGCGCGCCGGTCAAGTTCCGCCTGATCGCCATGAACCTAGACCAGAAACAGCCCGGCTTTCCCGCCGACGTATTGCCGCGCTACTTTGACTCACTGGGGGTCGAGTACCGCATCGTCGAGGCCGACACCTATTCGATAGTCAAGGACAAGATACCCGAGGGCAAGACGACCTGTTCGCTGTGTTCGCGTCTGCGCCGCGGCATCATCTACCGGACGGCCAAGGAACTGGGCGCCAACAAGATCGCCCTCGGGCACCATCGCGACGACATGGTCCATACGCTGTTCCTCAACATGCTGTTCGGCGGCAAGCTGAAGGCGATGCCACCCAAACTGGTAACCGACGACGGGGCGCACGTCGTCATCCGGCCGCTCGCCTATTGCCCCGAGAAGGACATCGCCCGCTTTGCGCGCGGCATGGAATTCCCGATCATTCCCTGCAACCTGTGCGGCTCGCAGGAAAATCTGCAGCGCCAGAAGATCCGCGAAATGATGGAGGACTGGGACCGCCGCTATCCGGGACGCACCGAAGCGGTGTTCACCGCCATGCAGAACATCGTGCCCTCGCACCTTGCCGACAATATGCAGTTCGATTTTCGCGGCCTGACGCTGGAGACACAGGTCGACGAGGGTGACATCGCTTTCGACGAACCCGAGATACCGCTCGCCGGCGGGGTTCCGATCGCCCTTGCGGAAAGCTTTTGACACATCCCTAGGAAGCAAATTTCTCCTAAAATTCATGGGCATGTGATAAACCTCACGGCATGTACGGTTTATCGATCTTTATACTGAATGCATGTTGATCAACCCCCTCCCGGAGAATGCCATGCCGCAAGCCACAAGCCGCCAAGGTTCTGCATTGAAGCTGGTTCATCCGCTCGGAGAATGCGATAATCCGCAACCTAATTCAGACCTTGATGCGATGAGTGACAAGCAACGCCGGATGATCGTGATGTTCGCCGACGTATCGGACAGCGCCCGACTTTTCGAGCGCCTGGGAGATACGGAAGCCTCCTATGCCGTCGAGCGCTGTCTCAAGCGCATGGAGCGCGCCATTGCCGGCTACGGCGGACGTACCATTGAGGTTTCTGGCGACGGACTGCTGGCCTTCTTCGAGTCGGCTGAAAAGGCCTGCCACGCGGCGGTGGACATGCAGTCGCGCGTTTCCAAGCTGCCGCCGGTATCCGGGCTCAAGCTCACCATCCGCATCGGCCTGCACATCGGCCTCGTCGACCCGGCTGCCGAAACGGCGACCGGGATAACGGTCGAGACCGCCGGCCGCATCGCCGGCAAGGCACGCATCGACCAGATTATCGCCAGTTCGCTGCTGATCGATCAGTTGCCCAAGCAGACATTGATCTTGTACCGGGCAATGCCCGATCTCGGCAGCATCGAGGAAGGCGGAGCCAGCTTCGGCCTCGCCGAAGTCGACTGGCAGCATCACGAAGACCATCAGCGCAAGTACGGCGCCTCCTTCGACGCTACCCCCAGCCAGTTCCTGACAGATCTCGAACGCCTGTGCGTCCGGTATCACGGCAATGCCTTCCTGGTGGACGAAAAATCGCCGTTCCTGACCCTCGGCCGCGACCCGTCGAGCAAGGTGCTGATCGTCGACCGCAAGGCATCGCGGGCCCACGGCCGCATTGAGCGGCGCAACAACTGCTACTTCTACGTCGATAGCAGCACCAACGGCAGCTATGTCATCAGCGGCGACCGCCGCGAGATCATGGTGCGGCGCAAGGAAATCGAACTCAAGGGCAGCGGCCGGATATCCTTCGGTGCCTCGATGGGCGACCCGAAAGCCGAGTTCGTCGATTTCGAACATCTCTGAGTGACGTGAAAAAGCCGCCCGTGGGCGGCTTTTTCCGGTCGACCCGTGAAATGGGCCGAAAATCAGTTGGCAGCACCCGCATCGGCAACGCACTTCTTGATGAAGCTGCTCTTGGCGGCGCCGGCCAGTTTCTTTTCCTTGGCTGTCGCTTCGCAAGCTGCACCCGCCTGATTGCCCTTGGCATCGGCTTCGCATTTCTTGACGAAACTGTTGCGCGCCGCACCGGCCAGTTTCTTCTGGTCGGCCGTGGCCTCGCAGGCGCTGCCCGAACCGGAGGCATCGGCCATGCACTTCTTCATGAAACTGCTCTTGGCAGCACCGGCCAATTTTTTCTCGGCAGCCTTGGCCTCGCAGTCGTCGGCAGCATAGACGGAAGTACAGGCGATACTCGCAAGCAATACGGCAATCAAGGTTTTCATCGTTTGTCCCCTAAGCTCTAAGTGATTGAAGGCCAGAGCACTATCTGGCATTCAGACATCATCGTCAAGCATCATTCGTTGCTGGCGATCCATGAAATCCTGCATGCTGTCGATGCCGCGCAGCTGCAGGATGGTATTGCGCACTGCCGCCTCAAGCAGCACGGCAAGGTTGCGCCCGGCAGCCACCGGGATCACCACCTTGCGCACCGGCACGCCAAGCACCTCCTGAGTCTGCGCATCAAGCGGCAGCCGAGGGACATCGCCGCTGCTGGCGGTTTTCTGCAGATGGACGATCAGCTTGAGCTTCATCTTGCGGCGCGATGCGGTCTCGCCGAAGATGGTGCGGATATTGAGCAGGCCGAGGCCACGTACTTCGAGGAAGTCACGCAGCATGCCGGGGCAGCGGCCCTCGACCGTCGCCGGGGCGATGCGGCCCATTTCGACGACATCGTCGGCCACCAGGCCATGCCCTCGGGAAATCAGTTCGAGTGCCAATTCGGACTTGCCGACGCCGGAGTCTCCGGTAATCAGCACGCCCATGCCGAGCACGTCCATGAACACGCCATGCAAGTTGACGGTGTCGGCGAGGCGGGCCGAGAGGTAGATTCGCAGCAGGTCAATCACCGCCGAGCACGGCTTGGGCGACAGGATGACCGGGGTATCGTTGGCGGTACAGGCGGCGATCAATGATTCCGGGGGCGTCAGCCCGTCGGCGACGATGACCGCCGGCGGCTCAGCTTGCAGCAGATCCTGAATCTGCTGGCCAAAGCGGCGCTCGCCGATGCGCACCACCCACTCGTATTCGGCATGCCCCATCACCTGCAGGCGTTCGGGGTGAATGATATTGATGTGACCGACGACATCGGCCCCATAATTACTGGACAGCTTGATTTCGATCCGGCGGTCGACGCGCTGCCCGATCACCCAGTTGAGCATCAGCTTTTCGCGGTTGTCCTCGTAAAGCTGGATCAGGCTGATGTGGCGCGCCACGGGGAAGTTCAGGTCCGGAAGAGGGCGACGACGGCGGCTGAATCGGACGCGGCCAGCAGGGCCTCGCGGAAAGGCCGCTCGGCAAATCGCTGGGCCAGTTCAGAAAGGATCTGCAGGTGCTCCTCGGTCGCCTGTTCCGGCACCAGCAGGACGAACAGCAGATTGACCGGGCGCCCGTCGGGGGAATCAAACGGCACCGGTGTCGACAGGCGCAGAAACGCCCCGGCGGCCTGCTTGAGACCCTTGATGCGGCCATGCGGAATGGCGATCCCCTGGCCGAGGCCGGTGGAACCGAGTTTTTCACGGGCGAACAAGCTGTCGAAGACGACAGTGCGGGCAAGTCCGAGATGGTTCTCGAAAAGCATACCGGCTTGCTCGAAGACCCGTTTCTTGCTGCTGGCATCGAGGTCGAGAAGCACCTGCGAAGCCGACAGGATGTTGGTCAATGGATTCATGGGGGGCACAAGAGACAAGGCCGCAGTGAAATCACTGCGGCCGTTCAGCGATCAGACAACCACGTGGTTGGCAACCTTGTCGCCGCGATGGTGGTCCTGCATCTTCTGCTTGTATTTCTGGACCTGACGATCGAGCTTGTCGAACATCGCATCGATGGCGGCGTAGAGATCGTCGCCGGACTCTTCGACATGCATGTCCTTGCCGGGAACATGGACAGTAACTTCGGCTTTCTGCTTCAGCTTTTCAACCGACAGAACCACGTTGACACCGGTGACCTTGTCAAAATGGCGAATCACGGGATCCAGTTTGTTTTCCACGTAGTCGCGCAATGCCGGCGTAACTTCGATATGGTGACCAGCGATCTGCAGATTCATGTTTTCTCCTCTCACTACAGGGTCTTACGTAAATTGACCGGCGGGATGTTGAGCGACTCGCGGTATTTTGCCACCGTGCGTCGGGCTACAACGATTCCCTGCTGGCCTAGTATTTCGGATAATTGGCTATCCGACAAGGGCTTCTTGCCATCCTCGGCCCCGATCAGCTGCCTGATCAGGGCGCGAATGGCGGTGGCAGAGCAGGCGCCACCAGTATCGGTGGACACATGGCTGCCGAAAAAATATTTCAGTTCGAAGATGCCACGCGGCGTCGCCATGTATTTCTGGCTGGTCACCCGCGATACGGTCGACTCGTGCAAGCCGAGAATATCGGCGATCTCGCGCAGAACCAGCGGCCGCATCGCCACTTCGCCATGCTCGAAGAACTGGCGCTGACGATCGACGATGGCCTGCGTGACACGGTGGATGGTTTCGAAACGCTGCTGGACGTTCTTGATCAGCCAGCGCGCTTCCTGCAACTGCCCGGTCAGGTTGCCGTTGCCGCGCCGCTGCTGCGCCAGGACTTCGGCGTACAGGCGATTTATGCGCAGCCGCGGGTAGGCGTCCGGGTTGATGTAGGCCGTCCATTTACCCTTGAGCTTCTTGACGATGACGTCGGGCGTGATATAGCGCGCCTCGATCTGGGCAAAGCGCGCACCGGGACGGGGATTGAGGCTGACGATCAGCGCATGCGCCTCCTTGAGCGCTTCGTCGTCGCAGCCGGTCAGGCGCTTGAGCTTCACGAAATCGCGCGCCGCCAGCAGTTCTAGATGTTTTTCGACGATCTGCAGGGCCAGCCCGCACTGCTCGTCATCCGGCAGGGCCTTGAGTTGCAAGGCCAGGCATTCCTGCGGACTGCGGGCGCCGATACCGGTCGGATCGAAGCTCTGGATGTGGCGCAGGGCAATTTCCAGCTCTTCCAGCTCGATCTCGTACTCGGGCGGCAGGGTTTCCCAGAGTTCTAGCAACGGTGTCGATAAATAGCCGTCTTCGTCCAGCGCCTCGATCAGGAAGCGCACCAGGCTACGGTCGCGTACGGTCAGCTGGGTCACGCCCATCTGCGAGTTCAGGTGATCGCGCAGGCTGGGGGTGCTGGCATGGATATCCTGGGCGTCGCTATCATCGTCCTCGTCGCGCCCGGCGCCGGTGAAGGTACCGGCATCGGAAGTCCAGCGGTCGTCATCGACACCCGACGGCGCCGACGGAACGGCCTGTTCGCGGTCATCGCGGGCGTCGCGTTCCTCGCGCTCGTCATGTTCGGTACGCTCGGCGGCCTCGCTGCGCGGGGCATCGAACTGCTGGGCGCCGGAAAACGACTCGGCCGGCCCGTCATCATCGCGCTCCAGCATCGGGTTTTCCAGCAGGTAGCGCTCCAGTTCCTGCTGCATCTCGACCGTCGATAGCTGCAGGAGCTTGATCGACTGCTGCAGTTGCGGCGTCAGCGCGAGATGCTGGGAGAGTTTTAGCTGAAGTGCTGGCTTCATCGTTGGTTGGTGCGCAGCCCGGGGCTCACAGCTTGAAGTGCTCGCCGAGGTAAACCTTGCGCACGCTTTCATTCTCCACGATTTCGTCGGAACGTCCAGCGGCGAGTACGCGCCCGGCGTTGATAATGTAGGCGTGATCGCAGATACCGAGGGTTTCGCGCACGTTGTGGTCGGTGATCAGGACGCCGATGCCGCGCTCCTTGAGAAAGCGGATGATCTTCTGGATTTCCAGCACGGCGATCGGGTCGACCCCGGCAAACGGTTCGTCGAGCAGGATGAAGCGAGGGTCGGTCGCCAGCGCCCGCGCGATTTCCACCCGCCGCCGCTCGCCACCGGAAAGTGCCGCCGCGTTGATGTGGCGCACATGGTCGATATGCAGTTCGCCAAGCAGGCCTTCGAGACGATCGTTCAGCTCCGCCGCGGGAAGATTAAGCAGTTCCAGCACCGCGCGGATGTTTTCCTCGACGTTCAGCTTGCGGAAAACCGAGGCTTCCTGCGGCAGGTAGGAGAGCCCCTGCCGCGCCCGACTGTGCATCGGCAGATGGGTCAGCCGGACATCGTCGATATATACCTCGCCGCCATCGGCCGGCACGAGACCGACAATCATGTAGAAGCAGGTCGTCTTACCGGCGCCATTGGGGCCGAGCAGGCCGACCACCTCGCCGCTCTTCACTTCGAAGGAAACGTCCTCAACGACCGTGCGCGCCTTATATTTTTTGCGCAGGTTCTGGGCGACAAGGGTGGAAACCTGGGACTCACTCATTCATCGACTCCGCGCATCACCCGGCGAATCGCCTCGCCGGAAAAACCGCGATATTGCAGAAAACGCATCTGTTTGGCCCGCTCGTCCGCGGACTGCGGCGGTCGACCAAATTTTTTGGCCCAAATTGCCCGGCAACGCTCGGTCTCATCGCCCGCTTCGGGCAACGCTGCGGCGATGTCATCGTCACCGACGCCATGCTGCCGCAACTCCTGCGAGAGGCGGGCATTGCCGTAGCGGCGGCCGCGCGCCGCTACGCGCTGACTGGCATAGCGGTGATCGGAGAGCAGGCGCTCCGCCTGCAGGGTGTCGAGCACCTGATTCAACTGATCTGCCGATTCGGCCTGCGCCGCCAGCTTGGCCGTCAACTCCGCCCGGCTGTGATCGCGCCGGGTCAGCAGTCGCAGGGCCGCAACGCGCAGGGCCGCTGCCGGATCAGGCATTGGCCGGGGCCGACTTGGTCGGCTTGATCACGGTCGTGCTCGCCGCTTCGCGGATACTTGCCTCGATTTCCTGGGCGATCTCGGGGTGGCTGCGCAGGAATTCGCGGGCGTTATCCTTGCCCTGACCGATTTTCTCGCCCTTGTAGGCATACCAGGCACCGGATTTGTCGACCAGTTTGTGGGCAACGCCCATTTCGACGATCTCGCCGTGACGGGAAATGCCTTCGCCGTACAGGATGTCGAAAATCGCTTCGCGGAAGGGCGGGGCGACCTTGTTCTTGACGACCTTGACCTTAGTTTCGCTGCCGATGACTTCGTCGCCCTTCTTGATCGCGCCGATGCGGCGAATGTCGAGACGGACGGAAGCGTAGAACTTGAGCGCGTTGCCGCCAGTGGTGGTTTCCGGCGAACCGAACATGACGCCGATCTTCATGCGGATCTGGTTGATGAAGATGACCAGCGTGTTGGTCTTCTTGATGTTGGCGGTCAGCTTGCGCAGGGCCTGGCTCATCAGGCGGGCGTGCAGGCCAACCATCTGATCGCCCATTTCGCCTTCGATTTCAGCACGCGGGGTGAGGGCGGCGACCGAGTCGATGACGATGATGTCGACCGAGCCGGAACGGACCAGCATGTCGGCGATTTCGAGCGCCTGTTCGCCGGTATCCGGCTGCGAGATCAGCAGGTCGCCGACATTGACGCCGAGCTTCTGCGCGTATTGCGGATCGAGCGCGTGTTCGGCGTCGATGAAGGCGGCAACGCCGCCGAGCTTCTGCATTTCAGCGACGACCTGCAGGCAGAGCGTGGTCTTGCCTGAGGATTCCGGGCCGTAGATTTCAACGACGCGGCCGCGCGGCAGGCCGCCGACACCCAAGGCGATATCGAGACCGAGCGAACCGGTCGACACGACCTGGATGCCTTCGTCGATTTCGGCATCGCCCATCTTCATGATGGAGCCCTTGCCGAACTGCTTTTCAATCTGTTGCAGCGCCGCTGCGAGCGCCTTCGCCTTGTTGTCGTCCATTGCGATACCTCAGAAATTTGACGGGATTATGGCACAGGGCCAGGGGATGGAACAGAAATTGCTGCGGATACAGCGCGAATTCCCGGTGTGGGTAAATGCGGGAAGCATTACGCAAAGTACTGTTGATAAATACAGTATAGCGATTCGACCGGATTGGCAAGCGGCGCTGGCGATGGATTTAGCCTGTTTTCCGGGGTCGACCGCAACAGGCTGGCGAATTGTCGTCGCCAGCGACCGCGATTTTGCCGGACGCTGGCCTCCCTGCTGCAGCGCAATAACCTTATAATTTCCGCGTTTTCAACCCCTTGCCCGCGGGCGGCACGACATGCTGATCTGGTTCGTCGTTCTCTACCTGATGCTCTCCATCGGTATCGGCCTCTACGTCGCCACCCGCGTGCACACCGCGAAGGATTTCGCGGTCGCCGGCCGCCACCTGCCGCTGCCGGTCGTCACCGCCACCGTCTTCGCCACCTGGTTCGGCGCCGAGGCGGTGTTCGGCGTTTCCGCCACCTTCGTCAAGGACGGCCTACGCGGCGTCGTCGCCGACCCCTTCGGCTCCTCAATGTGCCTGATCATTGCCGGCTTCTTCTTCGCCAAGAAGCTCTACAAGCTCAACATCCTGACCCTCGGCGACTATTTCCGGATGCGCTACAACCGCACGGTCGAAGTACTGACTACGCTGTGCATCGTCGCCTCCTACCTCGGCTGGGTATCGGCGCAGATCAAGGCGCTCGGCCTTGTGTTCAACGTCGTCACCAACGGCTTCGTCAGCCAGACCGCCGGCATGATCCTCGGCGCCGCCATCGTCCTCACCTACACCACCTTCGGCGGCATGCTCTCGGTCGCCATCCTCGATTTCTTGCAGATGGGCGTCATCATGGGCGGCATGCTGTACATCGGCCACATCGTCGCCGGCCTCACCGGCGGCGTCGAACTGGTCGTCAATCACGCGGCGAGCGCCGGCAAGCTCGATTTCTTCCCGCCGCCCGACCCCTGGCAGTGGCTGACCTTCCTCGGCGCCTGGATCACGATGATGCTCGGCTCGATTCCGCAGCAGGACGTCTTTCAGCGCATCACCTCGGCCAAGACGTCGACCATCGCCATCTGGGGTTCGATTCTCGGCGGCACCATCTATTTCTGCTTCACCTTCGTGCCGATGTTCATCGCCTACTCGGCGACCCTGATCGATCCCGAGCTGTTTAACGGTCTGATGCAGACTGACTCGCAACTCGTCCTGCCTACGCTGGTCCTCCAGCACACGCCGGTCTTCGCCCAGGCCATCTTCTTCGGGGCGGTGCTGTCGGCGATCATGAGCTGCTCGTCGGCGACGCTACTCGCCCCCTCGGTCGCATTCTCGGAAAACATCGTGCGCGGCTTCTACCCCAACATGGGCGACCACCAGTTCCTGCGCGTCATGCGCATCGCCATCGTGGTCTTCACCGTCATCGTGCTCGGCTTCGCGCTCTATTCCAGCGCCAGCATCTTCAAGATGGTCGAGAACGCCTACAAAGTGACGCTGGCCGGCGCCTTCGTGCCACTCTTCTTCGGTGCCTTCTGGCAGCGGGCGACGACGCAGGGAGCGCTGGCGGCCATCTTCGGCGGCCTCACCTCGTGGCTGCTGGTCGAAACGCTGATCGGCGAAGCCAGCCTGGTGCCGCCGCAACTGATCGGCCTCGCCGTCAGCATGCTTGGCATGGTCGTCGGCTCGCTGCTACCGCAATGGGTCGGCCGCCCGACGCCGCTGGCCGACATCCACGAAGCGCTGCACCACCGCGCCGCCGCCGAAACCCACCACGCGGCGGAACACCCGCACCGGCACTGACATACAATCGGGTCATGAACTCCCGCGGCCCGGTTCTTCTCGCCCGTTACCTTGCGCTGGCCTGGCTTGGCCTGGTTGTCTACGGCAGCCTTCATCCGTTTTCCGGCTGGCTGGACAAGGGTATCTCGCCTTTCGCCTATATCCATGGCGGCTGGCCGCGTTACTGGACCGCTTTCGATCTGGCAGCGAATGTCGCGGTCTACGTCCCGCTCGGCTTCTTTCTGACTCTGGCGCTCTATCGCCTGCCCGGCCGCTTCACGGCGTCGGTGCTGGCCGTGCTGCTCGCCACAGCGGTCAGCTTCGTACTCGAAACCGTGCAGAACTGGCTGCCGTCTCGCGTGCCGTCCAATGTCGACCTCGCCTGCAACGCCATCGGCAGCCTCGTCGGCGCCGTCTGGGCGCAGATCGTCGGGCCACGCATCTTCAACCGCATCGCCGCCTGGCAGCAGCGCCTGATCGCGCCGATCCCGCACGCCGAACTCGGCCTGACCCTGCTCGGGCTCTGGCTGCTGATCCCGCTGTCGCCGGAAACCCTGCTCTTCGGCGCCGGCGACCTCCGCCAGTTGCTTGGTCTGAGCGGCGCCGTGCCCTTCGCCGCCGAGAGCTTCGTCGTCATCGAAGCCAGCATTACCGCCTTCAACGCCCTGGCCGTCGGCCTCATCGTCCGCCTGCTGTGCGCGCGTACCGCGCAGGCCTATCTCGCCGTGCCGCTCTTCATCCTGCTCGGGCTGGTCGTCCGCACCCTGGCGACGGCAATTCTTGTCGACCCGGGCGATGCCTTTACCTGGCTGACGCCGGGCGCCCAGATGGGCCTGCTGCTGGCCATCTTCGGGCTGGCAGTCGGCATCGTCCTGCCGGCCACCGCACGTCTGATGCTGGCAGCGCTGGCGCTGATGGCCGGTGCCATCCTGGTCAATCTGGCGCCGCCCAACCCGTATTCCGCCGCCGCACTGGCCGTCTGGCGGCAGGGGCACTTCCTCAATTTCAACGGCCTGACCCGCTGGGTGTCCACCCTATGGCCCTTCCTGACCCTGCCGTTCCTGCTCCTGACCAGCCGTCGACCGTAGACTGGCATGCGCTGTCGCTGGCCGAGGCCGAAGCGCGGCTAGACGTCAGCAGCACCGCCGGCCTGAGCGAGGCGGAGGCCGCCGAACGCCTGCGCCGGCACGGTCCGAACCGGCTCAGCGAACGGCCGGGCAAGCCGGCCTGGCGACGCTTCGCCGAACAACTGAAGCAGCCGCTGGTGCTGGTGCTGATCGCCGCCGGCGGCATCACCGCCGGACTCGGCGAATGGGTGGACGCCAGCGTGATTCTCGGCGTCGTGCTGGTCAATGCCGTCATCGGCTACTGGCAGGAAGCGCAGGCGGAAGGCGCGCTGGCGGCACTGGCGCGCAGCGTGGCGATGCCGGTTACGGTGCGGCGCGGCGGACACAAGCGACCGTTGCCGGCGGCCGAACTGGTGCCCGGCGACGTCGTGGTTCTGGCTGCCGGCGACCGGCTGCCGGCCGACCTGCGCCTGGTTCACCACAAGGAACTGCACACCGACGACTCGCTGTTGACCGGCGAATCGCTGCCGGTCGCCAAGCACACCGCGCCACTCGCGGCCGACACCATCCTCGCCGAACGCGGCAACATGGCTTACGCTGGAACTACCGTCGTCGCCGGGCAGGGCACCGGCCTGGTGATCGCCACCGGCGACGCCACCGAAACCGGCCGCATCGCCGACCTGATGGCCAGCACCCCGGACCTGACGACGCCGCTGACGCGCAAGATGGCCACGTTTTCCAGCTGGCTGCTGTGGGCGATCGGCGCGCTGGCCATGGTCACCTTCGGCATCGGCCTGGCACGCGGCGAAGCAGCGTTCGACATGTTCATGGCCGCGGTCGCGCTCGCCGTCGGCGCCATTCCGGAAGGACTGCCGGCGGCGGTCACCGTCACGCTGGCGATCGGCGTCGCCCGCATGGCCAGGCGGCGCGCCATCATCCGCCGCCTGCCGGCGGTCGAGACGCTGGGCAGTACCACCGTCATCTGCTCGGACAAGACCGGCACGCTGACCGAAAACGCGATGACCGTGCGCATCGTCTGGTGCGCCGGCCAGGGCCACACGCTGGATGGCCACGGCTACCACCCGGAGGGCGGCATCACCCGCGACGGCATGCCCGCCGCCATCTCCGGCGCGCTGCGCGAATGCCTGGTCGCCGGCACCCTGTGCAACGACGCCGGCCTGCACCGCGAAGGCGGTCACTGGAAAATCACCGGCGACCCGACCGAAGCGGCGCTGCTGGTCGCAGCGCGCAAGGGCGGACTCGACGAACACACCCTCGGCGCCCTGTTTCCGCGCCAAGACGAACTGCCCTTCAGCGCCGACCGCCAGTACATGGCCACTGCGCATGGCGGCGATAGCGACGCCGTGGTCTACGTCAAGGGCGCGCTGGAGCGCCTGCTGCCGCACTGCGTCGACCAGCTGGGCGCCGACGGCCGGCTGGTGCCGCTCGACCCGGCCATCGTCGAGGCGGCGGCGCAGGCGCTGGCCGGACAAGGCATGCGCGTGCTGCTGCTGGCGCGGCGCGTTTTTGCCCTAAATTCGCCGTTGACCGCAACCGACGTCGACCGGCTGACCCTGCTCGGCCTAGTCGGCATGATCGACCCGCCGCGCCAGGCAGTCGTCGCAGCGATTCGCCACTGCCATTCGGCCGGCATCCGGGTCAAGATGATCACCGGCGACCATGCCGCGACGGCGCTCGCCATCGCCCGCCAGATCGGCATTCCCGGCGAACGGGCGCTGACCGGCCGCGAACTGGCGGCGCTCGACAACGCGGCGCTGGTCGCGGCGGCGCACGAAATCGACGTCTTCGCCCGCGTCGAACCCGAGCAGAAGCTGCGCCTGGTGCGTGCCCTGCAGACGCGCGGCGAGGTGGTGGCGATGACCGGCGACGGCGTCAACGACGCCCCGGCCCTGAAGCAGGCCGACATCGGCATCGCCATGGGCCTTGGCGGCACCGAGGTGGCAAAGGAGGCAGCGGCGATGGTGCTGACCGACGACAACTTCGCCAGCATCGAGGCGGCGGTCGAGGAAGGGCGCGGCGTCTGGGACAACCTGGTCAAGTTCATCACGTGGACCCTGCCGACCAACTTCGGCGAGGGTCTGGTCATCGTCGCCGCCATCGTCTTCGGCAGCACGCTGCCGATCACGCCGCTGCAGATCCTGTGGATCAACATGACCACCGCCGTGCTGCTCGGCCTGACCCTGGCCTTCGAGCCAATCGAGCGCGGCATCATGAGCCGGCCCCCACGCCGACTGACGACGCCGGTGCTCGACGGCGCGCTGATCCGCCGCATCGTGCTGGTCTCGCTGCTGCTGCTCGGCGGCGCCTTCGGCCTCTTCCTGCGTGAACTGGCGCAGGGCCACACGCTGGCCGAAGCACGGACGGTTGCGGTCAATGTCTTCGTGCTGACCGAAATGCTCTACCTCTTCAACTGCCGCTCGCTGACGCGCAGCTTCTGGAGCCTCGGCGTCTTCTCCAACCTCTGGGTGTGGGGCGGCCTCGCCACGATGGCGGTGCTGCAACTGCTGCTGACCTACTGGCCGCCGCTGAACGCGGTCTTCCAGACGGCGCCGATCGGCCTCGCAGAATGGGGTGAAATCTTCGCTTTCGCCTGGCTCTGCTCGCTGATCGTCGGGCTGGAAAAATACTGGGCGGCGTTTCACGTGAAACGCGCGGCGAAATCAGCCTGAGAAGACCGGCAACGCGAGAAAGAGCTTGATCACGATGGCGTTGGCGATGTCGATGAAGAAGGCGCCGACCATCGGCACAACAAGAAAGGCCAGGGCCGACGAGCCGAAGCGGTCGGTCACCGCCTGCATGTTGGCGATCGCCGTCGGCGTCGCCCCCAGCCCGAAGCCGCAATGCCCGGCGGCGATCACCGCGGCGTCGTAATTGCGCCCGAGCACCGGGAAGGTGACGAAGATCGCGTAGGCGACCATCAGCAGCGCCTGCCCGAACAACAGGCCGAACAGCGGCAGGGCCAGCGCCGACAATTCCCACAGGCGCAGCGTCATCAGCGCCATGGCCAGGAAGAGGGCGAGCGAGACGTTGCCGAGCACCGACACGGCGCGCTCGAAGACGTCGTACCAGCCGACCGCGCTCAGACCGTTGCGCAGCAGGACGCCGACGAACAGCACGCAGACGAAGGCGGGCAGGGCCAGCAGACTGCCGGCCAGTCCGCGTGAAATGGCCTGGCCGGCGAGCAGGCAGATCGAGATCAGGGCCAGCGTCTCGATCAGCGCCGGCGCCGTGATCAGGCGCACTTCATGCGGTTTTTCAAAGGTGTTCTCAGCCTCACCGTTCGCACCGGTTGCCGGCAGCGTCACCCGGCGTAGCAGGAACTTGGCGACCGGCCCGCCGAGCACGCCGCCGAGCACCAGCCCGAAGGTCGCGCAGGCCAGCGCAATTTCGGTCGCCGACGCGACGCCGTACTGTTCGGCAAACACCGTGCCCCAGGCGATGCCGGTGCCGTGCCCGCCGGACAGCGCGATCGACCCGGCGAGCAGGCCGAAGAACGGCGACTGCCCGAGCGCCAGCGCCAGCAGCAGGCCGGTGACGTTCTGCAGAACGAGGAAACCGAGCACGACGGCGAGAAAGACCAGCAGCGGCCGGCCACCCTTGCGCAGGCTGGCGAGGTCGGCATTGAGCCCGATGCAGGCGAAGAAAGTCAGCATCAGCGGCGCACTGAGGCTGGTGTCGTACTGCACCTTGAAATCGAAGCCGCTGCGCAGGACGAGCAGCAGCAGCGCCACCAGGAGGCCGCCGGCCACCGGCTCGGGAATGGTGTAGGCGGCCAGCCAGCGCACGCGCGTCACCAGCAGCTGTCCAAGCAGCAGCACCGCCGAGGCGGCGACCAGCGTTCCATAAACGTCCAGTTCGAGCATGGCGGTCGGCTATTCAGGATGGATTGGCTGCATTTTCGCGCAGTTCGCCTGACGCGGGAACTATAATTCCCAACCCCAAGGAGGAAAGATGAGCTATTTCAAACACCACGTCTTTTTCTGCTGCAACCAGCGCGAGCCGGGCGAGACCTGCTGCAACGCGCACGGCGCCAGCGCCCTGCAGGCCTACGCCAAGGACCGCATCGGCCAGCTCAAGATGAAGGGCGCCGGCAAGGTGCGCATCAACAAGGCCGGCTGCCTCGACCGCTGCGACGAGGGCCCGGTCATGGTCGTCTACCCGGAAGCTGTCTGGTACACCTATGTCGACAAGGAAGACGTCGAGGAAATCATCCAGGAACACCTGGTCCATGGCCGCGTCGTGGAGCGCCTAAAGATATGAAAGCCCCGGAAGAGAAAATCCTGATCGACGGCCCCGTCGGCAAGATCGACGTCATCATGGAACGCCCCGATGCACCGCGCGGCATCGCGCTGATCGCCCACCCGCACCCGATGGGCGGCGGCGCCAACACCAACAAGGTCGCCTACACGCTGGCGCGCACCTTCGTCGCCCTCGGCTACGCCGCCTTCCGCCCGAATTTTCGCGGCGTCGGCGGCACTGAGGGCGTGCATGACGAAGGCCGCGGCGAAACCGACGATCTGCTGGCCGTGCTCGAAAACGCCAAGTGCCGCTGCGGCAACCTGCCGGTGGCGCTCGCCGGCTTCTCCTTCGGCGCCTACTGCCAGACCCGGGTCGCCAAGCGGCTACAGGAGGCCGGCCATCCGGCGCAACGCCTGGTGCTGGTCGGCACCGCAGCTGGTTTCGTCGAAGGCACCCGCCAGTACGACACCGAAGCCGTGCCGCACGACACCATCGTCATCCACGGCTCGGCCGACGACACGGTGCCGCTGGCCAACGTCTTCGACTGGGCGCTGCCGCTCGACCTGCCGGTCGTCGTCGTGCCCGGCGCCGACCACTTCTTCCACCGCCGCCTGCACGTCATCCGCGACGTCATCAATCGCGCGTGGCGGCACTAAGCGCCAGCGAACTCCGCAAGACTTATTCCGGCACCGAGGTGGTCGCCGGCCTTTCGTTCGCCGTCGAACCGGGCCGCTGCTTCGGCCTGCTCGGGCCGAACGGGGCGGGCAAGACGACCACCCTGCGCCTCTGCCTCGGGTTGACCGCCCCCGACAGCGGTGCCGTCAGCCTCAACGGCTACACCATCCCGGATGACGCGCAGAAGGCGCGGGCGCGCGTCGGCGTCGTGCCGCAATTCGACAACCTCGACCCCGATTTCACGGCCAGCGAGAACCTGCTCGTCTTCGGCCGTTATTTCGGCCTGGCCGACGCCGATGTCCGCGCCCGCATCCCGCAGCTGCTCGACTTCGCCGGCCTCGGCAGCAAGGCCGACGCGCGCATCGCGACCCTCTCCGGCGGCATGAAGCGGCGCCTGACGCTGGCCCGGGCGCTGGTCAACGACCCCGACATCGTCTTTCTCGACGAACCGACCACCGGCCTCGATCCGCAGGCCCGCCACCTGATCTGGGACCGCCTCAAGCAGCTCAAGTCGGCCGGCAAGACGCTGATCCTGACCACGCATTTCATGGACGAGGCCGAGCGCCTGTGCGATACGCTGATCGTCATCGACCACGGGCGCAAGATCGCCGAGGGCAGCCCGCGCCAGCTGATCGCCGAGCACATCGAACCGCAGGTGGTCGAAGCCTACGACGAGGCCGGCGGCGACCTGCCGGCTTTCGTCGAAGCGCATCGCCATCTCGCCGGGCGCGTCGAGACCAGCGGCGAAACCGCCTTCTTCTACTGCAGCGATCCGCGCC
>Ga0209507_1001534_pt1 | contig 17979 bp, 13 predicted proteins | sample AD_UKC028_MetaG_FD_184414 | JGI IMG/M metagenome (GOLD analysis project Ga0209507, IMG submission 184414) | Active sludge microbial communities of municipal wastewater-treating anaerobic digesters from USA - AD_UKC028_MetaG (SPAdes) (version 2) | ecosystem: Engineered > Bioreactor > Anaerobic >...
TTGCTGGTATGCTCTTTCATGGGTCCGCTCCGCACTCTCGGTTGATGTGATGGTGGTCAACATCCATCATTTTGCCCGCTTGGGGCTCGTTGGAGGAGCGGGGCGGACCATCCCATGAGTCTCTAAGACTATGATTTTTCCAAGCTATTCATAAAATAGAGAAATTAGGGTTTCAGATTCCCCCCAAAGTGAACCGGGCATCTGGAGTGATCCGCACCCACTCCCCCCAAAAAGCTGTACAATGAATCGGAACTTAGAGCTAAATTAATATTTATATCAACAAATTATCAAAGATCATCTGTTCTTGCCTGAAACCATCTGCTGGTTTATATCAACGACGCAAAAAAGACTAAACCGGATCGTCGATGAGAACTGCCCCATGATGACTGAATTCTTCTTCAAACTGCGCCAAGTCGGCATTCCGGTCAGCCTGACCGAGTTTTTGACTCTGCTGGAGGCGCTCAATCAGCGGGTGACCGCCCACAGCGTCGAAGACTTTTATTACCTGGCGCGGGCGGCGCTGGTCAAGGACGAACGCCATTACGACCGTTTCGACCAAGTGTTCGGTTCGCACTTCAAGGGTGTGGCGACTTTGTTCGACGAGATGGTCGGCGCGACGGTCCCGCTGGAATGGTTGCATCGGCTGGCGGAACTGACCCTGAGCGATGAAGACAAGGCGCTCATTGAATCGCTGGGCGGCTGGGAAAAGCTCATGGAAACCTTCGCCCAGCGTATGGCCGAGCAGGAGAGCCGTCATCAGGGCGGCAACAAATGGATCGGGACCGCCGGCACCTCGCCATTCGGCGCTTACGGCTATAACCCGGAAGGCATCCGCATGGGGCAGGAGACCTCGCGCCATCGTCGGGCGGTCAAGGTCTGGGATCGCCGGGAGTTTCGCAATCTGGACGATACCGTGGAACTGGGAACCCGCAATATCAAGGTCGCGCTGCGCCGGTTACGCCGTTTCGCCCGCGAAGGCGCGGCCCAAGAACTCGACCTCGACGACACCATCCGCTCCACCGCCCGCAACGCCGGTTATCTCGATCTGAAAATGGTCCCGGAGCGGCATAATGCGGTCAAGGTGCTGTTGTTCCTGGATGTAGGCGGGTCCATGGACGATCACGTTCAGGCGTGCGAGGAGCTGTTTTCGGCGGCGCACGGTGAGTTCAAGCATCTGGAATATTTCTACTTTCACAACATGGTCTATGAGGGCGTGTGGAAGGACAACCGCCGCCGCTACACCGAAAAGACCGACACGCTGACGGTATTGCGCACCTTCGGCCCGGATTACAAGCTGATCCTGGTCGGCGACGCCACCATGAGTCCCTATGAAATCACCTATCCGGGCGGCAGCGTGGAGCATTTCAATCCCGAAGCCGGCGATGTGTGGATGAGTCGGTTGCTCAGCGCTTGGCCACACGCTATCTGGCTCAATCCGCAGCATCAGAACCGCTGGAGCTATGTGCCTTCGATCCAGATGGTGCGGGACTTGATAGGCGAGCGCATGTATCCTCTGACCCTGGAAGGATTGGAACAGGGCATTCGCGCTTTGCAGCGGGCGCGGTAAACAATGCTCCTTGTTCCTGACGCACCTGCCGGGTCGGAACGGTCAGCCGGTTAGTTTTGCGCCACCCAGCGCCGGATTCGTGCGTAAACCTCGCGGCTGCTGAGCAAATCGAAGTGGTTTAATCCATAGCAAATGGCCTGGCGCGAAATGGGAATCGGCAGCGCCAGCGCCGCATTCTCATGCTGACCCAGCGCGCTTTGCACCGGAACCAGACCATCGCCCGGCAGCCGCGCGCCCGGGTTGTCGAAGGGCGGATGCTGGGTCGCCGCGATCATGAAACATTGCGCCCCCTCGGGCAGCGGCGCCTGCCGTCGCCGATCATGCGGATGTTCGCTGCCGTGTCTTTCCCAATCCTCATCCAGAACATTGCCGTGGCGCAGGTCCTTGACGCCGGCGCTGCGGATCTTGCCCAGCCGGGTAAACGGAGCCGTATAGGGGCTGGTCCCCGCGATCATGTTCACCCAGTTGCCCACCCGCTCCAGCGGCGCGCCATGGTGGGGCGTACCCAGGCAGATCAGCTTTTTCAGGTGACGCAGCCACGTATGATTCGCCTGTTTTGCATAGTAACCGGCGCTGCGTGACACCAGACCGCCCATGCTGTGACCGACGATAACCAGTTCGCTCACCGGGACCGGCCATTCCTGAACCAGCCGTTCCAGGAGGGCGGCGAATTCTTGACCATTCGTCGAGATGTGCTGGCCGCTGTTGTAATGCAGGTAGAGAGGGGTATATCCCAAATCTTGGGCTAACGAAGCACCGTGGTCGTGCCCCTCGCGTTGCCATTCCAGATCGTCCATGCACAGGCCATGCACCAACACCAGTAACTTGCCACTGGAATGCGCGAAGCGGGTGGCGAGCGCCTGGCGATCCAGTTCCACAGGCCGCCCCTGCTGGCGCAGGCGCATGGGAATCGCCAGCGAGTTATGCGAGGCCACCAGATAGTCCCCCAAGACGCCATTGAGGGCTGCCAACAGCGCTTCGCGACGCGGCGAAGGACCGTGGTGAATCAGCAGCGGCGTCAGCGGCGCCAATGCCGCATCGAGGCTGAAGCCGACCACCCGGGTGACGCCACGCACGCTGCGATAAACCAGTCCAGAAATGCCTCGCGCCTGACCCGTGGGCGCTGCGCCCACGATCGGTGAGGCTTGGGCGATATTGCGATGCATGTCCTCGACAATAGTCGTCACTCCCGCGACCGCGGTGACGATCAATTGACTGACGCCCCGTAAATCGGAAAAGGCCCCATCGTGAGTTCTGCGGTGCTGGGCCAGATTCTCTGACATAGCGACCTCTCCCAAATGAGGCGTTGCCGCACGGCTCGGAGCTTTGCTAATCATGTTGGCGGTGACTTTTGCAGTCCGATATCCACTTCATCCGTCCAGACCTTGAAACTGGTCAGCGTATTGAGGCCAAACGTGTTGCTGATAGCGACATCGGCGGCGTCCCGCCCTTGCGCGATCAGCACGCGGCCAATCCGTGGCGTGTTGTTCCGGGCGTCAAAGGTATACCAATGACCACCCAGGTAGACTTCGAACCACGCCGCGAAATCCATCGGGCCGTAAGGCGGAGGCGTACCCATATCACCCAAATAGCCGGTGCAGTAACGAGCTGGAATATTCAGGCAGCGGCAGAACGCGACAGCGAGATGCGCGTAATCGCGGCAGACGCCGGTCTTTTCATGAAAAACCTCCCAAGCCGTCCGGGTAGCACGAGCATGTTCATAACCAAAGGTGATGTGTCGATGCACAAAATCACAGACCGCCTGGACACGCGCCCAACCCGGCGGCGAATGACCGAACAAATCCCACGCCGTTTGGGAAAGCCGATCGGTCTCGCAATAGCGGCTCCCCAACAGAAACACCAGGGTCTCATTAGGCAGGTCTTGCACCGGAATCTGCGGGGCTGTCGGGACGACGATATCGACCTCCCCCGAATCGTTCACGACTGCATCAGTGGACAGTCGGATTTGGCCTTTCGGCGCAACGATTCGGCTGCACCAGTTGCCGAAAGCATCGCGATAGGCCGTGATGGGAACAGTGGGATGGGTGATGAGATGATCGGGAGCGAGGATATCGGAGACGCGGGTAAAATGGATATTAAGTGTCAATACCATCGGCGTCGGTTGAGGACAGTCGTAGATCAATTCGTAGCCAACCCGGATTTGCATAATGAGCCTTTTTCAGTGGTGCGCTATCGTCAGCGCGCACAGAAACACTACCTGATTGGCGGAATGTCAGCAACGAATGACTTAAGCAGCCCCACGTATTTTTAGAAATAAAGTGTATCATGAAAAGTAAACTGGGGACTTGCTCCATCCACGCAAGGCGCTGCACGGTTCAGAAATGCCTGACGACATCAAATCTTCCCCCCGCCGACTGGCGATCACCGGCATGAGTTGTGCCGGCTGTGTAGCCATGGTGGAAACTGCATTGCGCGGCGTTCCCGGCGTTGCCCAAGCCAGCGTCAATTTTGCCGAACGCACCGCCCAGGTCAGCGGCGATGCAGCGACCGCTACACTGATTCAAGCGGTCCAACAGGCCGGCTACGATGCTTCCGAACTGCGCGACGACGACGCTGAGGCGGAACGCGACGCCGCCGAACAGGCTCATTATCAACGGTTGGTGCGTAACACCATCGCTGCCGGAACGCTCGCTGCGCCGTTGATGATCGCGGAAATGGCCGGCTGGCTGCCAGCGTTGACCAGTCCCGCTGGCCGATGGTTTTGGATCATCACCGGGTTACTGACTCTGGCGGTCATGATCTATAGCGGTGGCCACTTCTTCACTGGTGCCTGGCGGCAATTTCGCCACCATAACGCCAATATGGATACCCTGATTGCACTGGGGACAGGAGCCGCCTGGAGCTATTCGATGTTGGTTGCCCTGTTCCCGGCCAGCGTCCCGACCCTGGCGCAACACGCCTATTTCGAAGCGGCGGTCATGATCATCGCCCTGATCAATCTTGGTTCCGCCCTGGAAAGCCGGGCGCGGGGTAAAGCCTCGGCGGCGATTGCCCGTCTGCTCGGTCTGCGACCGAAAACCGCCCGCATCGTCGAGGGCGATCAAGAACGGGATGTACCGATTGAAACGCTCCAGGTCGGCGCGCTGATCCGGGTGCGTCCCGGCGAGAAAATCCCGGTCGATGGTGAAATCGTCAGCGGCCATTCCACGGTCGATGAATCCATGCTCACCGGCGAACCGTTGCCCGTTGCCAAACAGGTCGGGGATTCAGTCACAGGCGGCGCAATGAATAAAACCGGCAGCTTCGTCTTCCGCGCTCACCGGGTCGGCGCGGACACCATGCTGGCCCAAATCATCGCCAGCGTGCGTCAGGCGCAGAACAGCAAACCGCCCATTGGCCGGTTGGCGGATCAGGTCGCGGCGGTCTTTGTCCCGGCGGTGCTGATCGTTGCCGTCCTCACCGCGCTGGCCTGGTTCAATTTCGGCCCCGAACCCCGAATGAGCTACATGCTGGTCACGGCGTTGACCGTACTGATTATCGCTTGTCCCTGCGCTCTGGGATTGGCGACGCCCATTTCGATCATGGTCGGCGTCGGCAAGGCCGCTGAATACGGCATCCTGATCCGCGATGGCGAGGCGTTGCAACGGGTGGGGCAACTTACCACGGTGGTGCTGGACAAGACCGGCACCGTGACTACGGGCCGACCGACGGTGACGACGGTCATAGCCCGACCCGGTTTTAGCGAGGATGAAATTTTCGGCTGGGCGGCTGGATTGGAAGCCGGTTCGGAACACCCGCTGGCTCATGCGATTCTGGATGCGGCGCGGGAACGCGGTCTAGCCCTTCCTGCCGTGGAACAATTCGAAGCTATTGCCGGTCATGGCGTGCGTGGCTCGGTGAGCGGTCGAGCGCTGTGGGTCGGTAACCGGCGATTCTTGGAGAGGCAGGGCATCGACGTTGCGCTGCTCCAAGTTGAGACGGAGCGTTTGGCGGCGACTGGGCAAACACCAATCTTCGTCGCCGTTGAGGGACAAGCAGTGGGCATCGTTGCGGTCGCCGACCCGATCAAACCGGACTCGGTTGTTGCAATTCATCGCCTGCGGGAACTGGGTTTAAAAGTGGTGTTGTTAACCGGCGATCACGCCGTGACCGCTCAGGCGATTGCCGCTCAAGCTGGTATTGATCAAGTTCATGCCGAAGTCTTGCCGACCGACAAGGCGGGGGTGATTGCCGCCTTGCAGGCTCAAGGCGAGGTCGTAGGTATGGTCGGCGACGGCATCAATGACGCGCCCGCACTGGCGCAGGCGGATGTTGGGTTAGCGATGGGCGGCGGGACGGACATCGCTATTGAAAGCGCCGGCATGACCTTGGTGCGCGATTCCCTGCATGGCGTCGCCGATGCGATTGCGTTGTCACGGGCCACCGTGGCCAATATCCGGCAGAATCTGTTCGGCGCTTTCATTTACAATACGTTAGGTATTCCGCTCGCGGCGGGGGCGCTTTACCCGATGACTGGTTTGTTGCTGAACCCGATGCTGGCAGGGGCAGCCATGGCGCTGTCTTCCTTCACCGTAGTCAGCAATGCCAACCGGCTGCGGGGGTTTCGCCCTGCTCAACCCAGGTAATTTGACATGACCGCACTGATCATCAATCTCGCTGGACTGGGCCTGATCGGCCTGATCGTCTGGTGGTTCTGGATCGCTCATTCCCCATGATGAAAAAAATTCCCTATCTACACAAACCTTCCTGGCTTAACCGGGCTGCCTTGACCGTGACCTCGGTGGTGGCTATAGCGGCGGGCTTCGTCCTCGCCTCAGCAATTTTCGCCCTGTTACTTGTGGTCGGAGTGGCGGCTGGCGGCTGGCTATGGTGGCGGCTCCGCCAGTTAACCCGCCAGACGCGACAGGCTGCTCCTGAAATTATCAAAGGCGAATACACCGTCGAGCCGATGCCGCCCCTGCTGGAAGATCATCGGTCTTCTCCGCCATCACTAGGGAAGACGCCGCACCGCCGCTCACAGTAAACCCCCTCTACGATCTACCCGCATGACCGATTCTCTGGATCGACGTATCCACGCTCAGCAGGTGTGCTTGCTGTATGCCCAGGCCCCGATGGGATTCATTCCCAGCGTACTGATTGCACCGATACTGACGCTGATTCTCTGGGACGTGATTCCGCATCAGGTATTGTTGATTTGGCTGGCGTTGCTGGAAACCACCCTGCTGATCAGGATCGCACTGACCGTCGCGTTCCAACGCTGCCCCCCAGTGGATCATGACCCGGTGCGCTGGGCAACCCGTTACATCATCGCGTGTGCCGCCAGCGGCGTTTGCTGGGGCGGAACCGTGATCCTGCTCATTCTCTCGCCCTCACTGGTTTACGACACGCTCATCGCGCTGATCATCGGCGGTGTCCTCATGGGCGGGGTGCTGACCATGACCCCGGTACTGAACGCCTATTTGGCCTACGCCCTGCCGCTGGTATTGCCGCCGGTACTCTGGCTATTGCTGCAAGACGATCTGATCCGCACCACCATGGGCGTCACCGGCATCCTGTATCTACTGTTGGCGGTGGGTACGGCGCACCGCTATCACCAGACCCTGACTCAGTCATTACGGCTGGCGCTGAGTAACGGCGAACTGGCCCAATCCTTTGCTGTCGCCAAGGAGCAGGCTGAAGATCACTATCAGCGGCTGGTTGAAGCGTTGGCGCAAGAGGAACGCCTGTCAGCCACTGCCCAAAAACAGCAAACCCTGTTGGCGCACGCCTCGCGTCTCAACACGCTGGGCGAAATGGCCTCGGGCCTGGTTCACGAAATTAATCAACCCATCACCGCCATTAATCTCTATACCGAAGCCGGCCTCGCCCGGTTGCGTAACCAAGCGTCTGCGCCCGCCGAGCTTAGGGAAACCCTGGAAAAAATTGCGGCACAGAGTGCGCGGGCCAGCGCTATCATCCAGAAAATCCGCAGCTTTGCTCGTCAAGGTAAACCTCAGTACGCCCAGGTACATGTCCACGAACTGCTCGACGAAATTGCCGACTTTCTGAACCTCGAAGTTCGGCGTCACGCCATCCGCATCAGCTACGACGCCTCGCCGGAACTGCCGCTGGTCCTGGCTGATGGTCTGCAAGTCCAGCAGATCATTCTTAATCTGGTGCGTAATGCGATCGACGCTATGAGTACTGGCCAGAGGGACGCCCGTATCATCGTGATCTCGGCCCGCTCTGACCAGAAGGTCGTGGAGATTGCGGTCAAAGACACCGGGACAGGACTCGATCCAGACACCGTCAGTCAGTTGCTGCATCCTTTCTTTACCACCAAGCCCAACGGTCTGGGCCTGGGGTTGCCGATCAGCCAAACCATCGTTGAGGCGCATGGCGGCCGACTGTGGGCAACCGCTAACTCTGGAGCCGGGGCTACCTTCCACTTCACTTTACCTACTGCTAGTTGCGCCGACCATTCTGAATATCCGGTGTTGTCCGCCACCATCAATGAGCAGAGTTGACCGAGGTGGTCCTTGAAGCTGGATAACCGTACCTATCCCGCCCTCTTTAGCCTGCTCTACATCGTGACAGGCTGGCTCTGGCTGCTGATCGATAATTTGGTGTTGACGGTCTGGATGGGCGGCGCGGCGCCCGCGCTGCTGCCCACCGTCTTGAAAAATACGGTCGTCATCATAGCCAGCGGCGGTCTGTTCTACGGATTGCTGCGCGTTCATATCCACATGACGTGCCGCACCCGCCAGCAGCAAGAGGAGATTGAGGAGCAGTTGTGCTGCGCCCGCGATGATCTGGAAACCCGGGTTCAGGAGCGCACGACTGAACTTCTGAAGATGAATTCTACCCTGACGCAGCAAATGGCGAGCCGTGTGCAGATGGAAATCGCCCTGCGTGACAGCGAGGAACGGTTTCGCCAGTTGGCTGAGCATATCCGGGAAGTGTTCTGGGTCTACGGTATTGTCGAAGAGCGGGTCCTGTACGTCAGTCCGGCCTATGAGGAAATCTGGGGGCGGGCGGTGCAAAGTTTTGATGAACGGCCACTGGACTGGCTCGAAGCGGTGCATCCTGACGACCGGCTGCGTATTCAGGAGGCGCATGTTGACAAGCATCGGCTGGGCCATCTCGATGTGGAATACCGGATCGTGCGGCCCGATGGTGCGATTCGCTGGATTTGGGATCGCGGCTTCCCGGTGCGTGACCAGACCGACCATGTCTACCGTATCGCCGGACTGGCCGAGGATATTACCGCCCGTAAGCTGGCCGAAGATCAATTACGGCGGCAACAAGTCGACCTGGCGCGGATGTCCCGGCTCAGTCTGGCGGTGGAATTAGCGTCCAACCTCGCCCATGAATTGAATCAACCACTGGCGGCTATCGTTGCTTATGCCCAGGCTTGTCTAACGCTGTTACGGCAGGGACACACCGATCCCCGTGAACTCGTGGGGACCTTTGAGGGAGTGGTTAACCAAGGCTTGCGCGCCAGCGAAATCATCCGCCATTTACGGCAATTGGTGCAACGGCAGGTGGCCATGCAGACGCCACTGGACATCAATGCTCTGCTCCACGCAGTCATTCATTACGCCCAACTGGAATTACGCCAAGCCCGGATCGACCTGCACCTGGAACTGACCGAATCCTTGCCCAAGACGCTGGCGGATGACTTGCAGATTCAGTTAGTCGTCCTCTATCTGATCCGCAATGCGGTCGATGCGATGTGCCAAATGCCTGAAGGATCGCGGCAACTGATCGTGCGTACTGCCCTTGCCAGCGCCGATTGGATACTTGTTACTGTCCACGATACCGGTCACGGTCTCAGTCCGGAAGCTGCCGAGCGCTTGTTTCAACCCTTCTTCACCACCAAACCTGGCGGCATGGGTCTGGGATTGCCGGTTAGCCGCTCAATCATCGAAGCCCAGGGTGGACAATTATGGGCGACACCGAATCCCGATAGCGGCGTCTCGTTTCACTTCACTCTGCCGGTTTACGCCCCGGCTCACTCGCCATACTCTGATCATGAACTCGATGCCCACCGTCTTCCTCATTGATGATGATCCCGCGATCCGCGATGCGGTCGGATTGCTGTTGCGCGCCAACGGATTAGCAGTAGAAACGTTCGCCAGCGCAGTCGATTTTCTGGAATCCGACGCCGTTCAGCGACCGGGTTGTTTGTTGCTGGATGTGCGGATGCCGGGCATGAGCGGCCTGGATTTGCAAAAGCGCTTGCAGGAGATGGACTGCCGGATGCCGATCATTTTCATAACCGGTCATGGCGATGTACCCATGGCGATTCGGGCGATGAAAGCTGGAGCGTTCGACTTCGTGGAAAAACCGTTTCAAGCACAGGCGCTGCTGGATCGCCTTCATGAAGCGCTGGCGCTCGATGCTCAGGAACGTCGTCGGCAAGCCCGGCGCAATGATGTGGCAGCGCGGCTGGCGTTGCTGTCGCCGCGCGAGCAGGAAGTCATGGAACGGGTCGCCGCCGGTCAGTATAACAAGGTGATCGCCGCCGATTTGGGCATCAGCATTTCTACTGTGGAAATTCACCGTAAACGGGTGATGGAGAAACTGCAGGCGACCTCGCTGTCGGATTTGATCCAGATGTTAGCGCTGGTGGGTGGTGAATAGGGAACAAGCCTCTCTACTTTCCCCGCGAAGAACGCCCACGCTCGACGAAAGCTCGTAGCGTTGCCTGCGCCTCCGGCGAACTGAGCTGTTCCACGAAATACTGGCTTTCCAGGGCAATCGTGTCCTCTACGGCTTGCGCTTCAGCTCGTTTGAGCAACGTCTTCGTCAGATGCACTGCCGCTGGCGGTTGCTGTGCCAGGCGTTGCGCCTTCGCCATCGCCAACTCCCGCGTCGCTTCGGCGTCGGTGCCGATACCGTTGATCAACCCCCAGTCCAGCGCCTGCTCAGCGCGGAACAGTTCACCCAGCAACAGCCACTCCGCAGCGCGGGGATAACCGATCAGCCGGGGCAGCAGCAGGCTGGACCCCGCTTCTGGACACAGGCCCAGATTGACGAAGGGCAGTTGTAAAATGGCCCCGGCCCGGACGTAGATCAGATCGCAGTGCAGCAGCATCGTCACGCCGATGCCGACCGCGACGCCATTCACTGCCGCGATCAACGGTTTGCCGAACTGACGCAGCGCCGCGAGAAACTGGAACACGGGACTGTCATCGCCGGTGGGCGGCGCAGCCAGGAAATCAGCAATATCGTTGCCACTGGTGAAACTGTCGCCGCTGCCGGTCAGCACGGCGACGCGCACTGCCGGGTCGCGCTCCGCCTCAATCAAGGCTGCGGTCAACCCGGCATACATCGCCAGTGTCAAGGCGTTCTTCTTTTCAGGGCGTTGAATGCGAATCTGCATTACCCCATCCTGCTGCTCGGTTACAATTTCCCGCACGTTCTCATTCGTCATCGCTCATTCTCCACGAAGGATTGAAGGTAACGCCATGCCGATTGCCGACAGCGTACTGTTGACCGACTTGTATCAGCTCACCATGCTCCAGACTTACCACGCTGCACGCATGCAGGAAATGGCCGTCTTCGACCTGTTCGTTCGCCGGTTGCCAGCGGAACGGGGTTTTCTGCTGGCAGCGGGATTGGAGCAGGCGCTGGATTATTTGGGAAACCTGCATTTTACCGCAGAGGAACTGGACTGGTTGACCGATTGTGGCCGCTTCAATCCATCCTTCGTAGCTTGGCTGGAAACATTCCGCTTCACCGGTGACGTGGATGCGTTGCCGGAAGGAACCGCGTTCTTCGCCAATGAACCGATTTTGCGGGTCATCGCGCCGCTGCCGCAAGCACAATTGGTGGAAAGCCGGTTGATCAATCTGCTGCACTATCAGACGTTGATCGCCTCCAAAGCGGTCCGTTGCGTACTGGCCGCGCCGGGCAAGCTGCTGGTGGATTTCGGGATGCGCCGCGCTCACGGCGCGGAAGCGGCGCTGCTGGCTGCCCGTGCGAACTATCTGAGCGGCTTTGCGGGGACTGCGACCGTGCTGGCTGGAATGCAATTCGGCATTCCGGTGTTTGGCACCATGGCCCATTCGCTGATTCAGGCCCATGACCGCGAGGAGGACGCCTTTGAACAGTTCGCCGCAGCGCAGCCGGGTAATGTCACATTGCTCATCGACACCTACGATACTGAGGCCGCCGCCCGCAAGCTGGTCGGACTCGCGCCGCGCCTGCAAGAGCGGGGTATCGCGATTCGCGGCGTGCGCCTCGACAGCGGCGATCTGGCGGAACATGCTTGCCAGGTCCGGCGCATTCTCGATGAAGGTGGTTTAAATCAGGCAACGATCCTCGGCAGTGGCGATCTGGATGAGCAGCGCATCGCGGAACTGCTGGCGGTCGGTGCGCCGTTTGACGGTTTTGGCGTCGGCACCCGGCTGGATGCCTCTACCGATGCGCCAACTCTGGATATGGTTTACAAATTGCAGGAATATGCGGGCAAACCTCGGCGCAAGCGTTCGGAAGGTAAGGCGACCTGGCCGGGCCGCAAGCAGATTTATCGGCGCAGCACGGACGATGGAACGCTCATCAGCGACTGCCTGAGCTTGGAAGATGCACCACAACCGGGCGAGCCGTTGCTCCAGCCGGTGATGCGCGAGGGCCAGCGGCTGGCACCGCCGGAATCGTTGAGCGCGATCCGTGAGCGGGTGCAACAACAACTGACGGCGCTGCCGCCTGCATTACGCGCCAATCAGGCTGACCCCCCGTATCCGGTGGAGATTGCCCTCGAGTTGCGCGAGATGGCGGCGCAGATCGATCGGGAAATGCATTAAATGCGTTGATTGCGAAGAGAAAATTTGCTGTCCAGCAGGTTGGATAGTCAGGTTTTTACACCGTCTCTAAAGCAGAAGCGCCTTAGTTTTTCCATGCTTCGATCGATTTGATAGCGATGGTTGCTTTTTTTCCAATAGAAGATCCCTGACTGCTAAAGCAACCGATTCAGCCAGTGTACAAGGAACCGCGTTACCGATCTGACAGTATACCTTGCTCTGTGGGCCGACAAATTCGTAGTCAGATGGAAAACCTTGAAGCAAGGCCGCTTCATCAACAGTGAGGCGCCTTAAATACTTAGGAACTTCAATATTTGATGTGGGAGGCATGCCATTCCGTAGCTTTTCATGATACTTCTCGACCCAGCTCTCTTTATACTCATATAAATGTTGTTCGTCGATAATCGGAGTTCTATTGCCACCCATACTTGCGGGGAGAGTGCTAGACCATCCATCAGGATTTAACGGACGTCCTTGACCATTGAAAAGCATTCCAGCATAAGGAGACTTGCGTAAGACCGGTTTTTCAGCAAGAGTAATTTTAGCTTTGCATATCTTGGGATTCGTTTTTGATCCTGCGGGACCCAGATGCTGAATGACATCTCGTACAGCCAGAGCTTTTTGCCTGTAGGCTTCCAAGAACCATAGTTTTGCGTCTTGCTTTACTTCAATAGTTCCGATGAAGAAAACTCGCTCCCGGTTTTGAGCCGAACCATAGTCCTTTGCATTTAATACGTTCATTGATACCGAATATCCGAGATGAGAGAACGACCTAAATAGTTGTTCTCTAACTATCTTGAATTTATCAAGAAACGCTAATGCTTTCACATTTTCCATGACGAAAACCCGCGGACGGACTGCCCGCACCACCTCCATAAACGAAAACACGAGCTTGCTGCGTGGATCATTGAGGTCCATCTTCCCAGCCACGGAAAAGCCTTGGCACGGTGGGCCGCCAAATACAACGTCTACGCCACGGAACGCCCCTAAGATCTCGATATACTGATCTATATTACCTTCAAACAACTCGGAGTCCTGGTGATTTGCTTGATAGGTTTTACAAGCAAAGGCGTCTATCTCGCTTGCAGCAAGAATCTTAAAGCCGGCCCGTTCAAACCCGACATCCATGCCACCCGCCCCACTGAAGAGGGAAATTGCTGTTAATGCTTTCATGAAATATTCCATTTTCGAATATTCCGAAAATTCTAGCACAATACTAAATCCATGAACAAGAGCAAATCGATTTATTCGCCTGAATACTCTGACCTGATCAAGCGATTGACCCGAGAAAGGAGGCAGCTCGGGCTTTCGCAAGTAGAGGTCGGTGAATCTATAGGTATGTCTCAGTCCGATGTTTCCAAGATTGAAAACCAGGACCGACGAATTGATGTTTACGAGTTTAGGAAGCTACTGACCGCCTATCGCATTCAAGATAACCCTCGACTCAAACGTTACGTGCGGGATTTCTTTGGAGTCATGATGAAAGTTGAAGAACGTAAGGAATTTGTTCATCACTGGCTGAGCGCTAGGCTAAGTTATGCAAAATCTCTTTCCGGGGAAGAATTCAAGAAAATCCACGATGAAGTTGCTATTTCTCAAGTTCTAACAGATTTGATCGAAACCAGTGCTAAAGGATTTCGCGGCGTAGTATTAACTTCTTTAGCGGGCTATCATGTTGATAAAAGCTTTAACCCGCTTGTTGATTTTTATGCATGTAATCCACGCTCTATTTTTGAGCAGATCATTTGGTATGTACTGACCGAGTACAATATTCCGTGCGGAAAATCTGACCCACTCAATGTTGCAAAAAACATCAACAAGCTAGATAGAAGTTGGGCTAAAGATCGACGGCCAGAAAAAGCTGCACTTGCCGCAGTTGCGTTTCTTGAACGTTACTTTGGTGAGAATAATACAGAGCAACAGTCTCTTTTAGAAGATTATTTTTTCTACAAACTGATCAAGTATTCAGAAAGCGTAGCAGCTATTGCGATTGTAAGCGCGGATACTTCGAGTGTTTCCAGACAATGGCTTGCAGAAAGCCTTATTCAATTATCACTCAATGCCCCTGAATCTGGAGCAACCTCCCAATTGCTCATTGCTTCTTTACTGAAGCAGATATTTAAAGGAGGCACCGTTATAGTTTGTGGTGGTGAAGAGAGTGTTTTTGGTACAAATACAACAGCAAAGAAGCCAGCAGATATTTGGTTAGAAGAGAATGATAAGGTGACATCGCTCTTTGAAGTGACTTTAAAGAAAATTGACCAGAAACGACTTGAGGACTGTCTCGAATCCATGCGCTTTTTACAGTTGGAAGCGGTTCCAGTTACATTCATTTGCAGGATCCCAGAAGATATTTCCACGCTTGAGGGAGTTAGTACTAACACGCTGTTGTATAAAGACCGGCAGATTGATTTCGTAGATTATTCATCGTTTATTCGGTCCTCATTCGCCCTTGTTCGCACGGAGGCGGCTGGCGAAATCTATGATTCTATGCAGGAGTTCGTAGAACGAATCACAACATCCGTAAAGACGAAGGGCGTTTGGAATTCGATCTTTAATGGCTAACCTGAAGCTATCCATAAACTTTTTCAAACCTTATCTTTAGTCATCACCCGCATCAGGATCAACTCCATGCCCACTGCTCATCCTCATCCCCTCCTGTCCTCGCAGCCTTTCACCCGCAAAGGCAAGATCGTCACCGCTGATGAAGCCGTGCGACTGATCCGCGATGGCGATTCCGTTGTGACCGGTGGTTTTGTCGGCATCGGTTTCGCGGAATATCTAGCCGTCGCGCTGGAAAACCGCTTCCTGGAAACCGGCCAGCCGCGCAAGCTGACGCTGGTCTACGCCGCCGGCCAGGGCGATGGTAAGGAGCAGGGATTAAACCACTTCGGCCATGACGGTCTGATCAAGCGGATTATCGGCGGGCATTGGGGCTTGGTCCCTAAACTCGGCCAACTGGCCATCGCTGGCAAGATCGAAGCCTATAACCTGCCCCAGGGCGTTATTTCCCACCTGTTCCGCGACATCGCCGCCCACAAACCTGGCACGATCACTACGGTCGGGTTGGGTACCTTCGTCGATCCGCGCTTCGGTGGCGGCAAAATGAACGCACTGACGACCAAGGATATCGTCGAGGTGATGACGATGGGTGGCCGCGAATATCTGTTCTATAAGGCGTTTCCGCTCCATGTCGCGCTGATTCGCGGCACGACCGCCGATCCGGATGGCAACATCTCGATGGAACGGGAAGCCCTGACGCTGGAAGTGTTGGCCATCGCCACCGCCGTCCACAACTCCGGCGGCGTGGTCATCGTCCAGGTCGAGCGGTTGGCCGAGCGCGGCAGCCTGCATCCGCGCAATGTGAAGATTCCCGGTGTGCTGGTGGATTGCGTGGTGGTCTCGCCGCCGGAATACCACTGGCAAACTTTTGTCACGCCCTACAACCCGGCCTTCAGCGGCGAAATTCGCGTCCCGCTGCAATCGATTCCGCCGATGCCGCTGTCCGAACGCAAGATCATCGCCCGCCGTGCCGCCTTTGAAATTCTGCCCAACAGCGTCGTCAATCTTGGCATCGGTATGCCGGAAGGCATCGCCAACATCGCCAATGAAGAGAAGACCATTGATCTGATGACCCTGACCGCTGAACCGGGCGTGCTGGGCGGCATTCCTGCCGGTGGCTTGAATTTCGGCGCGGCCAGCAACACCCAGGCGATTATCGACCAGCCTTCCCAGTTCGATTTTTACGATGGCGGCGGTCTGGACATCGCTTTTCTCGGTATGGCGCAGGTGGACCGGCAAGGCAATGTCAATGTCAGCAAGTTCGGCAGCAAACTGGCCGGCGCGGGCGGCTTCATCAACATCAGCCAGAACGCCAAGCGAGTGGTGTTCGTCGGCACTTTCCTGGCCGGCGGCGAAGTGGTGGTGGAAAACGGTCAATTGCGCGTGGTCCGGCCAGGTAAGGGCCGCAAATTCCTGGAAGAAGTGGAACACCGCACCTTTAGCGGCTCCCACGCGGTCGCCAAAGGCCAGCCAGTGTTGTATGTCACCGAGCGTTGCGTGTTCCAGCTCACCCGCGATGGCATGGAACTCATGGAAATCGCCCCCGGCATCGACCTGCAACAGGACATCGTCGCACAGATGGATTTCCCCCCGGTGCTGAAACAGCCGCCCCGGTTGATGGATGCGCGCATTTTCCAAACCGAACCGATGGGTCTGCGCCGGGCGCTGCTGCGGCTCCCCGTCGAAGACCGCTTTACCTACGACGCTGAAGAAGACCTGTTCTTCATCAATCTGGAAGGCTACGAAATCAAGACGCTGGACGATGCCGAAGCCATTCGCCGCGAGGTGACGAAACATCTCACACCACTGTGCCGCAAAACCTATGCGGTGGTCAATTACGACAACTTCACGATTGATCCGGATTTGATCGATCCCTACACCGACATCATCAAGGATTTGATGAACCGCTTTTATTCCGGGGTCACCCGCTACACCACCAGCGCCTTCCTGCGGATGAAGCTGGGCGATGCGCTCGAGCAGCGCGATGTCGCCCCGTATATCTACGAAAGCGCCAGTGAAGCCCGCCGCCATGTGCGCGAGGCGCAGGCCGGTCTGACCGAGGAAGATCTGGAAATCGCCAGCTATGGTGGGACAGGGTAACAACCTTGTGGGCTAAAATTAGCGCCTCTTTTGGGGCGCTTTGATTTAGTGGACCGGCGATTCAATGTGAACCCAGGTAAGGGGTTCCGGTATCGGGACGCGGTCTGGATGTCGCCTGAAACCCACTTCGCCAACAATCAACCTGGTAAACCCGTCATGAACGAACCACACCCTCCCCAGGCCCATTCCGTCTCCCTGCCTCGTCGGCTGGATCCCGCCGAGGCGTTCTTCTGGTTTCTGGATCATGTTTCCTCGATGAACTTTGCGGTCATCGCCGAAGGCGCGGGGACGCTTGACGATGACGCGCTGCGGGCGGCGCTGGCCCGCGCCCAGCAGGAACACCCGTTGCTGCGGGCAGGCATTTCGACCAATGCGGAACACCGTCTGATCTGGGTGGCTGCTCCCGATACCCCGATGGACTACGCGGTCATGGACACTGGACCGGAATGGCAAACGCCGCTGGCGGAAGCCATGGTGCAGCCCTTCCACCTGAACAGCGCGCCGCTGGTTCGGGCGCTGCGCCTCAACCGGGATGACGGACACTGGGTGGTGGCGCTGATTTTTCATCACAGCGCTGGCGATGGCCGTTCCGGCTGCCGTCTGCTGGCGGAGATATTGGTCAACGCCGCCAGACCGGATCACCCTGCGACGCCACACCCCGGCTAACCGCCCCTGCACACCCTGTACCCCTCGACCTACACCGGTGCGGCGGGTCAGGAAGCTATTCAGAATTTCAAAACCCAGCGCAAACAGGAATTGCAGCGATACGGCCAGTTCGACGAATTTCTAGGTTTTAACCGCCACGCCCCAACCAACCATAGTCTACCTAATAGTAATCCCTACATGATCGAGGAACTAAGTTATAGATAAATTGTCTGAATTGCTGTGATTCGGATTGATAGGCCACTATAAAATATGAAGATACTATCATGAAAGCTGAATGGTTATTTGATGCACGTAGAATCCCTGATGAAGTCATGAATTACCTGAGGCGAATTGCGG
>Ga0209507_1001535_pt1 | contig 17968 bp, 22 predicted proteins | sample AD_UKC028_MetaG_FD_184414 | JGI IMG/M metagenome (GOLD analysis project Ga0209507, IMG submission 184414) | Active sludge microbial communities of municipal wastewater-treating anaerobic digesters from USA - AD_UKC028_MetaG (SPAdes) (version 2) | ecosystem: Engineered > Bioreactor > Anaerobic >...
CGCCTCTTTCCTGTCCCGAGCAAGTACACTTTTTTCGACCTGCATTTTGGACACTGGATCTTAGCCATTCTCCCCTCGTATTTTGGTTACGAGGTTGGTGGTTAAAATACAGCTATACCCAAATCTATTCGCTCAGTGCAGAGACTGGAACAGAGATATGGACCTTTAATACAGGGAATGAAGTAATATCAAGCCCATCTTTCGCAAACGGCGTTGTTTATATTGCAGCGATTGGCAGGCTTTATGCGCTTAACGCAGACACCGGAATACAAATTTGGAACTTTTCCTGTGGCGGGGGTACAACATCCAGCCCAGCGATTGCGAATGGACTTATTTACGTCGGGAGTCAGGACACTTGCCTCTATGCGATTGGGAAGATTTCATATTCAAACCCAACCATTGTTACCATTTCTCCTTCTTCCATAACCGCAGGCAGCGATGCTTTCACCCTTGAAGTGACCGGCACCAACTTTGTTGACGGCGCAAAGGTCCTTTGGGAAGGTCAAGAACGAGCGACCGTGTTCATTTCAACAACGAAACTCACTACTACTATTTTGCAAGGTGACGTTGCGAATGCTGGAACGTATTCGGTAACTGTTGTGAATCCTAATGGGGTGGAATCAGGAGAATTACACTTCGAAGTGACCCCATCCTCATCTGGAGAACTATTACCGCCCCCCACTCTCCTGGGACCTGGTGACCCCTCTTCGCCCGGGCCGATTATTGACACCCTTACCCCCCAATTTAACTGGACTCTTGTTCCTGATGCGGATGAGTATGGCCTTTACATCAGGAATCTCAATTCCGATACCATAATCTTCGATAGTCGACTCTCTGGCTATACTATCACAGGAAATACCTTCACTCTGCCTTCTGGCATTCTCCAACCAGACACACACTACCGTTGGAATATGAACTCGCATAGCAGTGCTGGGTGGAATGATGATCTTGTTTCAGGGTACTCCCAGAAATTCTATTTCACCACGCCAAGTGGCACACAACCACAGGCATCGCCAGTCATCGCCGCGAGTCTAGCCTTATCGCCAGGACCATACAAAGTTGGCGATACGATTTCCGCTACGTACACAATTCGGAACGATGGTTCAGCTGCTATCACGTTTTCCAACCTAACGGTGGGTGGACGGTATGATCTCGGCTCGATTGGAGATGGAACATTACCTGACGGAACATTACCCGATTTCACTCACAGATCAATAACCCTGCAACCCGGGGAGTCGTATGATTATCAAGGAGAATTAACATTGAGATACGGTGGAGAATACCATTTCTTCTGTGCATATTCGCCGTATTCTGGGGATCCAAGTGGATGGAATTGTATTGTTCCTCTAGCTAATCCTGGGATTATCCGCGAAGTGGATATTGACGTAAAGATCCCTGTTATATTAATACATGGATGGAGGGGGTCTCCTGATGCATGGGATGCGTTGTATACTAGATTGGTTGTTGAAGGGTATCCTGTCATCATTTTCAATTATGAAGACATTAATAAGGATGATCCACGTGAAGTAGCTCAAAGATTGAAGATTCAAATTGATAATTATAAACTTAATTCGCATTATGATGGTAAATTCGACATCGTCTGTCATTCCATGGGCGGGCTTGTTTCGAGGTATTACATAGAACATCTTGGAGGGGAAGAAAATATCAGAGAATGGATTGGCATAGCTCCTGCGACTCACGGATCTGCTGCTGCTGATGCGTTTGATTGGCCGTTAGGGCCGATTAATTGGGTGGTTAACTCTTTTTGGCTCGGGGAGGCAAGAGATCAACTTCGGACAGATAGTGATACTGTCACAAACTTAAAAAATGACGTATCGAATGATGAAATAAAGTATAACGTTATTGTGGGTGTTAATTCAAATAAATATTCGAAATTTAGCCATGCATTGCTTGTGGGCACTCCGGGCAATAATCAAGTATTCAAGTCAATTTACAACAGTGATACACCTGTTGTGTTTGAAATGAATGGAGATCGACAACATGATATGACGTATATAGGCGATGGAGCAGTTGCAGTTGAACAAAGTAAGTTATCTGGAGCAGGGCTCTATTACTTCGAAGGTCTTCACCATAATGAATTAACAAATGATGCTCTTGTTATTTCAAGAATTATTAAATACTTAGATAATCCTGACTACGTGGATTACTCAATCTCATCAAACATTGAATATAATGGGTATTCTGATGGATTACAAGGAATTGGAGGCATATTATTTGATGCTAACAAAATAAATCATCCACGGTTGAACCAAATTCAATCATACGAATGGGACTTTGGGGATGGGACAAAATCTTATAACGCCGTAACAATTCATAAATACAAAAAACCTGGTATTTATCCTGTTAAATTAACTATTACAGATCAATTTGGAACGAAGTACACAGACACAGAGATGATCAATATTGATGAGTATAATTTTTACAACATATTTGGAAATTATATGACTCGTCACGTTATTGGTAGAACAAAGTGTCCAGTAAATATCACAATCACTGATTCTCTTGGACGAAAATTAAACGCTACCGTTAACGAAATTCCGAATTCCACATTTATTCAAACCGATTTATACAATGATGGTGAAATGGGCGAATTATTTATCATTTTACCTCCTTTAGATAATTATTACAATATATCAGTGGACGCAAAACCGAATGCAGCAATCAACGATTCCTATTCACTTGATTGTGTCATTGCAACCGAATTTGGAGACTATAAACCAATATTCTTAATCGAAAATGTTACAGTTAACCTTGATGGGACTGATGATTTTAACGTTGAGATTCCAGAATTACTAAAAGCGGAATTTCAATTTTCACCTGCACAAACAACAACCTATACGGAAATCACCTTCAATGATATTTCCACCGGCAACATCACCTCCCGCCTATGGTCCTTTGGAGACGGAACCTCTGTTGAAAACGTCAGCGAAGTCACCCATACCTACACAACGCCTGGGAACTATACCGTTACCCTTACCGTCTCTGATTCAGATGGTGAAGACTCAGCTTCCCAGATTATTATTATAGTATCTATGCTTGTCCCCCCACCAACGTTAACCAACCTTCACAACACCACAAATCAGCAGACCAGCATTATGTGGGCGTGGACTGATCCTACTTCGATAGATATGGACCATGTTATGGTCTATCTTGACGGAGTGTTCCAGCAGAATGTGACACAGGGGGTTCAGGCATTCACGGCCACCGGTCTCAGTCCCTCCACAGCATACACCGTTGGTACGAGAACAGTAGGGACAACAGGGTTGATTAACGAAACATGGGTCAATCACACAGCAATGACTGCTCCCTCGCCACCTACACCTGTTCCCCCAGCAAGCGTTACCAACCTACACAACACCACCCACCAGCAGACCAGCATCACCTGGGCATGGACTGATCCCACTTCGGTAGATTTTGATCACATTATGGTCTACCTTGACGGGGTGTTCCAGAACAATGTGACACAAGGAGTCCAGTCGTTCACGTCCACTGCTCTGAGTCCCGCCACATCATACACCATCGGCATAAGAACAGTAGGAACCACGGGGTTGGTCAATTTAACATGGGTAAACCATTCGGCAACGACCGCTCCTGAACCTGTGTTTGTTCCTGCCCCTATTGCATCTTTCATTGCCAACCAGACTTCAGGAATGACACCTTTTTCAGTACAGTTTGTTGACACTTCCACAAGCGATTCTATTACCACTCGAATCTGGTCCTTCGGGGATGGCGAAACATCCACTGATATGAATCCACTCCACATTTACACCACCCCTGGCACTTATACCGTGAGTCTTCAAGTTACGAATGGGGGAGGAAGCAACACCAGCACCAAGGCGAATTATATCACTGCCACTCAATCGTTACCGTTGGTTCCAGACTTTGAAGGCACGCCGTTGGTTGGAAATGCCCCTCTTGAAGTGGTATTCACTGACACTTCGAGTGGGATTATTACTTCTCGTTTGTGGAACTTCGGCGATGGAATGACAGTGTGGAAAAATGAGACCACTACGGTTTCTCATACATATTCCTTCCCAGGCACCTATACCGTCTCACTAACTTCAGGTAATGAAGTGGGGCAAGAAACTATTACAAAGACTGAATATATTCAGGTTAATCCCACGGGAACAGCTCCTGTTGCTCGTTTCATTGCCGTTCCGATGATTGGTTATGAACAAAAGGCGGTCCGATTCAGTGATCGATCGATGGGCACGCCACTTAAATGGCAGTGGGACTTTGGAGATGGTAGTTCTTCATCGGAACAGAATCCCAGCCATGCCTATACCACTTCTGGGAGGTTCGTGGTTACCTTAACAGTTTTCAATAGCGGCGGAAGTAGTTCGTATTCATCGACGGTGTGGATGAGGCCTACAAAGTTGTCATTCCCCACGTATAATTCCACATCTCATGTAATCGTGAAACCTACTATCCCTCACAATCTCGGTTATTCCCCGATTTCTTTCTTTACGATGGATAAAAACTTTGGATCATCGCCAATGACTGTCCAATTTTCAGATATGTCATTCCGAGATCCCTCTTCATGGGAATGGGATTTTGATGATGGAGAGACTTCTACGTTGCAGAATCCTACTCACACATACAACATGCCCGGAACCTACTCTGTATCACTTACGGTGAAAAATTTATTTGGTGAAAGTACGACATCGCGTCGTGTATATGTGCGATAATAAAATCCAATCTATTTTGAATAAAAGTTGAAATTGGTCTAGATTGATGATGAAAATGGGACCCTCGTGTATCAAGATCTATTGACGGGGCAGCGTGCTCCTTTCGCTTCGCCTCCGTCCGCTCCTCCCACAGGTACGGTGCTCCTCCTCTCCGCTGCAACTCGCACCATGCCCCTAGTTTCTCTTCCTGGGTCTGGTCCCGATGACGCTCCCGGCTTTGTCGTTCCACTCCTCGCCGGCATCTGTTCCATCCCGCTCCTTGCATCGTGCTTTGCACCATGCTCGTCGCTGTTTACCGGACAATGATGACGCTCAGTGACTCGCTCCCTCCGGTCGCTCGGGCCGCTGCGGCCGGTTCGGCTCCGTTGCGACGTCACCGGATCTTGTGATGCCCTCCCTTCCGGTCGGGAGGCGCCGGTGCTCGTCCCTCCGCTCGTCGCCATATCAAACGGATGACCCAGGCCGACCGGTTGACCTCCTGGACGGGATAGCGAAGCGAGAGCGGAGCGACCGGCCGGGAGAGTCAAGCCTGTCGTGCCGTCAACCCACCCCATCCACTCATGCTAGCGAAGCAGAGGCCGCCAACGAGGACGCAGGCCGAGTGCGTCGCCGGAGCGGAGCGATAGAGTACCCCCATCAACCCGCCGCAGGCCGAGCCCTCGAAGCGAGCGTATGCGAGCAGTGGGCGAGGCCGGAGGCCGCTCCGGAAAATCAAGAACAAAGAGGGGAAAAGGGATATTGACCCCGGCGACCTATCACTATGTGACCGGGCCGGCCGGCATTTATCAACATTTGGTTCATGGTGGTTTATGCCGGGTACCCCGGTCACGTTGTCTTGTTCTCCTCGATGTATTGCCGGATCTGTTCGTCGGTAATCCGATATTCCTGGCCGACCTTGACCGCCTGCAGGCGCTTGGACTTGATCATTTCGCGTATCGTTTTGACATGCACCTTCAGGAGATCTGCGACTTCTTCGGTAGTGTAAAAGGTAGGGGCGGGGATGGCTGGTCCTCCTGGCATTACAGTGTCCATCTGATCAGTCCTCCCCAGGGAGCATAATGGTGATCACTGGTTCCCCATCATCACCCGGCCCGCAGGTAGCCCGCATGGTTGCCGTCTGGTGTTCAGTGATCACTACTCCGCCTGATTCAGTCCTTGTTGTAAGGAAGTCACATTTGAAATGAATTGTCGATCGGTGCAGCCCCCTGGCCGCCCTGGCCGTACAGGTGAACATCCAGAGCAGATCCCATAGCCGGCCTTCAACGCTCTGGCACGGCATCTCCTCGATATTATTGGGAGCGACCAGAGACCAGACCCCGGTGGTCACTGCAACGGGCACCACGATACCAGCCTCTTTGCAGATCTTCGCGGGCAGTTCGACGAGGACCCCGTCGCGGATTGCATCGGCCCGCGTGTAGGCGTGGATCACATCGCCAAAAAATTCGGCGAGGGTGTCGCCGTTCATCAGTCATCCCCCAGCAGCCGGGTGAGCTCGTTGAAAAGCTCTGCCCCGTCGTCTTCCGGGTTGTCGAGAGTGTAGGCAATTCCGATAGGCTCGCCGTTCTCATCGGTGAGAATCTCACGCTTCATGCCAGCACCCCCGCCGGCCTGGTCTCGCTCCTGGTGCGGAAATCCTGGTCCCGGGACACGCCAAGCTTCCAAATAGCCATTTCATAACCACAGTCCGGGCAGTGAATGAAGAGCCACATCCGGCCGGTGTCGGTCTCCCAGCCGGCATCATGGGGATATCCGTGGACCAGATCACCCCGAAGGTCACGCCCGCAGAGGCACCGGGACCGGGCCGGGTCGCAGTGGTCCAGGATCCAATCGGCGACGTCAGGAAAGGGGAGATCGTGAGGGGGCATTTACACCCCTCCCATAAGGTCGCTTGTCATCTTCCGCAGGCGGACCGCCTCATGTATCCGGGCCTCGAAGCCGGCCGGGTCGGCGAAGTCGCCGTATATCTTGATTGCACCACCCTTTCCAGGCGTTCCTATCTCGATGCTGTCCTGGAAGGGGGAACCCTCCAGGATCTTCTTGACCGTGATAAGCTGCGGTTCTGTCATGCCTGCACCCCCTGGCCGGGGAGCGGGTCACAGCACCACGAGATCATATTCTGTTTCTTGGCCTCTGCCCGGCACGCATCCCAGCCTTCCTTATCGACCTGGATACGATAGACTGTCACAATGTCCTCGGCACGGGTCCGCAGGTCCTGCGCCTTCGCCTGGAGGATGAATGCCTGGTTCTCGAGTTCGACCGCCTGCTCCTGGAGCCGGCAGATCTTGTCAAGGTCCCGGGTGGGGATCACGTCGTACACACTCCTCGTCCCGATCATGCCGCCACCTCTGCGACTGGTGAGGCGGAGAGGACCGGGACCGCCCCGGCGATCTCCCGCATGATCGAGACGTTGGCATACTTCCGCTCCCCTGTGATAGCGCCCTTCACCTGGGCGAGGGGAGAGACGTACTTGATGCCGTTGATCACATACATGACAGCTTTTCCCGAACGGGTAATCCATGCCTTCCCGACAGGCGAGGGATTCCCGGCGGTCTTCATCACGTCGGAGATGTCGAAGATATCGACCGGCCAGTGATCGAGAAGCCGGGTCACATCTGACCGGGCTACAACGGCCTGCATGGTCTTGATGTCAATCCGCAGGGTGCCCTCATATTGACGGGCTGCCCCTATGTGTTCAAATGCGTTTGCTTGGTTCATGGTGGTTTTCACCAATATATGATATGGTCCGTTGCGGTCTTATATGGTTGCCACGCGGTGTGAAAGTAATATCAACCGCATCTTTCGGCCCTTCGGGCTCCCCCACTGCTCGCGTTCGCTCGCTGCGAGGGGTCGCCCTCCGGGTGGTTCTCCGGGATACTCAAACGCTTCGCTCCGGCGACGCACTCGGCCTGCGTCCTCGTTGGCGGCCTCCGCTCCGCTGGTCCTGGTTCTCCTGGTCGTGATGACGGCCGGCAGGCTTGACTCTCCGGTGCGGGTGCTCCCTGCCGGTCGCACTCTCGCCCCGGTGGTCAACCGGCCGGCCTGTATCTAAAGACTCCCGCCCTCGATGTAATGCCGAAGGCCTCCTTCCCCATTACTGCCTCTCCCTTGGGAGAGGAGGAGCCCGGCCTGAAAGGTGCGGAGAGAGGGGGATACTTGCCTATCCCCCGGCGTGACGCAAGGGCGGGAGAGTGGGACTTCTGGCAACGCTTCAGCGGAGCCGAACTGGCCGTAGCGGCCCGAGCGACCGAAGGGAGCGAGTCACTGAGCGTCACCCTGCCCAGATGTGCAGCGACGAGCACGCTGCGCAGCATGGTGCGAGGAGCGGGATGGAACAGCTGCCGGCGAGGAGTGGAACGACAAAGCCGGGAGCGTCATCAGGACATGAACTTGAAAGAGAAGCAGGGGGACGTTGCGAGAGAAGCGAAGCGGAACGAGCATGGTGCCCCGTCACCAGAATACGATCAGCTCCCGGGGCGGCGCCCACGCGGCGGGGGGCGAAGCCCCTCCTTCAAGCGTCAGATAAAACAATCAAAGGGTATTGAGGTCCAGCCTGTACCCTCCTGCATGGGAACAGGCTGCCCGATTTCCAAGGTCGTGAGGCGAACGGACACCGTTTTCTTATGGCTGCGATACAGGTGATAGAGATCCCGGATGAAGAATAGGGGTGGTGCAGGAGTGCACCACCAGCCTTCCCTCTGTGATGCCTCTTGGGAGAGGCAAGAGAAGATAGGAGAGGGGAGATAAAGGAGCCACCGGAGCGGTCAGAACCTTACACCGGCTTCTCAATTCCCGATCCTTTCATCAGGCCATACTCAATCTCGTAGAACCCTCCGCCCCGGTCCTGGTAGGTGAGGTAGTAGTGCGTAAGCCGTTTCTCCTCGGCCTCCTCTATCTGCCGGAGCAGGGTGGCCTGGTTCGTCGAGTCATGCCCGACTAATACCCACCGGCGGGTCTCGTCGCTCATCTTCCAGGAGCGGGCCGGGACCGCCTCGGGTGGGGTCGTGACGGTTTCATCCTTCGGGTCGAAGAAGGCCGCCACCTGCCGGGTCTCGTTCTTCGCTTCGATCTTCTGATTTCTCTGCCAGTACGCGATGAGCGCCGCCACCAGGGCGACGAACATCTCAATGATCTGCACGAGTTGCTGATCCATGTCGGTCTCCTTGCATGATGCGGTCGTGCTCTTCGCGGAGCTTTCCCAATTCCTCGCACATCACGTCATACTTCCCGATCTTCTGGTAGATGACGAACAGTGCCGGGTAGATGGGCAGCACGGCGCCAAGCACAATCACACTAATGTCTGCATCCATCGGACTCCCTCCCTCGCGGACAACGGGAGCCCTGGCAAAAGGGAATGGTGCCGGAAAGGGGAGGAGGGGGCTCCCTATCCCGTTGTCAGAGAACGGCTCACGCCAGAGCGGGCACCGTGTCGGCCCAGGCTTCGATGACGGCAAGAATGGCGTCGTCGCTGTAGGAGGAGACGCGGATCTGGTCCCGGGTGAAGGTCACGTAATAGGTCTCCCCGGAGGGGTCGTGACACCGCAGAGCGACAGAATAGCTCTCCCGCTCCTGGTCGTTCACCGGATCGCCACCCATTGCAGCGGTCATCTCGGCGTCGGCCAGGATCTCGCTCTTCATGGTTGCGAAGGCTGCGGTAGTCGGTGCACGGACGGTCACGTATCCAACCGTCTTGGCGTCATCATCCTCGTAGATGACACGGGCGTTGTAATACTCCCGGGTCTTGGTGACCGGGTCCATGGTTACACCACCCACCTCGTAGGAAGTGCACCCGAACGGATTGGTGCTGATGACGGAGGCCACCACCGTGTTGAGCGCAGCGGCATCTGCAAACGGGGTGGTGAGTTCACGAACGGCACTCTTGGTGACGCTCTGTTCAACAAAATCTGCCATGATTGATGCTCCTGCCCTTGATTGAGGGCTGTGAGCAGGTGGGGTGGAGGATGGTGATAAAGTTTGAGGGGGGTGGGGAAACGGGGCGAGAATTAATTAGGAAATGTAAAAGGGAGTGATTTGAAGAAGAATGAGATTACTGATTCTTGCGGTTGGGTTTAATTAAAAGGCTGCAACATCAATGACACCACATATCTTACCATTCGATCTTCATTGGTAGAATCATTTGAATGGTGATGGGCTCATTTCGGAAGGTAGGAGTAAAATTACAGGAAAATTTATGTCAATTCAATCGAAAGGACACATTATATGATTCAATTTTTAGAAACAACAGCTGCATCTGCTGAATTAAGGAAATTAATCGTTAGCTCGCGGGATAGGTTGTATCTTATCAGCCCATATCTCCAAATTTCAAAGAATCTAAAACTTCTCATTCAACAGGTCGAAAACAGTAACCCATCTATTAGTATTAAGATTGTTAGCCGGAAAGACAAAATCAACGCTGATGATATGAGTTTTCTCCAGAACTTAAAAAATGTGAATGTTTCCGCATTGGACAATTTACACGCGAAATGCTATCTCAACGAAAAAACGGCAATAATCACTTCAATGAACTTGTATCAATACTCTCAAGAGAATAACTGGGAAATGGGAATAAAAATTGAAAAAGATGAAGAACCCACCCTTTACCAAGAAATTTTCGAATATGTTGAATCAATCTTGGCAGCGAGTGAAAAATACCAAATAACGAAGGTAGATACCCCACAACCCAAAAAAGAAGCTGTTCCTTCTAAGCCACAACCCAAACCGACTGTGAAGGAAGTCCCGCAAAGAGCGAACCAGGGATATTGTATTCGGTGCCATGCTACGATCAAATTCGACCAGATGCACCCCCTGTGCGATAACTGCTATTCGATATGGGCAAAATTTTCAGATCCGGAGTATAAAGAAAAATATTGTCATGCATGTGGTAATCCAGTGCCGCCCAAGGAAAGACCAATTACCTACGAGAAACCAATCTGTTACCCTTGTTTTAAGAAAATCAATTGATATCCCCTTTTTGATGCTTGAAACCAATTATTTTTGGTGATTACTCAGTATAAGCCACGAGACTATATCCAGCTAATACTTGGATGATAGCGTCAAAAAGATCCCGGTCACGGTGGTTGTACCGGAACTCCAATTCTTTGAGATAGAGGGGAAATTTCTCCGCATCTCCGCCGTGGTATTTCAACAACCGTTCCTTGGCAAAAGACCAGAATCCCTCAATCCCATTGATGTAGACCTTACCGTTGGCGAATCTCTTTCCATGATCGATTCTCCGATGTTTGAATCCATAGGAGACAAGACCATTGTAACTCCTGAATCTATCAGTTCTTAGATGAGACTTCCCCGTTTCACCTTCTTGATAGCCAGTTCCAGGAGTGTTTCGCCCTGGACATCGGTCACGACCTCCACGGTCACCTTTCCTCCTCGTTCCAGAATACCGAAGACCGGTACTTTTCCCGCCGCTCCACGTCCACGTTTTCCTTTTCTTCTTCCTCCGAAGTACGATTCATCCATTTCAATCTCGCCGGAGAATGAGGACGCATTCGCATCGGCTGTGAGAATAGCTCTCCTGATGAGAGAATGGATATTATACACCGTGTTATATGCTAATCCCAACTGTTTCGATGCGTCTCTTACCGAGGTGTCTATTTCGAATAATGTGATCGCGATGAGGAACTTGGTGAATGGTACTCTCAATCCTTCGATGATACTCCCGCGCCTTATTCCCCATTCGCGATTACAGGAGTAACACTTGTATTTGAATCTCCTGACTCTGTTGAACCTCTTGCTCCCACAGTGTGGGCATTCCTCGAATGTCTTGAGGATACCATGTTCCCTGAGATATGCCTCTGCTCTCTCCTCGTCATTCGTATATTGGGTTAGTTCTACCAGGTTCATTCATCTGGCCACCATTGGTTAGTATATAGTTGTGGCCTTTATTAAGGAATCACCTTTGTTTTTTGAACATGCCTAAAAGAGGGAGCAAAATCCCTTGTTATCGCCTGCGAGATGATATCCGATCTCGCAGATGAGCTCTGCACTGCCTGGGCGATAGATTCAGCCGTCGATACTGAAGTTTTCCCGGCAGTAAACTGTGAGACACGCTCCCCCCAGTTCTGTCGATCGACCGTCACATCCGTCGGTTTGGTGGAAGTTTCACTCTCCGGCACCTTTATCCCGGATGGTTTAGTAATTACAGCAGAACTCGTAGTCCCGGTTCTGGACCGGAGCATTTTCTGGAGAATGGTGTTGGTGCCCGAAGATGACCGGGACGCTGCATCCAGTCTTCCTGAAAGCCAACTCTTTAGATCAGTGTTGGTGACCGGGACTGGGGACGATGAAACCGATCCGTTGATCGCCCCGATCTTCTCCAGGACGAAGAGCAGGTCGTCAAGTTCATCATCGTCTGCTGTATCGCAGGTCCAACCACCGTTCGACTTCGTGAGCGTCCATTCCTTCATCACCTGCGACGGAGTCATGCCGACCATCGTAATCGTGTCGCCCGACTTCTCGTACCCGAGCCGGGTGTTCGCAATGTTTGTGTCGAGACCGAGCCGGGAGAGGGCCGATTTCAGTTCGGTGGTCCAATCCCAGTCACCCATGTGGTTGGGATTGACATAGATGGCGTCCGGGATAGGGACGATCAGCTCGTAACACTCCTCTAGAGTCATCAACTTGTCAGAGTAGTAGTCATACACCCGTTCCTGCTCCTCAAGGTCTATCTTCGCGATGGGCAGGGTGTTTTTCGGGATGCCTGCATAGGACGGAGCAGGGAAGGGTGCCCCGGGAGGTGCCGGAGGGAGATGGTCCGCGTATTCTTCCCAGCCTTTCCATACAATCCACTCGTAGGGCGGGGGAAGATCTCCGTTGTAGACGTATCCCTCAGGACTGGTCCACATGTGGTGGCCGGGATCATAGAGCCACGTCCCATCGTCGCCATGCATTGTCATCTTTCCGTCTTTAAAAAGTGGTTCTGCGGATTCCTTGAAATATTCATACATTTCCGGCGGCATGGTTGCAAGATCTTCGGGACTGACTTTCTCCATATAATCGATAAGCTGGATATTCCAGCCCGTGAGGTAATGGAGGCAGTAATAATACTCATCGATTGCTGTTTCTTGGTCGTCGGTGTACCGTATCCATTCGTAAGAGGGGCCGATCCTGGAGTCGGGACCGGGAGTCCAACGAATACTTTCCATCTGCACATCAGCGGAAGCAATTCCTGTTAGTAGGGTTACAGAGACCAATAAAAATACCAAGAGAGGACACATTTGGGATGTAACTTTCTTCATAGTATCACGTCCTTCACATCAAGGTTATAGGGATTTATTTCAACCCATAACTTATATTTATTAATAGTAAAATTATAATATATTAATAATTTTTTATCCGGATGATAGATACGTCTCCAAAAAATGTGATGAAGAATCGCATTGATTTCTGCGATTCTACTTCGACTCATTTTTTTATTGTTATGATATAACGAATGAGTTGGCTTCATCATGATATTCCTCATACCATGTATAGTCTGTGTGGTAACCCTCAAAATTGGCGAATTGCTTATAGGTGCCAGATTGAAGTGTTACAGGGCCGCCTGCGGCATATACATTCTTTGTATTCCACTTTGTATCGCCGCTATAGCACGAGTCAACCCACCTAATCCCGCTCCACTTTTTAACCCATGATTCTGCCGTCATAACGGGAAGCGTTGTCTCTGGATTAGTGGTCGATTGTGCATAAAACGTGAACGGATTACTCTCTGAATTGTCATATTCATGGTCTAATACGTAATCATACCTCAAACCGTTCATGATATTCATCAGGTCATTCACTCCACCTGAATTCTTTGCGGAGATATCAGGGAACTCGACAGGTTGGTCCAACTCCACGAACACATTCTTATCAGGAGAGAGTTCGTACGAGACCCTTTTTTCACCGGATACCAGTGTTAGGATCAACCGTTTAAGATCGTTTCTTTCCCTATCCTCTTCGAGAATGTATTCAAGTCTTGCACAGAGTGTCTCTTCAGGGTTAATCACTGACTCGGTCCAGAGTTTCATCACGCTCAATGAGCCGTCCGAATATTCGGCCACCAGTTCGAGTGCCGTGAGGTCATCGCTTCCTGCAACGACCTCCTTCAGGCTAGTACAGGCGGTATCCGCATCGTATGCACTTGCCGTACCGACGGCAAGGAGGCAGATGAGGAGCGCGCCCGCGATGCCTGCAAGGCGTCTTTTTATTTTATTCATATTCTGTTCCTCCGTTGTTTTCCGAAACAGAGGCATGAGGAAAAGCTTTTATCATTTTAAAGCTGATTTCATCATGCCTTCGGGCCACAGTGGGGTTCATTGGCATTTGCATGTGTAGAACCCCCCTGCGCCACTTCTATATTCTCATAAGAGATTAATTACTTTCTGGAGACCCAAATGCAAAATTAAATGAATTAACCTCACGGTTCGATGAATCTTCATCATTGCGATGAATCAGATGCTTGGTTATCATTGATCGCTATCACGAAGAAGTAATAACATCTTTAGAACCTAGATTTCTCATGCCGCAGGTTATCTCTTAGAATAGTAACTTTGTCGTTGATAATGCGCCGCTTCTCAACATGGACAAATCCAGGCCTAATGCTCCGGCTTTAAACCTGCCATCCCGCCTCCCTCCAGCGGCTTTCGGACAAAAGTACTATATTCATAGAGAGCAGTCTAAAGGCAGGGAATCGGGTGCAGACTGCAATTAGGGTGAATCACGTTCTCGCTGGATTGGATTGGATTGCTGTATCTTGAAAAATACGATGACAGGATTCCCGGAGAAAAATTTTCAGGATGTGCAATCGGCATGGAGAGAGATATATCGGATTATCATCCCAAAAATAGAATCAGAGGATCCATTCTTTCAAAATTGGGTCTTTTCACTGGCGAAAATTCATAATAGACGATTTTTAAAAATTTTCATCATGAAAAATCTATCAATTTGACACATGTTGATAGATAATACTGTTATCACCTGAACCATGTCTCTTTTCATACACATAACCAGGAATCTCCATGAAAATTCCCGCGACTCCACAACATACAGATAAAGACATTCGGAATGCCCGGGATCTTGCCCACGACACTGCCGTTCTTGACGCGGTATTCAAGGAAAACACACGGTATCTCCATTGGGAAGAGGTCCGCCGCCGCAAATACCCCGTGGATCCTCTTTATATCTGGGTGCTCATGAAGATCTTTCGCCTGAAAGACGCCCATAACCTGTCTTTTGCGGATTGGACATTTTCTTACTCCCTTGATGATTCCTGCTGGAGAAAACTCCATCTCCTCGACAAAACTGCAGCAGGTAATCTCTCCAGCATTCTTGATGCCGCAGGACAAGAAAGGGAACGATATATCATCAGTTCCCTGATGGAGGAGGCGATTGCATCCAGCCAGCTGGAAGGTGCAGCCACCAACCCGGCGGGTTGCAAAACAGATGCTTCGGGAACAGCGGAAACCCCGGACCCCCGGGGAACGGATGATTGTGAACAATTATCTCACCATGAAGGAAGTCCGGACCCTGAAAACAGAGGATCTGTCTCCCGAATTGATCCTGAAGTTCCATGCCATGATCACTGCGGGAACTCTTGATGACCCCGGCGATGAAGGACGGTTCCGGAATAATGACGATACCTGCGTGGTTGACGGATCCGGAACGGTGCTCCACACTCCACCGCCATACAAAGACATTCCTGGTTATATGCGGGAACTGTGCGGTTTTGCAAATGCCAAGCAGAACTTTACATTGCTATTTTCATTGATCTTAACAATTGTGCTGCACATGTAAACCGCACATAACTCTGGAATGCGTTGATGTGGCAGTGAATGAGAGTATATAACTCCTGTGAAAGGGTGTGACTTGAGATTTGCCAGGTTATTGGGTAGGATTTTCACCTGTTATGAATACTTGTGATGCCGGGGACTGCCTGCCGGATATGAAGCGGCCGGTCCGGAATTGAAACCGGTGAGTACCGTTCCGCTCAATGGGGATGGAATTTTAGCCCATGGATTGGTATTTGCGGTCAGGCATCCTGAAACCCTAGCCGGACCCGAAGATTTTTGACGCACAACTGTGACTCAATCAAACATCGTGCGGCAAAAAAGAATTAATGCATGGAAACCGATGATACGCATATGAAAACGATCCATGTTCCCGTACTTATCGAGACAGACGAGGATGGGATCTTCATCGTATCCTGCCCCCAGTTTAAAGGCTGCCATACTTACGGGAAAACAATTGACGAAGCTCTTGAGCACATAAGAGAAGTCATCGCTCTCTGCCTGGAAGACTCGAAGATCGAACAGATCAATACTTTTGTAGGATTTCGCGAGGTCGAAATAATTCAGGGTGCCTGATGCTCCCGGTCATCAAAGGGAAAGAACTCATCGCATTTCTAAAAACCCTTGGTTTTTCAGTCATCCGGCAGAGAGGATCGCATGTCCGGATGAAATCAGAAGATGGGAGGTATACCACAGTTCCACTTCACAGTAGTGATGACATTCCCAAAGGGCTTCTTCGAAAGATCATCAGGGAAGACCTCGAAATGACACTCAAAGAATTTGCAGAGGCATATGAGCAATATACCTGTAAATAAAACATGCCGGAAGGGCAGGAAATCCATGCCGGAGCCCTCGTATTCTGCATAAGATCTATTGTATTTATTGCAGGGGAAGTATTTCGCAGGTTAATGTTGTGAAGCATGATTCGTTTATTCCAATTGCATTAGAAAATAGTCTGGTTAAACCAGCCAATCAGGATCTCCTCACGGACGGTACAGATCCGATTGCGGATGTCACACAGGCCCTGCAGTGGGCGGCGGAGTCGGAGAAGGACGATGTTGTTGCCTATTTCAATCCTGACGACGACACGGTGACCAGGCCTCCGGAGACAGTGCCGGCCCGGTCATGGAAGATGAGCGATGAGACTAGGCGGTGGGTAATAGTCGGGCATTCGCCGGAAGAGCAGGCCACAATGCTGAAGCAGATTGCCGAAGCAGAGGAGAAACGGAAGATGCGGTATATCATCTCTGTGCCAAGTGCGTATTATGAGATTGAGTACGGTCTTGTGAAGGGAGGGGGGAAGGGAGGGTAATATCCTTCCCTTATTGATTTTGATTATTTTTGCCAATTAATTCGGAGTTTTCTATTGTATCACTATCATTATCCAGCATGAAAGATGAAAGGATGTATAAAACACCGATTATAGGCATTCCAATTATCCAATAGTAGAGGAGATACGGAGACAGGTCATCTATCCTCGGGATCTCGATAATGAGACCCGAGAAAAGAATACTGATAATGGCTGCAAAAAGGAACATTATTTATTGCATCCAATAAGGAGGATGAAAATACCTGATAATTTTCCTGCCTGATAATCCACGTATATACTCCCGGGCTACTTCTCGCCGGGTTTTCTCCTTGCAGCAGGCTTGATGACCATGAGGGCAGGGGATATAGAGGGATTGTCGTCAACACGTCACAGATCCCGGAACATACCGGCGGACATCAACCTGGGCTCCGCTTTGTGACATCTTTTCTGCCATTGCAATGATCTCACGGGCGACCGACTCGTCTACATAATCCTCGCCGCAGTTGGTGCAAATCTCGGCTGGAACCTCTTTCATCACAAGGGTGAGTCCGTCTCGCTCGAATGTGACTGTCGTCTTCCCGGGTCGCGTCTCACCATTCTTACATACAACGCACTTCATGATTTCCTCCGTGTAAACTGATCTTCCCAGAGATCCGGATCCGGTTCGTATGCGGTGATCACAATTATCATTCCTTCCTCTTTATCGTATGCTCCGACTACATGGAGCGGCCGGTCATTTACAGATCCATATATCAGATAACTTGGATAGGGTTTGTCGTCTGGTTATTCTTCGATGATTCTTCCATTCCGCACTACTTCCTGGACATCTGCCTCACCTATCCTCCGGTTGAACATCTGGCGGAGTGCATGGACACGGAAGACCAGTTTGTATGATTTTTTCACGATATCGGAGATGTGTTTCATCTTTACTTCACTGCCCCCGCTTGTAAGCTGCCTGGTGATAATCATATTTTTCGACGAGTTTGAGAATGGTCTCCGGGACCTGAGATGATGCCTCCATGCAACCGCCTTGCTATATTATTTTCATATCGTGAGGAATGAAGAATTATTCGATATATCCCAAATTTCAATTGTAGCAAGATTGGAATGAGGTATAATCTACACTTTCACACGCCATAATCGACTATTCTTAATTATGATAGCATTTAATGAGC
>Ga0209507_1001543_pt1 | contig 17918 bp, 16 predicted proteins | sample AD_UKC028_MetaG_FD_184414 | JGI IMG/M metagenome (GOLD analysis project Ga0209507, IMG submission 184414) | Active sludge microbial communities of municipal wastewater-treating anaerobic digesters from USA - AD_UKC028_MetaG (SPAdes) (version 2) | ecosystem: Engineered > Bioreactor > Anaerobic >...
ACGCCGAAGAAAACGGATAAAGAAGAGAACAAGAGATGTTTCGATCGAATGGCCAAGAAGATCCAGTACTAAGAAAACCGCATTTTCAACTCGCCGCTTTCAATCCGTTTTCAGACCGCCGCTGGCAAGCGAGGGCGATTCGGGTGAGCTTCCGGTTCACACGGTGTACGTGAGCGCGTTTTACATGGATCGGACGGAAGTGACCAAGGCGCAGTGGGACGAGGTGTATCAGTGGGCGATTGGGCACGGATACAGCTTTGACAGAGCGGGTTCCGGAAAGGCGGCCAATCATCCGATTCAATCCATCAACTGGTATGATGCGGTGAAGTGGTGCAATGCGCGGAGCGAACGGGAAGGGCGGGCGTGTGCCTACTACACCGACCCGGGATTGAGCCAGCCTTACCGGTCGGGCCGGGTGGCGCCCTATGTGAAGTGGGATGGAGGCTATCGGCTGCCGACGGAGGCGGAATGGGAGAAGGCGGCGCGGGGAGGATTGAGCGGAAAGCGGTTTCCGTGGGGGGATACGATTACGCACAACCAGGCAATCTATTACAGCTCAACAAACTACAGCTATGACATCAGCTCCACGCGCGGTTATGATCCGACCTACGCGACGGGGGCCTATCCCTACACGAGTCCAGTGGGATCGTTTGCGACCAACGGGTATGGGCTGTATGACATGGCGGGCAATGTCTTTGAATGTTGTTGGGATTGGTATTCGAGTAGCTACTACTCATCATCACTGGGTAGTGATCCACGGGGACCAGGCTCGGGCTCGAACCGCGTGGTACGCGGCGGCTGTTGGGGCAATCTCGCGAGGGATTGCCGGGTGGCGATCCGCTACGGCAGCGACCCGGACAGCGGGTACAACGACTTGGGCTTCCGGGCCGTCCTGATCCCAGGTCAGCCTTAAGCTGCAAAACAGAGCGGAGCCGGCCGTAGCAGGCTGGCGAGCGAGCCTGCCTGCCGCACCAAGGGACACGGCGCAGGCAGAGGAGGAGCGGAGCCGTGTCTGCGAAGGCCAAGTGGCGTCCATGAGGCTGGCAACATCTGCAGATTAGGCTGTAATCAAACAGATGGGGTCAGATCCATATTGTTGACAAAGCAGAACGATCCGGAGAGCTTCTCGGCATAGCGCGGCCATGGCGAACTCAGGGGCGGCAGCGCAGGCGGTGTGGCTCTTTGCGGCGTGCTTGGCCGAGGACGGGGCGAAGCGGCGGTTTGTGGAAGAGTTGCGGTGGCGGCTGGGGGAGGGGAGGCGGCAGAAGGGGTGGCAAGGGGTGACCCTCAAGGCGCTCAATTAGTAATATGTATGGATCTGACCCCATTGGATTCGTTGCTCAAGTTCGGATACTCAAACCTCAAAGCACATGAAACGTCTCGACCTCATCCTCAACGGCAAAGGCGGTGTCGGCAAAAGCTTCTTCGCCGTCAACTTCGTCCAGTTCCTCAAGGACAAGGGCATCGCTCACGTCGCAATTGATTCCGACAACGAAAACTCGACGTTGAAACGGTTTCATCCTGACACCCGGTTTCTGGATTTGGACAACCGCCGGGAACTCGATGGCATCTTCGCCGCGCTGGAGAACGCCAGCCTCGTTGTCATGGATTGCCGCGCCGCGTCCACCGACCTGTTTATTGATTACTTCGCCGAGATTGACCTGCCCACCGTCCTGTCTGCGATGGGCGCGACGCTCACACTCATCATGCCGGTGAATCATGAATCGGACAGCGTTGATCAGGTGCAACGCCTGGCCGACCAATTCGGCAAGAAGTGCAACTACGTGGTGGTTCGCAACGCCGCGCACAGCGATAGCTTTGCATTGTTCGAGTCGTCGGAAGTCCGGGCGCAACTCAAGGACAAGCTCGGCGGGCGGGAAATCGCCATGACGCGCCTGCAAGATTGGCTGGTTGAAGCCCTCAACGCCGAGAATCTGACCATCACCGCAGCCACAAAGAATCCGGCCTTCAATCTTCTTGACCGCCAGCGGCTGCAAACATGGCAGCGGAAACTATATGGCGAGATTGAAACAGTCACCGATTTGCTCCTTCCCACCAAGTAATCGCCATGCCCAACACCGAGCAACCTGACTTTGACGAGGATTTCGAGCAGGCCGTCGCCAGATGGCGAGAGCGGCACAAATTGCGCGAAGACGATGCCGTGCTGCTGCTGGTCGAATTATTCCGCATTCATCAGCGGCACTGGGATGAACTTCGCCGCCACGAGATTCCGTCATTTGAGCAATTCCGAACGGACATCTCCAAGCTCGCGGAGACAACACGGACATTTCAGGGACAATCTGCGACCCTGTTGGATGTGCTGAGGAAGCTACCCTCGACGCACCTTGCAGCACGGGTCACACGCACCGCCGCATTCTTCGCCGCGCTCGCCAGTCTGCTGGCCGGATACCTGATTGGGAGGGCGTGGCCGTGAAGCTCGATTTTATGCCATTCAGCCCGATCGCATTTCCGCCAGATTTGGAATTGCTTCTGCGGAATCCCCGATCCTTGCTCATCGCGGGCGGGATTGTGTTGGCGCTACTTGCCGTGTGGCTTCTGTTCGGGCCACGGAGAAGAAGCTTTGTCGCGCGCCTCGGCGGGCTGACGTGGAAGCGGAATCAGTTCTGTCGAGGCTGGCTCATCACTGGCGACACTGGTTCTGGCAAGACGAGTTCCGGCATCAACCAGCTTGCCCACCAAGTCTTCAAAAATGAGCCGACATGGGGCGGACTGTGCATTGATGAAAAGGGCGTCTATTGGGAAACGCTCGCGGCGATGGCGCGGCACTACGGGCGCGAGCATGACCTGATTCACCTGCAAATCCGCGCCGACGACACGGATGCGCAATGGACACCGCCGAACCGTTACAACCTGACCGGCGACCGCAGCATTCCGTTCACGACCTACGCCAAGTTTGTGGTTGATACCGCCACGAGTCTCGGCCAAGGCGGTGACAAGGGTTTCTTCAAAAGCCAGGCGCAGACTCACATCGCCCACGCGTTGGAAATGCTGTTCGAGTTGAATCGTCCGGTCACGCTTCGGGGAGCGTTCGAGTTGCTGTCCGACCGGGAATTGCTCGAAGAAGAAATGGAGAATTTGGAATCGCTACTGGAAACGCCCCGGCGCGAAGCGGTTTACGCCCACTTCGCCAACCGCTTCCTCACCCAACCCGACGAGCAGCTTGGCGGCGTCCGCGAAACCATCGCCAACTACCTGCAATACTTCCTCACACCCGAAGTGGCGGAGGTGTTCTGCGCGGAGGAAAGCACGTTCGACTACGCCGCGATTGACCAGGGCAAGATCATCCTCACGACCATGCCGCAGAAGTTTCAGACTGAGCGCCGCTACGTGAACACGTTCCTGAAGCTGCTCTATTACAACCACGCCCTGCGTCGCTTCGACAAATCCAAAGCAGACCGGGCAAAAGACAATTTGCTCATTCTCTGGGCCGACGAAGCGCAACGATTCATGACGGCGAGCGAGGACGGCACGAGCGACTACAACTGCGTGGACGTGATCCGCGAGGCTGGCGCAACGGTTGTCGCCGCCGCGCAAAGCACAACCTCGCTTGTGCCGCCCTTGGGTAATGACAAGGCCAAGGTGTTGACGCTGAACCTTCGCAACCGTCTTATCTTCCGCGCTGCCGATGAGGCTGATGCAGTCCAAGCCGCCGACTTCCTTGGCAAGAAGCGCGTCGTGAAGCGTTCATGGGGCTACAGCGCTGGCAAACAAAACACGAACTACTCCGAGACTGAGGAGCACAAAATAAAACCGCACAAGCTGCGCAATCTCCGCGACCACGAGTGCGTCCTCGTCCACTGCGAACGCGGCTTTCGCCGTGTGACACTCCCGCCATTGGAAGCAGACGGAACTGTGTCCAGATGGTTTTCAAGATGGAGGCGGTTGCCATAAACGAGCATCAATTCGTGAAACGGAAGAGCGCCTTGATTTCTGCGATTTGTTTCATGCGGTAGCGATCTTCCGTCCACAGGGGTGCCTTGCCGGCCATTCGCTCGGCGGTCTTGTAGCACCGCACCGCCAAAGCTTTCTCGCCTGTGTGCTGATACAACGCCGCGAGTTCGTATTGGATATGCGTAGCAGTCACATCATCTTCCGCGACCGGTGCCAACCTCAAGCCTTCCCGGAAATGTTTCAATGCCTCATCGTATTTACCCAAACGCGCGCTTGCGATTCCGAGAGCAAGCAACCCGCGCGTTAGCGCGGGAACGTCTGCGGTTTCCTTGCGTTTGAGTTCAACACTCTCGGTCAAAACCCTGTATGCCGCCCGGTAGTTTTTGAGATCCTCATAGGCGAGCCCGAGATTGTTGAGGGCAAGCGGCAGCGCGATGAGGTTGCTGTTGGCCCTTTGATAGCGGATGGCCCGGAGATGATAACGGACGGCGGCTTTGACACGTCCCAATGCCCGCAGACAATTGCCGATGTCGTCATCATTGCCGTAAGTTGCCCGCCAATTCTCCGCCCGCCGCGCCCAGCGATTGCTGATTTGCAACCACTGGAGCGCTTCCCCATGCCGCCCCGTCTCGTGAAGCAGTGAACCGATGTTGCCCGCGACGTTGCTGTAGGTGGCAGGAACGGTCGTCCTGAACGAGCGGGCCAACCGCTCGGCGCGAAGATAGAGCTTCATCGCGTCTTTCGGCGATTTCCTGCGCAACGCGAGACCCTGGACATTGAGAAATCGGCATTCCCAAACTGTGCTGAGTTTCCTTCCGATTCTGCACATGGTCTGGGTGAATTCGGAAAGCCCGATGTGCCGGGCGAACAAGGACAGCGTGTATGCCACGAGCAATTCATCACGATTGGAAGCCCATTTCCCAAGCAGTTCAGCCGACTCGGCACATGGTTGTCGCCGGCGCACTGCCTTTGATCGCGTTACAGGCGGCAGTTTCAATACTGAGGAGATCATCCGGAAAAACCGGTTCACGTCACCCGCTGTCAGACGAATGTCGCAACGCAGCTTCGGCACGTCGGGATGAAGACCCGTCGGCTCCCGGTAGAGCCAAGTCAGGGATGCCATCCGAGGCGCTTCCCTTTGCAGAAATGGGAACACATCATAATCATTGCCACTGTATCCAACGACAACCACGTGATGTTTGCGGACGAGAGTGGCCAACCGCTTTGAAATGGCGTCGGGAAACTGATGCCCGACTTGTTCCAGTGTGGCTTGGATGGTTTCGGTCTGGGTCAATGTGCCATGGACTTTGACCAGCCGAAAAACTCGCGCGTGATTAGCCGCCAGCGCAACCCTGGTAAGCGGCGACGTGTCTCCATTCACTGATTCGCCGGCGAACACCCTGAAGTCCGCCCGCACTGCGGCAAGCGCGCTTTCCAAATACAGATCGAAGTTCGTCGTCAGCAAGCTGGATATGAATCCGCCTTTTGCCAGCGCGGCGAGAATCTGATGATTCGAATTGGGCGTGCCTTGTTGAAGAACGGAAAAGGCTCCAAACAATTCATCGCGGAACGTGCGATGAAACCAGTGCATGGCGACCTCTGGTTTGATCCACAATTTGTTGGTTGTCGCCAGGTCCGCAACAGATGCAAGTGTCTTTTTGACCTCTTGCTCGGTGAGATGTCCTGCTGCTGCCAGGCGCTCCAAAAAGGCGGCAAGCAGGCCATCACGCAGCGCCGGCCACAGCGGGGCGGAGGCAGGTGGCGCATAGGAGATGCCAGCGCCGCAGAGGAACAGAACCGGCTGCCGCCTTTGCAGGAGGGCAGCAACGGCTTCTGCTGCTTCAACCGCCGGGATGAAAACTCCCGTGCTTCTGGCTTTGCCATTGCGCTTCATCGTCAAATCGAGAAATCAAAGTCTCGCCAGACCTCTCCGCATCTGGCGGATTCCGTATGCCACAGAAACTGGCATTTTTACCAGAAAGGGCAATGCAAAGGATGCAAAGGCGGCGCTTCAAATTCGATTAAGACAATGTCAACAGGTCCGCCGTGACCAACGCGCGGTTTGCTTCGTTTCACGGGCTGCCGGTCGGCCCTTTCCCCCTCTCGACCACGACCGTTCCACTACGCAAACCGCGCGCTCGTCACGAGCGAGCATCCGCAGACTGCCACAAACACGGCCGGCTTCCGTCTGCGGCTCGGCGGCGGGCGTTGCGCTCCGGCTTCAATCCGCTAAACGCTCCTCTCCGTCCTGCGCTCCACTTTCCCCGCTCTCCGACCGCAGACCGAAGCCGAAGTGTCCGCAGTTGCGGATGGACTGACGGTTTCGTCAGCAACGGACGCATCTAGGATTTTTCAATCACCGATTGAAGAATTGCCAAGCCATTCGGCTGGTCGCAGTGACAGCGCGATGAAAGCCCGGCTGATTGTATGGCGGCGTCGGGCGCGTCAAGGATACTACGGGTCGGCTCGCTTAGACGCTCCCGCTTCCGTTCCTCCTTTGACCCGCCCGCCGCCGCCGGGGAGTTTTGCCTCTAGGTTTTCATCGCGGGAAGCTGTCGCTGTTCAACTTCGGGAAACCTTTTCAGCGCAGGCTTCTTGACCAGTGTCAGGATTCACTTGGACTTGCAGCATGAAAAACGCCCCGTTATTGTGCTAAAAACGCTGGCCTGCCCAACTCCAAGAGTGTTTAATGAACAACGAGGCCGGACGTTGGGGTTGTCGGTCTGATGCAGAAAACCGTGTGGTGAGCACCACCATTCAGCGACACTTTTATCGAGCCGGACTGCTCCGCGAGGAAGTTCCCTTGCGGAATGGTCGCAGGCATGGTGTCCACCAAACCTGGCATAAGAACGGGCTGCTCTCTTCCGAAGAATCCTACCAAAACGGCCAGCTTCACGGGATTTGCCGCCAATGGGACGAGCATGGTCGGTTGCTCGGCAAATACAAGATGGTCCGCGGCACAGGCGTCCAGCGGGCCTGGCACGACAACGGCCAACTCCAGATGGAGGTCTCCACGGTTCGCGGCGAGTTCTGCGGACGCAATCGAATTTGGCTACGTGACGGGACGCTGCTTTCCGAACGCTTCTACCTTCACGGACGAGTTGTCAGCGCCGACGAATATCGTGAAGCGGCGGCGAAGGACAAGACGCTCCCGAGATTTCGTGGCGCACCCGCTAAAGTGCCGCCGAAAAACGGCGCGATGCAAAAACACGTTTATCGCGTGTTCGTCGAGTCGCTCCTGGAGAAGCCGAAGCACAGCGAAGCCAAAGCGTGGATGCACCGGAACGGTGGAGCGAAAATCGCGCATTCTCTCGGACGTTTCAAACGGGAGCGCGACGCCGCGAAATTCATTGAACAGCTTTACCACGCTGGCGCGGCAAAGGTGATCGCGCCCGACATCTACAACAACAAGGCCGGCGACCAGTTCGCGGATTCTCTGCTGGTGCGTTTGCCCAAAAACCATGTGAAACGGAAGGCCGTTCGACGGGTCTGCGCGCAACTGCGAAAGCGCGACTTGGGCGCGATGAAACCGGACGAGGATATTGGCGAGGCGTATTTGTATCTCTACCTCGGCTGAGTCAGAGGACCACGAGACAGTCCCGCGTTTCGTCCAACGCCAGAACGCCGCACGCTGGCCGCGCATCAAGCAAGCACTCGCTCACCGCATCGCCCACCAGTTTTTCGACCGCATCGCGCATCGGGCGAGCGCCGAGCTTCGGATGAAATCCCTTTCTCACGAGAAACGGCAGCGCCGTCTTGTCCAGTTCGAGCTTGTGGCCGCGCGCGGCGAGAAACTCGATCTCGCGGGACAGAAACTTCTCCGCAATCTCCAACTGGTGTTCGTAACTCAACCGATGGAACACGAGCTTTTCGTTGACGCGCGCGAAGATTTCCGGGCGCAAGGTTTGTTGCGCCCGCGTGAGGACGTGGCGCTCCAGGGTCGCGTCGTTGGAATGTTGCAGGCTCATCAATTCGGCCGAGCCGATGTTTGATGTGAGCCAGATGTAGAAGCCGCTGAAGTCCAGCGTTTGTCCCGTCGCCACGGTGATGCGTGCCGCGTCGAGCAGTTGCAGCAGAATGTCGAGCACGCGCGGATGCGCCTTCTCCGCTTCATCGAACAGAAGCGAGCCTTCCGATGCACGTTCGCGCACGCCGCCGAGGTAGCCGACTTCACCAAGTCGCGCGCCAAGCAGCAGACCGAGAGCTTCCTGATTCTGAAATTCGCTCATGTCGAAGCGGAACAATTGGCCCGCGCCGAAAATCTGTGTCGTCATCACCACGACCGTTTCAGTTTTTCCGACGCCTGTTGGTCCGAGCAGCAGAAAACTTCCGCGCGGACGACCGGGCTTCGTCAATCCGAGTTCGCCACGCCTTACCGAAGAGATGATTCGCGGCAGCGCGTGGGACTGGCCGCGGATTTCGCGCGGCAGCAGGGAGGTCAGTTCGTGGAGTTTGGTGAGCTTCGTCGGGTCTGTTGTTTTGTTCATCCCTGATTTGTAGCCCGGACAGTGCGCGCATGTTGTGTAGGACATACACCAGCCCTTCGCGCGCTTGTGAGATTGTCATCGCGTGTTCGGCGGAGAAGCCGCTGACGACAGACAACAATAACACAAACGCGTATGAAGCTCATCAAACAGACCAGTCGAAAAATCCGTTCGCGGCTGCCCGCCATCCTCATGGCCGCTGCCATCCTCACCCTCAACGCCATGTCGGCCTTCGCGCAGGCGTTCAACTCCACCGAACTCAAGACCGGCATCAGCAACAGCCTCGCCGTGATCATGATGTTCGGTTTCGTCCTCGGCATCTCGGCGGTCATCTACGGCGGCTTCGCCATCCGGCGCGGCGACGTTGACCAGGGCAAGATGAGCATCATCGGCGGCGCAATCATCGCGGCTGCGCCCGCCGCCGTGTTCGCCTTTTACAAAATCTTCGGCATTGACGCGAACAGCGCCGTCGGCGTCGGCAACTTCTGATCTTGCCAGAACCCGCCTCACACCCCGCCACCCGCCGCCCCGAGCTGCCATGAAAACAGACCTCCGCCTCACCGATACCAACGCCGCCTCCGACTCCAAAGGCCGGACGTGGGGATTGGAGGGAGGGTTGTTCTGGTGGCTCGTGGGCGGCATCGGCGCGGGTATCACGCTGTTCTTCGTGCTGCTTGTCCCGCTGAATCAGTCGTTCCTGACCTCCTTCGTCGTTGCCTTGATTCCCGTCGCACTCTGCCTCGCCTACATCTTCGGGCTGCGGCAGGGCAAGCCGCCCGGCTACGACCGCGACATTTTTGAGCGATGGTTCACCGGCAGCGGTTTCGCGCCGGAGGCCCAGTGCAACCGCAATTTCCGCCACCCGCTTTCGGAGGAGCAACCATGAGTCACCAGCCTTCTGAACGACTCGACTCCAGTCTGCCGCGCCGTTTCATCCATGCGGCATTCGGAGAATCAAAGAGTGGTGTATCCAGCAGGAAAACCGCCCCACAAAATTGCGGTGTAATAGTAAAAGGCTTGGTTGATCCACTCCACCTTCATCAAAGGGGCGAGCGGAAGGTAAATCACATTCACTTCCTCGGGCAGGTATGCCGGGTGAAGACCATCATTCGTAGCCCAGGCGACTGGACCAGCGCTGAGGACATAAAGGGGCAGGAAAATCGCCAGACACCACGCCGTCCGCTTGAAGCGGCGGCTGACGTGAACTTTTCCGAGCGACGCTTTCATGTGAACCAGCCTGAGTTTCCGGTTGGAAGACTAACATCAGGCCACATCCCGAGCCAACATTTTATCTGAACGATTCTTTTCCATGACCGCCGCCGAATCCAACGCCCCCGACCTGAATCGTCATGCGCTCCATGTCCGGCTGCAATCCGCCGACACTGCGTTGCGTGCGGGTTTGAATCAGCCCTGCGGCGAGGCGCTCGTTCGCTCGCACATCGAGCGGGCGCTGGCTCACATCCGCGAGGCGGAAACCGCACTTCACAACCTCGCGCGCCCGCACTGTCGAGCAACTCGCCGAACAGCTCGCCCGCATTGACGAAATGCGCGAGGAGCTTCGCTCGCAGGAAGTCGCCATCACCACTCCATCCATCCGCATCTGACCTATGCTTGAGCGCGCTCCCAACGGCTTTTTTGTCCGCGACATGATGATCTTCAATCATCTCCGGCGCGGCGGCTACGTCGCAAAGGGCTTCATCTTTGAAGCACCCGACCTCACGAACAGTCCCGCCGCCGACCTGAACGACTTCCAGGATCAACTCTGTCTCCTGCTCGCGTCCTTGCACGAGAACCAACGCCTGCAAGTGCAATACTTCTGCGATTCCGACTACAAGGGGGAGTTGCTCCGTTACCAGCAGGAGACGGAGACGTTTTCCAACGTCTGGACCAAGCGCGCCCGCAATGAACGCTTCTCGCGTTACTGGCAGGCAATGTCCGAACGAAAGCTCCGGCGGCAACGCGTAGTCTTTTACGTCTCGCGTTCGCTGGAGAACGTGCCGAAAGCGTTCCAAACGGCAGCCGCGCGCCGCGACTATTACAACACGCTGATTGATCAGCTCGAAACCGAGTTCGGGCATGTGCATCGGCTGCTGCTGGAAATCTTTGGTTCGGGCGGGGCGCGTATCCTGCCCATGTCCGACCTCGACCATTTCCGGCACTACAAGCGATTCCTCAACCCGTCACTCAACGACCGGTTCGATTTCGACCCGGCGGACGGATTCGCGCCGGAGCTTTCGATTCAGGAAAACTGCTGGCACAGCGAAGGCAACGGGCAGAGCGACTTTGGATTCTTCCTCGACGGACATTACCACTCCCTAATCGTCCTGACGCGCTGGCCGCGCACGACCTACCCAGGGATCATTCAACGCCTCACTAATCTCCGGCTGCTCGACTACACCATCACGGTGAACGTTGATCCGCTGCCGATTTCGCAGGAGATCAGCAAGGAGGAGAAGGAGCACGACCGCGTGGCTGGCGATTACGCCAGCGAAAAGAAAATCTCCCTGCTCACGGTGATGGAGAAGAAGCAGAAGAAGATTCACGCGCTGATGCAGGGACAGACGATTCCATTTCACGCAATGTTCGCGATCCGCGTCTGGGACAAGACCCGCGACGGCCTGAACGCCAAGGCCGGGGCAATCAAGAACGCCATCAACTCGATGAACGCGGCACAGTATTTCGAGAGCAACCTGCCCAGCACGTCGAAGAATCTGTTCTTCCAGACGTGGCCAGGCTGGACGTGGGGACGCTACGAGCATCGGAAACTCTACGCCGAGCATCGCTTCTTGGCCGACATGCTGCCCGTAACCAGCACGTTCACAGGGCACTTGGCGACGGCCGAAGCGATTTACGACGGCCCACACGATAATCTCATCGGCATCCAGACCTTTTCTGGCGGCAAGGATTCCGCCTCGCCGCAGCACGCCGTGTTGCTCGGAATGTCCGGGGCAGGGAAATCGGTAACCGTCTGCGACCTGCTCACGCAGACGGAAGGCTATTTCGCCTATACCGTCATCATCGAGGAGGGTCTTAGCTACGGCATCTACACCGCGACCGTCGAGGAAGGCGCGCGTCCCATCATCATCCATCCCGATGGCGACCTGACCATCAATTACCTCGACACGAAGGGTCTGCCGCTCACGCCGGACCATCTGTCCGCCGCAACCGCGCTCGTCGCGCGGATGATTGGCACTTCGGCGCAGGAGGACAAACAGATGCTCCGCCAGGCGCAGATCGCCAAATATCTCAACCTGCTTTACGAGGATGCGTTTCAGGATTGGCAGAAGAAGCGCCACGACCAGTTGCTCGACATCGCGCGGCACGCGCTGGCGCTCCAGCAATTCCGCGCCGAACGGATGCCGCCCGGCGCAACGAGCCTCGAAGCGTTTGCGGACTTTCGCGATTGGAAAGCAAGTCACGCGGACGAGGCCCAGGTCTATTTGAATCAGTTCGCCGAGGCTGAGGCGTTGAAGTTCTTGAAAGACCCGAAGACCAGCAAAGAACTCCGCAACCTCGCCTTTGCCTATTTCACGCCAGAGGAATTCCCGACGCACCGGATGCTGCAAGAGTTGATGATGCTCGACCCGATGGGCGCGGAGCGCGACCAGATCATGGAAATCGCCACGCTCATCCTGCCGTGGTGTCGCGATGGAAACTACGGCTGCCTGTTCGACGGCACGAGCAACCTCTCGCTCACCGGCAAAATCGCGCACTTCGAGCTTGGCTACATCCCGGAATCGGCGAAGGAGCTGAAGGCTGCGGCGGGTTTCCTCATCACGAACCACGCTCGCAAACACATCATGACGTTGCCGCGCGCCTTGCGGAAGCGGAACATCTACGAGGAAGTCGCCCGCTTCCTCGACATCCCCGGTGGCCAGGAAATCGTGCAGGAGAGCTACGCACAGCTTCGGAAATTCAATTGCTGGAACATCTCCATCGTTCAGCAATACGCGCGGTTCAAAGCGTCGCGCATCCGTTCGGCCGTGTTCGGCAACAGCCGTCAGTTCTTCATCATGCGGCAGAACGACCGCGCGGACCTGGACGACATGGGCAGGGACATCGCGCTCCCGGAGGTCACGCAGCACGCGATCATGAATTACCCGCTGCCTGACCACCAGACTGGACAGAAGTATTCGCCGTTCACCTATCTGCACACCGACTCCGCGCGGAATCTCTGCGGCACGGTTCACAACGTCGCCTCGCCAGAGATGTTGTATTGCAGTTCATCCAGCGGCGAACACTTCGACCGCCGCGCCCGCGAACTTCGCCAGAGTCCGAGTGTTGTCGAAGGAATCATCCATCACGCCAACCGCCGCAAAGACGGCGAAACCAAGAACCATTGAACACCATGAAAACCAAACTCATCACGATCGCATCCAGACTGTTCCTGCTGGCGCTCGTTGCCGGCCTGTTTGCCGGTTGCGCCGCTACGCGCCCCATCAGCGACGTGGCGCTCGGCGCGGGCGGAGCGTATCTCGGCCACGAACTTTCCAACGGTGATCCGCTTGCCACCGCCGCTGGCGCGGCGGGCGGAGTCATTGTTAGCGAGACGCTGCATTACGCCGCGAAGAAACAGGCCGAGAAGGCTTACGCGACCGGCTACGACAAGGGCAAGAGCGACGCCGTGAAGCAGCAGTATTGGCTCTACGTCGCCATGCAGCAGCGGCGTAACCAAGTCGCCAATGTTCGACTTTACCCCGTGCAGTTGCCAGAGCAGAGGATTGACGGGGTAACGTTTCAACCATCCACAAAACTCCTCCGCATCGAGGAATAGCTCCTATGCGGATTTCATCACGAAGCGATTCAGGCTGGAGTCAAACAACAGGCACGGGAGTTTTCGGAGACGGGAAACGAGGATTTACGTGGAAGGGTAGTCCCCGACCGGACACGCACGCTTATGGCCGCCAGCACACTTTGCGACCAGCCGTGCTGCTCGCGAAAACGGCGCACTTGCGGTCCTACAACATTCTTGAGCTTGAGCGAGCCAGCCATGTCTGAAATTCCAAACTACCACCCTGTAGTGAACTGAATGTCTGGGGATTTCGGACAATTCACCGATCGCCGTTTTGCCCGGGGAAGCCGGCGTTGACTCCGGCTGAAAATGGACAGATAATCCGCGTCAGTCACGGGCAGAAAAGAAACAAAAGAAAACTATGAACGATACGAGGAAAACAATCGGCAGGCTGGCCGCACTGGTGTTTCTCTGCGGCGCAATCTCTGGCTTTTGCACCACCAACTTGATTCTCCTCCAACCGGCCGTTTTTCAAGACGGCTCGATTCAGTTGAAATGGCAGAGTGAAACTGGGGCGGTCTATTCGGTTGAATCTGCCGGTGTGCTTTCAGACGAGAGCACGCCTTTCATCATTCGCGACGACCGCCTTGTTTCACAAGGCACGGTCACTACCTGGCTCGACTATGGTGATGCGGCGAATTACCCACGGATTCTCCACCCGTCTGATAAGTCGTATCGCTTCTATCGGGTTCGCAAAGTGGATCAGTCAACGAACGCGCCGGTTTCTGTGTCCATTTTTCAGCCCACCAACTCTACCGTGTTCGGCGATATAACGGTGGAGGTGTCGGTGAATACGACAAATGCGGTCGGCCTGATGCGACTGTTCGTGGATGGACAGCCAGTGGATTACGAATTCGGAGTGGACACATTTGAGTTTTCGATCAACACAACCGAATGGATCAATGGGCCTCACGTCATTCACGCCACGGCCGAGCTTCTCGGACAAAGCGGCACAACGGGCGAACCAGAGGTGGAGCAACCGGAAGTAGGCGCGAGCGCGCCGTTGGCGTTAGAATTTGACAATCTCATTCACGATTTCACCGTCGTGACACCCTATTTTGATCCCTATGACCCGTTCTTCCCCGAAATTCAGGTCGTGTATGCGGCATTGGCAGAACCATGCGATTGGACGGTGGACATCGTAGATGAGAATGATGCTTGGGTGACCGGTTTCACCAACTCAGGCTCATCCATTTACATCGAATGGGACGGAACGGATTTTTTCGGCACGCCGCTTCCGCCTGGATTTTATGATTACATTTTGACGGCAACGAAACAGGGACAATCGGCCATGATGTCAGGCGGAGGCTCCAGTCCTGAAATGAGTTCGTCGGGGCCAGCCGAAACTCGGTTGACCTCCAGTCCGCAGTTTATCGCTGATCCAGAGGAAAGGGCCAAACGGATCATGGAACTCAATGAGGTGCGCAAGCTTGGGTTGGGTGATGAACTACGCGCACTGCGACCACCCGAATCGGCGGATTCTTCCGAACTATCCACAAGTTCACCGAATCTCCGCGTCCCGTGGTTCATGCGACCAAAGCCGGATGCGTCTGCTTGGGAAGATAAACCGGTTGAGCCAGTCATCCCGCCAATTCCACCGTTGATCAAACCGAAAATACTGCCGGCGGATTGGGAAGCTCGTGTTGAAGCGCATATCCAGATGTCCAACAACATCGTGGCGACAGCCTACGAGCAAGCCGCGAAACTTGAACTGTTGCGATTGGAGCGGAAGCAAGCTCAGGCAGAAAAGGGAGCAATCCAAACAGAGCTGGACGGAAGCGAAAACAATCCGCAGCCGCTCTACGCGCAAGCATCCCAAACAACCCGCGATCCTCGGCGCGAGACTGGCCGCACTCAAATGTCGTGGTTCGGCAGTGTGGGCGTGATGTCACAAGGTCATCACCCGAAAACAAATCAGGCGGCTTGGTCGTATGGTCCTTTGGGCAAGGCCAACGTAATCGCCAAGTATTTCGCTCAGCAGATGGAGAAAGGCTCGTCGGCCACGAAATTCCCGTCGTGGAAGAGATCATTTTTGCTGACAGACGATCAAGTGAGGAAAACCAATGTTGTCGGAACTGGATACAGCAGTGGCAACATTATCACGAGCAACAGTTGGTTTAACGCGAGGGCCAACATGGGTTTGCTGGTCGGCCACACGCTCGAATACAATCCACCGGGCTGGCCTGCTGGAACATTTGGCCCGTTGGCCGCGTATCCGCTTTACAACACCGCGAATCCCGGCGGCTACACTTGGATTCCAGACGGTGAGATGCGATTCGGAAGTCCGTATTTGAAATGGATGGCGTATTACGGCTGCAATGTTCTCACCCGGTCACGTTGGTTCGGCGGCGCAAAAGACCATTTCATCTGGCCGCTCAATCCCAGTTTGAATCTGTATCTGGCAACTGGCTCGACCATCTACATGTATGATGAGATGGGCCGACTTTGGGCAAAAGGAATGCAAGGAGAGCTGAATGGAACACCGATGACAATTGCCAGCGCGTGGGTTGAAGCTGGAAAGCGGGCGCACGAAGCCGAGAATGCAAGCCGACAAAAGAGAGGCATCGCACTGATCGGTTTCACGATTCGCATGAGTTACCTTTATTGGGATGCGAGGCAAGAAGGAGGCGCATACACGATTCAAGACCGGCTCAAGCCGTTTCAGGCGAACTTCAGTTTGACCGGACGCAGTTACGAAAACCTCGAATACGACGACCCCGTGGTTTTGCCCTAATCATCATGGACGGAACACACATGGCCCGTTTGCGAGTTGCCGTTCTTTTGGCTGTAGTGACAGGCTGTGCTTGCCTTGGTGCTGAATACGATCAGGCAACCGCTCATGCGCTGCGCAGTCTTGGTCAACCAGTCAAGCATTGGCCAAAGGTGACGATGAAGGGCGACATGGCGCAAAGGTCAATCCCGGAAGCCGTCGCAGTCCACAAGGTCGTCCCGCGCAAGTTTTCGGAGGCAACCTTGGACAGACTGCTTAAAGTGACGGAGCTTGATCGCAGCCAGACATTTCAAGGTGCTGATCGCGGAGTTTTCGGCACTCCCGGCGTTCGTTACTACGGCAGCCTCGAAAGCAACCACACCCTCACCGTCATTCCCGCGCAAGGGTGGATTCATTACACCCGGCTGGAAGCTGTGGACGACAAAGGCAACAAGACTCTCCAAGGGCCAACGGAGGAAGAGACTATGCGATGGGGATTGGAATTCGCGAAAATTCTCGATTTGAAAGAATCCGATTTTGCCCGACATCCAGTCGAGAACCGCTTGGATTATCGCTTCCTCAAAACTGAGGGCGGCCCGGTTCGGCTCGCACCTCGCGTGAAGTCAATGGAAGTGTTCTTTCGGCGGGCGATTGATGGACATCCGGTTGCGACCGGTCGTTTGTATGGCGGATTGTGGGTTGGATACGGTTTTCACGGGATGCTCTACAAGTTCGAGCTTGCTGCTCGTGCAACCGAACCGATGGCCACAATCAAACTCGCGCCTCTGTCTGAACAATTTCAAAAGATAACGTCAGGCAGACAGGCGCATGCCGTGCGCTGGCCGGTTGACCCAGAGGAACTGAAAACGGACAAGGATGCCATCTTGGAGTTGGATTTCGTTGAACTCGTTTATTTCGAGGACGCACCAGAAAAGTTTCAAAAAATCATCCCGCCGCTATTGCGTTGGGAAGGCGAACTACGATTCAAAGGTGATAGGCATCTGGTTGTTCTATTCACGCCAATCAAGCAAGCCGAAGCAAACCGCAATTGAGGAAATGTTGAGCTAAACCCAGATGGGCGTGGCCAATTTCGAGTGGCGGAATCGCGTTTGACGGATCATCTACCGGGTTGCCTTCAACATTCTGATCGCAAAGACATCGCTGCCGTAATACGACAGGCGTCGCAAATTCTCACCGTCTCCCAACGGATCGCGAATGAGATATTCGGCGTCTTCCTTGCCAACGATCAAAACCCAGTGCGGCACAGCGCGGTTGATGAAGACCTTGGCAATCACTGGCTGGCCGTTCTTCAAAGCAGTATCAATCCTCTCGAAACTTGGATCGCCGACATAATCCAACGCGACTTTGCCCTCTGAAATCTTGGACACCAAATCCCACTTCAACCATCCGCGTGTTGTGTAGCCATCGTTCTCCTTGAGGTAGTTGTTGAGTTCCTTCGGCGCAACTTTTACCCCATGGTGGTCAAGCCCCATTGCCAAGCAGCACACGGTGCAGCCAACGCGCGCCAGAGATTCTTCCGAGCCGCCTACTTTGTCATCTGCCCATCGCGCATCCCGTTGCTGATAATATGCGGTCGGAACGGGTGAAAGCATCAGGGATTCGCCGCCGTGCGGTGGAATGCTGGCAGTTCGTTTGGTGAGGCTACGCCACGTCCAAACTCCGCCCACAAGCGACAGCGCAACAAGCCCGATTATCCACAGCCGAGTTTGCCTTAGCTTCATGTTCTTACGTTTTTGCTTGTTTCGTCATGTGAGTCGGTGCGGCTTGATTGTGCCAATGTCGGGCCAGCGAGGAAGTTGATTCTGGGACACGCTCGACTGTTCTGTGAACGCTGGACTTGCCGGGATACGACAATTGCAAGGACTTCATTGAATCTTGTGTAGCTGATACGTAAGCGTCAAGGGGAGTGCACCCTATGCAGTGGAGCAGCGGCGCGTAAGATGGGGGTGTGAAAAATGATCGCCATCAGCACGCCCTTCAGAGCTGCCGAGATATTCCG
>Ga0209507_1001545_pt1 | contig 17906 bp, 39 predicted proteins | sample AD_UKC028_MetaG_FD_184414 | JGI IMG/M metagenome (GOLD analysis project Ga0209507, IMG submission 184414) | Active sludge microbial communities of municipal wastewater-treating anaerobic digesters from USA - AD_UKC028_MetaG (SPAdes) (version 2) | ecosystem: Engineered > Bioreactor > Anaerobic >...
TACGCCAGAATCATTCGATAGAGACCCGAGGTGGGTAAATGGCTCTCTGCCGTGGCAATGGTGGTATAGAATAGACTAATATTATGCCAGTATATAGTTATATTTGTTTAGACTGTGGAAACACGTATGAAAAAGAAGGCACCTACGAAGAGCTTTCTAAATTTAACCCGGAATGTTCGGAGTGTCACTCCGAGAATTCAAGGAAGATATTTTTTCCAGTAGGTGTTTTGTTTAAAGGTAATGGATTTTATAAAACAGATAATAATAAAGATAGCAAGCGCGAGGATGGTGTATGGAAAAGCTAATTAAAAGAAATAGAGTTGCTGTTTTAGTTGCTCAAGGGTATGGTATGGGGTGGTCTACGTTCAACGCTGTTGACGGTATAATTAATCTTGATCATATATTTGACCCCGATATAGCGCAAGCTGTTCTAGATAAAAAGCCCGCATTGGAGATAGAAGAAATAGCCCATAAAAAATTTGGAGAGGATTTTTTTGCTCATGGAGCTAAAAATCTGAAAATTGTATGGGTTAAAAAAGGGAAAGAGTTTGAGCTGCGAGAGGACGATGGGGCAGAGTGGGTTGAGCTAAAAGAGGATATTGACTGGATTACAGCGTAAAAGGTTAGTTTTATTAGAGGAGAAAAATGAGAATAATATACGTTACTTTACGTGGTTGTGATGATAATACTACTTTCCCAATTGAGATAAAAACAGAAGAAGAATATGCTCTTTTAAAGCGAATAGCCGAGGAAAGTGAAAAGCATTCCGAGTACTCCTGCATGCCAACAATGGAACTTATGACGGAAGAAGAAAAAAAAGAGGAAGATGACTATGACGCCATGATAGAAAGCTATGGGAGATAGGTAAGAGAAGATGGATATAATTGAATTCGGAGTAAAAATATGGGCTATATCGCAGATTATAGGCGGTGCTGCTGCGATTATTGCTCTCATCGCTATCGCTATAATTTTTATTAGAGATCGGGTGCGCCGCAAATGATATACAGAAAACAAATTGCCCCTTGACAAATGAATAAAAGTGTGGTACAATATATATTAATGTGCAATCCTATCCGCACATGACTGGAGGTAAATATGTTAGTTGAAATTTTGATCATTCTTATAGTACTGGCAATCGCATTTTATTTGTTCCAGCGTTTTGTTGCTCCTGCTATCCCAGCCCCATGGAATAAGTGGATAGTAGCAATCGTAGCAGTCATAGTTATTGTTTTTCTGCTTAATCGTTTCATAGGATTGGGACTGTAAACTAAAACGGTGTTGGCTTACCACCGCCTGACGTAAGCCAAGAACTTTAAAATAGCCGATTGGTCAAGTTTGGTAAGGCGCTACGTTTGGGACGTAGAAAACGCAGGTTCAAATCCTGTATCGGCTACTATGGGGATGATTGTTATGAGTGTGCGCCACCATACGAACAACTCATAACAATTTCCCCCTTGACAAAAGAAATAAAATGTGGTACAATACTTTTACAATCAAATATTCTGGAGTAGGGTAATAGAAACCCGCTTGTCTGTTAAACAAGAGATTGGTGGTGCAAATCCACCCTCCGGAGCAAGGTTGCTAATTAAAGTGCTCCCTCACTCTAATTAGCAACCACAAAAAATAAAAGCACAGGGAGGTGCGCATGGGAAATACATCGAAAATAGAATTATTAGGAAAAGAGCACTTTAAAAATATAATAGATAGATCACCATCATTTGCAAGTGTATCAAATGCTTATAATTTAGTAAGTGAGAACGGTTTTATAAATAGAGTTAGAAAATTTGCAGCACTTTGGGATGTTGATATTTCTCATATTGAGAATAAACATCATTTGCCAGAGCATAAATGTGAAAGAGAAGGATGCGATAATTTAACAAAAAATCCTCGTTTTTGCTCCCAGTCTTGTTCTGCAAAAGTTACTAACATTGGTAAGCATAGCCCTAATAAAAAGATTAGATATTGCCAGTACGAAGGTTGTTTTGAAGAAGTGATTGTTGGTAGAAAATATTGCTGTATAGATCATCGCAAGAGGCAAAAACAATATAGAATAGAAAATGGTTTACAAAAAAGTAGGCAAACAGACGAAGAAAAAAAGAAATCTGTTAATAAAATAAGAGTAGAAAGAAAAAAGTATTATGTTGACTACTTAGGTGGAAAATGCCTTATTTGTGGATATAATAAATATGAAGGGGCACTACATTGCCATCATGTCAACCCTGAGTTTAAAGATAAGGCTTTAAAGCTATCTGGAAATTGCTCGTCTCTTGAAAGAGCAAAAAAAGAATTGGATAAATGTGTTCTGCTATGTAGTAATTGCCATTCGGAGGTTCATGCTGGAATAATAAACTTACTTGATTACGTTGATTTGTCTAAATATATCTAGCACTTTAACATTGCGGGCGGTAGGCATAGTGTCTAAAGGGTTTCATATGTCCTGAAAGTCTGGTGCAATTCCAGAGCCCGCTACACACGCATCCGTAATTCAGAAGTAGAATGCCGTTCCTCCAAATCGGACGTCGAGATTGCGAAATTCTCCGGATGCTCTGCACATTAACAAAGAAAATATAAGGAGACATGTGCCTGATAAGGTTAAGAAAATTAGTATCTGTTTTGAAAATTGTGACTCTGTAGACTTAGGTATAGAGCATGATGTTAGAACGTATTTGCGTGGAACGGAAGAAAGTTTCTTCGGAGAGCTTTGGAGATCAGAAAACTATGAATATAGGAATTTCTCTCGCCATCGCCATGCTGAAAAATATGCAAGTATAGAATTCGACATATCTGCTCTTGAAGTAGAAACACGGATGAGCGGCGAAGGTTACAAAACAACATTGGGAACATATCTACGCTTTAAAGATATCACGCACATTGACATTGTTACAGACGACGATAAAAGTTATTACATTTCGCTGCCTTGGTTTCCTGTAAAAGCATGGATCGACTCTTACAACATCTACCAGTCCGAAAAAACGGTAGGAAATAAGATGGAAATAACTTTTAAAAGAAGTAATTTATGGCGAAACCTGCCAAAAGGTATTTGGTGGTATATCTATCACAATATTGGTTGGTGGTTGCAACAGCAAAAAGTGATACGAAAATATAAAAAAGTACATTAACAACCGCCCGAATAACATAGTGGTAATGTAAATGCTTTGTACGCATTGAACGGGGATTCGATTTCCTCTTCGGGCTTTATAGGAGTAGCTCTCCTATTTAGAGAGACGGAGAATATTAACTTTTATTTTCTTTTTAAGGAGGATTTTTGTAAAATGTTCGACTTGCTTGACTTTCTAAATAACGACTATGTTTTTAATAGACCTGTAAAAGATATGACGCCGTACAAGATCGTGGATAAGGATGATAAAACAATTCTTATCCTAAACACACTAGGGATTTCCGCTGACGATATTGAAGTAGAAGTAGTTCCCGGGAACGACTACGCAGTACAGCAGCTACACGTTAGTGGAAAAACAAAGGATGAGCTATCGGAAAAGGAGTATAATATAAACATGAAGTTTAGTTTAAAGAAACCCATTAAGAAAATCGAATGGGAATCCCGAGACGGGCTAACATATCTAAATCTAATGTTTGTTGAGCCCGAAAAACCATCTGTTTCTATAGTACGTAAGTAATTTCTTTTTCCTCCGTCTCTCTTTTTCCCCCTGTAAATTTATTTTACAGGGGGTTTTTATTGCCTACAAATTTTCCCTCTACAAATTTTCCCCCTACAAATTTTCCCTCTACAAATTTTCCCCCTACAAATTTTCCTGCTGGATTTTCCCTCGTAGGTTTTCCTTCGGAGATTTTCCTTCGGAGAATTTGTCGATCATGATCGAACTGCTTACGTTTTGTAAGCATTTATCGATTATAACCGAAGAAATGCAGAAAAGCAAGCATTTATTACGCTATATCGTAAACTGGCTACAATCTGTAGTCGGTTCAGTTGCCTACAAAACGTAGTCTACCCGTGACAAAATGTCACACCTTCCAAATGTCCGAAGCCATCGGACATTTCATGGTCACCATCGTAAGATTCATAGGAGGCACCGTAAGATTCGTGGTCCGATAATATATATATTTAAATAAATATACTAAGGGTTTCTTTTAAAGATTACCTATAAACTATTTATAGAACACATACATCTTTAAAAGAGTTAATAAGAATATAGGTTTATTAGTTTAAGGCGCATTGTAAAACTTTTATAAAGGTCAAAACAAAAAGAAAGAATAGGGTGTCTTTTTATAAAGCATAATAGACATAATTAGTCTATTATCCTATATAGAAATGCACTCCCGACTTTTAGTACAAAAATGGGGACTGCCGCTCCTCATTTTACAGAATGCCACCAGAGACAAAAATTGGCACATTTTTCCAACGATAAATGTGTGCCGGCTCACATTATTCAAATGAACTTTGTACATGCCCTCAGAGCCAAAAAACGCCCTAAAATTGACATTTTACAAATTGCCCTATTTCTGGCAGAATCGACGCGAAACGGACCTGCCACTCGAATATTTGGTTTGGAATTGAAAAAACGCCCAAATTAAGTCGCTGCTGCCAAATTGACGCGGCATTCTGGAATTGATCGGCTTCGCGGAATTGACCGGCTTCGCTGAATTGACCGTGGAATTAACCATGGAATTAACCGGAATTGACCTCTGAATTAAGCAGGTCGCTGAATTAACCGGAGTGGTCCCCGAATCGAACTGTCTGGCAGGGGTGTCTTTGACTGGCTTTGCCAGCGTTCTTACTGGCTTTGCCAGCATTATTCGTGTAGACATTAATGCGCATAGCCATTTGGTCCCGAGATGCAGATTTCCTACCATATGAGGAAGTGATGCGATTTCTAAAATTGGTTTTATAAAACCCTTGACAGTTATAAATTTCTGTGATAGAATGATTGCATGGTTAGGAAACAGACACAAACAAATTGCGAGTTGCAAACTTAATGCGTGTAGTTGTGCGGAGTCGTAGTGATTCATCGTACAGACAGTTTAACACATTGCGTGTAGCTTGTCAAGAGTCAACTTCGGAAAGGAGTTAAAATGAGTGTAAGTAGTTTTAAGGAATTGAGGGACCATGTTGGTCACAAACTTGTCGTTTCATTATATAAGATGGAAGATGGCGAAGAGTGCAACGTGGCAATAGAGTGCGAAACCTGCATGGAAATTTTGCTCGATTTTGATAATCCAGAGGTTTTTAATATGAATGAGTGCCCGCAGTGTGGGACCAGTTCTATCAGAAAATTATATAATGAAAGCGTTATGGTATGCGAAGAGTGCGATTATGAATGGATGGTAGAAAGAATCAGGGATCGGGACGAACGGGAAGTTGCAAACTTAATGTATTTTAAAAGCATTATAAAAAAGCTTCGTGGACTTGACAACCCAACTAACCTGTGATATAATATCATTACAATTAAAAAAGGAGATAGCAAATGGACAAATGTATCAAATGTGGTGAGACAGAAGGCTACAACGACGGTGATTGGAACCTTGACGAGTGGGAATGCGATGGCGAAACCGCGTGGCAACGGATCACATGTAACAAATGCGGGTTTGCTTGGAATACGGTTTATACGTTCTCGCACTATGAGGATGCCGACACACTTGAAGAAATTAGAGAATAGGAGATAAAATGATGACCGTAGGTGATTTGCTGGATTTGATGGATGGCTATGATGAAGAAGTAGAAGTGCGCTTTGCTACGCAACCATCTTACCCACTCGAATATGAGATTGGTGGGGCAGATAGTGTCATGCTCGATGGAAATGGTACTGAAATTTTGTACCTTATTGAAGGCAATCAGCTTGGCTACTTGCCATCAAAAGTTACCGAAGCAATTGGATGGAGGAAATAATGAAGTTTACAGGTGATAAGTTTCGATATAGTGTATGCCCCAAATGTGGGCACGATGAGCTCGAAGGCGATGATTTTGAGTACGATGATGAACAAGGCTGGAGAGAATTCCGCTGTGTGCGCTGTGGCTTTACTTGGCAGGAAGTTTACAACTTTGCCTACCATTGCGACCCAGAGGGTTTCAGGCTTGATGAATTTGGCGAGCGTGTAAAAGTTGATATCAAATATATTGGTATGAATCGTATTGAAAGTTCGGGATCACCATTTGATTTGCCTCTTGACAAATAACAAACAATCAGTTATAATGTAGGCATAGTCAAATAACCAATCAAACAAAGGAGATTGAAATGTCAGATAATATTTATAAGCGATGCGTTTACAGTTATTTAGCCCCAATGTGGCACAAACTCACCGAGCCCTCACTTGTCCCTATGACAGCCGAGCAGATTATGGAGGAGAAATTTGGCGGAGGCTTTAAAATGTATACTCGCCCCGTCACCGTCGATTTGAACGGTCAACCCACCGAGACAGGCGACTTCGCTGTCATTCGTGGCGCAACCGCCTACGATGCAGAAGAAGTTGTGTTCGGCTACTGCACCGAACGTTACCACCCCCTGCAACCCATGGATATTGCACAGCAATTTGACAAAAGTGTGGCAGAATTCGCCGAGACTATGGCTTTTCTCGGTAAGGGTGAGCAGATGTTCATTTCATGGAAAATGCCCAATTTTGACGTTGTACAGGGTGACGAAGTAGAAACCTATGGCATCGTGAAGTGTGGGTTTGACACGCTCAAAGGTGCAAAGCTCTTCACCAGCATCTATCGACCGGTATGCAGCAACACTTTATGCCTTGCAGAGGATTGGGCAAAGCGCAATACCGATGGCAATGGTCGTGGCTCGATCTGGACTGGTCGTGGGGTCAACAAGAATCTCCTGCGTGATCTGGGCTACTGGATGTCTCATGTGCAGGGACAGGCTCTCACTCAAACCGCTTTGCTCAAAGACTTATTCGGCAACTTCGCAAAGAAACCCATCAAGACCGACGAACAGGCAAAGGGTCTCCTGTACGAAGCCTATCCTGACGCCAAAGATATCTCGTCCTACTATCCTGCCGAATTGCGCAAGAGCAAGCAGGAAACCACCGAGCAGTTCAACGAAAAGCAGACCGAGATGCGTGACGGAATCTTTGACCTGTTCGCAGGTCTCGGCACTCAAATCTCCCCTGACTATTGGGGGTTGGCGTGCGCAACGTCGGAATGGTTTTGCCATGTGCAACCGAGCAAGCGCCCCATTGCTGAAAGTGTCATGTTTGGGGCACGTAAGGAGAAAATCACACGCATGGTGAATGTTCTCACCGCCAATGCGAAGTAGTATCCACACAGATAAGACCCCCCTAAAAAGGGGTCTTTTTTTGTCTCCTACGCGTTGCGCATAGACATCGCGGGACCACCAACGGGACCATGAACTTCCCGGGACCACTTGACACCAGACAGAAACGTGGTAAAATAAAAGAAAAAAGGAGTTATAAATGACAGCACTAATTAAATGGGAAGACAAGTCGGGTACTAAGTTTGAAAAAAAGTTTTCATCTGGAAACAGGGCTTGCGATTTTTCCATGTCTCTGTCATGGAAAGAGGGCATAGATATTATTGAATTGTTTTTTCGTGAAAAGCCAGAGGAAGAATGGTGTCTTATTCACGAAATGAATAAGCGAATAGGGCTTGACAAATACCACGCACGTGTGGTATAATAAAAGAAAAAAGGAGATATAAAATGGAATACAACATGGATTACAAACTTCGGGACAGTATGCTGGAATTTGACCCTCTCTTCGGGGACAAAGAGAATTATGACGTGGCTCACTTTCACGACTTGGATGCAGAAACTTTGGAAAAGATGATTGAGTTAGGCTTTGCCGACCCAGAGGAAACCCAGAATTATTCACCCAGTATCGCAGAATTTTTGCAGTTTATGCAGTCTAACTCGGGATTTAAAGCTCATGGTTATGTGGTCAGTCACGAACGACCAGATTATAGGCTTACTATCGAAGGACTGGCTGGTCATGCAACTGATTTTGACGATATGCAGAATTTTATGTATGCGTTTCGTCAGGCTGATGAGTTTACCTGCGAAGTTGGCACTCAATACGCTTGGTACGACTAAATCCTTGACACCACGCCAAATTGTGGTACAATAAAAGAAAAAAGGAGTTATAAAATGGGAAGCACGTTCGCAATGGAGTTGGCAGGAGAAGTTAAGACCAAGAATGACTTGAAAGAAATGGTTAAAACACATTTACTTTATAATTTTTATCCGCCTCTTCCTGTCGCAATGGTTGGTCCTTGCGTGAGAGCGATTGAGTACGCCAATCGTGGAGAGTATGGCAAGAAAGTCCGCATGCCAGAAGGCACAACGTACAAAGGAAAGCGGTTAGCACCCATTGAAGCAGTCATTGACGCACACCGCTTGGAATTCTTTATTGACGAGGAGTGGTGGTAAAATGAAAACATACTTGATGAGCTTAAAGAGGGCGGAACACGGTAATGTGGCTATTAGAGCGGATTCTTTTGAAGAAGCATTAGCCAAAGTAAATGATGAAGATTTTGATACCTATGATGTAAACCTTGACTTTGGCGGGTATGACGATGAAAGATGGGCATACGACCCAGAATGGGGAACAGACATTATAGAGGAAGACGACTAATGGCTACTTATAAACCGTTCTTATTTATAAAATCAGTTGTAGTGTGGGGAGAAGATGCCGATGATGCGGCAGATCACCTGCAAACAGCACTCTCAGATATGGGAGGGGATATCTATGACGATTGGGAATATAGTGACGAATCCGAGACACCCGAGTTTATTGATGCAATGGGTGGGGAAGTTGAAGTGGAAGACTAATGAATAAGAAAGAAATCTACGGTATGCTGTGTGCCGCACTGTGTGATTTTGAAACCGCCGAGTATTCCGGCGAAGAAGAGGCGATACAAGGTATGTATGACATACTGTGTATCATACAGGAACATTGGGATGACATTCAAAATCCAGATATTGAACCCTTGACTCCATTAGGATAATGTGGTACAATAAAAGAAAAAAGGAGTTATAAAATGGTACAAATTAAAAACTATGACCTTAACAAAAGGCAGGAAATGATCGTTGATAAATATGGTGCGGAACGCATTGAAGATGCGATTAATGACGCACAAACGGACTTTTGGATCACTATTCACAATGCTTTTCTGATGACCGACCACGATGAATCATCTGTTGATATTGACGATGAGATTTTCTATGCTGTACTGGATTACATTTTTGATAATGATGTAGAGTTACAAGATAAATGGGATGCCACTTTCAATTAGTCCTTGACATATAACATCTTTTGTGATAAAATATAGTTACATTCAAAAAGGAGAGAAACATGAGCGAATTAGAAAATCTATTGTCAGCGAATGCCCCAAAAAAGGAGAGAAACATGGAATTCACATTACGAGAGTTTGCAAAGAGTATGACCGCAGGGGAACTGGCTGACTTGTTGGAATATCGCTGTAATTCATTCCACATGGATTTCGAGCAGGGTAAGGAAGTCGGTCGGGAGTTGCGCAGTGCCCACCGTACTTTACAGGCAACAGCCTTCCGCTACCTGTTGGGTATTGTAGTCGGGCTTGGCGAACAGGATTTGCGCTTTGTGGATGCTCGCAATGAAACTGCGGTAAAGAGTGCGCAAATGCTCGCCCAGATGATTGAAGATGACGAGCTTCCGCTCGGTTATATGATTTAGGAGGATACAAAATGGACGTTTTAAGCCCCCCAGAAATGCTTTGTGAGCTTGTGCAGGATGATCGTTTCGCTCAATCGTTTGCTGAAATACTATTGGAAAATTATTACAACTTAGATTTTCCAGCCCTTACTGCCATGGCGGAAGCCCATAAAATACGCCATTATAAAGACAGTTTTTATGGTGACGGAAAAGATAAGTATCCACACTTGGCGGATTGCGCTACATATTTTTTTGAAACTCTTTTTCCAGAGAAAGATTCTAATTACTACAAAGTTATCAATGGGATTGTAAAGCATAGCCCCGATATCAGTGAAGAAGATATGCAAAAATTCGAAGATTCTATTGTTTCACCAAAATATAGTTTAAAACAAAAAGAGATTAAAAAGATCAAAGACGAGATCGCCCAACTAAAGCTGCAACTTGACATTTTAGAGAACCTGTGATACAATATAGTTACATTAGAAAAGGAGAATGATTATGTGTCCGAATTGGTGCTCGTGTGATATGTTTATCGAAGGTCCAGAGGAGAATATTGATGCTTTTGAATCGTTTATTTCCAAAGGCGAACAGGCTATTGATTTCAACCAGTTTATTCCCTATCCTGCAAAATTCAAAAGGCTTGATGATGAGGCTAAAAGCGTAGTAGAGAAGCTGGAGAAGGAAGCCGGCGACGCACGGTTAATTGATTGGAGTAAGGTGCCAAAAGACGGTTACAATCAGGGTGGCTACGATTGGTGTATTACCAATTGGGGCACCAAATGGAACGCATCCGAGCCAACCGTACAGCGCACAAGCATTGGTACTATGTCCGCATGGTTTGATACCGCATGGTCTCCCCCACTCGGAGTTTTGCAAGCAATGTCGGTGATGTTTCCTGCCCTTTCCTTCACGCTTAAGTATGAAGAAGGGGGTATGGGCTTTGCTGGAAACTCTACTTATAAAAACGGCATTGAAGTTGAAGCAGACCAATGGGACTATACAGACGAAGAGGAAGAAGAGGAGGGTTTATTTGGAAACGGATAAGATGAAAGATATTTTTGACCAGTTTACCGCTTTTATCGGCGATATTGCTCTCGCCGCACATGATGAAGATGAGGAAGCGCTATTAGAAACATCATCAAATTTTGCGGCATTCTTTGCCACGTTCATCAGCAGGATGGTAACCTATGAAAAATTGCTTGAGCAGATCGCCAAGAAGTCCTCCAGCCAAAAGAATAAAGACCTGATCGAAAGGGTCCTGCAACCAGATAACAGCGACGAGGTAGATCAGTTTATGGAGATTATAAATAAGAATAAGTTATAAGTTTTCCCCCAGAGATTTTCCTGCCAGACTTTCCCCCAGAGATTTTCCTTCCAAAAATTCCCTCCGTAAAAAGAGGGAATTTTTATTTTACCCTTGACTTTAACTGGAAACGTGGTATAATCTTGTTATAGATAAAAACAGCCGACCAACGAGAAAAGGATAAAAGGTGAATTTTATGATTGATTTAAACGAAAAAGAACTTTGCCAAAACTGCGGGAAACCATTCAATGTCTTTACCGAGTTGATTTGGGCGGATCGCGCTCTTACTGTTTGTTATTGCGAGGATTGCTACAAAATTTTGTACCCAGACGATGTGTTCTTTGATGAGAAAGAGGAGTTATAAAATGAATGAAAGTTATTTAGCACAAGCAGAAACGTTTATGACAAACCAACTACGTACTCTTGTTGGGTATACGGTGGTAGACGCCGCTTTTTCAAAGGACAGCGAAATGGAAGGGATGCTCTATCCCGGATTGCGCATGCGCAATGAAAACGGTTATGAAGCTATTGTCTGGTTTTTACGTGATGAGGAAGACAACGGCGCAGGTCACTACGATATTCAATTTTTAGCATAGGAGATAAACATGGCTGACAGAGTGTTTCTAATTACAGGCAAGCGGGTAGCAGGTTATGAAACATACGTCCTTGCGAAAGATGAGGCGGATGCTCGCATGAAGTATGCTAACTATACACCAACCGAAGCGGATTTGATTGGCTACAGTGACTATCTTATTGTGAGTGTGGAGGAAGATCCGGAAGGATTGCCTTCCGGAATTAACGCCAGAGTTGTTTGAATTAACTTACTGAATTAACCCATTGAATTAACTCATGAATTGAAAAGGGCTCTGAATTGATCAGAGCCCTGAATTGATTACTGAATTAAGCTGGTCCCGAGCCTGAATTGACTTTAAGACAAAAGTGCCCCAGAGGGCGAACCTCTGGGGCTGTGGGTGGCTTACCGCCTACCTTTGTTCTTCTCGGCGCGAGTAACCTGCGCACCCACTATGGTGAAAATACTTTTGTTGACTACACGCATGCCCTGACGAGCCTTACGCTGTGCGTGGTCCCTCTTGTTTGCTCGTTCGATTTGGTATGCCATAGTTTCTCCTTTATAAGTGCGAGCGGTGAGTAGCATTCAAAATGGGGACTCGGTGCTCGCTTTCTCAATTACAATAACAGTATACACTATAATAAGCGGTTTGTCAATAGCAAAAGTGGACCAATATTGGGGGAAAGTTGATCGAATATTGGTATTAAAAGCGCTTGACTCTTATAATGTAGTGTGATATACTAATTACATCTTACAAAACAGGAGCGTAAAATGGCAAAACTTTCTTTCTCTAAGGGTAATCGAAAATTAAACGAGCTCGCAAAAGATTTGGGTTATCGCAATTCGCAGGTGGTATCTTTTGACCTGCCTGCCGGACATACCTGCCCAATGGCGTCTGAGTGTCTATCGAAAGCGGATAAAGTGACTGGTAAAATAACCGACGGTAAAGATATGAAATTCCGTTGCTATGCCGCAAGCGGTGAAGCCCGATTCACGAATGTTCGCAATGCGCATTGGGGAAACTTCGAAGCTATCCGCAACCTTTCAACCGATGAAATTGCAGACCTTATTTTATCGCAATTGCCAAAAGACGTTAAGGTTATGCGCATTCACGCAAGCGGTGACTTCTTTAATAAATCTTACTTTCAAGCGTGGGTGCGTGTAGCAAGTTATCGCCCCGACATTCGTTTCTTTGGCTATACGAAAGTTTTGGAATATGTGAGTGCAGGAAAGCCCGGAAATTTTAAGCTTGTTTATAGTTTTGGCGGAAAGCAAGACTCAAAATTGACCGTCGAGCCGACTTGTTTTGTCGTGTCTGATTTGTCACAAGCGGTCTTAAAAGGCGTCAAAATCGCATGCCCCGAGTCAAAATCAGCCAATGACTTCGAATATATTTTACGTGGTGAATCGTTCGCTTTACTCGTTCATGGTACTCAGCCCGCCCGGAAATTGGTCCTTGACAAGTGTTAAGGATCGTGGTACAATGTAGTCATGATTAAAACAGTGGTCTTTTACAAGAAGCAGAGCGCAAGTCGGTCAGAGAATAAAATTAACTGCGGAACCTCGCCCCGAGCCACAAAATAGGTCCTTGACAAAACAATAAGAGTGTGCTATACTATTGATAGATGAGAACATTGACAACAAAATATCAGAGGTAGTTTGCAAGGGGTGGTTCAACCACTCGGGAGGATTGAGTGGATGGTCAAATAGACTTCAACGATAAGCCCCTTGCAAAGTGCCCCTGATATGCGTATAGCCATGCGGGACCAATAGGGAACAACGATCTACGGGGACCACGCCAAATCATACAATGAAACCCCGCCAAGTCACACATTAGGAGATAATATGGAACAGAATAAGAAGGAAGAATTAGCCAGCAGGATCAATAATTTGGTGGTAGATACATCTTCGGAAATGGTCAATATTTTGTGGACAGAAATGGCGCAAGAGCCTGATTTGAATGACGAAGATTACGAGATGATGGAGAGAATCATGTCAACAGCACGACAACTTCACTCTCTCCATGTATATCTTTATACCGAAGTGCTTGGGTTAGAATTTAAATAACCATTGACTTAATTATAATTCGTGGTACAATATAAGTACATTCGATAAGGAGACAAAATGGATATAATGGATAGGAATAAAATGTTTTCACTAATAGAGTCAATGGATGAGACAACCCAAAGCATGGAAGAAATTGTAGGCGATTCTGGCGATGAGGATATGGAGATTTGCTTGCAACAAATTGTAGGAGCGGTTAGAGAAATTGAGTGGTTTTTGCATGCAGAAACACTGAAACAATCCATGAAAACCCTTGACAAATAACTAAAAGTCTGTTATAATCTTATTACAATCAAATAACCCAAACATTCAAAGGAGATAAAAATGGGACTTACTAATCAGGTACGAGATTTCTTTACCAATCGCATTAAGGAAGCATTGAAAGAAAAGCAGGATGCTGTTGAAACCAAAATCAGGACTGGCGTGAATATTCGCAAAGAAGCGGTCGCCGTTTTGGATAAAGAGTATCCCCAATTTGACGTGCTGAACAAATTGCAGGAATATTCCGAACTTAAAAAGCAGGAAGACGCGCTTGATAAGAAAATGGAAATTGCCAACGTAGAATTGCGGGATATTCTGCAAGCACTGGGCGGATATTGCTACTCTTCTTCACGTGCCGAAAGCATTACTGAAATTGCGGAAAAGAAATACAAAGATGCAATTATCAAAGAGCGTTTCCCCGAAGAGTGGGCACAAATTCAGACCATTAAGAATGCGGAACGAGATGTTGAAGGTGCTATCCTGTTGGCAACCACCGAGCAAAAACTCATTGCCACACTCACCAAAGTGTTGGAACGCTACGGCGCAAGTCTCGGCGACTTGAAAGATGTGGTCGGTCTGGAATAAATAACCCTTGACAAGTACCCCTATTGGTGATACAATAGGGGTACATTCAAAAAGGAGATAGCATGAAAGGATACGGAGACCCAAAGGAGTTTACAAAGCAAAACATTATGCGGTGGATCAACCGACTTCATGTAAAGACATCTCATACCAGATACATGAGTGATGAAATAAGCTTCCAGAATTATAAGGAATACATTAGCATGACCATCAATGATATTCGGGATATGTATATGGTTACTCGCTTTACCCCCGATGACATGGATTTGATTTGGCAAAATCTCGACATGGAAAATAGCAAGTGGTCAATCGCCAGAAAAGAAATATTTACCGCAATTGCAAGTTAAAGGAGATGGCATGGCAAAATCAGCAGAGGATCAGGAAAAATTACGCAAGTGGTCAGAGTTTACCGATGTGTTATGCCTATTCGAGGAAACTGTAAAGTTGGGCAACGAGGAAGAAATTGATAATCTTTATGCTTATCTCTGCAATCTCTACTCGATTGAAGTTTATGGCAAGAAAATGAAAAGAAAGCACTTGACAGCCCTTGGGTTCTATGATACAATGAAGGTAGATTAGAACAGGGTAAACAAAGGAGACAACATGGGCACAACTTTCAGAGGATATCGCACACGGACAGACGCAGTAGTAGAGTACACAGAGAACGTAAAGATGTTAAGTTACTGGTGGGAATTGCCCTTATATCTCGATGAGGTAGATCACTCCCCCACAGGGTTTGAGTGGGGTTACTACGGTTCAGGTCCTTCCCAATTGGCTTATGCAATTCTCCGCCATATGTTTGGCAAGATGTACGAAACGCAGGAAAAAGCACGTGAAATGTCCCAAGAAAAGTACATGTCTTTCAAGCGGGATGTGATTGCTCAAATTCGTACTGATCGGTGGGAAATGAGAGAAGAAGATTTCCATGCATGGTTGACAGCCAAAGAATTATACCCAACCAAAAGCGTGGGTATAGAAAAGTCGTCCTTGACAAATCCCGTTACTCATGTTAGAATTGTAGTAGATTAGAACAGGAGATAATATGTACAACGACATCAGTGGAGAATCAAAGTATTACAGGGTAGAAGCGATGAACACATCCGGCAACGGGTATGTTCTCCAAAATCTTGCCGAGACCATGGAAGAAGCAGAAGAAATGCTCGACAGGGTTGTTGAAGAATACGGCTTTGATCTGGACAGCGCACGCATTATAAAGATCATGAAAAAAGTCACCGTATACAATGAAGATGATATAAATTCCTCGGGGTCCATGGTCGATCTGCCCCTTGACAAATAAAGAACATGTGGGCTGACTACCACATTTTCCTTCCGTTTTTCTCCTTTCTGCGTAAGGATTTCCCCCGGCGGTTCTTATCCTTTCCTCCGGGGGATTTCCCCTATATTTTCCCGCTAAAGTTTCCTGCCAGATTTTCCTGCCAAAAAACCGCCCTAAAACTATGATTTTAATAACCCCCTATGTTATATTCGTTTTGATATGACTCGTTGTTTTTGGGGCTGATTTTGGTCTTACAGGGGCTTGACAAATAAACAGATACGTGATACAATATAGTTACATTCAAAAAGGATAAACAAAGGAGATAAAATGGGAGTAAAAATTACGAAGTGTCCAAAGTGCGGCGGTGAGGATTTGCGATATTGCGGGTTTGACGATGCTAACGATGACATCGGCGGAGTATATGAAACGGTGGAGTGTGCGTGCGGATACGAATGGAACGAAGTTTACCGCTTTGCCTTTTCAGAAGATATGGACGGAGTGGAGATTAAATAATGGGAACACGAAGTTTAGTTACGTTTATTGATGAGTGGGATGGAAAAGAAATTTGTGCTGTTTATCGGCAGTATGATGGGAGTCCTGACGGTAGAGGGTATGAGTTAGCCGACTTTTTAGAAGGTTACACGATTGGTAATGGCATTCAATATGGAGTAGATGACCAGCCAGATGTAAAGTATGCTAACGGAATGAGAGAGTTAGCCGCGTTGTGGATTATGCACGAGAAGTCTCAAAATTTGTCTGGCAATGTTTATCTTCACCGCCCAGATACTCGGAATGTTGGTGAGGAATGGATATACGAAGTTTCAAAATCTCCTGACGGGAAGCCGTCCGTAGAAGTGACAGATGTTTATGGTGAGTGTAAATTTACGTAGCTTTTATTTTACGTTTAAACCGCAAATTTCTTGAATTGTCGTTTAAACGACAATCGGAATTGATCGCTGAATTAACCGCTGAATTAAAAAGCCCATCGAATTGATGGGCTTTTCTTTTATCCGAAAAGTACGGAATTAATTGATCGAAAACAACGGAATTAAGCTGACCTGTTTTTTGCTGCCTCACTCATTTTACGTTTTGTTTCTTCTGAATGGTGTGTATTAAGCCGACCGTTTGGTTTGCCTTTTTTGGCTTCGCTAATTTTTCGTTTTGTTTCTTCGGAGAACACTCTGTCTTTTAGCGCTTTGCTTCTTTTAAGTTTTGTTTCTTCGGAAGGGTATATACCTTTATGGGAATTACTCATCTTTAGTTTTGCCTCATCTGAAAATATTCTCCCCAAACAATTCCCCGCCGTCCGGCAGGTGTTGTAAACGGGTTTCAGTCCGTCAATGAGTGTTTGCTCATAATAAAGTAAATTTTCTATGTCACAGTATAAAAGAATTTTAAACTCAAACGCTTGCTCCCCGTATTTATTCCAAGCCCTTTGAAGATGGATGCTATGGTGTTTGTTTTTACGTAATTCGTAAAGATGGTTCTCCCAACGTTTTCTAAAATGACAAGCACTTCCGATGTAAAAGTCCCCGTTGATGGTATTCAAAATTTTATATATTCCAGAATTTATCATCCATATACCTCCACGTATATTGTTTGTTAGAGTGAAAAAGGGTGGTGGAGCACCCTTTCGCACTCTAATATATATTGTAACACATTTTTGTTGATTTGTCAAGCGCCAATTTGGTCAAATATTGGTTCATTTTTACCCTTGACAACAAGGGGCAATGGGTGTAGAATCATTACATCAAACAAAACAGGAGCAAAATCATGAAACAGTACACCACAGCAGTTTTCGAAAAAGGTCAATGGCTCGAAGCCTACCGATGGCAGAACGCCAGAGTCGCCGAAGGTTATGACTTCATCGCCACGACCTACGCCAACGGTCAGACCGTCAAAATCGCCACAAAAGAGAGCCTGTCCCCACAGGAGCAACAGCAAATCGCCAAAACACTCATAGTGGCTTAAATAGCCCAATTTTGGTCACAGATGGCAGGGAGTAAAATCCCTGCCAGACCAACCGCTTAATGCGCATAGCCGGGTCCATGATCTGGGGACCATATTGGTCCCGTTTTGATTGTGAAATATTTCACAAACTTTTGCGGGACCAGATCAGTGGTCCCGATTGTGAATTTTTTCACAAAGAGATCCGATTTGGCTACACGCATCTTTTGAAATTGGTCTTAAAAACGCTTGACAAATAAAAAGAAAGGGTGTAT
>Ga0209507_1001552_pt1 | contig 17845 bp, 15 predicted proteins | sample AD_UKC028_MetaG_FD_184414 | JGI IMG/M metagenome (GOLD analysis project Ga0209507, IMG submission 184414) | Active sludge microbial communities of municipal wastewater-treating anaerobic digesters from USA - AD_UKC028_MetaG (SPAdes) (version 2) | ecosystem: Engineered > Bioreactor > Anaerobic >...
GGAAGGCGAAGAGCAGCGCGGCGACCGGGAAGAAGTTTTCCGGGCGCTCGCCGGCGTGCAGCCAGTAGATGCCGTTCCATGTGCCGACCCGCGCCTGCACCCAGGCGATGACGCAGCAGATGCCGGCAACCAGCAGCAGGCGCAGGTCGCAGGTGTAGGCGAGGAGGAAGGCCATTGCCGCCCACGGCAGCAGGGCGTTGTCGGTCGGCGTGATGTTGAAGATCTGGCCGAGCATCGAGATGTTCAGCACGAAGCTGGCGAAGGCGACCAGTGCCGCCAGCTTGGTGAAGTAGCCGGTGGCGTCGCGTCCCTGGATCCACAGCGTCAGGCCGAAGGTGGCGAGCGAACTGGCGATCAGGATGGCGACCTGGGCGCTTTCGCCGAAGTGGCCCCAGAACTGGTAGAAGAGGAAAAAGACGCTGGCCGCCAGCGCCAGTGCGCCGAGGAAGGAGGCGACGCGCATGCCGAACGACAACTGCTTGGCGCGGCTGTCGCGGTCGACGTCGAAAAGTGAGGCAAATTCGGCCAGCAGCCGTTCATGGTAGGTGCGTACCGCCGCCTGCTGACTAGCGTCGAGACGCAGGATGCCCGCGTCGGTCAGGCGCGCGAGTTCATCACGGAAGGTGCGGATGTCGTCGGCGCGCTGTTGCGCTTCGGCGCGCGAGGGCGCAACCGTTTCAGTCATCCCGCTCGGCGCCGAGCAGGCGCTCGCAGTAGCGGGCGATCAGATCGACCTCGAGATTGACCCGGCTACCCTGCTTGAGTTGATTCAGCGTGGTGTTTTCCAGCGTGTGCGGGATCAGGTTGATGGTGAAGATTTCGCCGGCGACCTCGTTGGTCGTCAGGCTGGTGCCGTTGATGGTGATCGAGCCCTTGCGTGCAATGAATTTTGCCAGTTCATGCGGGGCCTGAATTTCCAGCAGGCGGTTGTCGCCGACCGGGTCGAAGCGCAAGACAGTGCCGACGCCGTCGACATGCCCCGAAACAAGATGGCCGCCGAGGCGATCGGCGAGGCGCAGCGCCTTTTCCAGGTTGATTTCTCCCGGCGCATCGAGGCCGACGGTGCACGAAAGCGTTTCCGGCGAGACGTCGACCATGAAGTGATTGCCGTCGTGGGCCACAACCGTCAGGCAAACGCCGTTGCAGGCGATCGAGTCGCCGAGGGCGACGTCGTCGAGGCCGAGATTACCGGCTTCGATATGCAGACGAAAACCGGCTTCGCGCGCGGTGAGATGGGTAATGCGGCCGACTGCGGCAATGATTCCGGAGAACATGGGGGACACCGTTTCCACAAAAATCCAACTTTATCACGCTCCCTTGATCGCGCGGCTTGCAGGGATGCCAGGTTGGTAATAGGGTCTTCACCTTTGCATAATCGATTCACCAAAGGGAGAGAGACAATGAAGAAAACCATCCTCGCCACGCTGCTTTCGGCCCTGGCCGCGAGCGTCTTCGCCGACCTCAACGTCGGCGTCACGCTGTCCGCCACCGGCCCCGCCGCATCGCTCGGCATCCCTGAAAAGAACACCATCGACCTGCTGCCGAAGACCATCGCCGGGCAAACGGTCAATTACATCGTGCTCGACGATGCTTCCGACACGACGACGGCGGTCAAGAACGCCCGCAAGCTGATCAGCGAGAACAGGGTGGACGTGATCATCGGTTCGACGACGACGCCCAACTCGCTGGCCATGATCGACGTGGCCGCCGAGAGCGAGACGCCAATGATCGCCATGGCGGCGTCGGCGCGCATCGTCGAGCCGATGGACGACAAGCGGAAGTGGGTGTTCAAGACGCCGCAGAACGATGCGCAGATGGCGACGGCGATCGTCGAGCACCTGACCAGCAACAATGTGCAGACGGTCGCCTATATCGGCTTCTCCGACGCCTATGGCGAAGGCTGGTGGAACGAGTTCTCGAAGATCGCCCTGGCGCGCAAGCTCAAGCTGGTCGCCAACGAGCGTTTCAACCGCACCGACACCTCGGTCACCGGGCAGGTACTCAAGGTGCTTGCCGCCAAGCCGGATGCGGTGTTGATCGGCGGCGCCGGCACGCCGGCCGCCCTGCCCCAGCGCTCGCTCAAGGAAAAGGGTTTCAAGGGCATCATCTACCAGACGCACGGCGTCGCCAACAACGACTTCCTGCGCGTCTGCGGCAAGGATTGCGAGGGCACACTGCTGCCGACCGGCCCGGTGCTGGTGGCGGCCCAGCTGCCGGCCGACAATCCGGTCAAGAAATCGGCCAGCGAATACGTGAGCAAGTACGAAGCCGCCTACGGCCCCGGCAGCGTCACCGCCTTCGGCGGCTATGCCTGGGATGCCGGGCTGCTGCTCGCCAACGCGGTGCCCGTCGCCTTGAAGAAGGGCGAGCCCGGCAGCAAGGAGTTCCGCATGGCCCTGCGCGATGCCCTGGAAGCGACCAAAAACCTGCCCGCCTCGCACGGCGTTTTCAACATGAGTGCCAACGATCACCTCGGGTTCGATCAGCGCGCTCGGGTCATGGTCAAGGTCGAGAACGGCACCTGGAAATTGCTCAAGTAAGTCCTCTTCCTGCCCGCGGCAAGGCCAGGAGGGGCGCCTTGCCGCGTGGTAGACTGCCGCCTTTTGCCGCTGTCCTCCGGAGATAACAAGTGTCCAAAAAGCTGACGCTGGCTGTTCTGGCAGTCCTGTCCACCGCTGCACTGGCCGACATCAACGTCGGCGTTTCACTATCGGCTACCGGCCCGGCAGCCTCGCTCGGCATTCCGGAAAAGAACACCATCGCCCTGCTGCCGACCAGCATCGGCGGCCAGAAGGTCAATTACATCGTTCTCGACGATGCCACCGACCCGACGGCGGCGACCAAGAACATCAAGAAGCTGATCAGCGAGAACAAGGTCGACGTCGTGATCGGCTCGACGACGACGCCGAATTCGCTGGCGATGACGGATGTTGCGGTCGACAACGAAACACCGCTGATTTCCATGGCCGGCTCGGCGATCGTCGTCGAACCGATGGATGCCAAGCGCCAGTGGGTGTTCAAGACCGCCCAGAACGACGCGCACATGGCGACCGCCATCGTCCAGCACATGACCGACAGGGGGGTGCAGAACGTCGCCTTCATCGGTTTCGCCGATGCCTATGGCGAAGGCTGGTACAAGGAATTCGCCAAGATCGCCGAGGCGCGCAAGCTGAAGGTCGTCGCCAGCGAGCGCTACCAGCGCAACGACACCTCGGTGACCGGCCAGATCCTCAAGATCATGGCCGCCAAGCCGGACGCCGTGCTGATCGGCGGTGCCGGCACGCCGGCCGCGCTGCCGCAGAAGACGTTGAAGGAAAAAGGCTACAAGGGTCTGATCTACCAGACGCACGGCGTCGCCAACAACGATTTCCTGCGTGTCGGCGGCAAGGATGTCGAGGGCGCCTTCCTGCCGGTCGGCCCGATGGTCGTCGCGGCACAACTGCCGGCCGACAACCCGGTCCGCAAGTCGGCGCTGGAATATGTGACCAAGTACGAGGCGGCGCACGGCAAGGGCAGTGTCAGCTCGTTCGGCGGCCATGCCTGGGATGCCGGCGTGCTGCTGCAGTACGCCATTCCGTTGGCGCTCAAGAAAGGGCAGCCGGGGACCAAGGAATTCCGCAAGGCGCTGCGCGATGCGCTGGAATCCGCCAGGAACCTGCCGGCCGCGCACGGCATCTTCAACATGTCGCCGAACGATCACCAAGGTTTCGACCAGCGCGCCCGGGTCATGGTGACCATAGAAAACGGTGCCTGGAAACTCGTGAAGTAAGCGCCCGCTCGCGCTGTCGCGGCTGCACGACAGTCGTTTCCGCTCATGGACCTGCAAATTCTCCTCCTCCTCGGCCAGGATGGCGTCACCAACGGCGCCATCTACGCCCTGCTCGCCCTGGCGCTGGTGCTGGTCTTCGCCGTCACTCGCGTCATCTTCATTCCGCAGGGCGAATTCGTTGCCTACGGGGCGTTGACCCTGGCGGCGCTGCAGGCCGGCAAGGTGCCGGGGACGGTCTGGCTGCTCCTCGCTCTCGGTTTGGCGGTGGCGCTGCTCGACGGCATCCGGTTGGTGCGTGATGGCCGTTTCCGCAAATTGCCGCCGCTGCTCATCTTCAACGTCGGCATCCCGCTGCTCTGCGCTGCCGGCCTGTTCGCCATGCCGCCGAACCAGTTGCCGCTGTGGGCGCAGGTCGCGGTGTCGATGCTGCTGGTCGTGCCGCTTGGTCCAATGATTTACCGCGTTGCCTACCAGCCGCTGGCCAGCGCCTCGGTGCTGGTGCTGCTGATCGTTTCGGTGGCCGTGCATCTGGCGCTGATCGGCCTCGGTCTGCTGTTCTTCGGGGCCGAGGGTTCGCGCACGCCGTCCTTCACCGACATCAGTTTCGAGCTCGCCGGCGCCCCCCTGCAGGGGCAGACGATCCTCGTCGTCGCCGCCTCCGCCCTGCTCATCATCGGCTTGTATTTCTTCTTCGAGCGCACGGTTTACGGCAAGGCCCTGCGCGCAACCGCAATGAACCGCACCGGCGCCCGCCTGATGGGCATCCCGCCGGCGTTGGCCGGCAAGCTCTGTTTCACCTTGGCCGCCGCCATCGGCGTCTTTTCGGGCGTCCTGATCGCGCCGATCACTACCATCTACTACGACTCCGGTTTCCTGATCGGCCTCAAGGGCTTCGTCGGCGCCATCATCGGCGGCCTCGCCTCCTACCCGGTCGCCGCGCTCGGCGCCGTGCTGGTCGGCCTGCTCGAATCGTATTCGTCGTTCTATGCCAGCGCCTTCAAGGAGGTGATCGTCTTCACGCTGATCATCCCGGTGCTGCTGTGGCGCTCGCTGACTGCGCATCACGTCGAGGAAGAAGAGGAAAAAGGCGATGATGTCGGCGGCGGCCGCCGAATTTCGGCAAAAAAGACGGTCGACCGCAGCAATGCGCTGATTCGCCAGTTGCCGCTGCTCGGCTTCGTCGGCCTGCTCGTTGCGGCCCCGCTCGTCCTGCCGGAATTTTCGGTCACCCTGCTCAACTACATCGGCCTCTACGCCATCGTCGCCGTCGGTCTCGTGCTGCTGACCGGGGTCGGCGGACTTACCTCGTTCGGCCAGGCCGCCTTCGTCGGCCTCGGCGCCTATACGACGGCGTGGCTGACCACCGCGCATGGCTTCTCGCCGTGGGTGACACTGTTCATCGGGCTGGCGATCACCGCCGCCGTCGCCTTCTTCCTCGGCTTCATCACGCTGCGCATGGGCGGCCATTACCTGCCGCTGGGCACCATCGCCTGGGGCATCAGCCTCTATTTCCTGTTCGGCAATGTCGAGTTTCTCGGCGGCCACACCGGCATCACCGGCATTCCGGCGGTGTCGCTGTTCGGCTGGTCGCTGAAATCGGGGCGCGAGTTCTACTACCTGATCTGGCTGATCCTCCTGCTCGCCATCCTCGGCATCCGCAACCTCCTCGATTCGCGCACCGGCCGCGCCATCCGGGCGCTCAAGGGCGGCGCGGTGATGGCCGAGGCGATGGGCGTCGATACCGCCCGCGCCAGGATCGTCATTTTCCTCATCGCCGCCCTGCTGGCCAGCGTTTCCGGCTGGCTCTACGCCCACCTGCAGCGCTTCGTGAACCCGACGCCGTTTGCGCTGACGCAGGGCATCGAATACCTGTTCATGGCCGTCGTCGGCGGCGCCGGCCATGTCTGGGGCGCCGTGCTCGGGGCCGGGCTGATCACCCTCCTCAAGCAGTGGCTGCAGGACTGGCTGCCGCAACTGTTCGGCCAGAGCGGCAATTTCGAGATCATCGTCTTCGGCATCGCCATGGTGCTGGTGCTGCAACGCGCCCGGGCCGGATTGTGGCCGGTGATCCTGCGGCTGTTGCCGGCACGCGCGGCGGCGCACGAGGTACCGCACGGCGAAGCGCTGCCGCGGCGCTCGGCGGTCGCCGCCGGCACCCTGCTGCTGGAGGCACGGGACGTCACCAAGCGCTTCGGCGGGCTGGTCGCCAACAACAAGTTGTCGCTGAGCGTCCGTGCCGGCGAGGTGATGGCGCTGATTGGGCCGAACGGCGCCGGCAAGAGCACCATGTTCAACTGCATCTCCGCGGTCAACCCGGCCAGCGAGGGCAAAATCGAGTTCCTCGGCGAGTCGACCGCAACACTCGCCGCGCGCGACATTGCCCGGCGCGGCATGAGCCGCACCTTCCAGCACGTCCGCCTGCTCGGCCAGATGACGGTGCTGGAAAACGTCGCCATCGGCGCCCACCTGCGCGGCAGCCGGGGCGTACTGCCGGCGGCGCTGCGCCTCGACCGCGCCGAGGAGCGGCGTCTGCTCGCCGAGGCGGCGCGCCAGATCGAGCGTGTCGGCCTCGCCGAGCACATGTTCGATGCGGCCGGCAGCCTGGCCCTCGGCCAGCAGCGCATCGTCGAAATCGCCCGTGCGCTGGCCTCGGATCCATGCCTGCTGCTGCTCGACGAGCCGGCGGCCGGTCTGCGCTACAAGGAAAAACAGGCACTCGCCGAACTGCTGAGGAAGCTGCGTGCCGAAGGTATGGGCATCCTGCTGGTCGAGCACGACATGGATTTCGTCATGGGCTTGGCCGACCGCGTGGTGGTTATGGAATTCGGCGAGAAGATCGCCGAGGGCAAGCCGGAAGAAGTCCAGCGCGATCCCAAGGTGCTGGAAGCCTATCTCGGCGGCGTGGATTGAAATGATGAGCAAGCACCCGCACCTGCACGATCACGAGATCATCCTCGACGTGAAGCACCTGAGCGTCGCCTACGGCAAGGTTGAGGCGCTGCACGACGTCAGCCTGACCATCCGCCGCGGCGAAATCGTCACCGTCATCGGCCCCAACGGCGCCGGCAAGACGACGCTGCTTTCGGCCTTGATGGGTTTGCTGCCGGCGACCGGCGACATCGTCTACATGGGTCATGGGCAGGGTCGCGAGCGTGAAGTCGAGGTGCTGGTCCGCCACGGCATGACGCTGGTCCCCGAAAAGCGCGAGCTGTTTGCCGAAATGAGCGTCGAGGACAACCTGATCCTCGGCGCCTTCGACCGCTACCGCACCGGCCATCGCGATCACATGGAGACGATGGACGAGGTGTTCGAACTCTTCCCGCGCCTCGAAGAGCGCCGCGCCCAGCTGGCCGGCACCCTGTCCGGCGGCGAGCGCCAGATGCTGGCGATGGGCCGCGCGCTGATGGCCAAGCCGAAGCTGCTGATGCTCGACGAGCCCAGCCTCGGCCTGGCGCCGCTGATCATCAAGGAAATCTTCCGCATCATCGCCGAGCTCAAGGAAACCGGCGTCGCCATCCTGCTCGTCGAACAGAACGCCCGCGCCGCGCTGCAGGTTTCCGATTACGCCTACGTGCTGGAAACCGGCGAAGTCTCGCTGGCCGGCCCGAGCCAGGAACTGGCCGCCGACCCGCGGGTCATCGAAAGCTACCTGGGCCTCGGCCACAAGCAGCACTAATACTGCACCCCTGCGGGAGCCCGTGCCCGGCTAACGCTGGCCCCGGTCGCCGTCGCGGTGCTCGTTCGGCCCGCGGCCGCCCCGGTTTTGATCCGCCTGCGGTGGCGGGCGCTGTTCGCTGCGCTGCATCTCGCGCATCGGCGGTGCCGACGGCTGAGGCTGGCGCTGCGGCTGCGCCTGGGGTTGCGGCTGGGATTGCTGTTGCGGCATGGCCCGCGGCGCTTCGCGCGGCATCGGCGCCGCCCGCTCGGGTTGCGGCTGGCGAAATTGCTGTGCTTCACGATATTGCTGCGGCTCGCGATAGGTGTCCCGCCGCTGCTCGCGTTGGACTGGCGCCGGTTGCTGGATTTCACGCATCGCCGGCGGTGCCTGGCGATAGTGTTCCTCCCGCATTGCCGGGGATGGTGTAGCGGGTTGCGGGCGATCGTGTTCGACGCGCGGTGCGCCCGGCATTGCCGGCGAGCTGGGCATTGCCCGGCCGTTCTGGCGATCCTCGGGATAAGGCGCCCGTCCGCGGTTTTCCATGTTCCGGTTGTATTCCGGCGCAGCGCGTGGAACATCCGGGCCAGGGGGGCGGCCACCGGTTTCCGGCTGACGGCTGGCTGTTGGCGGCGTCATGTCGCGACGACCTTCCTGGCCCGCCTGCGGCATGCCGGCCGCGGGTTGCTGGAAGCGCTCGGACGGTGGCCTGACCTGCTGCCGCTGCGGGGCGTAGCGTTCCGGCTCGTTGCGCTGCGCCGCGCGTGCGGCGCTGGCCGGTGGCGCCAGCCAATCGCCGCCCGGTGCCCGGGATTTCACGGGTGCTTGGCCGAGTTCATTGCGGTCGTACGGGCGAACGCTGTTGCGGTTGATCCGCTTGCCTTCGCGCAGCATGCTGGAGGGGACGACGGTGACGGCATGCGGCTGCTCCTGATGCGCGTAATGCGGCCGGTATTCCGGGCGCAGTGCGCGGTCGATCTGCGCATGGTCGTGGACATGCGCGACGTTGATCTGGCGCACGTAGGTCGGGCTGGTGCGATAGCCGGGCACATAGACTTCGCGTGGTGCCAGAGGGAACCAGCCGACCGCCGGGGCGGAGGCGTAACCGAAACGGACGTTCCAGCCCGGATCGCCGACCCAGCCGACGAGCGCCGGCGCATACACGGGGCGCGCGGCATAGGTGCCCGGTGCCCAACCCCAGCGGCCACCGACCTGTACCCAGCGCCCGTAATGGAAGGGGGCGAAACCCCAGGGGGCGGCGTCGACCCACGTCCAGCCCCAAGGTTCGACCCAGGCCCAGCGCCCATCGCGATAGGGCGCCCAGTCGGCGGCGACCGCGCGCGGGTACCAGACCGTGCCGTAGTCGGGTGCCGAACCCCAGTCGCCGTAAGCGTCGAGATCCTGATAGCCGGTCATGTAGGGGGAAACATGGCGACGGGCGGCATTCGATCGCTCACGGTTGTCCTGCGCCGAAACCCAGGCGTCGAAATCGTCGCCGTAAGGCGCCGAATCGACGCCGATCAGGCCACGCTCGTCGAAGGTGGCCATCTCACCCGGGCGCACGACGATCGGACGTTCGCCGGTCTCGACCTCGGCACTGCCCGACTGTGCGGCAACGGTCGTGCGGTCGGGCCGCACCTCGATCCGGTAACGGCCGGGACCGGGAAAGCGGACGCGTCCGCCCGGTGTGCTGATCTGCAGATCGTCGGCCTGGTTGCGGTCGCGGATGGTCACCGCGAGGGTGCCGCTGGCCAGCAAAAGATCGACGATCTGGTCGTTGACCGTGACGAATTCCGCGCGACTGTTCCCGGCGAGCCGGTAGGCGGTAGAGCCGATCCACACCTCGGCGCGGCTGCGCCGCTCGGTGTCGATGATGGCGCCGCTGCTGATCGGCCAGTTGATCGCCGCCGGGCCGCCCGGGTCCTGGCGGTCAACGCGGAAGGTGACGTCGCCATCGACCTGCGACAGGCGGCCAACCCGGCCCGGCGGGTCGCCGGCAGCCAGCGCCGGCGTCAGAAAGCCGATCAGGGCGGCCAGCCCGAGAAAATAGCGAATAAGTGAAAACATCATCAACTCCGTCAGCCGAGGCTGTCCTTCAGGGTAAGCAGTGAATTGCTTAACGTATTAGAACCTGATCGGATGAATTTCGAGCGCAGAAAATCGTTTCAGGATGTTGCCGGGCGCGGCTTCGGCGCTAAAGGCAGGGCGATGGGAGTCGGGAAAACCTGTGATTTTTCAGCGACCTGACGTAAAATCCGCGGTCCCGCTACTGCGCCGCACCATCGCCAATTTCATGCTCTACCCCACCCGTTTCGATGTGATCGTCGTCGGCGGCGGCCACGCCGGCACCGAGGCTGCGCTTGCCGCAGCGCGGGCGGGGGCGAGCACGCTGCTGCTGACGCACAACCTCGATACGCTCGGAGCGATGAGCTGCAATCCGTCGATCGGCGGCATCGGCAAGGGCCATCTGGTGCGCGAGGTCGATGCGCTGGGCGGTGCGATGGCCGCCGCAACCGACGAGGCCGGCATCCAGTTCCGCATCTTGAACGCCTCGAAAGGCCCGGCGGTGCGCGCTACCCGCGCCCAGGCCGACCGCGTGCTGTACAAGCAGGCCATTCGCGGTCGACTCGAAAATCAGCCCAATTTGACGATTTTTGCCGAGGCCTGCGACGACCTGATCGTCGAGGGTGAGCGCGTGGCTGGCGCCGTCACGCAGCTGGGCATCCGTTTCCTGGCAGATGCCGTGGTGTTGACCGCGGGCACTTTCCTCAACGGCAAGATCCACGTCGGGCTGGAGAACTACACCGGCGGGCGCATGGGCGACCCGCCCTCGGTATCGTTGGCCAGCCGCCTGAAGGAACTGAATCTGCCGCAAGGCCGCCTGAAGACCGGCACGCCACCACGCCTGGATGGCAAGACCATCGATTTCTCGGTGATGGAAGAACAGCACTCGGACAATCCGCTGCCGGTCTTCTCCTTCCTCGGCAACGCCGCCCAGCATCCACGGCAGTTGCCGTGCTGGATCACGGAAACGAATGAGCGCACCCACGACATCATCCGTAGCGGCCTCGACCGCTCGCCGATGTACACCGGCGTCATCGAAGGCGTCGGGCCGCGCTACTGCCCGTCGATCGAGGACAAGATCCACCGCTTCGCCGACAAGAACCGTCACAACGTCTTCCTCGAACCGGAAGGCCTGACGACGCACGAGATCTATCCGAACGGCGTGTCGACCAGCCTGCCTTTCGACATCCAGCTGGCCCTGGTCCGCTCGATCCGCGGCCTGGAAAACTGCCACATCCTGCGTCCCGGCTACGCCATCGAGTACGACTTCTACGATCCGCGCGGCCTCAAGGACACCTTGGAAACCAAGGCTATCCACGGCCTGTTCTTCGCCGGCCAGATCAACGGCACGACCGGCTACGAGGAGGCCGCCGCCCAGGGCCTGCTCGCCGGCATCAACGCCGTGCGCTACGTGTGCGGCGCAGCCGGCTGGTGCCCGAAGCGCAACGAAGCCTACCTCGGCGTGCTGGTCGACGACCTGATTACGCGCGGCGTCTCCGATCCTTACCGGATGTTTACCAGCCGAGCCGAGTACCGTCTCAGCCTGCGCGAGGACAATGCCGACCTGCGCCTGACCGAACAGGGTCGCGAACTCGGACTGATTGACGACGTGCGCTGGGACGCTTTCTGCCGCAAGCGCGATGCAGTTGCCGTCGAGCAGGAACGCCTGAAGGCGACCTGGGTCAATCCGAAAATCCTGCCGGCCGAAGATTCCATCCGTGTCCTCGGCAAGGCCATCGAACACGAATACAACCTGTTCGAGTTGTTGCGCCGCCCGGAAATTTCGTATGGCGAGCTGCTGACGCTTCCGGGCGCCGGGGAAGCGCAGACCGACCCGCTGGTCATCGAGCAACTGGAAATTTCGGCCAAGTACCAAGGCTACATCGACCGTCAGGCCGAAGAAGTGGCGCGCTCGGGATCCTATGAGAGCACCGTGCTGCCAGCCGATCTCGACTACTCAAAGGTTGCCGGCCTCTCCAACGAGGTCAAGCAGAAGCTGGCCCTGCACAAGCCGCAAACGATCGGTCAGGCCTCGCGCATTCAGGGCATCACACCGGCGGCGATTTCGCTGCTGCTGATCCACCTGAAACGCTTCAACCTGTCGCGCGCCGCATGAGTTCCCTGACGCTCGCCGCCGGACTGACCGAACTTGGACTCGACCTGCCAGACGCCGTCCAGCACAAGTTGCTCGCCTTTCGCGACCTGATGCTCAAATGGAACAAGACCTACAACCTGACCGCGCTGCGCGATCCGGAACAGGCCATCTCGCACCACCTGCTCGACTCGCTGGCCATCTTGCCCTACGTTGGCGCCTGGCCGCTGCTCGACGTCGGCAGCGGCGGCGGCCTACCCGGCATTCCGCTGGCTATCGCCCGTCCCGGACTGTCTGTCGGCATGGTTGATACGGTCCAGAAGAAGGCCAGCTTCCTGCAACAGGCATCGATCGAACTGGGCTTGAAGAATGTTACGGTCCACCATGCCCGGGTCGAGGGAATGCAGGGACAATACGCGCAAGTCAGCGCGCGCGCCTTTGCCGACCTTGGACTTTTCGTCAGCCTGACCCGTCATCTGCTGGCGCCGGGTGGCCGCTGGCTGGCGATGAAGGGTGTGCGGCCTGACGACGAAATTGCGGCGCTGCCTGCCGACATCACGGTCGAAGCGATCATTTCGCTGACCGTGCCGGGACTGGAAGCCGAACGACATTTGATCATTTTGAAAGCCGGGTCATGAGAGCACTTGCCATTACCAACCAGAAAGGCGGCGTCGGCAAGACGACGACGGCGGTCAATCTGGCTGCCTGCCTCGCTGCCGAGGGCCGGCGCGTCCTGCTGATCGACCTTGACCCGCAGGGCAACGCGACGACCGGTGCCGGGATCACCAAGAAGGAAGCGCTGCCGACGGTATACCAGCTGCTGATCGGTGCCGCCACGCTGGCCGAGGTCTGCATCCAAACCGATTTCGGCTTCGACGTACTGCCGGCGAACCGCGAACTGGCCGGTGCCGAAGTCGAATTGATCGAACTCGATCAACGTGAATACCGGTTGAAAAACGCCCTCCAGGCCGGTCACGCCACCTACGATTTCATCCTGATCGACTGCCCGCCGGCGCTCAACATGCTGACGGTCAACGGTCTGGTCGCCGCCGATTCCGTGCTGATCCCGATGCAGTGCGAGTACTACGCGCTGGAGGGCTTGTCCGACCTCGTGGAAACCCTGCGCAAGGTGCGCACCCACCTGAATTCGCGCCTCGAAATCGAGGGCCTGCTGCGCACCATGTTCAACCCGCAGAGCACCTTGACGCAACAGGTTTCCGGCGAGCTGGAAAGCCATTTTGGCAGCAAGGTCTACCAGACCATCGTGCCGCGCAACGTTCGGCTGGCCGAAGCACCTTCGTACGGCAAGCCGGTCATCGCCTTCGACAAGAGCTCCAAGGGCGCGCAGGCCTACAGCGCGCTCGCCAAAGAAATTCTCGAAAGGGTCGCCCCATGATCAAGATGAAAGGACTCGGCCGCGGCCTCGATGCGTTGCTTACCGGCAATGACAAGCCGCACGGCGACGAACAGCGCAACTTGCCGGTCGACCGCCTGAAACCGGGCAAATACCAGCCGCGCACGCACATGGACGAAACCTCGCTGGCCGAGCTGGCGGCGTCGATCAAGGCGCAGGGCGTCATGCAGCCGATCCTGGTCCGTGCCATCGACAGCACGCCGGGTGCCGAGCGTTACGAAATCGTTGCCGGCGAGCGTCGCTGGCGTGCCGCGCAACTGGCCGGTCTGAGTGAAGTGCCGGTGCTGGTCCGCAGCATCCCCGACGAACAGGCGCTGGCCATGGCGCTGATCGAGAACATCCAGCGCGAAAACCTCAACCCGCTCGAAGAAGCCCAGGGGTTGCAACGTCTGATCGACGAATTCGGCCTGACCCACCAGCAGGCCGCCGATGCGGTCGGCCGCTCGCGCCCGGCGGCGACCAATTTGCTCCGTTTATTACAGTTGACCGCAACCGTCCAGGAAATGCTGATGTCCGGCAAACTCGACATGGGCCATGCTCGCGCGCTGCTGCCGCTGGCGGGGGCGCAGCAGGTTGCGCTGGCCCAGCGGATCGTCCAGAAAGGCCTGTCGGTGCGCGAAGCCGAGCGTCTGGTTCAGCATCTGCTGAATCCGCCCAAAAAAGCAGAAGAAAAGGATGTCGACCGTGACCTTCTGCGTTTGCAGGAAGAGCTCTCGGATGGTCTCGGGGCGAATGTCGCGATCCGCTCCAATAAAAAAGGGGCGGGCAAGGTGACGATCGATTTCGGCAGCCTGGACCAGCTCGATGGCCTGATTTCGCGCCTGCGTGGGTGATTTCATGGCACAATCGAAAATGCTTCGCGGATTCGGGAAAACCCTCGTTTTGTGCGTTGCAGCATTTGACTCATGTATAAGACTTCGTTACACTCGCGCAGTTTTCAATCGGGGCCTGCCTTGCACCCGCATGTAAGCTGGATACTCAGCCGACAAGCGGCGCTGGCAATAATCCTGGCGGTTGTCGCCTGGGTGTTTGTGAGTAGTAACGCGGCAGTTTCGATTTTGATCGGGGGATCAATCGGCATCATCGCAAATCTCGGGTACGTTCTGAGAGCAATGCGGATGACGACGGGAGATGACCCGCTCAGGCAGTATCGGGCGCAGGCGGCCGGAGAGGGGTTGAAGTTTGCTCTGACCTTTGCCGGGTTTGCGCTGGTGTTCTGGGGGTTCAAGGAAGTTTCGGCATTGCCGCTCTTTCTTGGCTACGCATCAACCTTCGTCATCTTCTGGATGGCACTCTTGAAGCAACGCTAGGCTGAACGGAGAAATCATGAGCGCTGACGGCGGCACGCTGACCACAACGGGCTATATCCAACACCACCTGACCAACCTGACCGTCTGTTCCGACGCCGCCAGGGATGCTGCAGGTCATTGTCATGGATTCTGGTCCTTCCACCTCGATACCCTGGTGATCTCCGGGCTTCTCGGGATCATTGTCTTCGGCCTGATGGCCAAGGTGGCCGGCAAGGCGACTTCCGGCGTACCCGGCAGTCTGCAGAACTTCATCGAAATGGTGGTCGGCATGGTCGACCAACAGGTCAAGGATACCTTCCACGGCAAGAGCGCGCTGGTCACCCCGCTTGCCATCACGATTTTCGTCTGGGTGTTTGTCATGAACGCCATGGATCTGATCCCGGTCGATTTCCTGCCGCTTCTTGCCGGCGCAGTGGGCATCAATTACCTGAAGGCAGTGCCGACGACCGACCCCAATCTGACCTTCGCCATGTCGATCTCGGTGTTTTTGATCACGATCTACACGGGCCTCAAGGTCAAGGGTTTTGGCCACTTCATGCACGAAGTGTTCGCGGTTCCGTTTGGTCTCAAACTCGCCCCGGTCAACCTCCTATTCCGCATCGTTGAGGAAATCGCAAGGCCGATTTCGTTGTCCCTGCGACTCTTCGGTAACATGTACGCCGGTGAAATGGTCTTCATCCTGATCGCCCTGCTCGGTATATGGCAGCTTCCCTTGGCTTTGCCCTGGGCGCTGTTCCACATTCTGATCATTACCTTGCAAGCCTTCGTGTTCATGATGCTGACGATCGTTTATATGTCGATGGCTTCTGAATCGCACTAGTTTTTTGGCAGTTTCCCGTAGTTTTCAACTTTAACCGTAACAACCCTTACCTTACTGAGGAGTAAACATGGAACTCGCAACCGTTCTCTCCAACACCGCCATCGCTGTGGCTATCCTGATCGGCGCTGGTGCTCTGGGCACCGCCATCGGCTTCGGTCTCCTCGGCGGCCGTTTCCTGGAAGGCGCTGCCCGTCAGCCGGAAATGATCCCGACGCTGCAGGTCAAGATGTTCATCGTTGCCGGTCTGCTTGACGCGGTGACCATGATCGGTGTCGGTATCGCCCTGTTCATGCTCTTCGCCAATCCGTTCATCGCTCTGGTCAAGTAATCATCCACGCGCCTGTAACCCTATTACCAGGAGGTTAGCGTGAATATCAACGCGACACTGATTGGCCAGGCAATCTGGTTTGCTGTCTTCATCTGGATCACGATGAAGTTTGTCTGGCCGCCGCTGCAAAAGGCAATGGCCGACCGTCAAGCCCAGATCGCTGAAGGCCTGGCTGCGGCCGAACGTGGCAAGCATGAGCAAGAGCTTGCTGCCAAGCGTTCCGCCGACGCGCTGCGTGAAGCCAAGGAGAAATCCGCGGATCTCGTCGCTCAAGCCGAAAAGCGTGCGCAACAGATCGTCGAAGAAGCCAAGGGCACGGCCAATGTCGAAAAGGACAAGATCGTCGCCAGCGCTCAAGCCGAAATTGACCAGGAAGTCGAACGCGCCAAGCAGCAACTGCGTGAGCGCGTCGCTGAACTGGCCGTTGCCGGTGCCGAGAAGATCCTGCGCAAGGAAATCAACGCGTCCGCGCATGCCGACATGCTGGTCGCCCTGAAACAGGACCTGTAAGCAATGGCTGAATCCGTCACTATCGCCCGCCCTTACGCCGAAGCCCTGTTTCGTGCAGCCAAGGAAAGCGGCAATCTGGCCAAGTGGGCCGAGCAGGTTGCCCTGCTCGCCCAGGTGGCTGCCAATCCCGAAGCCCGCGAGGCTATCGGCGATCCCAATGTGGCGGCCCCGCAACTGGTCGACCTCTTCCGGTCTGCCTGCGGTACGGCGGTAGATGCGGAGCTGTCGAACTTCATCCAGCTGCTGTCCAACAACGACCGTCTGGGACTGTTGCCGGAAATCGCCGGCTTGTACGAGAGTTACAAGCGGGGCGAGGAAGGCACCAAGCAGGCCGAAATCGTTTCGGCTTTCCCAATTGACGACAAGCAAGTGAAAGCCCTGATTCCCGAACTCGAAGCCGTCTTCAAGACCAAGCTCGAAACTTCGGTGACGGTTGATTCCACACTGATTGGCGGGATCAAGGTAATCGTTGGCGACCAGATGCTGGATGCTTCAGTACGCGGCAAGCTCGACGCCATGGCTACGGCGCTGAACAACTAGGAGAATTTCATGCAGTTGAATCCTTCCGAAATTTCTGAACTGATCAAGAGCAAGATCCAGAACCTGCAAGGCGCATCGGAAGTGCGCACGCAGGGCACGGTGGTTTCCGTTACTGACGGCATCTGTCGTGTGCACGGCCTGCAAGACGTTATGCAGGGCGAAATGCTGGAATTCCCCGGCAACACTTTCGGCATGGCGCTCAACCTCGAGCGTGACTCCGTCGGTGCTGTGGTTCTTGGTGAATACGAGCACATCTCCGAAGGCGACATCGTCAAGACGACGGGCCGCATTCTGGAAGTCCCGGTTGGCACCGAGCTCCTTGGTCGCGTGGTCAACTCGCTTGGCCAGCCGATCGATGGCAAGGGTCCGCTCAACAACAAGCTGAGCGACAAGATCGAAAAGGTTGCTCCGGGCGTTATCTGGCGTAAGTCGGTATCCCAGCCGGTACAAACCGGCCTCAAGGCCATCGATGCCATGGTGCCAGTCGGTCGTGGCCAGCGCGAACTGATCATTGGCGACCGTCAGACCGGCAAAACTGCCGTCGCTGTCGATGCCATCATTAACCAGAAGGGCACCGGCGTAAAGTGTATCTACGTCGCTGTCGGCCAGAAGGCTTCCACCGTCGCCAACGTAGTGCGCAAGCTCGAGGAGCACGGTGCTCTGTCCTACACCATCGTCGTTGCCGCCACTGCTTCCGAATCCGCCGCGCTGCAGTACATCGCTCCGTACTCCGGCTGCACCATGGGCGAATTCTTCCGCGACCGCGGTGAAGACGCACTGATCATTTATGACGATCTGACCAAGCAAGCCTGGGCCTATCGCCAGGTTTCCCTGCTGCTGCGCCGTCCGCCGGGCCGTGAAGCCTATCCGGGCGACGTGTTCTATCTCCACTCCCGTTTGCTGGAGCGTGCCGCTCGCGTTTCCGAAGCTTGGGTCGAGAAGCTCAGCAATGGCGAAATCAAGGGCAAGACCGGTTCGCTGACCGCCCTGCCGGTGATCGAAACGCAAGCCGGTGACGTTTCCGCCTTCGTTCCGACCAATGTCATCTCGATTACCGACGGCCAGATCTTCCTGGAAACCGACCTCTTCAACGCCGGTATCCGCCCCGCTATCAACGCCGGTATTTCCGTTTCCCGCGTCGGTGGTGCAGCCCAGACCAAGATCATCAAGAAGCTCGGCGGCGGTGTCCGTCTGGCTCTGGCCCAGTATCGCGAACTGGCTGCCTTCGCGCAGTTTGCTTCCGATCTCGACGAAGCCACCCGCAAGCAGTTGGAGCGTGGTCGCTTGGTCACGGAACTGATGAAGCAGCCCCAGTACTCGCCGATGAGCATCTCCGAAATGGC
>Ga0209507_1001553_pt1 | contig 17843 bp, 14 predicted proteins | sample AD_UKC028_MetaG_FD_184414 | JGI IMG/M metagenome (GOLD analysis project Ga0209507, IMG submission 184414) | Active sludge microbial communities of municipal wastewater-treating anaerobic digesters from USA - AD_UKC028_MetaG (SPAdes) (version 2) | ecosystem: Engineered > Bioreactor > Anaerobic >...
CGGCGGCCTTACCTGCCTGTCGCTGCTGTTCTGAAAAGATGGAATCAGGTTTATCCTTATCGAATACAAATTAGATAGAAAACAATCTTCCTGAAGCTCATTCATATAGCCAAACACTCTTATTCACATAGTCTTTACTGGTTACCTGATCAAGAAGGAAGGCTGCCACATCTGACCGTGGGATACGTAAATTACCTTTTATTTTTGTCTCCCCAAAACCGTGTTTCATGTGATAAGTTTTGGCACCATCGGTCAATCCTCCAGGGCGAACTATTGTCCAGTCAAGCTGGCTTTTTGTAATTCGGTCTTCGTTTGTCTTGTGGTCCGCCAATGGTATTCGAAGCATAATATCAGCAACAAAAAACCGAACAGGCTGAGGCATATATTTGCGACTATCCCCTGCGCCAAGACTCGATAAATAAATAAAGCGCGTCACCTTTTCTTCTTCCATAATGCTGAGGATATTATCGATTCCCTCAATAATTGCGGTACTGTGTTTAGTCAGAGATGCTCCGCCGAGAGTTGAAATACAAGCATCCGAACCTGAAATGACTGATCTGAGTTTGTCCTTTTCATTCAGATAACCTGCAACAACATTTAAATTAGGATGTTCTGATTTAACAGACTCAGGTCTGCGAACATATGCTGTTACATCATGACCTGCTGATAATGCTTCATCAACTAACAGTGAGCCTGTTTTACCGCTTGCTCCAAATATTACTATCTTCATGGGTTTGATTATTTTGAGGTTTATCATAAACTGTAAATGTATTGTATAAATAGTAAAGTGGATAGATGAACATTAATTGATCGGCGGTGCTTAATTGGCATAAAAAACCAGTCGTTGTATAAAAACAAGGAGAATGAAAATGTTATTGAAACCAACGGAGTCATTCATACAATATTTCCATTTGGTCTACAGAGTCAGCACCACGTTGCCTTTCTTGTTTCCGGCCTCAACATGCCTGTGGGCATCGGCTGCCTTTTCAAGGGGAAAAGTTTGATCAATAACAGGCTTTATTTTCCGCTCCTCAAGGAATGCCCTGATAAATTCCAGGTCCTCCTGTTTGGGAGCTGCAAGCGCACAAATAACCTTTTTGCCTCCGGTAACTGATGTCCGTATCATCTGAAGCAGCTTTGAGGTTTTGAAACTTACCGGCAGGTAAATCCCATTCGGTTTGAGTGATGCCCTGTATTTGGCAAAAGATCCCCTGCCCAGTACGTCAATTATGAGATCGTATGACTCTCCGCTTTTTGTAAAGTCTTCTTTTTTGTAATCTATCACCCGGAGAGCTCCAAGGCTCTTTACATAATCCAATCCCTGTGTGCTGCATACACCCGTGACTTCTGCCCCATAATAATGACTGGCAAGCTGTACGGCTGCTGAACCGATCGCGCCGGAGGCGCCGATAACTAAAACACGCTGCCCTTTCTGAATATTCACCTTTTTCAACAGGCAGAGTGCCATCGTCGCCCCGTAAGGCACTGCAGAGGCCTCCTCATAAGTCATATATGAAGGTTTCGGGGCTATGATGCCATCCTCCGGGATGCACAGGTATTCTGCATAAGCGCCCATGTTCTCACCGGTGTAGCCAAAAACCGGCTCGCCAGCCCTGAGTTTTTTCACATCACTGCCAACTGTCTCAACCACCCCGGCAAATGTGTTTCCCAGGATCTGTCTTTTGGGCCTGCTGAGACCAAACCCAATCCGCGCAAATACCCTGAACACTGACAGCATGTTGAATTCACCGGCCGGAAGATTTTTGAAATTCCGGGCAATTATGTCTCCGTAATTTACCGAGACTGCATGAACCCTGACAAGAACCTCGTTGCTTTTCGGGCATGGTTTTTCAACTTCTTGCAGATGAAGCACATCAAGTGCCCCGTACTCTGAATATACTATTGCTTTCATATTACTTCTTTTCTTTTTTTGCCTGTTTCGCGACCATTTTTTTATGCACCGGGTCGTTCTCCGGAAAATATGTAAACACATCGGACAAAGGCACACTGAATGTGTGTGCTATCCGGAATGCCAGCTCCAGCGACGGGAAGTACTTCCCGTTCTCTATTGCCACAATCGTCTGCCGGGTAACCCCGGTCCTGTCTGACAGCTCCTGCTGTGTCATCTCATTTGCAAAAAAACGGAGCCTGCGGATGTTGTTGCTTATAAATACCTTTTCGTCGTCCATATCAAGCTCCCCTTCTGTAATAAATGATTTTTGCAATTTCCGATGCCAGGCTGGCCACAAAACCTGAAGTGATCAGGGTCAGAAACATTACGTATGGTTTCATTCCGGCGGCCAGCGCGCCCATTGCCAGCATGAATCCCAGAGTAAATATCCAGTGCGAGATCCGGATACTTTTGAGTTCAATGAGCCTGTCACGCTCGTCGGTGATGTCGGAAAGGTCCTCCTGCGTGACAATCCGGTTTGCGATTGCAAACAGTATCTGGATCACAATCTGCACGACAATTGCCACCGGTATCAGGTAAAGAAACGATTTCCCCCAGAACTGAAAATCGTTCAGCAGCCCAATATCTGCCTGGGTGTAGTGCCTGTAAACATAGAGCGAGTAGATTCCGATCACCAGCACTGAGCCGATGATTGATACGATTGATTGTTTCTCGTGGTGTCCCATTTTAGTACCTCCCTGTGTCTGTTAATATATACTATATGTAAATGTATAACGACACAAAGATAATAATTATTTACACAATGTCAAATAAAATATACATTATTTTTCAAAAACTTTATCAGCATCATTTTGTTTATGCTATATCTCAACAAAATGCATTAATTCGCACCGTTAAAATGTTTTACGCTGATGCAGACTGAACAGAAGAGCAACAGGGCCGTCATAATCCTCCTGTTTGTGGGGGTGCTCATGGGAGCGCTTGACATCTCAATAGTGGGCCCGGCTTTGCCATCCATTGAGACGTTCCTCAAGCTTGATCCCCGCTATGCGGGATGGATTTTCTCGATATATGTGCTTTTCAACCTCACCGGCATCTCACTCTTCGCGAGGATGTCTGACATTTACGGGAGGCGGAACATTTACATCCTGGCGCTTGCAATCTTTGCCGCCGGGTCGCTCTGGGTCTCCCTTGCCGGCAGTTTCGGGTCGCTGCTCGCCGGAAGGGCGATACAGGGATTCGGCGCCAGCGGTATTTTCCCGGTTGCATCGGCACTTGTAGGCGATCTCTTCCCGCGTGAGCGGCGGGGACGGATACTGGGACTTATTGGGGCAGTCTTCGGACTGGCATTTCTCATGGGCCCGTTCATTGCAGGTGTGGTATTAAAATACTTCCAGTGGCATGTACTGTTTGTTATCAATATTCCAATTTCGCTTGTGCTGATTTATTTCAGCATGAAGCTGCTGCCCTCCGTGCCGAACGGACATGTGTCGGTAATCGACTGGGGAGGGATCATCACGCTGGCGGTGACGCTTGCAGGATTCACCATAGGGCTCAACAGCATTGACACGGCAAAGGGAATGGCAGGATTTACAGAGCTTAAGGTTCTGCTTCCGCTTGCTGTCGCTGCCGTTTCGCTTATTTTACTGCTCATTATTGAAAGGAAGGCCCAATTCCCGGTCATTAAGCTTGACTTCTTCATCAACCGGCAGATAACTATAGCGGGCCTGCTTGCTTTCGTGACCGGCCTGGTACAGGCAAGCTTTGTTTTCATCCCCACCTTCGTGGTGCAGCAGTTCGCTGTCAGTCCTTCGGCAGCAAGCTTCATGCTTATACCGTTCGTGCTGGCAACTGCGGTCGGCTCACCGGTGTTCGGAAGGATGATTGACCGTTACGGCGCAAAGAAGATCATCATTGCCGGGTTGCTGTTGCTTGCGGCGGGCTTTTATCTTATCGCCGTTACCGGCGAAAGGAAAGAGATTTATTATCTCAGCGGGGTGCTTGTGGGACTCGGACTCTCAGTGCTGGCCGGAAGCTCGCTACGGTATATTATCCTCAACAACACATCGGCTGACGACAGGGCCACATCGCAGGGCATGCTGACGATCCTTACAAGCACCGGGCAGATCACCGGGACGGCTCTCATCGGGTTGCTCTTTGCCTCGCAGATGGAGGGAGCTTTTGGCATCATATTCAGGGGAATAGCAATACTGGCAGCAGTGATGCTCGCGGTGTCACTAAGGCTTGAGGGGAAGGTCCGGGTTGCCGGGGCCTGATACGTCAGTTTAACTTTCTGTAAACCAGTTTGGTGCGCCAGGAATGACCCTCATTCTCAGCGGTCACTACATACATGCCGCCGGCAAGCGCTGTCTGTGACAGATCGATCTCCGAGCCGTTTTCAGCTTCAATTGTAAACGCTGTGTTCCCCGCGAGGTCAGTGAACGTCAGCTTCAGGTTCCCCGGCGCATGGTCATCGACTTGAATTCTGATTTTTCCTGAAGTGGGGTTGGGGTAGGTGTTCAGCACCGTGGTGCCATCCGGGTCAGGCTGATTCTCTTCAATGCCGGTACCTGTTCCGGCAAGCAATACGGCTGTTGTCGACAGGGCCGGCAGGGTCACAGTGAACGAGTTGCCTGAAACGGCTGCGGTCTTGTTTTTCAATGCATTTGATGAATGCGAAATGAATGTTTCGGTTGAAGGCAGGGCAGACAGTTCGAGGATTTTATAATTCCCGTTGGAAACTGAGAAACCGGTGAGATTGACAGTGACCGTCCGTGAGGTGCTGAGATCGCGGTTGACAAGTACGACTGTCAATGAGTCATTGCTGCCGTTGACAGTGCTGTACCCTGAGACTGTTGCCTCACCGGATGAGGTGGTTTTAACTCTTGTTCCTTTTGTGTACCGGCTGAACAGGTGCAGCGTCTCCCACATCCCGGTCTTCCATGACCACGGCGTAAATATCTCAACACCGTTATCTGCAAAGGTTCCGAGCATCGAGGCGTAAACAACTGATACTATATTGGGGTTGGATGAGCTTATATCATTCTCTGTCAGGGCGATTGTGATGCCGTGATTCTCGCCGAAGTGCTTGAGCAGCCAGTCGTTGATCCTCTTGAAGATGTACTCTTTTGTCTGGGAGCCGTCCCACCCGCCGTTTATTGTCTTTACGCCGTTTGCACCCGGGTAATTGTAGGTCTCGTCATAGAAGACACGGTGCAGCTGAATCAGGTTTGCATCCGAAGATTCCGACGGGTACCAGTGGATGTCAAGCACATCGAGGAGGCGTATTCCTGTTGCCTTCTGCTCGTCGGCAACCCTTTTTATGAAGTATTCGAGCCAGCAATAATAATTCCCGCCGATTGTAAGTGACTCACTTCCCCATTTGTACCACTGCCATTCGTTGGCAGGAACCGGGCCTGTGAGTTTGATTTCCGGAAATCTCTCACGGGCTTTCTTCGCCACTGCGAAATATGAATCCATGAATGCTGAGGCAGACAGCAGCGAGGGCATTACGTCGTCATGTGTGCCATTCCATATCTCCGGCTCATTATCCATGCTCCAGTAGAGGAGCTTGTTTTTATCAAGGCCCAGGCCTCCCGGCCCGAACCAGTGGTTAAGAATATCCGTTGTTGAATCGGCCGGCCAGTTCACCAGGTAGAGGTCAGGATTGCCGTTCACAAGCGCCTGGGAGCCGCCGGCGGGATTCACCTGTCCGCCCCCGGCGAGGTTCTGGCTCACGCCGCTCCACCAGTTCGATCCGTTGTATGACCAGTCGTTGAAGTTGTTGTTTTTGTTGCCCGCGGCCTTCCCGATAAGCTGGAACGCCCACATTACCTGCAGTCCCGGCATCCGGGCCTGTATGTCCTGCGATGCGAAGTCCCAGCTGTGACCATATACATTGTTGTACCAGTCGGGGTGGCTTCCCAGTTTTCTGCGCCAGTTGTATTTGGTTGCGTTGTTGCCGCCGTTTTCGCGCGCAAAGCGAAGACCTGCTTCCTTATACAGGTTGATATTGTCTGCCGTGGTGGGTTTAACGGGGTCATCAGATATGTTATTGTTCCGGCCGAATATGTATGACGAGACGGGCCTGCGGCCTTCGCTGGCGTTTACCTGGACGGTTATCGTCTGTGCTTTTGCTGCCCCGACACAGAGCAGGAGGATTATACCAAGAAGTGATAATTTGCTCATTAAGGCTGGAGAGGTTTTGTTGTAGATCCCATAGAAAATTCAAGGATATTAAATTAGATATTTTTTGTGACCTGATGAGTGTTCCCTGCATACGGCCACTCAGACAGTGACGATTATCTTTCCCCTGAAGCCGCCTCGCATTGCGAGGTCAAATGCATCGGAGGCCCGTTCAAGCGGAAAAGTATTTTCAATAACAGGTCTGAGACTTCCTTCTGAACAGAGTCTCTCAAGCTCGCGCCAGTCTTCATCAAGTGACCGCATGTTTGCCGACATCAGCTTTCTGCCGTGGAGTATCCGTGTCACAGCTATTGCCATGTATGGGGGTGGGATGAACAGGGTGGAGGCATAGGCGCCGCCGGGCTTCAGGAGCCGGTGAACCTTCCAGATCTTCATGTGACCATGGGCATCGAAGACAGCGTCAAATTTCCTGCCTGATGAAAAAAGATCGACGGCGTTGTGATCGATTGTCTCACTGGCCCCAAGTTTAAGTGCCAGTTCTGCGTTGGCAGGGCTGCAAGTGGCAGTCACCCTGGCTCCGTATGCTCTTCCAATCTGAATTGCAAAATGACCTACTCCCCCGGTACCGCCAGTTACAAGCACTTCAACCACGGTTTTATCCCGGGTCCCTGTTCTGCCACCGGCAATTACCTCCGTCCCTTTCCTTACGCCGCATTTTCTCATTGCGTTGAGTGCAGTCAGAGCCGCCACAGGCAGTGATGCAGCCTCGCTGAATGACATTCCTTCGGGGATGAGCCTGACCCTGTTTTCTTCAACTGCACGCAGTTCGGCCATAGCCCCGCCGCGGTCAAAAAGAATTGATTTCGAGCCATACACTCTCTGCCCCTTTGAAAATGCCGTCACCCCGGGCCCGGTCTCCCTGACAATACCTGCAAAATCGGCTCCAAAGATACGAGGGAAACGGAAGCCGGTTACCACCCTCGCATCACCCCGCCTGATCTTCCAGTCGACCGGGTTGATTGATACAGCCTTTACCTCAGCAAGTACCTGACCAGGGCCGGCAACAGGGTCAGGCAGTTCGCCATAGACAGAAGCCTCCGAATTGCCATAAGCTTTTGAGTAGTATGCTTTCATAATTACTTTTAGTGATCAGAAGACAAAACTATGGATTATTTGTTCAGGAGCTGGCCTGGTCACGTCGGATCACACCGGGCGGCGACTTCTGTGCTCAGGATCGCAGGGAAGACTAAAGGCAACAGGGAATTCAGGCAGCCTGACCGGGTACGGAAATATTTAAAAAGACGCTAGTACATTACAAAAAGTAATTTATAATTGCATAAATGTAATTTATACATTACATTCGTATCAAATTTTAAAACCGGATGCTATGAAAACAAAATTGCTTTTGCCGAATCAGTTCAAGAAGGTTGGATGGATAATCCTGATCCCTTCAACCCTGCTTGGCCTGTATGTAATTATTTCAGATAATACATTTGATTTTCTGAATGTCAGGGTATTTACAATTTATAACAAGTCATTTCTGTTTGACTCGAGCGAGACAGTCCGTTTTGGTTTTATCGGGCACAATCTCACAAATACTGTTGCAGGCGTACTCTTCATAGTGGGTGCCATGTTCGTGGCCTTCTCGAGGGAAAAATCTGAAGATGAATTTATTGCAAAAATCAGGCTTGAGTCGTTGCTTTGGGCAACCTATATCAACTACGCAATTCTGCTTTTCTGTTTCCTGTTTTTCTATGAGTATGAATTTCTCTATGTGATGATATTCAATATGTTTACCATTCTGATTATCTTCATCATCCGTTTTTATTATATGCTTCACAGAGCCAAAAAATCGCTGAGTCATGAAAAACAGTCTTAAGGTCGAGCGGGCAATAAAGAATATCACACAGGAGGAGCTGGCCAGGGAGATAGGTGTGACAAGGCAGGCGATAAATTCAATTGAGCTCGGGAAGTATGTGCCATCGACGGTTCTTGCCCTGAAGCTGTCAGATTTTTTCGGCAAACCCGTAAATGAACTGTTCAGCCTGGAAGAGGGCGATTAATGTCTGCTTTTGTGATCTTCAGCCCGATGCTGAAGCTGACACCACTCATGTCCTGGCCGGGATGATTAAACATGCCTTCACAGAATTTCTGTGGCAAAAAACAGGTTTTCTCTATTTTAGCGTAAACTTGAATGGGAGAGCGAATTCAATATCTTTCTCTTTAAATTCAGGAATATCAAGACTCCCTATCATGCCTGCAACACGCAGACATTCAGCCTTTACTGCCGCTGATCCTGGGATGGGTGTATCATCAGGTTTTATTGGCCCCGTTAAGTAATCAAAAGGGCCTTTTCATTATTCAGCGCCTGCCGCAGGTGCTAATAACCACCTTCCTGGGCCTGGGAGGGACAATCCCCATTGCGATGCCCCTTGTAAACAAAACAATAAACATGTCTCTCCTGAATCCGCTGTCACCCCTGGCGGTGACAGGCTGGTGGGCAATTACGGCCCTCGGTGCCCTCGCGGGCGGACTTCTGATCTTCATCTTCGAGCTATGGGAGGCAAAAAGAGGATTCAGATCATGGACGGTTCTTGCACATGGCGAAGGTAACATGTTTATTCCTCCGTTCCGGAGCATATTGTGGTGGATTCCTGTGAGCCTGGTGATACTGATTGCAGGGCTGGCAGCGGCGGTAACCATACTTAAATGAAATGTTGCCCTGAACCAGTTGTAAATTTCTGTTTTGATGATGCTGTTCGTTGTTCTAATGATAGTTGCTTCCGGCTATTGCCGTTCCATTTCAGTTTAATTTTAAGGTATCCTTGACGAAAACAGAAAAAAGTTCATAATTAAGGAAAACAAATAGTACTATATTTGGCTTCAAACATGTTATTGTGGGGGAGGTTTCTATTGTTGGCGATGCAGATTTGATGAGCGATATCAAAGCTGGCAACATGAGGTCGTTTGACCAGCTTTATAAAAGATATTCAAAAAGACTTTTAAACTTCTCCCTTTCTATTGTCAAATCCAGGGAAGAAGCAGAAAATATTGTTCAGGAGGTGTTTCTCGCATTATGGATTAACAGGGATAAAATCAGTCGCGATGCTTCAGTCAGGTACTATGTCTTCACGATAGCCTATAATACCTCCATCTCGGCACTGCGCAGGAAAGCAAAGGATGACAAATTCTTTGAACAATTAAAAGACATGCAGGATTCGAGCGTCGAACAGGAAGATCTCCAGACTGAGTATTCTGATCTTCAGGGGAAGCTTACTGAAATACTGGATTCGTTACCGGCCAGGCAGAGGGAAATATTCATTCTTCACAAGGTAAATGGCCTTAAGTATCAGGATATTGCCTCAAAACTTAACATCTCGGTAAACACGATAGAGAATCATATGTCAAGAGCTCTGAAAACAATCAGAAGCAAACTTGGAAAAAACTCACTGTCTGCAACCATCTTCTTTTACCTGTTATTCATCTGATATTTTTTTTTCTTACCAGGTAGTGGTAAGCGGGATTTCTCCGTCTTAGATTATGTAATCAGGCCGGTCATCCAATTATTGTTGATCATGCTATTTTCTGAGTAAATAAGAAATGAACAGGGAATTACTAGACAAATATCTTAATAACAGATGCTCTGTAGATGAGCTTAAGCAGGTCCTTGCATGGTTTGATAGTCAGGATAACCAGGAAGAAGCAAAGGACTATTTCCGGATGATCTGGGAAACCATAGGAGAGGACCGTTATTCCTCAGAAACAGATTATGATTCAATACTTGATGCAATTCATCATAAGATCAATCTGCGGAAGTCTGAAGATATCCCAACCAGGGAAGAAGTAATTATCAAACGAGGCCGATGGGGCGATTATTTAAGATATTTCAGAAATGCAGCAGCAATTCTTTTGATCCCGGTAATGGGATTCACTTTCTATTTCTTTTCAAAGTATAACAGTGTCCGCACTGATAAATCAATCTCCGCGGTTTCATTTAATGAGGTCTATTCCTCAGTGGATGCTATTACGAAGGTGCTGTTGCCTGACAGCAGCGTGGTGTGGCTGAACCACAGCAGTTCATTACGTTACCCCTCAATATTCGACAGGAAGAACCGGAATGTGGAGTTGAAGGGTGAAGGCTATTTTGAGGTCGCATCCAATCCTGAGAGGCCATTCGTGGTATCAGTGGATAACATTAATGTTGTGGCTGTCGGAACGACGTTTAATGTTATGGCATACCCGGAGGAGAACAGAATTGAGACATCCCTGATTGAGGGCAGGGTGGAGTTTCATCTGACGTCAGAAAAAAAGAGCAGTACTGTCCTGGAAATGAAGCCTGAAGACGTGTTGATTTATTCCAGGGAAAACGGAGAACTGATCAAGCTGACAATAAAGGATGACCGTTACTTCTCATGGAAGGACGGGAAACTTGTCTTTACAGCAGAGCCGATGTCTGAAGTTGTTAAAAAGCTTAACCGGTGGTTTAATGCTGATATTAAAATACTGGATCCCCGGGTTGAGGGATTGACTCTGACAGCAACTTTCATAAATGAAAACCTCACTCAGGTTCTTGATCTGATCTCAATGGTATCTCCGGTTAAATACGCTCTTTCTGACAGAGATATCAGCAGTGACGGGACTTTCACGAGAAGGGAAGTCACCTTAAGCTACAGGGATGAATGAAATGTAACAAGTATATAAAAAATGACCAGCCTATGAAGCATACCGCATTTTAAAAGGAAGCGGGACAGTATTGGCCTACTGCCCCGCCAGACTAAGTACTTTTTGAAGCAAAACTTACAGTTAACTTAATCCATTCAAATTTATGAAAAAACTCGATCATTATGAAAAGAGCTCATTCATAGTCTTTTCTAAACGAACGATAAGAATTATGAGACTCACACTTTTTCTCTCACTGTTTACCGTCTGTCAGCTTTGGGCAACAGAAACTTACTCACAAATCACTAAAATAACGGTAAATCTTGAAAATCAGAGAATTGCCGACGTTTTGCTCGCTGTGGAAAGCCAGAGCGAGTTTTATTTCCTGTATAGCCCCAAACTTATTGATGTAGAAAGGACAGTAACAATTGCTGTTGAGAAGCAACCAATTTCAGAAATACTTAAGGAGATTTTTGGCGATGATGTGAAATATGCTGTATATGACCGCCAGATTATTCTTACACCGGCAAATGATGCCGGATTGCTTGAACAGATTCAGATCCGGAGACTGACAGGGAAAGTTATGGACAATGAGGGAGAACCTCTTCCCGGTGTCTCTGTGGTTGTAAAAGGAACTACAAAGGGTACAGCTACTGATGCGGATGGCTTATTCCAGATTGATGTCCCGGCTGAAGGCGAGGTCCTGATTTTTACTTTTATCGGAATGAAACGTCAGGAAATTGAAATCGGAAATCAGACTTCGATTAATGTAACGATGGAGGAAGGAGACCTTGAGCTTGATGAGGTAGTAGTTATAGGTTACGGTGTCCAGAAGAAGAGAGACCTGACCGGAGCGGTATCTGCAATCGCTTCTGATGAGATCAATTCTCTTCCGGTTACAGGGGTGCAGCAGGCACTACAGGGACAGGCTTCAGGAGTCATGATCACCCAGAATCACGGTGCTCCGGGCGCAGGTATACAGGTAAGAATCCGGGGTGTCGGAACAATTGGGGACAGTGATCCGCTCTATGTTATTGACGGTGTCCCCACCAAGGAAGGAATCAATAACCTTAATACATCTGATATCGAATCAATAAGCATTCTTAAGGATGCTGCAGCATCTGCAATTTATGGAACCAGGTCGTCAAACGGAGTCATACTGATAACTACTAAAAGGGGTAAGGCAGGTGTTACCGACGTTGTGTTCAACTCACAGTACGGCATGCAGAAAATATCAAATAAACTCGATCTCCTGAATGCTGAACAGTACGCTGATATCTGTGACGAGGCCCTTGCAAATGCCGGATTATCAACTGTCTGGAACAACTCGGTATCAGGTGTAGGTACTGACTGGCAGGATGTTGTATTTCAGAATGCCACCTATCAGAAATATGATCTTACAGTAAGTAAAGGCAGTGAAAACACGCAATTCCTCCTTGGTGCCGGTTACCTGGGTCAGGAAGGTACTGTCAGATACTCCGGGCTTGACAGGTATAATATCCGTTTCAATATTGACTCAAAAGTAAATAACAGGCTCAATGTGGGAGCCAATCTGAACCTTGCCAGGACAGATGAAGATATGATTGATGTGGAAATAAACGGTGTTGTGAGATCAGCACTTTTCCAGCCTCCCACAGTTGAAATTTACAATCCTGACGGATCATATGCCGGTCCTGGTGCAAACGAAGGTGATGCCCAGAATCCGCTGGGAATGGCTGACAGATCTGACAAATCAAGTCAGAACAACCTTGCCTTCGGGAATATCTTCGGAGAATATTCTATACTTCCAAACCTGAAGTTCCGGTCCAGCCTCGGAGTTAATATCTATTCAACATTAACCCGCGATTTTGACCCTACTTTTTCTGAGGGTAATGCAAACAGGACCACCAACTCTCTTATGCAGACCAGCGTTAATTATTCTGATATCATTTGGGAGAACACCCTCAATTTCAAACCTCAGATAGGTGAGTCTGTTAGACTGGACATCCTTGCCGGGAACACAATTGAGTCTTCAAAGAACCAGTTAATGAGCGGCTACCGCGAAGGATTCGCCGGTAACATGGACTTCCTCCAGTATCTTGACGGAGGTTCATTTAATGATAAAACAAGAGGAAATCTTTATGAGTGGTCACTTGCATCGTTCTACGGAAGGGCAAGTGTAGACATAAAAGGGCGCTACCTTATGTCTGCCAACGTCAGGGTAGACGGCTCATCACGGTTCGGAAAGAGCAACCGGTGGGGTACCTTCCCTTCAGTATCTCTTGGTTGGAGGGTTTCCGATGAACCATTTTTCAATGTCGGATTTATAAATGAACTCAAACCAAGGTTTTCTTGGGGAAGCCTCGGTAACCAGGATATAGGTTTGTATGCTTTTTCAAGCAACCTGTCACAGGTATTTTATACAATTGGCAGCCCTCAGATACCACAGGTGGGATATGCGCCTTCCTCTGACTTTAACCCTGATGTCCGGTGGGAGACCACCACTCAAACTAACCTGGGCCTTGATCTGACAGCGTTTGATAACAGACTTACTGTTACAATTGACAGGTATTCAAAAATTACTTCAGATATGTTGCTCACGCTTCCTCAGCCGTCGACATCAGGGTTCGGCAGTACCGGCTGGGAAAACCTGGGCAAGGTTAGTAACAAGGGATGGGAGTTCTTTGCCGGATGGAAAGAATATATCGGCGACTTCAGCTATGGAATTGCAGCCAATCTGTCAACTCTAAAGAACGAAGTACTCAACCTTGGAGGCAGCAGCGAGCCAATCACGAATAATATCTTTTTCGACCTTGCAACACGGACTGAAGAAGGGCATTCAATACGTGAGTTTTACGGGTATGTGGCTGACGGGGTTTTCCAGAACCAGGCAGAGATTCTTGCTCACAAGATTCAACCGGATGCCGTTCCGGGCGACATAAGGTTTAAGGACATAAGTAATGACGGAGAGCTTACAAGTGATGACCGGACATTTATTGGTAATCCATATCCTGACTTTTTCTATGGTTTGAATTTGAGTGCCGGTTACAAAAATTTCGACATTTCAGCACTCTTCCAGGGACAGTACGGGAATGAAATCTATAATGGCGCAGCTTTCTGGCTGACAAACTCAGGGTACAACTACAACAAGAGCACCCAGATACTCAACAGATGGACAGGACCCGGCACAAGCAACACGGAACCCAGGGTAACCACTCTGGATAACAACCAGAATGCCAGGGCATCATCAAGGTATATTGAGGATGGTTCATACTTCCGTCTGAAGGACCTTCAGGTTGGATACACATTACCCGAAGATGTACTGAACCGGATAAATATTTCCAGGTTAAGGATATATTTTGCTTCACATAACCTCTGGACCCTTACTGATTATACAGGTTATGACCCTGAAGTCGGGGCCTCACGCACAGCCGAGAAGACTGTCGGTTTTGATGAAGTCACATACCCGCAGAGCAAAAGTTTCCTTGTCGGTCTGAATGTTACATTTTAATGATATGAAAGGAATTGATATGAAAAGAAATAAAATACTATACGGTTTGCTGGCATTCTTAATTCTCTTTGCCACTTCTTCATGCGAGGATTTTCTTGATAAATCACCGAACGGAACACTTACTTCAGCCAACTTCTACAGGAATGAAGCTGATGCCAATGCTGCCATAAATGCTGCCTATGAAATACTAACCGATTTCTGGGTAAAAAGTATCGCCTTTGAAAAGGATATCCCTTCTGATGACGCAGTAAAAGGACAGGGCGTTGACCTTGGTGCATTGACTACTCTGGATAACCTGAATCTTAATCCAGCTGATACACCTCCTACTATCTACTGGCAGTTGTATTACAGGGGGATTTACAGGACTAATCTTGTTATAAAGTATGTCCCTGATATTGAAATGGATAGTGAGACAAAAGACAGGATCATAGGAGAAGCTCATTTCCTCCGTGCATTTTACTATTATAACCTTGTAATCCGTTTTGGAGGTGTTCCTCTTGTAATTTCTCCGGTTAGTGAAGATTTGTATCCGGTAAGGGCATCCGCCGGTGATACATGGAAGCTGATTGAAGATGACCTTATAGTGGCCTCTGAGCTGCTGCCTGCAAAAAGTGAATACACTGCAGCTAATGTAGGAAGGGTAAGCCAGGGATCAGCCCAGGCATTGCTTGGTATTGCCAGTCTTTTCCAGGAGAAGTGGCAGGCAGCCTATGATGCATTCGGATCTGTAATACGTTCCGGGGAGTACTCATTGCAGCCGGATTTCGGTGACATCTTTAAGCCTGAGTCTGATAACGGCAGGGAGGTTGTATTTGAAACTCAGTTCCAGGGAGGCGGTCCTTACGGAAACGGGTATAATTTCTGGGTAAGGCCGAGGAACGGCAGTACCATCTTTGGTCTTGGTTTTTGCCTTCCAACCCAGGATCTTGTTGATGAGTTCGAAGAATCGGATCCCAGGCTGAGGTATACTGTAATCAGGCCGGGTGATATTATTTCGGACGAAGTCAGCAGTTTCCCCTTTGAAGCTGCCTGGGCTCCTGAAACAGGCTATTCATGTGGCAAATATATCGTTGATATACCTGTCGGCACCAACGCCGAGCGGCATGAACAGAATCAGAAGAATATACGGTATGCAGAGGTACTGTTAGGCTATGCAGAGGCTGCATTTCGTCTGCAGAAACCTGACGAGGCAGTTGACAAAATCAATGATGTAAGGGAAAGGGCCAGGGGCGGCAACAGCTCTATTCTGCCTGATGTTGAAGTTACTGATGATATTTTTGCAGCAATTGTCCACGAACGGAGAGTTGAGCTTGCCCTGGAAGGTAAAAGGTATTTCGATCTTGTAAGATGGGGTCTTGCGGAAGAACAACTGGGTTCCTTGGGATACAAGGCTTCAAGAAATGGACTGTATCCTGTGCCTCAGTCAGAGATGGATTCAAATCACAACCTTGTCCAGAATCCGGGTTATACCCAATAATAATCAGTTATTGCTTTTCAGAAAAAGGAAGAGATTTTTTCTCTTCCTTTTTTAAGTGCATTCCGTGCAGAATCAGGTTCGTATTATTTTCTGCCGGTCTCCGAAAGGCAGGCCACCTGTCATGGATGAAACAGATTCCTTCCGGATTCGGGTTCGTGAACCAAGAGAATTTTTTTACCACAAATGTTTTAAGATATGAAAAAAGACCAACTTAAATATATTCTCCTCACCTTCATTTTGATTTTTGCAGAGATCATGACTTCGGCCCAGGATAACGGCTGGTGTATCAGTGCTGACAGGATGGAAAACTACACCGGTATTGCGGTTGGTAATGGCCGCATAGGCATAGTTTCGTCTCCAATGCCATTCGAATCTGAACTTGTAATTCTCAATAATGTATATGACAATGAGCTACCGCTTGGCGTCAGCAAAATACTGGCCGGAATGAATTTTCTGAATCTGAAGATCGAAATTGACGGACAGGAAATAACCCCTGACAGGATTCAGAACTGGCGTCAGATCCTGTTTATGAAGGAGGCATTTTTAAGGACCACTTTCTCATTCGAAAACAAGGCATCATTTACATGTGACCTTTATGCTCTCAGAAACCTGCCATTTGCCGGTTACATGGACATCACAGTTCAAGCCCTCAAGGATGTCAGAATCAAGGTGACAGGCAGGATAATCACACCCCTGGATTACAGGAAGCCCTCCGCCACCTTTGAGACGCTGAGGGACCTTGAGGTGACAATGCCATTTATCCAGACTGTTGCCGCCAGCAGGGAGGGGAAGCATGTTGTTGCAACATCAGCTACATTCGTCTGGCATTCCTTTGACTCCACAAATGAATTGCTCCGCCCTCAGTTAACCCATGAAAATGCGGGTGAATACACCAATTTGCTGTCCTTTCAATCAGACCTTAAAAAGGGAACTGCATATTCATTTGCCTGGGCAGGTGCTGAGTGTACAACGAAGGACTTTTCTGACCCTGTTTCGGAATCTGAACGGCAGGTAATAAATATGCTCCTTACTCCCCGCGAGGATATTATTTCCGCTCACAGGAGGCTGTGGGAGGATCTGTGGAGGGGAGATATTGAGATTGAAGGCGACCTCAGTTCGCAGCAGGATATCCGTCTGGCACTTTATCATCTTTATTCTTTCGGGAGGGAGGGTACCGGATTGAGCATTCCACCAATGGGCCTTTCATCTCAGAATTACAACGGACATATTTTTTGGGATTCCGAACTCTGGATGTTTCCCCCGATGTTGTTACTGAACAGGGGTATAGCAGAATCTATGATAGATTACAGAATTGACAGGCTTGATCCTGCAAAATTCAAAGCTTTTGCATATGGTTATAAAGGGGCCATGTTTCCATGGGAGAGTGACGACACCGGTGAAGAGGCCACACCTCCCTTTGCGCTTACCGGTACGTTCGAACATCATATTACCTCCGATATAGCAATAGCTGCCTGGAATTATTACAGAGTATCAGGCGACAGGCAGTGGCTTGAATCCAGGGGATATGAACTTTTGAAGCAGATTGCAGAGTTCTGGATCAGTCGCGTTTCACAAAACAGTGATGGCAGCTATTCAGTCCGAAACGTTGTAGGGGCCAATGAGTTTGCTCATAATGTTGATGACAATGCTTTCACGAACGGATCTGCAATAACCTGCCTCAGGTTTGCCGTGCAGGCTGCCTCCGTTTTGGGGAAGACAGCCCCGATCGAATGGGAAAAAGTCGCAGATAACCTGGTTATCTGCAGGTTCCCTGATGGAACCACCAGGGAGCACAGCAATTATGACGGTGAAAGGATAAAGCAGGCAGATGCCAACCTGCTGGCTTATCCGCTGGAAATTATCACAGACCCTGAAGCAATACTTCAGGATCTGAAATACTATGAACCAAAACTGGCAGAGGAAGGCCCTGCCATGAGCAAATCGGTTCTTGCATTGCTTTATGCACGCCTCGGGGATCCGGAAACAGCCTACCGTCTGTTCCGGGAGAGTTATATGCCAAATAAGCGTCCGCCTTTCGGGGCATTGGCTGAGACAGCTATGAGCAATAATCCTTATTTCGTCACAGGAGCCGGAGGTATGCTGCAGACTGTTATTTTCGGATTTGGCGGGTTACATATCACAGATGATGGTATCACCCA
>Ga0209507_1001554_pt1 | contig 17820 bp, 5 predicted proteins | sample AD_UKC028_MetaG_FD_184414 | JGI IMG/M metagenome (GOLD analysis project Ga0209507, IMG submission 184414) | Active sludge microbial communities of municipal wastewater-treating anaerobic digesters from USA - AD_UKC028_MetaG (SPAdes) (version 2) | ecosystem: Engineered > Bioreactor > Anaerobic >...
CACGTCCCCAGCAGCTCCACCCGGCCGTCGCCGTTCATGTCCCCGGCGCCGATGTGCCGCGCCGTCGTGGAGAGCTTGGCCCAGGCGCCGCTCGCCGAGTACTTCACCCACACCCCGCCCTGCGTCGGCCAGATGCCGATGATGTCGTCGATGCAGTCCCCGTCCAGGTCGCCGTTAGTGATCAGGGTGGCTGGCGACGCCAGCTTCACCCAGGCGCCGGTGTTCGAGTTCTTGTAGTACACCCCCTGGCCGTCCCAGGTGGCCAGCAGATCGTCGCGGTCGTTGGCCACGCAGCCGCCGATGGCGACGGCGTACGTCTCCGACCACAGCGACTCCACCGTCGTGTGCTCGACGCAGCGCGCCATGGCCTTGACGTTATAGCTGCCGGCAGCCGCCCAGCTGTGGGACGCCGAGGTGGTGCCCACTGCCAGCCAGCCTGAATCCGTCCCGTCGCCCCAGTCGAGCAGGTACTGCACGTCGTGCCCCAGGGAGGAGGTCGAGTCACCGGTCTGATAACTATAGCTGGCGCCGATGTCGCCGCTGGCCGGGCCGGTCGGGGTCATGGGCGCCGATACAGTCTCCACCGGCGCCGCGACGATGGTGAAGGCGGCATCGCTGCCGTCATTGGGCGTGCCGTCGGCGTGGTCCAGCACCTGCACATAGCAGTTGGCGGCCGGCGTGTCGGGAACGGTCCAGGAATAGCTCCCGTCGTTGTCGGTATTGGCCGCCACCGAGGTCCAGTTCGCGCCGCCGTCGAAGCTGTACAGGATGTCGACTCCGCCCGTTATCCCGGCCGAGGTCCAGGTGATGTCGTGGGCGGTCCCCGCCGTCCAGCTCTCGCCGCCGTTGGGCGAGGTGACGGTGACGGACGGGGGCGGCAGGATGGTGAACACGGAGTCGCTGGCGTCGAGCGGGGCGCCGTCAGCTTCATAAACCCGCACCAGGCACAAGGACGACGGGGCGTTGGGGACGGCCCAGGAAAAAACGCCGTCGTTGGCCTCGTTTGTCGTCACGGATGTCCAGCTGCCGCCGCTGTTAGTGGAGTAGTCGATGTGGACGTTCCCCGCCACGCCCCCGGAGGTCCAGGTGACGTCGTGGGCGGTCCCCGCCGTCCAGCTCTCGCCGCCGTTGGGCGATGTGAGGAGGATGAACGGAGGCGGCAGGATGGTGAACACGGAGTCGCTGGCGTCGAGCGGGGCGCCGTCGGCTTCATAAACCCGCACCAGGCACAAGGCCGACGGGGCGTTGGGGACGGCCCAGGAAAAAACCCCGTCGTTGGCCTCGTCCGTCGCCACGGACGTCCAGCTGCCGCCGCTGTCGGTGGAATAATCGATATGGACGGCGCCCACCGCGCCCGCGGAGGTCCAGGTGACATCGCGGTTCTCGCCCGCGGTCCAGACCTCGCCGCCGTTGGGCGAGGCGACGGTGATGGACGGGGGCGGCAGGATGGTGAACATGGAGTTGCTGGCGTCGAGCGGGGCGCCGTCGGTTTCATAGATCCGCACCAGGCACAAGGCCGATGGGGCGTTGGGGACGGTCCAGGAAAAAACGCCGTCGTTGGCCTCGTTCGTCGCCATGGATATCCAGCTGCCGCCGTTGTCGGTGGAGTAGTCGATATGGACGTTGCCCACCGTGCCCCCGGAAGTCCAGGTAATGTCATGGCTCTCGCCCACGGTCCAGGCTTCGCCGCCGCTGGGAGAGGTGAGGGTGAGAGAGGGGTCGACCGTGACCGGCAGCGAGAAAACCACCCCCTTGTTGCTGTCGCCGCCAGATTCAGCCACGCCATATAGGGTCGAGCCGGAAATGACCACGTCTCCATGTGGTAATTCGCCGTCAGCGGCGCCGCCGAGAAATTCGTGCAGCAGCACGTAGCCGCTGCCGTCGGTCTGCAGCTTGAAAACCGTGCCGCCGTAAACGGCGCCGTCGCCGCCGTTCGGCGTCATGCCGCAGAGGGTGGAGCCGGAGAGCGTCAGGGACGCCAACGGCCTGCGGCCGTCGGAAGTGCCGCCGGCGAATTCGTGCAGCAGGGAAAATCCCGTGCCGTCGGTCTTCACCTTGAAGACCGTGCCGTAGTTGAGGTCGCCGCCTTCGCTGGTCATGCCGTACAGGTAGCCGTCTGCGAGGACCAGGGATCCCCAAGGAAGCGCGCCGTCGGCACCGCCGCCGACGAAAGAATGCAGCACGGTGAAGCCGCTGCCGTCGACCTGAAGCTTGAAGACGGTCCCTTTGTTGTAATCGGAGCCGCCTTCAGGGGCCATGCCATAAAGGGTCGAACCGGCCAGGATCAGGGCTCCATTCGGTGAGGCTCCATCCGGATATTGTTTGAATTCATGCAGCAGGGTGAAGCCCGCCCCGTCGGTATTGACCTTGAACACAACGCCATCGTTGTAGTCGCCGCCGCCGGCCGTCATGCCGATAAGGGTGGAGCCGTACAGGAGCAGGTCCCCCCATGGATACGCTCCGTCATCGGCGCCGCCCACGAAGCAGTGCAGCAGGGCAAAACCCGTCCCGTCGGTATTGACCTTGAACACCGTGCCGGGACCTGTGTTGCTGACGCCGCCGGCTCGGGTCATGCCGTAGAGGGTGGATCCGGAAAGGACCAGCGAACCGGTAGGAGCACAGCCGTCGCCGGCCACCCAGTCGAAATTGTGCAGCACGGTGAAGCCGCTGCCGTCATTCTGCATCTTGAACACCGTGCCCCGGTCGTTGCTGCCGCCCAAACTGGTCATGCCATAGAAAGTCGATCCGGAAACCAGCAGGGGGCCATTGGGAGCTTCACCGTCAGCGGGGTCGCCGGCGAACTCACGCAGCAGGCTGATCTGGGCCCGGGCCGGCAGGGCCAGGAGGAAAAAGGCGATGCCAATCAACAAAAAAGTCTTTTTCATAACGCTCCCCCTATTGTTGTTTTTTTTATGGAGTTTCGGCGCCTTATGGTCTTTCTCCTCCGACCCGGATTCAGGCGATTCCTTCCGGGCGATTTCCCCTTTTATCCTATTTCGCTTTATCATATTGCCCCCCCGGCTGGATGGATCCAAGTCGGCGCTTCCCATCCGCTTCCACCTTGTTTGAAAAAGCAATTCATGTGCCAAAGCAGATCGCGATGAACGGGGCTGGAGCACGGGTTGGCGTGCGGAACCACAATCTTCGCAACTGCCTGCACGAGCATTTCCTTTTTCAGCCGGGGAAATCCCGAGGGCAAAGGCCATGATCAATGGGAAACCGCCCCGAAAGCACAGGCCCAAAAGTGCTCCCCTACGGGAAGCCCGGGAAACGACAGCCCACGGGATTTTTGCGGCCGCTGCGCATGGAATCAAGGGAACCGGGTGCTCCGTATCCCGGTGGCGGCGATATGCAGCGGACGGACCCGATCGCCTCTCCAGGGCCTGAAGGCCGACGGAGAAGGCGGCGGCCAGGGGACACAACGCGGATACAAATGCGCCCGGAAACCTACATGGCCTGAGGCGCCTGGTCAAGATCATGATGCCCATGACGCGATCCAGGGGTGAACGTCTCCGGGTCATGCCGATAGGAAAAGCATGAAGGCGGTTCATAGCCGCTTTATTCGCTTCATATGAAAATGATAGAATGGGCGCGATGAAATACCTCATGTACTACCTCGACGGCTTCGTCAAGAAATTCCCCCTGGACCAGCCGCGGCTGACCGCCGGCCGGGGGGGCGCCAATCACCTGGTCATCGACGACGAATTCATCTCGCGGGAGCACCTGGACATTGAGGTCGGGGCGGAATCGATCACCCTGCGTGACCGGGACTCCTCGAACGGCATCTTCGTGGCCGGGGAGAGGGTCACGAAGGCGACGCTGCGCATCGGGGACTCGTTCAGCATCGGCCGGATGGAGTTCTTCCTGAGGGAGGGAGGGCTCGACGAATTCGCCACGGCCAAGGAGCTGCACGGGGTCTTCCACAACATGCGCAGCGACAACGAGCGGAAGTTCCGCCAGGCCAGGACCCGGGCCAGCGGCGACGTGCACGCGGAAATCCTGAAATCGGCATTGAAGGAGGGCATGGCCAGCCCCAATTTCTCCGGCTTCACGGAGCGTCTGTCACGGATCCTGTCCGGGCTCGGGCCGGCGGGCGATTTCGCCGTCATCGGGGAAGGCCGCGACGAATTCCAGGTCCGCATGCTGGTGCAGGGAGCGCCCGGCAGCCTGGAGGCGTTGAAGAAGGTCGTCGGCGACCATCCGGGAATTTTCCGTGAGAGCCTTCCTTTTCAGCGCCTGCAGGACGGCCGGGGCTTCATCCAGTCCACCTGCTTCGAATGCGCCGGGGAGAAGCTGGCCCTGGTGTACCTGTCCGGCAAGCTCCCCGCGGACCGCCAGAAAAAGACATCCGCTTTCGTCGCGCTGCTCGGACAGGAATTGAAATTGCTTGCCGGTCTCCTGGGTGAAGCCCGCCCGGCCCCCGGGAAGGAGACAGTGGACGATTTGCTGAAGGTCGACGTGGTCGCCGGCAGCATGCGCATGAAGCAGCTGATCGAGCAGGCGAGGAAATTCGCCCGGAGCGGCCTGTTCATCCTGATCCAGGGCGAAAGCGGCACCGGCAAGGAGCTGTTCGCCCGCATCATTCACCGGCATTCGCCGCGGGCCCAGGGCGAGTTCGTGGCCATCAACTGCGCCGCCATCCCCGAGAACCTGCTGGAGTCGGAATTGTTCGGCTACGAGAAGGGGGCCTTCACCGGCGCCTATGCGCAGACGAAGGGCAAGCTGGAGATCTCCTCCGGAGGGACGCTGGTGCTGGACGAGATCGGCAGCATGTCGGCGGACCTGCAGGTCAAGCTGCTGCGGGCGCTGCAGGAGCAGGAGTTCTACCGGCTGGGCGGCTCCAAGCGCATCCAGGTGGACCTGCGGGTCGTCTCCATCACCAACAAGGACCTGGGGGCACTGGTCGAGGCGGGACAATTCCGCAAAGACCTCTATTACCGCCTCGTGCACCGCGTCATCGAGATCCCGCCCCTGCGGGAGAGAAAAGAGGACATTCCCATCCTGATCAACCATTTCACCGAGAAGTTCTGCCGCCTCTCAGAAAAGAGGATCAGCGGCTATGCCGTGAAGGCGTACGAGGCCCTGCAGGCGCACGACTGGGACGGCAATGTCCGCGAGCTGGAGAACGAGGTCAACAGCCTCGTCAACCTGGCCGACGACGGGGCGACCATCGGCTTCGATCTCCTCTCGGAGCGCATCCGCCTGGGAGCAGCGGCCCGCCGGCCGCAGGCGGAGGCCGTTCCCGGGAGCCCGGACGGGCGGACGAAGGAGGAGGCGCTGCTGAGGCTGCTGGAGAAGAACGGCTGGAACAAGTCCCGGACCGCCCGCGAGCTGGGGATGACTTATCGCGGCCTTCATGAAAAACTGAAGCGGCTGGGGATCAGGAAACCGGAAGGCGCCGGGGAGTGATCAGGACAGGTCGCTGAGGCTGCGAAGAAAGCCCTCGGCCGTAGGCCGCCGCCGGGGATCCTTGCTCAGCAGGCTCAGGATCAGGGTGTTGCGCCTGCCGTCCAGATCCGGGTTCAAGGCCCTGGGGGGGAGGGGATCCCCGGCCAGTATGCGCTTCATCACCTCCAGGGTGGTTTCGCCCGCGAAGGGGAGATGGCCGGTGGCCATTTCGTAGAAGATGACCCCCAGGGAATACATGTCCCCGGGAAGGCCGAATTCAGCCGAGGAAACCTGCTCGGGCGGGATGTAGCCCACCGTGCCGACGAGCATTCCCGATTTCGTCAGGCGCGTCATGCCCTCCGTCCGCGCCACGCCGAAATCCAGCAGCTTGACGAAGTTCTCCCGGCCGTTCACGCGGACCAGCATGATGTTGCCCGGCTTCAAGTCCCGGTGAATGACGCCCTGCCCGTGGAGCGCCGCGACCGTTTCCCCCAGCTGCCTCATGACGTCCAGGGCCTCGGCGGCGGGAAGGATCCCCTGCCGGCGGATCCGTTCTTCCAGGGTCACGCCCTCCAGGAATTCCATGGCGATGAACAGGTCATTTCCCTGGCAGCCGCGCTGATGGACCTTGACGATGTGGGGGTGGTCCAGGCTGTCGATGATCTTTCCCTCGTTGATGAACCTCCGTCTCTGCGCCTCGCCGAAGGCCTGCTCCTCGCGCAAGACCTTCAGGGCGACGATCCGGGACTTGTCCGCGGCGCTGACCGCCTTGTAGACGACGCCCATGCCCCCGCTGGCGACGCGCTCGATGATCTTGTAGCCGCCGACGTAGCTCCTGCTTCTCCAGAAATGGATCAGGCGGAGGTGCCCGCGGATGAAGGCGACGAACAGGTAGGAGAGGTAGCCGAACCCCAGCAGCGCCAGCAGCCGGAACCACCATGTCCCCCAGAACGGCGGCGCGATGACGAAGGCGACGGCCAGGCCCCGCTCATTCCAGACGCCGTCGTTGTTGGAGCCGGTGACCCGGAAGACGTACCGGCCGGGGTCGAGGTCCCTGTAGTCGGCGACGCGCTGGCGGGAATCAACTGAATTCCAGCTCTTCTCAAGCCCCTCCAGGATGTAGCGGTAGCGGTTCTTCTTCGGGCAGTTGAAGTCCAGGGCGGAGAAGGCGAAGGAAAGGAAGTTCTGGCCGTGGCCCAGCTTGATTTCGCCCATGTCCTGGATGGACCGGGCATAGCGCTTTTCCCGGCCCGCGATGCGGAAGGATGTAATGGCCAGCGGCGGGGGACGGGGATTTTCGGCGATCTCCCCGGGGAAAAAGGCGTTGTAGCCGTTGATGCCGCCGAAATACATCCTGCCGCCGGCGTCCCGGAAGAATGCCCGCGTGTTGAACTCGTTGCTCTGCAGGCCGTCGTCGACGTCATAGTTCCGGAAGCTTCCGGAGCGCGGGTCGAAGCGGGACAGCCCGCGGTTGGTGCTCATCCACAGGCGGCCGCCCTCGTCCTCCAGGATGCCGTAGATCACGTTGCTGGCCAATCCATGACGCTGGTCGAAGCGCCTGAAAGTGCCCCGCTTGCGGTCAAAGAGGTTCAATCCTCCTCCCCACGTGCCGATCCACATCCGGCCGCGACGGTCCTCGTGGATGGCCCAGACGCGGTCGTGGCTCAGGCTGAGCGGATCGCGCTCGTCGTGCACGAAGTGGGAGAAGTCGTCGCGGCCGCGGTTGTAGCGGTTGAGACCGGCCGCCCAGGAACCGATCCAGATGACGCCCTCCCGGTCCTCATAGATGGGGTATCCCGGCCCCAGGCTGATCGAGCCGGGAACGGCGGGGTCATGGCGGTAGTGGACGAACTCCTCCCGGCCGGCCGGCCGCCGGTCGAGAAACACGCTGGCGGTCACCCACAGGTCGCCGCGGCTGTCGCGGAACGTATTGCCGACGTCGTCCCGGATCAGGGAGAGAGGGTTCGCCGGGTCGTGCCGGTACACGGTGGCGATCCCGGTGGCCTTGTCCAGGAGGTTCAGCCCGCTCGACGTGCCGATCCACAGGCGATCGGGATCGGCGTCCGGCGTGATCGAGGTGACGTAATCGTGGCTGAGGCGGACATGGGGGCTCCGCGCATCCCGGCGGTACACCCTCACCCGGGAACCCGCCTCGTCGACGCGGTTCAAGCCCGTCCCGCCCGTGCCGATCCAGAGGAACCCCGCGGCATCCTTGTGGATTGCGGTCACGTAGTTGCCGCTGATGGTGCCGCCGTCTCCGTAACGGTGCCGGTAAAGGGGGAATTTCAGCTTGCCGCCCCGGATCAGGCTGACGCCGCCCCCCTCGGTGCTGATCCAAACGACCCCCGAGCGGTCCTGGAACAGATGATAGATGATGTTGTTGCCCAGGCTGGACGGATCATTGGCCGAGTACTGCCATTGGCGGACGCGCCGGTCCCGGGCGTCAATCTCGAACAGGCCGTCGCCCAGGGTGGCGATCAGCAGGGTGCGGCCATTGATTGCCAGCGCTCCATTCACCGGCTTCACGGCCGGAGGCAGCCGGAAGGGCCTGCCGGCATCCAGCCACTCCCTTTTCGCCAGATCGAAGCGGAACAGTTCGTTCCCCAGGACGGCCAGCAGGATATCGGACTGAGCCACGAAATGCCAGCCGATGATCCCCCCGGGTTTCCTCTGCGAGGGAAGCGAGAGGGGAAAACGGATAAAGCGCTGGGTCGCTTCGTCGAAGGCATGCAGCTCCCCGCCCGGGACGGCCAGCCAGATTTCCCCGGATGGGGCTTCATGGAGCGTGCCCTTCTCCGGGAAGACGTGAATGAACCCGTTGCTTTGCGGATCCAGGCGGTCGATGGTAGCGCCGAGAACGATCCAGATCCGGCCTTTTTCATCGGGAAGGAGCTGGCGGACATCGTTGTCGCCCAGGCTGCGCGGGTTCCGCGGGTCATGGACATAGCGCGTGCAGGCTCCGGAAAAGGGATCGAGGCGGTTCAGCCCGCCGCCAATCGTGCCCACCCAGATCATCCCCTGCGCGTCCTCGCACAGGGCGCCGACGGCGTTGTCCGACAGGCTGCCCGGGTCGCCGGGGACATTCCGGTACACCGTGAAATCATAGCCGTCGTAGCGGTTGAGCCCGTCGTGGGTGCCGATCCAGATAATCCCGGAGCGGTCCTGAATCACGAGGGTCACGGCATTTTCCGAAAGGCCATCGTTCACGGTCAGATGCTCGAAGCGCAGGTCAGGCGGGACGGTTCCGGAGAGGCCGGCCAGCAGGAGAATGGCCGCAAGATGAATCCGGATGCCCGTCACGACGGCTCGTTTCATGCACGCGACGGCCGTGATCCGTCTGCTGACGACGGTTCCGAACGCGCCGAAAACAGCCTGGCCTTCGCCTGGGCCGGCATCCGGCCCCGGCCGGCGGCGTTCTTGCGGCCGCACACGAAGCTGTTCCGCTTGCCGGCGAATGCCCTCATGCCGACCGTTGCACTTCCTTTCCCCGGCCAAGGCCGATGTCTCCCCGGTGGCGTTGAACTTCATCGGCGTCCCGGCGCCTGACGCGCATCCCGGAAGCCGCGCGCACGCCGGACATCATCGTTGAGTGCCGAGTGGCCAGCGGCAAGCGACGAGTCCATTGAAATCCGGCGCCTGACAGTGCTTCCAGGCCGGTCCAGCAGCGTTCCCTCATGGATGCCCATTACATCGCGGCTGTTTTTTGCGCCTCTCCCGCGGATCCCGCCCGGGAAAATGGCAGCGCAACCGTGAGCAGGAGGAAACCCTTCCCCATCCCCCACCTCCTCAAGCACAAGCTACAATGGTAAAATAATGCTCGAACTGAAACAATAGGGATAGCTCCAATCCCTGAGAGTTTATGAGTGAGGACGGCAATCCTATGGTTTTCATGGCCGGCCTTCATGGTAATGCAATCGGATGACAATCCCCGTTCCCCCACGAAATCCGGTGAATCGCCAGGCGTACAAGACAAGCGAAGGTCCCGGAACCTGGGTTCCGGAGCCTTCGCTATGATCCGTACAGGCCGATAAAATTCGCTCTTATTGCACTTCGGGATCGCTCTCGCGCTTTGCGTTCCTCGTCAGACGGGGCTCAAGATTGGCCTGCTCTGCGCAGGTGAACCCCGGCTCGCCCGGTCCGGGAACGTGAACGGCATCACTCGCTGCGCGGGGCTCCATGTTCTCGCCGTCTACGCTGTGGAAACTCCTGCCTCCGGGGCCGTATTCGGAGAGGTCCAGTCCGCCGGCCAACGCATCCGGGCCGCAGTTGTTATCATTGTCCCACTGAGCGGCCGCCTCGGGCTCGCCGCCGGCTCCGCCCGCCGCCCGCATCCTGCCCGCGCCGATGTCCCGCGCCGTCGAGCCCAGCAGGGCCCAGCTCCCCGTCTGCGAGTACTTCACCCATACGCCCGCCTGGCTGGGCCAGATCCCGATCACGTCGTCGGTGCCGTCACCGTCCAAATCGCCCGCGGTTACTTGAGTGGCTGGGCTGGCCATCTTCACCCACGCCCCGGCGTCCGTCCGGTAGTACACGCCCTGCCCGTCCCACGTCGCCAGCAGCTCGTCCCGGCCGTCGCCGTTCATGTCCCCTGAGGCGATGTCCACCGCCGTCGTCGATAGCTTCGCCCAGCTGCCGCTGGAGGAGTATTTCACCCAGACGCCGCCCTGGCTCGGCCAGATGCCGATCAGGTCGTCGGTGCCGTCGTTGTCCAGATCCCCCGACGTGATCAGCGTCGCCGGCGACGCCAGCTTGGTCCAGGCGCCCGTGTCGTTGTCGCGCCAGTACACCCCCTGGCCGTCCCACGTCCCCAGCAGCTCCACCCGGCCGTCGCCGTTCATGTCCCCGGCGCCGATGTGCCGCGCCGTCGTGGAGAGCTTGGCCCAGGCGCCGCTCGCCGAGTACTTCACCCACACCCCGCCCTGCGTGGGCCAGATGCCGATGATGTCGTCGATGCAGTCCCCGTCCAGGTCGCCGTTGGCGATCAGCGTGGCCGGCGAGGCCAGCTTCACCCAGGCGCCGCTGTCCGAGTCCTTGTAGTAAACCCCCTGGCCGTCCCAGGTGGCCAGCAGGTCGTCGCGGTCGTTGGCCACGCAGCCGCCGATGGCGACTGCATGGCTGTCCGACCACAGCGAGAACATCATGACGTGCGAACTGCAGCGCGCCAGGGCCCTTACCGGGTAGGTGCCAGAGGCGTTCCAACTGTGAGTGGCCGAGGTCACGCCCTGGGCCAGCCAGCCCGAGTTCGTGCCGTCGCCCCAGTCGAACATGTAGCGCAGGTTGTGCCCCAGGCTGGAGACGGCGCCCCCGGTGGTGAACGAATAACTGACGCCGGCCTCGCCCGCACTGGCGCCGGAGGGAACGGTCGGGGACGAAATGGTCTCGCCGCTGGAGGAGGCGATGGTGAATACCTCGTTGCTGATGTCGAACTCGGCTGGATTGGCGGCGTTGCAGACCTTGACCCGGCAGGTTGCCGAGGAAACGGCGGGGACGATCCAGTACTCGAAGCCGTCGTTGGCGACGTTGGCGGCCGCCAGCCCCCAGGAGGTGCCGTTGTCGGTGGAGACGTAGATAATGACCGAGGAGATGGCCGGGCTCGCGCTCCAGAAGATGTCATGGTTGCTGCCGGCGTTGTAACTCTCTCCGCCGTTGGGTGAAATGACGGTAATGGCCCGGGTGCTGAACTTGGCCACGAAGGTTTCACCGAGGCCGTCGTAGACGGTGTCGAAAGACGCGGAAGTGACCGGGAAATCGGCGGCATCCTCCGTCTCCCCGACCAAGCAGAAGTCGTCGCCGCTGACGGCGATTGCCCTGCCTGTGTCCATGGCGAGGGTCCCGCCCAGGAACGTGGCATAGGCCAGCCCCGAGCCGTCGGCGGTGAGCCGGGCAACAAAAGCGTCCTGGTTACCGTTGTAGCTTGAGTCGTGCGCGCCGGAGGTGGCCGGAAAATCGGCTGAAGCTGTCGACCCCACAATATAGGCGCTGCCGTCGCCGCCGAGAGCGAGGTTTTGGCCGACCTTATCGTCACCGTTCCCGCCCAGGTAGGTGGAATAGAGCAATGCCGTCCCAGCGGCGTTGAACTTGCAGACATAGGCGTCATAGCCGCCGTTGTGGCTCTCGTCGAAGGCGCCGGCGGTGACGGGAAAATCGCTCCCGTCCTCGTAGCCGCAGACCGTCGCGCAGTTGCTGCCGTCCACCCGGATCCCGAAAGCCCCTCCGTAGCCGCTACCGCCAAGATAGGTGGACCAGACCAGCGCCGAGCCTGAGGCGTTGATCTTGGTGACGATGCCGTCGGAATGGCTCCTCGTCGCATCGAAAGCGCCTGCCGTGACCGGGTAATCGTCGGACCAGGTGGCGCCGGCTACGTAAGCATTGCCGCTGCCGTCCACGGCGATGCCGTTCGCCCAGTCCCAGCTGCTCCCCCCGATAAAGGTTGAGTAATCCAGGGCGCTTTCGCCCACGTTGAACTTGGCGACAAAAACATCCTGTTCGCCGTCGTTGAAGCTCGTGTCGTAGGCGCCGGCGGTGGCCGGGAAATCGGAAGAAAACGTCTTCCCGGTCACGAACAAGTTGGAGCCGTTGTGAGCGATGGCCCACGCCTCGTCGCGGGCGCTGCCGCCCAGGTACGTGGCATAGGCCAGCCCCGAACCGTCGGCGGTGAGCTTGGCGACAAAGGCGTCCATGCTGCCGTTGAAGGAGGCGTCGTACGCTCCGGCGGTGGTCGGGAAACTGGAAGACCCGGTCTGGCCGGAGACATAGACCATGTTGCTGGTGTTCAGCGCGATGCTCAGGCCTATATCCTCACCGGTTCCGCCGAGAAAGGTGGAGAAAACGATCGCCGTCCCCGCAGCGTTGACCTTGGTGATGAAGACATCGGATGATCCGTTCAGAGTGCTGTCATAAGCCCCGGCCGAGACCGGAAAGTCGCTGGCCTGCGTAGTGCCAGTCACGTAGGCATTGCCGCTGCCGTCGAGCGCTACAGCCCAGCCATACTCTTTTTCGGATTCGTCGCTCCCGCCCAGGAAGGAGGCGTAGACCAGGGGATCGATGGTGAGCGCCCGGCTCCGGTCATAGCCGCCGGTCTCGAAGCCGTATTCGTTCTTGCCGAGCTTCTTGAACCCGGCTGCCACCGCGACCCGGCGGCCCTCGATCTCCTGGTAGGCGGCCGGCCGCTTGTGGGTCAGTTTGCCGGTCGCGGTCTCCACCAGCAGGTCGCCAGCCGGAGTGATCCGCGTCCGTTTCACGCCGGCGTAGTGGAAGCGGATCGCCCGCGGGTCGCCGCCGGGCAGCACTTCCCAGTCGTATTCGATCCGGCTCTCCGCGCCATAGACCCGGAGATCGATGCTTTTGTAAAGGTTGCGATAGCGGACCTCGGCGAACGTCGCGATGGCAGTTTTCCACTTCGAGCTGTCGTTGCCTATGAAGTAGTTCACGCGGCAGGGCTGTTCCCGTTCGCCGCTGATCTGGGGATCCAGGTTGGCCCCAACGAATTCCAGGCGGCTGACATCGCGGCGGAAACGGCCGGGGATTTCGGGCCTTTGGCCGCCGGGGGAAACGGGTTTTTCGCCTTCCGCGGCAGCAGCTCTGATCCGATCGAAAACCAGCCCGTCGGCGCCAAGCCAGAGGGTGTAGCGGCCGGTCTTGGCATAGAAGCTCGCCCGCGGATCGACCTGCCCCTGGTTGCGGATGAAATAGAGGGGGAGGCGGCCGAAGCCCTCGTCGAGCCGGAAGCCGGGCTGCGGCGCGACATCAGGGCTTGTGGCTGGAGTGATCCGCCTCTGCGTCATTGCGCTGCCGCCGTGGGCCGGAACTGCGAGGAACGCCGCTGCTGCCAGCACGATCGCGCCAGCCAATGATAGTCTTCCACCTGCCTGTTTCATACATCCTCCTTGTCGCCGGCGATCGAAGCACCGCGCTGTTGAGCGAAAACAACAAAAGGTAGAATCTTACTATTATAATTTTTTTCTTTCAATGAGCCTTGAAAAGAATATCAGTGGCAACCGTGTCGGCGGCTGGGGACTCACCGAACCAGCAATGATCCAAACCAGGGAAAGTACTGGTGATGGCAACAGCCATCAAGGGGCCACGTAATATTGGAGGATGATGCGCAAGCACTTGCCCGTGCTAAAAAAACAAGGCCCCGGGACCTGAGTCCCGGGGCCGCCGCCATGATCCGGTCAGGCTGAATAAATAACTTCTACTGCATCCAGGGATCGCCCTCACGCGTTGCGTTATTCGTCAGAGGTGGCTCGAGATTGGCCTGCTCTGCGCAAGTGAACCCCGGCTCGCCCGGCCCGGAAACGTGAACGGCATCCCTCGCTGCGCCAGGTTCCAGATTCTCACCTTGCAGGCATTCAAAATATCTCCCTCCGGGGCCATATTCAGACCGGTCAATATCACCGGCCAACGCATCCGGGCCGCAGCTGTTAGCATTGTCCCACTGTCCGGCCACCTCGGTCTCGCTGCCGGTTCCGCTCGCCGCCCGCATTTTCCCCGCGCCGATGTCCCGCGCCGTCGAGCCCAGCAGGGCCCAGCTCCCCGTCTGCGAGTACTTCACCCATACGCCCGCCTGGCTGGGCCAGATCCCGATCACGTCGTCGGTGCCGTCGCCGTCCAGGTCCCCCGCCGTCACTTGCGTCGCAGGCGAGGCCAGCTTCACCCACGCCCCATTGGCCGAGTTCTTGTAGTACACGCCCTGGCCGTCCCACGTCGCCACCAGGTCGTCCCGGCCGTCGCCGTTCATATCCCCGGAGGCGATGTCCACCGCCGTCGATGACAGCATGGCCCAACTGCCGTTGGACGAATACTTCACCCACACCCCGCCCTGCGTGGGCCAGATGCCGATCAGGTCGTCGGTGCCGTCGTTGTCCAGGTCCCCCGCCGTGATCAGCGCCGCCGCCGAAGCCAGCTTGGTCCAGGCGCCCGTCGTGTTGTTGCGCCAGTACACCCCCTGGCCGTCCCACGTCCCCAGCAGCTCCACCCGGCCGTCGCCGTTCATGTCCCCGGCGCCGATGTGCCGCGCCGTCGAGGAGAGCTTGGCCCAGGCGCCGGATTGGGAGTATTTTACCCACACCCCGCCCTGCGTGGGCCAGATGCCGATGATGTCGTCAATGCAGTCTCCGTCCAGGTCGCCGTTGGTGATCAGGGTGGCCGGCGAAGCCAGCTTCACCCAGGCGCCGGTGTTCGAGTTCTTGTAATACACCCCCTGGCCGTCCCAGGTGGCCAGCAGGTCGTCGCGGCCGTTGGCCACGCAGCCGCCGATGGCGACGGCGTACGTCTCCGACCACAGCGACTCCACCGTCGTGTGCTCGGCGCAGCGCGCCATGGCCTTGACGTTGTAGCTGCCGGCAGCCGCCCAGGCGTGCGACGCCTGGGTAGTCCCCACCGCCAGCCAGCCCGAAGTCGTCCCGTCACCCCAGTCGAACAAGTACTGCACCGAGTGGCCCAGGCTTGTGGTCGAGCCGCCGGTCGAATAGTCATAGCCGGTGGAGATCACCCCTGTGGAGGACCCTGTGGGGGCAGTTGGCGCGGAGATGGTCTCCGCCAGGGTCCCAGTATAGTCTTGTCCCGTCTGGTTGACGGTGACATTGGAATAGATGCGATTGACAGGAGAGAAAGTATATCCAGACAATGCCGGCGTCACGGTCCCGCTCCAGCCGCTGGTAACCGTCCCGGAATAGATGCCCGAGGCGTTTGTCACGGGAGCGCCGGTCAAGCCGCCCATGACCACTCCAGCCAAAGGCGAGCCGCCCGAGAGGATTGTCCCGGAGATCGTGGGGTTCGCTCCCCCGGCGGGGGCGACAACCTGATCGACCCAGGCCTGATCCTGTCCTCCGGCAACATACGCATCCTTGGAATAGGTCCAGCGCGCCGTGTGGCTGCCCGTCGGAATGGCGATGCTCCTCTGCGTCCAGTTCACCTCCCCGCTGCTGGCAAACCGCTCGATGTCGTCAAGATAAAACGTGAGAAAATCATAGTCCTCTTCCGACGAGACTTTCCAGTAAAAGGTGAGGTTCCCCGGCCCGGTCACGGTGGCCTGGAAGGAAGCGCTCTGCATGTTGCCCAAGGTGGGGCTCTGGGCGGAATCGACCCCATCATGGGATGTTCCGGTCTGCCCGTACCAGGCGGCGTTCCCTGAAGTCGACCAGGTCAAGCTGGTCGTATCCAGGGCTTCCGCCAGGGTGGGCAAAACTACCTGGATGCCATCGGAAGACGGGGACCAGCTCCCGGCCGTGCCGACGCCGTTGACGGCCTGGACCGAAGCGTAATAGGTCGAGCCGTTCGCCGCCCCGGTCACGGCATACGTCAGGACGTTGCCCACGCCGCCCTGGAAGAGGTCGCTTCCCCCCGGACTGGTCCCTACCCGCAGGATATACCCGGCGATGCCGCTTTCGGGATCGGCGGCGCTCCCCTGGGTCCAGGTGAAGATCAGCTCGGTGCGACCGATGGTCGCCCCCTCGTCCAGTGGGGCCGTCGGCGTCCCGCTGGGCGGCGTGCCGTCCTCGAGCCTGAAAATCTCGCAGCTCTGGGAGACCCCGGGGGCAGTGATGGCCCGCACGCCCATCGCGCTCGGAAGTCCGTCGTAAGCGCTGCTGGAAGGAGTGCTGCTTGGCCCAAAGAGGCCCCCTTCAGGATAATAGTCCCCGGAGTCGGCCGAGCCGTTTTTCTCGATTTCTTCCAGCCCGTCGGCCTCCATCAGGCGGACCAGCTTGTGGTCGGCATAGGAGTTATCATAGAGGAAGTCTCCGCCCTGCAATCGGGCATCCACGTGCCAGATCAGAAGCCCATTGGCGGGATAATCGGTGTCGTTCCCGGTTCGGTACCGGTTCTGGACCATGAAGAACTCGGCAAAGGACTGGGAGGAAGAGGCATCGGGCATGAAGATGGCCGCCTGCGGCAAGCTTCCGGTGGGAGCCAATGTCACGGTCTGGATACCGCTGGAGACCGCGGTGGGAGTGAGCCACTCCATCATCCACTTGCTGAAGGCATTGTGGTCGCCCCAGTTGCTGTCCATTTGATCGAGTCCCCCGACTCCCCCCATGGGACCCAAGCTGTCATCGTAGTCGTAGAGGTCCGGCAGCCCCAGGGCGTGGCCCGTCTCGTGGATCAGCACCGCGGGGGAAAACTTGCCCGAAGGGTAGCTGTAGCTCTCCCACTGCCAGGAATACTTGGAAAGGCTCTTCCCGTCCAGAAGGTAGGAAGGATCGTAGAATTCGGTCTGGTAGCCCCACCAGAAGGATGCCCACGCCCCATGTGTCCCGGCCCAGACAATCGCCATGTAGTCGATCGCCCCGTCGCCGTCATTGTCGTATTGGGAAAAATCGTGCCCCAGGCCGTCGTAGTAGGTAAGGGCTTCCTTGATCAGCGCCTGACGCCCGGCATCGGTTTCGACAACGCTGCTTCGGGGATAGGCGGTGGTGTACCAGCCAAGGACGTTCCCGCCGATCTCGAGCAGATTGTAGGAGGAGCGGCGGTAGAAGTTGCGCAGGCTCTCGTAGGGGACTCCCCCTGAGCCGTCGCCATAGACCTTTGCGGTTACCGTCTCGACCGTGTCTCCGGCAAGATGCGGCGTATCGCTGAAGTCGATCAGCAGGGTCAATATCTTGACGTTCCCCGTTGTCGGCAGTCCCGCCCAGGCGGGAGGCGGGTTCATGATATTGTCGATCTCATCGGGGCGGAGCCCCTTCTTTTCCAAAAGGAGACGCTGGAACTTGTACTGAAACCGGGCGGCCACCTCCGGCGAGGTCCGGTAATTGCCAAGCTCCTTGGCAAAGCGCATGGACTCCTCCAGCTTCCCCTCACCGGCGAGACGCTTCAGTTCGCCCTTGCCGGGGGGCTCCAGGGCAATGGCCATGGATGAAACGGCGAGAACGCTCGCCAGGATCAGGGTCATCTTGAAAAATCGCGGCATATTCATCTCCTTTCCGAATGAATCTTCTTGGTTCCGCTCCTGGCCGTGAGAACCACCCAATCAATCATAAGTCTATTCCGTCTGCACCGCAAGGGGCGAGGCCGGGGCGTTCGACTTGTTGTTGGCCGACGCCCCGAAGCACATAACCAACCCCGTCCCTGCTGTTACCTTCAGCACCACGTTGGCGTTGCGGTAGTTCAGGCTGCCCCGTAACTCGGCCGTAATAATGCTTATCGCATATGTAGCCAGCATCGGGTTGAACGTCTCCCCCACCTGTGCCCCTCCCCGAACTCATGATCCACCCCATGCAACATCACCGAGTTCCCACCCTGATTTTGCAGCACAAGTGGAAAACAATACAAAAACACTTGCCGTGCGGCTTTGATAAAAGCCCCGGGGCTGTCGCAACGATCACAGATCGATGGTCCTAGCGCATTTCCGGGCCACTCTTGCGTTTAGCTCCATTCGGCAACTGCGGCTTCAGGTTGTCCTGCTCGCTGCAAGTGAATCCAGATTCTCCCGGC
>Ga0209507_1001556_pt1 | contig 17777 bp, 17 predicted proteins | sample AD_UKC028_MetaG_FD_184414 | JGI IMG/M metagenome (GOLD analysis project Ga0209507, IMG submission 184414) | Active sludge microbial communities of municipal wastewater-treating anaerobic digesters from USA - AD_UKC028_MetaG (SPAdes) (version 2) | ecosystem: Engineered > Bioreactor > Anaerobic >...
TGGCGTGCTAATCAAATATTGAACGTATTGCTGTTTGGTTATCATGTCGAGATTATACCAAAACAATCAACAACCTGGAACTCCAAGCGAAAGTCCTGGATTTTTCAAAAACCTAAGCTGATCATGCACAAGAGCGCATCTTGGTCTGGATAAGATTGCGAAACTGCTTGAAAAGCCACAGGTTCGGGGTTAAATACCAATAAAATATTTATAAATCAGTATGTTATGCATTTTATCAAACTCGGGGAAATCCCCAAGTTGGATTTAATAGGGGCTACGGAGGCCAAGCCCTTGATGTGTGACCCCCAAAACTGTCCGAACCATTGCTGAGTGCAGTCCTCAGTGGGATTGAAGATTGGGTCGGGATGCACACCTTTGCCCAAGAACGGGAAACGTGGTTACGAAGCTTTCTGGGATTGCCGAATGGGATTCCCTCCCATGATACCTTGAGCGATGTCATGAGCCGCATTGATCCAGCAGCCTTTCGGTCGGCCTTCACCGCGTGGGCGACTGACACTTTGCCGAATTTGGGGGACGAACAGGTCTGTGTGGATGGCAAAACGGTCTGCGGGAGCCGGGACGGTGACCGGACTGCGATCCATCTCGTCAGTGCCTTTGCCGGACAGGCGCGCTGGGTCTTGGCGCAGCAGGCAGTGGCGGATAAATCCAATGAAATCAACGCGATTCCCGAGCTGCTCAGCCTGTTGGACCTCAAAGGCGCGGTGGTGTCGATCGATGCCATGGGTTGCCAGAAAGCCATTGCGCAGACGATCATTGAGGGCGAGGCTGACTACGGGTTGGCGTTGAAAGAGAACCATCCGACCCTGTATGAGGACGTCCATCTGTGGTTGGATACCGAAGTCACACGCGGGCGGTTACCGGTCTTGGAGACGGTTGAAAAAGACCATGGCCACATTGAGATTCGGCGCTCGGCCTTGAGTTCGGCGATTAATTGGCTCGAGGCCCAACCGGATTGGGCTGGACTGCAAGCGGTCGGGCGCGTGGAATCAACCCGGATTATCGGCGACCAAACCAGCACGGAATGTCGTTATTTCCTCTGTTCATTCACCGATCCAGGACGATTTGCGGCGACGGTGCGCGGTCATTGGGGTATTGAAAATCAACAGCATTGGGTCTTGGATGTGCAATTTGGGGAAGATGCCTGTCGGACTCGACGTGACCACGCCGCCGAAAATCTCGCGCTGATTCGCCGGGTCGCTTTGAATGTCCTGCGTCACAATGGCCCTACCCGCGATAGCCTTAAGCAGCGCAAAATTCGTGCGGCTCTCAATGACCGTTATCGGTTAAACCTCATTTTGTGCATCCCGACCCCAGCTACCACATAGCGCGATTGCCCTGAGACTATACGCCATACTTACGCCACCCATCGGCTCAACGCCGACGCGGAACTGGTGGACATCCAGGCCCTGCTGGGCCACGAGAGCATCGCCACCACCCCGATTTACACCCACGTCGGGCAGGAGCGGATGGAGAAAGCGGTGGCAAGGTTGTGAGCGGAGGGTCGGGGCGCATGGCAAAAGACAAGACCATATACCCCGCTTTTCTCGCTTAGGCGGCGACCGGCGAACAAAACCACAGTTTGTTACCCTCACTGTCGAGAAAGCTGCCGACGTAGAAAGCCCCGTAAGGTTGAACCTCGTCCGCGATGACGATCCCGCGGGCGCGCAAGGCGTCCTGGGTGGCTGGCGCGTGCTCGGTGGCCAAGGTGACGCGCGGATTGGGCCGGTGGGTGGGCACCGCCCAATCGGGTTTGAGCATCAGGATCACCGAATCCAACCACCAGCCGACCGGTTCCTCGCCCTCGAACGCGGGCGGCAAGCCCAGTTGCTGGCCGTAAAACTGATTGGCGCGATGCAGATCGGTGACCGCGAGGGCAATGACCTTGACCCGTTGCAAGCCAAGGGGTGGCAAAGTATCGAGCATGGTCTCGCTCTCCGGGACAGTGCGGTGTGGCAGCGGCGAACACGTCATGAATACAGCACAAAGAGCGGAACCCCGAAAAGACCGGGACCAGCCTCCGGACGCCTCAAGAATTTCAATTTAAACCTGCTGGAGAATCGCCAACGCCTTCGCGGCGTCTCCAGCGGAATCCAAGCCGATGTACAAGATAAATCGTGTCCCGAGCACCGCTGCCGAGAACCCGCGCAGATTGAGGCCTGCCGCGGCCAGTGGAGCGGCTATTCCCGGTTGACTTTGGCCTTCGAAAGGTAGTACAGAAATCCAAAATTACCAGTGAAACACTCAAGAATTCAGCGCTCAGTAAGGCATGGAGTCCTAATCGAAATGATTTCAGCCCTGTATGGCTGATTGCAGTCTCAGTGGCCAATAATCCGGTCTTGGAGGTACCGATAGTTGCAATTAATCTGGTCCTGAAAATACGCTGATTGCAGTCCCGACCGTTTTCGATTGCAGTCTACTACACCTAATGCGTGACGATTTCCTCGGTCACACTCGTGATCGTCACTTTACCATTGGGGAGAACCTTCACTTCGTAGATGCGCACATCCTCGCGCCCCTCCTGCAGGATGTAGGCCGAATACGAGGTCGTCGAGTTTTGCACGATGCGGCCGATCCCGCCGCCGCCGCGCATGGGATAATTCTTGTCCACATCTGCGAGAATCGCTTCGTAAATGCAGACCGATTGTTTAATCACGTCCATCTTACAATTCCTCGCTGTTATGGTATCGGCACTCGCTTTGTTCGACGGCGAGAACCCGGTCAGCCAGAAGGTCGCCACAAACACGGCGGCAACGGCCATAATCCTGTTTCCGAACATCATCTTCGGTTCCCTCCTCAGACTTTGCGGTTGGGCCTCGCCGTGATCATCTTTCCCGCCTGCACCTCAGCGGCGGTACGTGGGTAGTGCCTCTGCATCTTAGCCGGCCAGACAGAGGTTAACGAGACGATCGGCATCTGTAGCGTTGGGCGCGACACAAAGAAAGAAAGCGGGTTAAATACGGCCGTGAGCAAATCTGCAACCGCGAAGTTCCGCAAGGCCTCGCGCCAAGGATAGGCGTTTTCTACCCTAAGCTGCATCCCTCCTCCCATCACCGCCTTCATGTCGTCATCGGCGACCCCGTAACAGGCCGCGGCATTGGTGTCACCCGAGGGCAGGCAATGCGCTTTGCCCACATCGACATGGTCGAGGCCCAAAAGGTGGCCCACCTCATGCACATGGGCGCGCTGCATCACGGGTTTGCCTTTGCTGTCGGTGCGCTTTTGGGCGAGGTTCGTATCCTTACTGTCGTAGAGCGTTGAATGCGAGCCGAACCAGTTCTCACTCGCATTCAGGCGCACCACATCGATCGTGTGATGGTTGCCGGCTGCGCCCGCGTCGTTGCCGATCAGTTTGAACCGGCACCATACGTTCGGGTAATAGGTCTCCCCGCCTTTGGCAAAGGAAAATGCCCCGGCATCGTTGATCAGCCAGAACTTACCGTGCCAGAAGGATTCGGCGGATTGAACGAAATTCGTCTTCCATGCCTTCCATGAGGCGTCGGTCCATTTGATGATCTTGCGTGCGGGTTTAGTGGCGTCGCCGTAGTCGTGATAGGTTCCATCGGCCGCACCGCCTGCGGGGTTAATCTGGCGAAAGCCCATCTTGAGCGTCAGCGTGAGCTCCGCGTTGTTGTAGGGGTCGCAGACGTCAGTGTTGAGTTCGGCATCGAACCGCTTGAAGGATAGCTTGGTTTTCATCGGCTTCTCCGGAAATCGCGGCAGTTATGAAATCAGCACAAAATTGATGGGTAGCCTCTTGCCAAGCTTGATTGTCTATTCCATGGCTGAGCGCAACAAAGTTATGTGTAACGAATAGCTGTCAATCAAAATATAGATTGAAACTCTAAAAATACAAGTAATTTAGTCAAAAATTTTCTTCGCTTCCCCAAGTGAGGGTTAGAGAAATTTCTGGAGCTGTGCCGGAATCCGCTCCACCTCCCGCTCCTCCCCCGCTCCCAGCGTCACCGCCGCCTCGCCAGGCCGGAGCCAGAACTGCACCACCACCTCGCCCCTGACAGCCACCCGATCCAGCCACGGCCCCAGTTCCGCAGCACGGGTGTAGTGCAGGCGGTGGTTTGTACCACGGGTTGCCGCTGGCGCGGCTAAAGCGCGGGCTAAAAGCCGCAGCTATAGAAATCAATATCCGGTAACAGACTGGCGACGGCGGCGAGCAGCCAACCAATCCAGTTCGGTTTGTAGCCGAACAACATTGCGCCGCCCAGATACAGGACGGACGCAAAAGCAACGTGAGTGCCGAGGGTCAAGGGCGATCCCCGCTGCCGTCTTATAGTACCCGCCCCGACCGGCCCCGCCAGCGGGCCGAAACCCACGCCGCCAGTCGCCGCACGCGCCAGCTCCAGGAACTGGCCCTTGGCCTGGTGCTTGGTGAGGTGGAGAAGGGTCAGGTGCTGCCGCAGCAGCAAGCGGTCCAGCGCAGCCTCCAGGACGGCGGATTTGCCGATGCCGACCGGGCCGGTCAGCAACAGATGCCGGCCTTTGCGCGCCTCGCGGGCTACGGTCTCCACCAGGTCATCGCGGCCCAGCAAACCGGTACTCGCTTTCATCGTGGTGCTCCGCCTCAGTGGCGTCCCGCTGGCAAATCGGGGGCAGCTCTGCGTTCCCCTCTGTTCACCTTCACCGACCGGATCAAGGGTTTCGATCCTCTCCACCATAACAGGCCCCTATCCGTGAACAGGGCCTGTGCCTTTCGTCTACTTTGAACCGATAGCCACCCAGAGGGGAAGGAACAAGCAGCGTAGGCGCACACTCCGTAAACCCATTTCCTGGTGAATCACCTCTATCGTGCAAAGTGACGAACATGTTAGAAAGCAATCCTTTTCGCGCCTTATCAGCGAACAAGCGGTTACCTTGGCGGGTGCTTGGCCGGGTCGCAGCAATCAGTATCGGCGCGGGCTTCGCCACATCGTCGTGAGCGCGCCTCCCCCTGGCCGAGCCACCCACCGCCCAGAGTGCAAATTCACCCTCCATAGTGGAGCTGTTGATGTCACGTCAAAGTCCAAGCAATTATATGCGCCAGTACCATGACTTTTCCGTCAGGGCCTTCGGTCCTACGGGCTTGCCGATGGCCGGCGTCGTTCACGTCACGCGGTATCAGGTCGCTGCTCCCCTGGAGCGAGATCGGCTGATCGCCGCCCTCAAGACCGTACTCAAGATCAAGCATACGCCATCGCTCCACTCAAACTACGACTGGTTTGCCTTCGCTCCGGGCGACCCCATCCAGACCGGCGAGCCTTTCTACTGGCAGTCGATCCGCCGGGCGTTTGGCTTCAAGGGTTCGCCGAGCGAAATGCACGACGTGCTGCGCCTGGCGTGCCGACTCGGGCGGATCGGCGCCGGCAAGGACATTGCGGGACAGCCGGCCGCCGCGATGACCATGGCCGCCTATGCGAAGCAGTTCTTCAGCCTCGATTGCAATGGATTCGTCGGCAATTATTGGGGACTGTCTCCCGAAGTCCACCAGAGCAACTGGGCCGTGATCACGCCGACGACCGAGACGCGGGTGCTGAAAAAGACCGTCGGCGGCGACTACTGGAACGGCTGGGGCACGGCGGCCGTGAAGACGCTGGACTACATCCCTCTCACACCGCGCAAGGCCGCCAGCGAAGCCCGTTCCGGTGATGTCCTGATCATTCATAAAGACGGGGTGTCCTGGTCGCACATCGCCCTGGTGGATCACGTCTCCTGGGTGGACGGGGATCAGGTCAACTGGCGGGTCGTCGAGTATGGCGAGGGCACGTCGGAAACCCACTTCAACACGGCCGCCGACAACCACATCAAGCCGTTTCGGACCGTCAAGCTCGTGCAGGGACCCAACAAGAGGCTGGGGATGGGATACCCGGACGGCAACAAGTTCAAATATCTGTTTGCCGCCCCGAACTCGCTGTTCCCACCGGCGACAATTGGACGGTGTGGGATGGCGGCGATTTAGCGCAGCATTTTGACGACTCACTCAACCCTCCGGCAGTGGCCCGCTCTGACCGCTCAGGTAGTCTAACAACGGTTGCTATTGTTCCCCGGCGGAATGGGCGATGTGGCAGCGCTGGGCGTTAATGAGTAACTCCAGCCGCTTCACCGCAGCCGCTTCGGCGTTTTGCCGCTGAGCGGTTTCCCAGAGCTTCTCCACGTCGCCCTCGTAGCCCTTTTTGATGCGCTCTTGCACCCAATCGGCCAAGGCCGCCTGTTTGCCGGTCAAGGCCAGGCACTGGCCTGGTCGGAGCCGCTCGCTTAACGCCGGCAGCAGTCCTTCATCGACAAAGCGTTGGCGGGTACGAGGGACGGTCGAGGTCCCCAGATGGAGCGCTTGCGCAATCTCGTCGTCGGTCGCCCCCTCCGCGGCGCGGAGCAACACAGGGGCGCGCGCCACCTTGCGGGCGGCCGATTTGCCTTTGTTAATCAGGTCGAGCGGGTGCCTCGCTCTTCTTCAGTCAGGTCAACCAGAGTATTTGTGGGCCATGGGAATTCCTCTTCTTGACCACCATAGGGTACCCGGAAACACCTGCCAAAATCAGTGCGTACAGCCCACTGGTGTACCCGCTTTGGACTCATTGGGGGAGCGGGGCGGACTATCCCATTAGTCTCTTAGTTTACGATTTTTTCCGTTTTCTGAGACGACCCCTGGAGGTAAATAACCCGGCGTTCTTCAGCAGGCGATAGGCTGCGCGTCATTCTTCAGGAATCGCTAAATCATCCTCCAAGCGTAAGGGCTGGCCTTCGCCGGGCAAGCAGTTCTCCCCGGTGATCATCGCCTGGATGTCGCCGCCGAGGTAGGCCAGATGCTCCAGAATGCCGGTCGCGGCCGCGACCGGCACAGGGCACCGCTGGCACGCGGTACCCAGCCCACCTCAGGTCAACAGCGTGCACAGGTCCGCCAGCAGGGCGTCCACGCTGTCGGGCAGGGTGTCCCAGCCGCACATGAAGCGCGCACCACCAGCACCGATGAAGGTGTAGAAGCGCCAGCCACGTTCCCGCAGACCGGCCAGCACGGCTTCGGGGAGTTCGCAGAACACGCCGTTGGCCTCGACCGGGAATAGCAGCTTCGCGCCCGGCACCTGCTGTAGCCCAGCCGCCAGACGCTGCGCCATCGCGTTGGCGTGACGGGCATGCTTCAGCCACACGCCGTCTTCCAGGATGCCCAGCCAAGGCGCGGACAGGAAGCGCATCTTGGAGGCGAGCTGTCCGGACTGTTTGCAGCGGTAGGCGAAGTCCTCGGACAGCTTGCGGTCGAAGAACACCACCGCCTCGCCCACCGGCAAGCCCATCTTGGTGCCGCCGAAGCACAGCACGTCGACGCCCACCCTCCAGGTGATCTCCGCCGGCGCCACGCCGAGCGAGGCCACGGCGTTGGCGAAGCGGGCGCCATCCATGTGCACCCGCAGCCCGTGCTCGCGCGCGCAGCTCGCGATCGCCGCCACCTCGTCCGGCCGATACACGGTGCCGACTTCGGTGCTCTGCGTCAGCGTGACCACACGCGGCTTGGGGTAGTGGATGTCGCTGCGGCGCGAGATCACCTCCAGCACCGCCTCCGGGGTCAGCTTGCCGTTCTCGCCGTGCGCGGGCAGCAGCTTGGAACCGTTGGAGAAGAACTCCGGGCCGCCGCATTCGTCGGTCTCGACGTGGGCGAGCTCGTGGCACACCACGCTGTGATAACTTTGGCACAGCGAGGCGAGCGCGAGCGAGTTGGCGGCGGTGCCGTTGAAGACGAAATAGACGTCGCAGTCGGTCTCGAACAGTGTGCGCAGGCGGTCGGAGACCTGGCGCGTCCACTCGTCCTCGCCGTAGGCAGGGGCGTGCCCCGCGTTGGCTGCCGCGAAGGCCGCCATGGCCTCCGGGCAGATGCCGGCGTAGTTATCGCTGGCGAAATGTTGCATGAATCAGGCACTTTCCAGGTTGAGGGATTCGCCGGTCGCAGCGACGCAGCCGGCAGCGGTGAGTACGACGTCGGTGGAGGAATTGAGCGCCGTTTCGGCCGAATCTTGGATGATGCTGATGACGAAGCCGATCGCAACTACCTGCATGGCGACGTCGTTCGAGATGCCGAACAGGCTGGTGGCCATTGGGATCAGCAGCAACGAGCCGCCCGCCACCCCCGACACGCCGGCCGCGGCGAACGAGGACACGATGCACAGCAGAAGCGCGGTCGGGATGTCTACGTGGATGCCGAGCGTGTGCGTGGCGGCGAGCGTCATCACCGTGATCGTGATCGCTGCTCCGGCCATGTTGATCGTGGCGCCGAGCGGGATCGAGATCGCGTAGGTGTCCTCGTGCAGGCCCATGCGCTTGCACAGTTCGAGGTTGACCGGGATGTTGGCGGCCGAGCTGCGCGTGAAGAAGGCCATGACGCCGCTTTCACGCAGACAGGTGAAGACCAGCGGGTAGGGGTTGCGGCGCGTCTTCCAGAACACGATCAGCGGGTTCGTGACCAGCGCGACGAACAGCATGCAGCCCACCAGCACCAGCACGAGCTGGCTATAGCCCAGCAGTGCGCCCAGGCCCGATTCACCCAGCGTGGCGGCCACCAGTCCGAAGATCCCCAACGGCGCGAAGCGAATCACCACATGCACGATGGACGACACGGCATCGGACAGGTCAAACAGCATCTTGCGGGTGGTGTCGGCGGCATGGCGCAGCGCGATGCCCAAGCCGATCGCCCAGCTCAGGATGCCGATGAAGTTCGCTTCGAACAGGGCCTTGATGGGGTTCTGGACCGCGCTGAGCAGCAGATTCTCGAGTACGCCCAGGATACCGCCGGGTGCCTCTCCGCCCACGGGCGGTGCATTGAGTATCAGCGTCGTCGGGAAAGTGAAACTGGCCACTACCGCTACCAGCGCCGAGACGAGCGTGCCGATCACATAGAGCATCAGGATCGGCCGGATGTGCGTCGGCTGGCCCTTTTCATGGCTCGCGATCGCCGCCGCGACGAGTACGAAGACCAGGATCGGCGCCACAGCCTTCAGTGCGGCGATGAAGAGATGGCCGAATAGTGCGACCGATTTGGTCGCTTGGGGCGCGATAACGGCCAGGGCGATGCCCAGGACCAGACCGATCGCGATCTGGGTTATAAGGCTGAGGCGCATCAGGCGCTGCAGAGCCGTGGGAGCTTCGGTTATCTCAGTGGTCATCAGTGTGTCTCCTTTGGGGGTTGTTGTTTGAATCAAGGGATGCCCGTAAGGGGCTGGAACTGAACGCGCTGGTGGCGCGTTCAGCATTCGGGGAAGCTGACGGCGAGGCCGCCGCGCGAGGTTTCTTTGTACTTGTCCAACATGTCGCGGCCGGTGTCGCGCATGGTGCGGATCACCTGGTCGAGCGAGATCGCGTGCGCGCCGTCACCGCGCAGCGCAAGCTGGGCGGCGTTGATCGCCTTCACCGAGGCCATCGCGTTGCGCTCGATGCAGGGTACCTGCACCAGGCCGCCGACCGGGTCGCAGGTGAGACCGAGATTGTGCTCGAGACCGATCTCGGACGCATTCTCGACCTGCTCGGGCGTACCGCCCAGCACTTCGGCGAGACCGGCGGCGGCCATCGCGCAGGCGGAACCCACCTCGCCCTGGCAACCGACCTCGGCCCCGGAAATCGAGGCGTTCTTCTTGCACAGCACGCCGACCGCGGCGGCGGCCAGCAGGAAGCTGTCCACGTCGCGCGCGCTGCTGCCGGGCATGAACTCCATGTAGTAGTGCAGCACGGCCGGGATGATGCCCGCCGCGCCGTTGGTGGGCGCGGTGACGACCCGGCCGCCGCCGGCGTTCTCCTCGTTGACGGCGAGCGCGTACAGGTTGACCCAGTCGAGCGCCACCATCGTGGCGCTGATCAGATTGCGGCCGGCGGCGCGTTCGCTGAGCTTGCGGTACAGCGCCGGCGCGCGGCGGCGCACGCTCAGTCCGCCGGGCAGCACGCCTTCCTGGGTGATGCCGCGCTCGACGCAGCCGCGCATCACGTCCCAGATGCGCTGCAGCGCCGCCCGCGTGTCCGCCTCGCTGCGCCAGACGCTTTCGTTGGCCAACATCAGTTCGCTGATGCGCAGGCCGTGGCGGCGGCACTGATCGAGCAGTTCGGCGCCGGTCTCGAAGGGATAGGGCAACACGACTTCGGCCTCGGCGGCCGCGCCCGACTGCGCCTGCGCCTCGTCCACCACGAAGCCGCCGCCGACCGAGTAGTAGGTGTTTTGGTACACCACACCGGCCTCGCCATGGGCGGTCAGGCGCATCGCATTGGGATGGTAGGGCAGGCTCACCGGCAGCAGGCGCAGGTCACGCGCCCAGTCGAAGGGCACGGCCACCGCACCGGCCAGCGGCAGGCTGCCCTCGTTGCGCACGCAGTCGACCGCCGAAACCACGAAGTCGGGATCGACCTCGTCTGGCCGCGCGCCCATCAGGCCGGCGACCACCGCGCGGTCGGTGCCGTGGCCGATGCCAGTCGCCGACAGCGAACCGTACAGCTTTACCTCGATGCGGCGCACCTGCTCCAGCAACCCCTGCTGCTGCAGCGCGGCGGCAAAATTGTGGGCTGCACGCATCGGCCCGACGGTGTGCGAACTGGACGGCCCGATACCGACCTTGAACAAATCGAGAACGCTGATGGACATGGACGACTCCGGGTGAAATCTGGGGTTGATTTAATGAATCTAACCGTGAAAATACTTATCGCTGTATCAGTGCATTCTCCGGTGGCAAATAACGCAGATCAATCGATAGTTTTTCACCCACGCTTTAGAATAACTAAACTATGAATCCCGCCGCGCCCTCGCAGGTCCATACCCGGCTGAGAGTGTTCCTCACCGCCGCACGTCATCTTTCCTTCACCCGTGCGGGTGAGGAGCTGCACATCACCACCGGCGCTGTGAGCCAGCAGATCAAGCTGCTGGAGGATTGGATCGGGCAGCGCCTGTTTCGCCGGCTGCCGCGCCGCATCGAACTCACCGACGCGGGCAAGCGCCTGCTCGCCGCGGTCGACCCCGCCTATTCGGCGGTAGACTTGGCGATCGGCCGTCTGCGCGGCGGCGCGCTGAGCGGGGTGGTCCGGCTGCGCACCCTGCCCTCCTTCCTCTCCACTTGGCTGGTGCCCCGACTGCCCAAGCTGATGCGGCAGTTCCCGCAGCTCGAACTGCAGGTGGAGGCGGAAGACAGCTCGCGTTCGCTGCGCGACGGCGAGTTCGATCTCGCCATCGATCTCAATGACGGCAGCTATCCGGGTTTCCAGAGCACGCTCCTGCTCGAGGAGGAGATCTTTCCGGTGTGCTCGCCGCTGCTGCTGCACGGCCGACCGCCGCTCGAAACGCCCGACGACCTGCATCACTATCCGCTGCTGCACGACATGACCGCCTGGCGCGGCAGCCCGCCTTATGCCGAATGGGAGCGCTACCTGAAGGCGATCGGCGCCCCGCAGGTCGAGGTGCGCCGCGGCTACATGTTCAACCGCAACCACATCACGATGCAGTGCGCAATCGCTGGCATGGGCGTGGCGATTGCACGCCGCACGCTGATCACCGACGAACTCGACAGCGGCCGGCTGGTGGCGCCGTTCCGGCAGACGGTGCGCACCGGCAAACGCTACTGCTTGGTGTATTCGTCCGGCGCGCTCGCCGACCCGCGCGTTGCCACAGTGCATGACTGGATCGCAGGCAAGGCACGCGGCGCGGAGGTCGATGCGCGGACGGAGCCGCATGCCGACCCCGGAGCCGACACGTAATGCATGCCGACCCGGGACGAACGACAGCCGCTAGCCGATCATGTGCTCCGGCAGCCGGGTCACCAGCCCGGGGAACGCATAGAGCAGGATCAGCGCGAACACTATGAGCAGGAAATACGGCAGCGCATAGACGGCGAAGGCAATCACTTCCGCTGTGCTGCGTCCGAGGCGGCTGATTTCCTTGACGATCAAGGTAAAGGTCTTCATCCCTTTTCCATCAGGGCGTGGTGTTAATTTTCATTCAAACTCTAGTACGCCCCGGCGGGAAGTCCACGCCCTCACTCACCGGCTCCAGGGGCTTGGGGGTCGACCGGCTGAAACAGCCCGGGAAAGCAGATTTCCAAGTTGCAGGTGTTGATCGAGGCGGGCGTGGTGCTTCATGAATCAGCGGCTACCGGCTGGACGGTGCGGTGAGCGCGGCGAGATACTGGAGCGCCAGCGGGGCGAGGCGCATGACCTTCACCACCGTTACGCCGACCCTGATCGCGTTCTGGCTGGCGATTCTCGATGCCGCGCAACTGCTGGCCTGCGCCAGCGCGAAGAAGCCCAATGTCGCCAAACTGTGGTGGAAACTGGCCGAGATCGAGATTGCGCCGTTGTCCACGGACAGCGCCGAGGCGATTGCGCAAACGTATCTGCGGGAAACCGGAATGCTGGTCGAAGCGCCGGGCCTGTTCATCGCCCACGTTGTCCAGCAGGCCAATGGCAATCCGCAGGCCCTCGCGGACTTGCTGGCCGATAGCGCGAAAGAGCGGGTGGTGGACAAGCAACGCATCCGGGAAATGCGCCACGCGGCCGGGGTGCGCTATCTGGATTTCACCCCGGTCATGATTGTCGCGCTGGCCTCGATCATCGGCGCCCGGTATTTGGCCATCGGCACCGGCGACACCGAGCTGTATGTATTCGCCGGGATGCTGGCGGCAGTCGTGATCTCGATCCGGGTGTTCATCTTTCGCGGGGCGGGGTTACTGGCAAACCATCGGGCACTGACCTGGAAAAACTGCGGGCGCTGACCGACGCGGACATCGTGATCGACGCGGAGACCCCTTACGATCCGAACGACCCAGCCGCCATCGAGGCGTTCTGGCGCAATGCCGTAGTCACACCGGGCGGCGGGGTGGCGGCGACCCTGGCCGCGTTGCGCCGCGTCCGTGGGCCGGCCTGGAAGTCGCGCAAGACCCAGTTGACGGTGCGCTACTCGCCCGAGGTGGTGGCGTACTTCAAGGCCACCGGCAAGGGCTGGCAAGCGCGGATGGACGCGGCGCTCAAGGAGTGGATCGCTCAGCACCCGGAGTAGTCCCTTGACCCTCGGCACTCACGTCGCCTTTGCCTCGGTGCTGTATCTGGGCGACGCGACGCTGTTTGGCTACCAGCCCGATACGGTCGGCTGGCTGCTCGTGGCGGTCGCCAGCCTGCTGCCGGATATCGACCTGCCGCCTGCAAAAATCAGCTGGCCCGGTCGCGTTTCTCTCCGCGGAGCGGCATACCGCACTGATCGGCCCGGCGGGAAAGTTCCGCATCTCGCTGTACAAGGCTCTCCTTTACGGAGAGATTGCCGACGCCTTTAAGTCTGGCGCGCTGAATCTGGTTCACTCCGAGAAATACCGCTTACGAGCAGGGAGGCTCCGCGCTCCTACCCGCACGGTCGATCCAGTCGGATTTGATCGAAGCAAGGTGGGACGAGATCTTGTGCTTCATTGCAACCATCCGGCTGAAAGTGACCACCGCCTCCCAACTGTTCAAACGTCTTGGACGCGCAAAAAAACCGGCTCAAGACCAATCAGTCCGCCGCCGTACTGGACAGGCGCCGTTTGTCGGGGCCGATAGCGACGACCCGGTGACCGCCTGCGATCGCTATCTCCGTAACCGCCTGGATCAACTGGACTATCAAGGCGCGCTCCAGCAGGGCCTACCGATCGGGTCGGGTGAAATCGAGAGCGCTCACCGCTATATTATCTATTATCCAAGAACGCCTCAAACTCCCCGGTGCCGGGTGGTCACCCGATTATATCAAGATGATGTTGGCGCTCCGCGCTCAACCGGGCTAACCGAGAGTGGGAGACCTATTGGCAAGGGGTTGAACAAGAAGCCGCATGAACCGGTCATTTCGTCGGCGCATCACATTGCATCACACCCGCGGTAAAGTTATCAATGTCCACTGACGTCGTGCGTGTGCGCTTCGCCACATTCGAGCTGGATGAGGCGAATGCATCGTTGCTCCGCGAGGGAAAGCCTGTCCCTCTCGCGCCAACGCCCTTCGCGGTGCTGCAACCGGGGTCGCTGCTCACCAAGAATGCGCTGCTCGACGAGGTGTGGGGCCACCGGTTCGTCAGCGAATCGGTCTTGAAGACCGCGATCAGCGAGCTCCGGATGGCCCTGCGGGACGATCCCCGGCAACCGCGCTTCATCGAAACGGTGTCGCGGCGCGGCTATCGGTTCATCGCCGTTCCGACCGCGCTATCCACCACGCGACCGGAGCAGGCGAGCGGCGCGGCAAGCCGCACGTTGCCAGGGGCCTCCTTCATCGGTCGCGCGGCAGCGCTCTCGCGACTTCGCAGCGCCTGGGATCTGGCGTGCAGCGGCCACCGCACGGTGGTCTGGGTCGCCGGTGAACCGGGTATCGGCAAGACCACGCTGATCGAGCATTTCGTGGCGAGCCTCGGCGAGGTCGCCTGCGCCCGCGGCCAATGCGTGGATCATTATGGGACGAGCGAGCCTTATCTTCCCGTTCTCGAAGCCCTCGCGGAGCTGTCTCGCAGCGACAGCGCGCTCGCCCCCTTGCTCCGCGCCGTGGCGCCGACCTGGCTGCTGCAATTGCCGTGGCTCAGCACGGTGGAGGAGCGCGACGCCCTGCGGCGCGAGCTGGCGGGCGTCAGCCCGGAGCGCATGCTCCGCGAGATGGGCGAGATGCTCGATCGCTACACCGAGCGCCGGCCGCTGCTGCTGGTGACCGAGGACCTGCATTGGAGCGACCGCGCGACGATTCAGCTCATCGACGCTATCGCGCGCCGGCGTGGCGGCGGGCGCCTCATGTGGCTGGCCAGCTTCCGTCTCGCCGAGGTGGTCGCGCTGGACCATCCGCTCAACCCCATGCGGCACGAGCTGCGCCTGCACGGGCTGTGCGAGGAGATCGTGCTCGATTCGTTCTCCGAAAGGGAGGTCGCCGACTACGTGGCGGCACGGTCGCCAGCGCTCGCCAGCGACGAAGCGTTCGTGCGGACGCTGCACGAGCGCACCGACGGCGTGCCGCTGTTCCTGGCGTCGGTCATGCGCGAGGTTACGGCCGGTGTTGCGCCAGGCGGCGACGATGCCGCGGTCGGGGCGCAGCTCGCGAAGGCGGCGGTGCCGGAGAATCTGGCCGCCATCATCGATCATTACATTGCCCAGCTTGGAAACGAGCAGCGCGGGTTGCTCGCGGCGGCGGCCGTTTGCGGGGTCGAGTTCCGGGTGACGACGCTCTCGGCGGTGCTCGCGCGCGACGCGGCGTGGGTCGAGCAGACCTGCGAAGAACTCGTGCGGGAGCAGCTTTGGCTCGCCGCCCCGAGGGTCGAGCCGGGGAGGGATGCGGCGAAGCTGCCGTATTCATTCAGGCACGCTTTGTTCCGCCAAGTGCTGTACGAACGGACGGCGGCGTCGGCGCGTGCGCAGTTCCACGGCAAAGTCGGTGCCGCGCTGGAACGGGAGCGTGCCGCGGGCGGGCCGGTCGCCGCCGCGGAACTCGCCATGCACTTCGAGCGCGCCCGCGAGCCGATGACCGCGTTGCGCTACTACGCCGAGGCTGCCGAAACGGCGCTCGCGTGCTTCAGCCCGGCGGAGTGCATGAGCCTCACCGAGAGCGCGTTGAGCCTGCTCGAGCAGGCGCCGGAGGGAACCGAGCGCCAGGCGCTGGAGATCACGCTGGCAACGCTTCAGGGCGTATCGGTTACCCATCTGCTCGGCATCAGCGCTCCTGAAGCGAAGGACGCCTTCCAGCGTGCGCACTCCCTGCTCGACGACGTCCCGCAACATCCCCTACGCGGACTCCTGCTGCACGGGTTCGGCTTCGTGCTTTGTCTGCGCGCCGAATATGCCGAGGCGCTTGCGGTGGCGGAACAACGCGCCGACGCGCTGTCGTCCGCGACCCACGATCCGGTCTTGCTGCTCGCCGCATGCACCGTGCAGGGAGAGGTGCAGATGCTGCGGGGGCGACCCCGTAGCGCCCGCGAATGGGTCGAGCGGGGTCTTGCGGCCAAGGAGTCGCTCGCTGCGCCATCGGAGCAAAATTTCGTCGCCGACCCGCAAGTCACGCTGCTCGGGCTGCTCGCCATCCAGTTGCTTCACCTCGGCTGGGTCGAGACGGCGCGCGCGCGCCTGCGAGAGGCGCACGCCCGCGCGCACCAGCTAGCGCAGCCGATGGCGCTGATGGTCGCCATCTGGTTCGACGCGATGTTCGAGGTGCGGCTCGGCAACGCCGAGCGCGTCGCGGTACTCGCCGACGAGATGCGCGCGCTCGTCGACGAGTTCGCGCTCGCGCAAGGGCGAACGGCGAGCCGGTGGTTTCGTGGTTGGGCGAACGCCCGTATGGGCGAGCCGCGTGAGGGCTATCGCCGGATTCGCGAGGGGTACGAAGAGAATACCCGGCTCGGGATGCTCGCCGGAGCGAGTGAGACCCTCGGGTATGCCGCGGAGGCACTGATGCTCGCGGGCGACTGGGACGCTGCCCAGGCGCAGATGGAAGAAGCCCTGCAAATCGCGAGCACGCACGGGGAGCGCGTGTATCTGCCGCAGTTGTTCCTGATCGATGCGGCGATTGCCCGTGCGCGTGGCGAGTCCGCGGTCGCCGAGGCGCGAGCGCAGGAGGCGCCGTGGCTCGAACTGCTGGCACGGGCGGTCCTCTGCGAACGCGACGGCGCGACCGCAGAGGACCGCCGTGCGCTGGCCACACTCGTCGATCAACTTCCCGAAGCGAGCGATACCGCCGCTTTCACCCAGGCGCGGGCGCTGCTCGACCGGACGAAGCCCGCCTGAAAGCGCGCGTGTCCGCACGGCACGCTGCGGTCGGTTGGCGCGAGCGCCGCCGGTTCGCTGGCCGCATTCAGACCGAACCTTGACGTTTCGCTGACGACTCGGCGATTGGATGCCACTACGCTTGTTCCCATGTTTCGTTGCCGACACCCGTGATGCCTCTCAACCGCGAACCCAAATATCCCAACCGGCGGGCGTACGTCTTGAAATTGCGCAGCGACGCAAAGCCCGACACTCTCGCCGGCCGTCTCGAAAACCTGGTCACCGGCCAGCAGCGCGAGTTCGCATCCAGCCGCGAGCTGCTCGACTCCATTGCCAGCGATCTGCAGGCGAGCACCGACGAGCCATCGGGCGATGTAATGGGCAAGTGATTGATGCCTTCATCACGCACTGACGGTATCTGCGGCACGCAGTGGCTCGCACAAGAGCGGATTGGAGTCGGCGTGACGCCGTCTGGGAGCGTGATCGAGGAATACAAGACTGCGTGCGAGTACGTGCGGTCGGCTCATGAGGCCCTTGGCGAAACCATGAAACCATGACCGAGCAAAGAAACCATGACCGAGCAAAAAGACCCCCTTCTTATCGCGCGATGGGCGAAGAACCTTAGCGAACTCGACCGCGAGATTGCCAGGCTGGCGCTGCTATGTCAGGTCAGGATCCTCGATCCCGGCGTCATCGAGCGGGTGCTGCAAAAAGACACTTCGGTGTGCGGAACACCCAATCCCTTGGCTTTCGCAAGACTGCACGACATGCTCATGATGCATTTCGCGATACGCGAAAAGGCGGCCGACGCGCTCGGGCAGGTGCAAACAGTAGTGATTGAGGACTATATCATCGAGCGGCTGAAGAAGTCCTTCCCCGATTCGGGAGAGTGGCCGCCCGCATGAATCCTTGGTCGGAAGAGACGGAAAACGCCAAGCGACGGGTTGCCGCACGCGGCGACTGATGGATCGTTTGGCGCGCCTCGCACCCGGTGTGCCAGCACTCCTGCATTATCGATTCGCCACTGACTTCCGCTACGATCTGGTCGCGGGCATCTCGGTGGCGGCGGT
>Ga0209507_1001572_pt1 | contig 17630 bp, 22 predicted proteins | sample AD_UKC028_MetaG_FD_184414 | JGI IMG/M metagenome (GOLD analysis project Ga0209507, IMG submission 184414) | Active sludge microbial communities of municipal wastewater-treating anaerobic digesters from USA - AD_UKC028_MetaG (SPAdes) (version 2) | ecosystem: Engineered > Bioreactor > Anaerobic >...
GCGACGAGTGCGTTTTGTGGTCCTTCGATCTTGATGATTGCTTCGCAGTACCGGCACACCACGACCTTTGAAGCTTTTGTGCCGTAGATAATTACGGACATGATTAGCAATGACAGCACGCAGATTGCTACTAGGACGAGCAGGATCATGATGGCAGTTGTCATGGTGCGGGGGTCTCCTTTTATGCGATTATCGAGTTGTTGAGTTTAGGGTGGACCATGTTGTCGAACTGTCGGAATCCAGGGATGGGCAGGGTTTGCTGTGGCCCGTATTTTGCGATGATGCCCCAATTACCAGTCGGGTCGCCGGCCTCCATCATGATGGTGTTTTGATAGGCCCAGACGTTCTCCATCGTGTTCTGAGCGCCGTGGGGCGTGCGTGCGCCGAGCAGGACGATGCCGGAGTCTGGCCAGTTGGGCGACTGGCGCAGGCGAATGTGATTGCCTCGAATATGGATGTTCCGCATATCCTGCTTACCTGTTCCGAAATTGAGGGTCCGGTTGCAGTCGTTCACAATCACCACGCCGGCGCGGCAATCGTGGAACTCGTTATCCTCGATGACCAACCCGTCTAGCGAATAGGAGTCGATATAAAACCCATTGACTGGGCCATTGGCATAACAGTTCCTCACTCTCCCGCCGATGCAGCCTGTGATGCTGAACGCGTTGTGCATGTTACCACCGGGCGAGTTGTGGACCTTCAGTCGGCAATCGCAGATGACTGGATTCCTCATCGGATGGTAGAGCGGCGCGATGGCTACAAGGCTGAACTGTTGGTCCCCGGAGCAAGTTAGGTCAGTGTCGCAACTGACCTCGGAGATGATGCAGTTGTCAGCGGGTTGCTCTCGACCGTCCGTGATGAAAACTGGAAAGCATTCGGCTGGCTCTGTGACATTGTTGAATGGTCTGATGAATCGCAGGTTGTGGATTTTGGACCCAGGCCCGATTAAAAGCGCCGCTTCAGTCTGGATATTATCGTAAACACACGCGGAATCCACGCCAAAAACATCACATGACAAATCGACGTAAACGTTTTCAATGGAAGACAAGCCATTATATGGAATTTCGTGCGAGTTAGACAGGCACACCACACGCCCCCTTGCATCGTGTGCTGGTGTGAGATGCACTGTTGGCATTCCAACTCCGATGATCTGCGTTTGTGGTCGCAGAACGGTTTGGTCGGGATGACCTGCACCAAGAGCTTGACAATAGCCGTAGGAGCAATAAATCCCATCCATGAGATAAATAATGCTCCCGTGTTGACCGTCGAGTAGCGTTTTGAACTCATCGGCTGTTGTAACGCTAATAGGATTCGCCTCGCTGCCGGTCTGGGTGTTTCGCGGCTTGTCAGTAACCCAAACACTGCTATCGCAAACCACGTCCTCGATGACGGGCTTCGCGGTGTTGGAGTTGATGTCTACTAATGCTTTAAAAATCTCATCGACCTCATGTTTGAGCGTGCCAACCGACTCACCGTGCTCGGTGAGTTTCGCGGCAATGTCCTCCGTGGCTTTCTTGGCAGCTCCAGCATCGACCTGCGCTGATTGCACCATGTTCTCGACGGTTTGATGCCATTTGGCTTCCTCGCTCGATACTCGATCTGCTGCAATGTCGGCAGCGGCGTTGACGATTGGAGCCTCGTCAATCGACAGTTTTTCAGTCTTGGTTAATTGGATTTCCATCATAGGTTTTTCTTAGCTTTCGATTTTTGCGATTTGGGTTACTTCGAGTCCTGGACAATGGTGAGTTGTCGCCTTGATTAATGCCTCGCCCAACAGGTTTGGTATCAGGTGCAGTGCGAGCTTCGCTTCATCTTTTGGCACAGTAAACTTGACTAGGATCTGACCCATCACATCGTCTTCGTTACTTGCAGAATCCGGTGAGCCAGACAACCAATTGTTCTGGTTTAGTCTCATAGGTCTTAAGTGCCTTTCGTAGAGCGTTGATGATTGCGTTGTCCGATGCGGTTTTGCCTGCCTTGAAGCATGTGCTAGAGTGCTTCTCCCATGCTGGAATTAGCACGTTTGGATAAAGCAATCCGTGATTCGCCGCCTCACGGATGTTGTCTGGCAATTCTGTCAGTTTGTCTGGTATCTTCATTGTGATAAATGGTTTGAGAGAGTGCCACTGCTACGGAAAACAGAGGTGAAAAACCGTAGCAGTGGCGTGGGTGGTTTTAAGCTACTTGTTCTTTTTCTTGGGGCGGAACGCAGTCACTGGCTTCTTCTCGGGACAGGGTTTGCCGAATTCGCCAAGAGGTTTATCGACGAGTTCGCCTTCGCAGTTGGCGACCTTGACTGTCTTGATGGGTTTACCGCATTTGTCGTTTGCCATATACACTATCTTTCCTTTCTGGTTTGGTTTGAGGTTGTTTACTTTGCTTCAGGTATGAGGTCTTTGACCTTTACCATGAATTCTTTGCCGTAGCCGTCGATGTCTCCGCAGAGGGATTGCACTCGTGCGTATCGCTGGCATCCTGAGAGTGTTTGGATCATTACGCGATGGTCTGGGTCGGCTGACTTAAAGAAGCAGACTTGACCATGTTTGAGGACGGCTGTTTTGGGTTGATGCATGTTGGTTGCCTTTTTGGTTGGGTGAGTGAGATGAGTGACTGGATGAGTTCGTCGTTTTCTGCGTCACGCCCTAGCGCCTGCGCTAGTCTTATGCGGACCTTGTAGAGTGCGATGCGCTCGATTTGATGGACGGCTTGCCGAGTGATGCCGAGCATTTGCGCGACTTCACCGCGTGACCGGATTGCGATGGGCATGAGTGAGCTTTTGCGCGTGCCCTCGCGGTATTCGTGCGGCTTGAGCCTGACTCGTTCGTTGTAGATTTCCTTTGCATAACGGTATCGTCTGCCTACTGGTTTTGGGTTTGTAGTTGGGTTTAGTTCAGCTATCATTTAGGGTTGGGTGTTGCTCACGGCTTTACTTCCGTTAGCTCCAAGTCGCCTTTGTTTGCCTTATTCGCCTTGACAAGGACGAAATCAATCCAGGGGAATTGTCGTGCGGCCACCTTGAGTTTGACGGCTGCGTCATCGCGCATGAATCCCTTGACCTCCCAAGCGGTAACGCCGTCTGGACGGATACCAAAGAAGTCAGGTGTGTAAGTTGTCCTGTTGGCCATCTTAAGCGTGATGTTCTGGACGCCTAGCCACAGCACACCATCTTTATGCAGTAGGTAGTTGTAGAATCTACGCTCGGTATCATTCAGATTTGCTACGTCGGTGGTTTCTTTAACCGTGACACTCTTCAATTTGCAGATACTAATAAGCGCATCTCCGCACGCGATGTTCGGTTCGTTGGTTTTAGGCTGTTCCTGCTGAATACAGCGTTTAAACTCTGGTGGCAGGTTGGTTGGATCAATTCCCATAAGCTTTTAATCGTTGTCGTAGGATGGTGCTGGTTCTTCGTTGTGCGTTGGTGCATCCATTTGAGGATTCTCAAATCGAGTGAACTCTGGGTTAAATGTCAGCTCCACGAATCCGGTTTCGCCGTCTCGTTGTTTGGCTATTGTTAGGCATGCCAAACGGTTTAGTCTGTCGTCCTCGCTAGCAGGGTGGCGGCTTAAGAGTGCAATCACGTCGCCATCCCGTTCAATTTGGGACGAGTCTGCCAGGTCTGACAGTCTGGGTTTGCGCGGCTGCTTATCTTTGTCTGGCTCGCGGTTCAGTTGCGCCAAGGTCAACATCGCAACCTTGTTGCTGATGGCTGCGGATTTGAGAGCGCCTGAGACCCTGGCGACTTCATACGTCCTCTTCTCGTGCGTCTTGCTCGCTGTGATTTTTTGCAAATAGTCAATCACGACGAGCTTGATTCCGTATTTCTTGACTGCGCGGCGGATCAGAGTGCAAATCATCTTCTCATCCATACCGCTTGTGGCATCGACCATGTAGAGGTTCGATTTCGACAGCATCGCGTTGAACGCGTTGAACCGTGCGAACACGCTCTCGGTGTAAGCGCCTCGCCTGAGTTCGTTCAGCGGAATGCCGATATGCGACGAGCACAACCTGCGCACCAACGCCTCAATGCTCATCTCAAGCGAGAAGAACAGAGTCGGGACTTTGTTCTTCAGGCAAATGTGCTCTGTAATGTTGACGGCCAGAGCGGTTTTGCCTTGGCTTGGTCGAGCGCCGAAGATCGTCTGTTCGCAGTACTGCAAGCCGTCTGTCATTGTGTCGTAGCGATAGAATCCGGTTTCAAGACCGCTTCGACGCCCATCTTTATTGAGCGTGAATCGCTCTTCGAGATGGGCTATAAATCTTGGCGTGAATTCTTTCGGGCTCACAATCTTCCTTGCGGCTTCACCACGCTTGTTCAGTTCCGATTCGACTGATGACAGGGTTTCGGACAACGGCTTTGTAATGTCGGCTATCTTCTGAACGAGAGGGCTGATGTTCACTAGCGCCCGCCTGCGTTCCGCCATGTCCACAACAGAGTCCACATACTGGTCTATGTTGTAGTGAGAGGTTACTGAGTCTGGACATTGCAGAATGTCCGTTGGCAGGTTCATCGAACCGAATTCCTTCGACCACGCGATAGCAAACGTTACGCTGTCTATCGCCTTGTTCTCCGCAACCATTTTGTCGATTACTGTCCATGCTTTCTGGCAATCTTCGTTGAAAAAGGATGATTCGGTTATTCGGTCTGATGCGTCTATGGCTGTATCCAGTCCACCCAGCAGGCAGCATCCGATGACCGCTAATTCGGCCTTTGTGTCTGCCGGGAGCTTCATTTACCTTTTGGCATCTGCCATGAGTTCGGCCTCGGTCATACCGAAGAGCCGTTCGATGCGCGTCTTCAGCTTGCTTACTGTTCCTGGTTGCGGTTTAGGTTGCGGTTGTTGGTTAGGATGGAATTGAGGGCGAGGTTGGACTGGCGGTTGAGCCGCCATCCTGGCTTCACGGTCACGCTGCCACGACACCCAGTTGCTCACGGCGCTTGCGATGTTGCGCACGTTCACCCAACCGCGTGCGTTGTAGTAATGATAGCATCGCTCCTTTTGCTCCTCGGTGATTGGCACGCCGATTGGAATGCACTTCTTGAACTCGTCAATGTCTGGCGGGTCTTGTGAGTAATCCTCAAACTTATTCCAGATGGATTGTTTCATGGTGCTTTTATTGCCCTGCGTTGACTGCGATTTGGATTTGGACCTCGATAGGGATGCCGGAGTCGCAGAAGTCGATGAGCGGCGAAAGTGACTCGTAGCGGTAAGTCGGGAACGCCTCTAACAGTCGTTCGCGGATTGCAGCGTAGGCTTGGCGCATGGGCGCTATGTCACGGTCGCTGCGTGGCCAGTCGCAGTGATAGCAGTAGACCAACGCATGATACAGGTCGTGGGCCTTTCCTGTCTTGATAGCTTGTGATGGCAGCATAGGTTCCTTTTGTGATTGTTTTACTCGGGTTTAATCTGAGCGATTGACGGGCTGTTTTGTTTGGTCTCGACTACATCGGCGAGCAACCTGAACAGGTCTTCACGCGATGCGGACTTGGTTTTCTTGTTGACTGCGGCAAGAGCGTTGATTGCTGCTGTCGTGTCTACCTTCACCGTATCTAGGATGCGGTCATCGCCGAGTTCATCTTTAAGCAGGGAGTAGGCTTTCTTGTGGTCGGTGATGGTGCGGCGAGGTGAGCCTTCTTTGAGGCAGAGGCCGACTTCGCGGAGTTGATCTTCGCTGAGCGACTTGAGCCGGTCTTTGACTGATTCGAGGATGGCTGTTATGATGGTCGAGTTAACCTGGACCTTGGCTAGGGCGGCTGGCGTCATAGCTGCGACAGCCTGTAGGGCGGATTCGCGGGACAGGATTACGTTTGCAGGGCCAGTCGCCACTGTTACTTGCAGGCTTGCCCACGCGAGGGCTTCTCGGCAATACGGTTTGGCATCGCAATACCTGCACCATTCGCCGGGTGTGCGTTGCGCATCGGGTTGAGCCGCACGCCACAGGTTGAACAGCAATTCCTTCTCGATGTTAAGTAGGTCGTCGTTGGTCAGGTCAACTAGGTCGAGCTTGGGCTTGAACCTTCCATACGCGATTCCTGCTCGAACGTGTGTGATGACTCCAATTTCGTGCTTGATCCCAAGCGCCTGCATCTTGAGTTGCCAGTTGTTTTCGGCTGGCGTGGTTTCTTTGAATCCAGTCTTGAAGTCGATGACCAGTGCTGAACCGGACGAGTGGTGGATGACGGCTTCGTCAACCTTGGCCGAGCCGAGTGGGACGAGCGTATGCGGGTTGCGGACCCAGACACGCTCTTCACGCAGCTCAGTCAGTTTCTCGTCTTGTCGGATAGAGCGTGCTTCCTCCCATTCAGTAATGGCTTTGGCGCGTAGGTCGCGTAGTTTGTCGGCGATGTTGTCAAGCGATTCATCCCCGAGTTCAGCGTCGGTTTCGACTGCGGCGTGAATATCGCTACCTTCCTGCGTGACTTGTTCTTGTTTCTCCTTGGGGCAGACTGAGCACAAGGCGCATGAACCAGGGCAGTTGACGATTCGCCACATTGCGCTTGCGCTAGGTAGCCCTTCGCGTTCGTCTTGGATAACTTCGGTTTGGTTTGTGGTAGTCATTGTTAGTCTTGGGTTGAGAGCGGCCACGGTTTGTTGCGGTGTGCGACTGCATCTTTGCACCAGTGCTTATCTGCTTTTTGCATCTGGGCGAATGCCCATTCAGCAAACTCTCTCCAGTTTTGTTCGTCATACTCACTACCCGCAATTCCATCCTGTAATACCTCGACGGTATCGCGCACAATCACTTTGCGGGTGTTGTCGTTTGACTTGTGCCACCACTGGCGTAGCCATTCCTGGCAACTTCCGACGATATAGGATTGTCGTCCGAGGCAGTATCGGTGAGCTGCCATTACCATGAGTTGGCCATTAATACCGTCGAGCGGGCACGGCTGATTTTTGGGTTTAGGTGTTGGTTTCTTTTTCATCGTTCGTATGGTGATTTGCGGACATCGACCAAGGCGCGGGTCAGGTCCATTGATGCGCGTTTGACTGCGGCGACCTTATCCGAGCGGTATGATGTATCGCGGTGTTTCATTTCCTGTAGAGCCTCGCTGGCCCGCATCAAGAAACGCCTAGCTTCGTCCATAGCGAAACGCAGGCGACGGTATTGAGTCTGCTGCGTATCGCTCATGGTCGCTTCGTGTTTGGGTTGATGGTGGTTCATGTGGTATTTTGTTAAGTTATGCGTACAGATACGACTCTAGTTCTTTGTCACTACTCCAGCCGTCGGGCGGCAGATCACGCTTTCCTGTCACCACATCAATGAATCCTTCGATGTCGTTGTGCTTTCCGACCATTAGACAATACACGTCATGAATGTAGTCTCGGCAGTGTGTTCCTTGTGGAATTTCGCCAGTCTCCTGAAAAACTTCTGAAGCGTTAGTCTCTATTGTGTTGTCTTTTGGCTCTCCTAGTATGTCGAGTGCCAGATCGAGTAACAAATAAGAACTGCTGATGGGTTCGTCTATTTCGATGTGTCCGCAGGCTTCTGTTTCATTGAGCCATTTATCTTGTTGACGTTGCAGTTTAAGCAGTTCACGCGCAACGTGTAACAAGTCGCTGGAAACAACTGTTCCACGACCTTCTGTTTTCGATTTGTCTTGGTTTTTCATAAATTCAGATTTTCGTTAATTGTGCGTTGTCCTGACGCACCCCAGTGGTAGCCTGGCCGATGCAAAGCCATGCCCCGGCCCCGCCTGGCCCAACCGCGCCGTAAAAATCATCATTTCATTCATAAAATTGGTGCGCGTTGACCTGTCGCGCCCCAGGAGTAGACTTACCACTTTTGATTTTTATCAGTCTAATGCGTATGGGATTGTGTTCATTGAAGACACCTTTGCCAATTTGCGTCCGTCATTTGACCTCCATGAATTCCACCATACAATACACAACGTGTATATTGCCCTTTGGCGGTTTTCCCCCCCCCTGACATTACCAAGGAAGCTAGTGTCTAAAAGCGCATCACGCAGTTTAGCTCTTGGATCATTGCGGGTTAGCATCTCTCCAGTAGCTACCCTTGACCAAAACAATGTTGCCTCTTGCTTATTTTTTCTTGATGTCGCAATAATAGCTGTTACACAGCCAATGACCATCATGTGTCTGTAGTCTTTGAACTGGCTAACGAAGATTACATCGTCAGGATATTTTTCGACATAATCAGCTTTAATTGTTTTGATTTTGTTTTTAGGAGGACAAAAACGAGGGTCTGTTTTTCCATCGGTTAGAATCGTCAGTGCCGTGCCGCATGCTTGAAGAACGCGAAGAGGAATGGTGTGCAATCTTTCGTCAGTAAATAATTCCCGTCTTGAATGCATGAACTGTTGTTCAGTCCTGCTCGAATGTACGTCGAACGTGGCAAACAATCTCCACGCATCCTCCATTGTGTCGCACATATAATATGATACAGAAGCTTGATATGGTTTCCCGTAGATAATAACGGCTTGGCAGTTATGCTGACCGTTCATCAGGTAATCAATTCCAGTTTCTCTAACTTTTGCCACAGCAATGTCAATGCGCCTGTGAGTTCCTGATTCCATGTTTTCTGCATATAGCCTACCTTTAAATGGGTTATATGCTCTTTGACCTGGGAAATTGTTAATAGCTAAGTATGCCTCAGCTTCTTTTGGCGTGACTAACTTATCTGCTGGTTGTCTGCTTTCTTTATACATAATATTATTTTGAAAGTGTATTTGCCGTTTCATTAAACATATCAGCCAAAGACTTACACAGGTCTCTGGCTCTCATTTTATTTTCAACATCCACATGCAATAATTGCATTTGTGATGCTATCTGTTTTACCTCGTTGGCAAACACCTTGAGTCTTTGCCAATCTTTAAAACTACCACGCTTCGGAACTAAGTTATTAAACTTACCATCCGAAATGGGCGGTTCTGGTATTGTGGGTTCTTGTGTTGTGTTCTGTGAGTTAAACTCCATAACTGCTTCTTCTACTTGTTTAGATGTCGGTTCACCTCCTGCTGTTGATACGGCGTGTTCCCACGCCTGTTTTTGTTGTTCTGGTTCGAGCTTGGTCAAAGGGCGGACTTGGGATTCTCGGGTTGGTTTAGAAACAATTGTTTCCAAATTCTTAACTGAAGATGCCGCAGCAACCAGTCTGTTGGCATACTGCGGGGTCATCTTCCACTTCCCTTTGCAATACGCCTCGAATGTCCGATGCGAGATCCGGTAAAGGCGGTTGTCGCGGATAGAGAGAAGGGCGTTGCCAACTTCGACGAACGTTGCCAAGCCTGCCCTGATAACCTGTTCGCACTCTTCTAGTGTGACGGATTCTACCTTTGTTAATGATTCTTCTGTGTTCATAACAGCGTATGTGTTGAGCTGCTACGACTGTTTTACCTGCGTCACGATTGTCGGCCAGTTAGTCGCAACTTGCTTGAGTTTGTAATCCGCCAACTCAATCAAACTTTCCTGCGTGGGCTTGGACAGCTTGTTGCTCAGGCACCACTTCATGAGTTGCGCCTCGGTGATGCCTTCTTTCTTGCACTGGTCGAGAAGCCACTGTGCTGGGTTATCGAGGTCGGGTAATTCAGCGTCAGACACTGATTGCTTGGCCTGCACACTTGAGGGTTCAGGTTGTGCCGGAACCTCAGCGCCGGGTATCTGGTCGTCGCTTGCCAACGCCTCGGCTGCTGCTTGGGCGGCTAGGGATTCAGCGTTGATGTCGGAAGCGGCTTTAGCACCAGACGCAATCGCCGACATAACATTGGCGTGCGCGTTGACCAAGGCATTTGTTATCTCATCACGCTTTGGTGATTTCACCTTCGTAGCCAACGGCGGGAACGCTTCTTCGAGTGTCGTTTCTCCGTCCTTCAGTGCCGTGCCCAATCCAATCAGCGTTGCGAGCTTGTCTGCGTCAACGTCGTCCATCTTCTCACAACCGATTGCTGCCAGGATTCGTTCCTCGGTCAGGCCCATTTGCTTGAGGCGGTCGATAACCTTGCCTCGCTTCACGGCCAAGCTCTTCACGTCGCCGACTGCTACCTTCTTGGCTGCTTCATACACTGGCAGGATGAGCGCCTTGGGTATTACGCGGAACATAGCGTCACGCAGCGCGATTGAACTGCACGAGTTGACGGCAAGGTTGATGTCGTCATCGTCAATCGCAGTCTTGCTCTTCTTCTTGGTGACGCGACGGCGTTTCTCGATTGAAACGGCCACGTTGTTTTCAAGGTCGTGCGCCACAGCCTGAATGATGACGTGTGGATTCGCGCCAGCGGTTGCTTCATTCAAGATGCGCGTGCCAGTCCGCAGGTTGCCGTATGCCGACAGGGCAATCTCAGCTAACCGCACGCTTGGTCCTTGAATCGACTTGCCGCCACGGGGCAATGTGTAGAAACAGGACGATGCGGTTTCCTCGTCCAGAGTGGCGATTGACAGCATCATGTTCTTCACTTTCTTGATGTCGCGTGGGTAACGCTTTGCCGTGGAGATTTGCATGTCGATTTGGGCGCGTTCGATGGCTTCGAGCGTGCCGACTTCGACGACTTCTGTAGTCAACGCCTCTGCGTTCGACTGGCTGCTGATTTCGTCTGCTGTAGTAGTTCGTTCCATATTGCTTTGGTTTGGTTGGTTGGTTATTTAGTGGGTGCCGGTTGACGTGTTGCAGGTGGGCGAGCGACCGAGAATACTGCGCCTGTCCGTAGGTCTCCTACGACTCCATGCGCCAACCGGCATATTGTTTTAGAACGGCACATCGTCGTCCCCTGCCCCGCCCTGGTCGTTGGCGGGTGCTGACGCTGCCGCATTACCTGTTGGGCGTTGCGCTGCATTTGTGGTGGCATTGTGAGCTGGCGCTGGCGCGGCTTGGCTGGATTCAGCCGAGCTGTTCTTCCCGCCCATCAACTGAATATTCTCGACGATGACGACAAGCTTGGACCTCTTAGCGCCGGTCGTTTTGTCGTCCCAAGATTCAGTCCTGAGCCGTCCTTCGACCAAGAGCGGGTTGCCCTTGCGGCAATACTGACCGATGATCTCGGCTGTCTTGCCGAATGCGGTGCAGTCGATGAACGTGACTTCTTCCTTCAGCTCTCCGCTCTCTGACTTCCACTTGCGGTTGGTGGCCAGCGTGACAGAGGCTACCGCCGTGCCCGACTGTGTGTATCGCATCTCAGCGTCACGGCATAGGTTCCCTACTACGATAACTTTATTGAATGATGCCATTAGAATTACTTTCTTAACGAGGGTTGTGATAGTTGCTTCTTGCCGCGCAAGACTCTGAAGATGGAACCATCACTGCGGCGGATGACGGTTTCTGCGTATGAATTGCGGTGGTCTTCTTCTGTCCTGTCGTTCGGGAACTCGAACCGCTGCCACCACATGCCGTTGGGCATTTTGGTGTATCCGTTGCGCCTGAGTCCGAATTCGTCCATATAAAGGAAGCCGGTAGCCTACTTTGGGGGTGGTTCTGTCGTATCACACGAATCGACCGCTACCGGCGTTTGCTGTGTTTCACAGCTACCCAGAACGGAACTCTCTGCGCTGTCCGCGCCATGACACGGACAGGGGGAATGCAGATTAACATATGAATCTGGGGGGAGAGATTGATCGACTGGGCCTGCCGCAGCCACCTTGTGGCCGAGGCGTCGGAACTCGACCTTGGCGACCTCTGGGTCGAACCTGTATTGCTTGCCGATCTTCCAGTGGGAGAGGAGTCCTTGCTGTCGCAGGCGGTCGATTGTGCGCCTGCAAACGCCAAACATTTTGGCGATTTCGTCTGTGGATGCGTCACATCGGGTCATAGCGGTTTTTCCTGTTAATGTTTGATGAGGTAGTATGCCTTGAGAGCGGCATCTATTATTTGTGTGAACGTCCTGCCGGTGAGCCTCATTTCCTTTTGAAGCATTTTCTCGATAGCGTCCGTTGGTCTGAACGTCCGAGGCGACGAGCGAAGCGTGAGCTTTGCCGGTCGGCCTCTGCGTTGTGTCTTTGTATTATTTGTCATATGTTGGCTACTGTAATACAGAGATTACATTTTCGGGTCAAGATTATATTTTAGAAAGATTGCATTTTCGTATTACGTATTTATATTTGAATACGTAAATACGGGGTGTTTAAAAAACACAGAGGGACGTATGAATGATAAAAATAACAGCGAATACAGCGAGCGGGATGGCAAAAAACTGAAGAAAAAATGGCCGAACTCGATTCGGCTTCAGTCGGACTGTATTGAAATCATCGAGTCAGAGATGTCCGAATACAGGCGTCGAACTGGCAACAACATGACGCTGAGCCAGTACGTTCGGATGGCGGTGACGTTTTACGTGAAGATTCCTGCGAAGTTGCGCGAGAAGATTTTGGACTTTATGGAGGATCTGGAAAGCGGGAAGTGCGGCGTGAAGGATCTACTGGAGGGCGGCGGCGACGGCACGCTACCGGCGTGCTGCGTGTCGCAGATGAAGGAGGCTGGGTTGTCTGACGAACAGATTTCCAAAGACCAGGAAACGCTCAAGGCGATGTATCAGACTCTTCGCAAGGATCTTGTTGCGTCCTCGAAGAGCGGCGGCAAGAGGAAAGCCGTGGGCAAGTAGGGTTGATTAGGACCAGCGCGTGGTTTTTGGTCACGCACATATAATGAGCACAGATCATTTTTCCTTTATATCTGAAATGTTCTGGTGACGAGCACAGGGGAGGCCGCTCCTTTAGGCGGGCGGCATCCTCTGATCGGTCGCAGAGTGAGAAAGAGTTTTTGCCGATGACCTGTTCAGCACTCAGTCCAAGCGATTTGCACAACGCATCCGTCACGTCGATAATCTTACCGCATGATCGACGCAGCATTAGTGGTATGTGCTTGATGCTATCAGGTATTCTCAAATCGTCTAATGAATCCATATGGCGTTGGCGCAGGCATATCGCGTACCAATTTGGTCAAAAAAAAAATAGGCAATGGAAATCCGCAGTGGATCATGCATAATTAAAGTTTACCCTACTCCTGCTGGGAAATACGAGCGTTGGACCGTCACATGGATTGATTCTGCTAACGGCAGATGCCGAAAGACTTTCAAATGTGAGAAAGATGCGAAGGCGTGGGGGCGGGAAAAGGCTGGTGAACTCGCAGGATTGTCACAAAAACCGATAACAATTTCTGACAAGATAGGGCTCAATGCCTCGCGGGTGGCGCTTGAGCCGTATGGCGTGAGCGTGGAGCGGGCGGTTGAGGAGTGGATTTCACTGAGGCGAGAGTGCGGTGCGACCATTCACGCGGTGATGGATTTTTGGAAGCGCAATCATGCGGGTGTGGTTCAGCGCACTGTTGCCGAGGCGGTGGCTGAGGTGATTGCGATCAAGGGGCAGATGGGACGAAGCAAGGCTTACTTGGCAGAATTAAGGAGGATGTTGGGGTCATTTGGCGAGGCGTTCAACATGCCGGTGTCGATGGTCACATCAGGAAGGATTGACGAATGGCTGAAGTCGCAGCCTGGAGGTCCGAAGTACAAGAAGAATTTGAAGGGGGCTCTCTCTGTATTGTTCCGCTACTGCCGAGCTAAACACTACACCGTAAGCGACTGGAACGAACTCGATGCCGTAGAGACGCCATCCGTTATAGCGCCAGTTACAAGCGTTTTTAGCGCGGACGAAATACGCCTGATACTGGGGCATTTGCCGTCCTACGCCATACCGGCTACGGCGATCCTGGCGTTTGCGGGGTTGAGACCGGCTGAGATCGAGCGGTTGACGTGGGCTGACGTGAGCGAGCAATACATCAGCGTGGCGGCGACTATCGCAAAAACGGCATCCAGGCGAACCATCCCAATCCAACCCAATCTGGCGGCATGGCTGGCTCCCTATCGACCTGGGGAAGGTCGGGTGTGGCCGCTTTCCCATTCGTGGCTTCACAAGGCGATGTTCAGGGCGGCGGTCAAGGCAGGCGTAAAATGGCGCAGGAACGCTCTCAGGCACTCATTCTGCTCCTACCGGCTGGCCATGACAAACGATGCGTCTAAGGTGGCATTGGAAGCCGGGAACAGCCCGCCAATGATCTTCCGTCATTACATGGCGTTGGTGACGCCAGAGGCTGCGGCTGCATGGTTCGAAGTGCGTCCATCTGCATCCGGCGTCATAAAAGCGTCATAACGAAAAATGAGATTTGAGAAAAAGCCAATACTTTACGTTAAAGGGGACAGGTTCAAACCCTGTACCGCGCACCATTTTTTATGTACCGATAACTTCTGTAAGTCATTGATAATCAACGTTTATGGAAAGTGATTACCAGCCTACCAGTGTTACAGATGACTACGCGTGTACGACAGTTTTGGACATTGTTTTCACGTCCGGCGTCATAAAGCGTCATAAAAATGATGGTCGCCGAATGCCCTATCGGGAATCTTTTGAGGGGATCTTGAAGTAAACGGCTGCGGTCTTACCGTTCGGGAGCTTTTGGCATTGGACCCAGTGGGTGAGTCCGGTCTGTCCAGTGTAGGGAACACCGTAGTCATAAATCTCGTAATTCCTCGAATCTGTTTTCACCTCTGACACCTTCATCGCATCAACGGTGGTTGGTGTTTTCACATTCTCCAGGTTCCTGACGACTCCGTATTCTCGAATGACGCGTGTCTCTGGGCTTGTTAAACGAAGTTGCCAAACCACACTATTGTCACCGGCCTTGATGGATGCTGGGCGTGTGGGGACATACTCGTGTCTCGGGAACCTTAATACACTTTCATGAATCAGGTAAACAGGGAGACCATGCAGTTCGCCTTCCTGCCGTATTAGGTCTACCTTCCATGCGCTGGCAAGCCGAGCGTCGTAAACGCACTTGCCAACCACTCTGACCCGCTCATCATTCTTGGCGGCATCCATGAATTCCATTGATACCGATTGTGTTGAGTGGGTCACAACCGGGCCACCGTTTAGGTTGCAGTGGGTTGCCTGAATGGCAAATGCGATCAATATGACTGCCAATGTTCTCATGATGCCACCATACCCGAGCCTTTTTGATGGGGCAATTACAAAAAAATCGCAAAATTCCAAAAAATTACTTGCTGCCGCGTATGACATGTGCTTCATTGTAGTCGGAATAGCTTATGCTGTTTGGTTTAGAGTCATTTAAAAGAGGTTTGGATTTGTCCGCCAGTCGTGCGAACTATTCCACTCGCATCCTCTCCGATGACTCTAAACTAGACTGGCGGACTCTTTTTGTCCTCATAACGTTCTATGCTGGGTTAGCGCATCGGTCAACTCGGACGAACCGACGACCGGAAGCTGCCCTTGAAGAATTACAGCAGGCTCTGACTAACGGAACGTCAACCTGGAAACCGCTGCAATATGCGGGCGAGTAGTTAAGAGTGAGCGACGGGATGGCCTAAACTACCTGGGGCCGATAAGGAACTCACTAGGGCTTGAATGGCTACACGCCTCAACCCTCACGGGACAGATTCTTCAAGACGTGTAGGGGAAACCTCAATATTTTTGAGGTTTTAAAATTCCTCTTGGAAAAAGAGGAAAGGCTTCCGCCTTCCCCTACGGGACAGTCTTCTTACTTCTAACTCTTCTTCTTCTTACTTCTTCTCAATTCAACATCTTAGATAGCACAGTTAACCTTAAAAATTTTAAAGCGCCGTTTTTCGATTCATTTTTTGACAAGAGCCGCCGAAAGGTGTTACTTTCGGCTCAAGGAGGTTAGTAAGTGCCGATTGGTGCATTCAGCATAGCAAAGCCACCGCGCTTACCACCAGGAGGGTACAACAACTGGTGGACTGACAAGCGTCCGGCGATACAGTCTTTGCAGTTAACGCGTTCTTGGGGCAGTAATCCAGGGACTGCAATCGTGCATTACGTGGCTCCAGGAAGCTCAGAACCGCCTTCAGGCATTCCCGCAGGCTCATTGATAACCCTCAGTACGCAGTGGGGGCACTTCTTCGCAGGAATATGCCGTTGTGACACGGTAACGCAGACCAGCCAAGGTCATAATCGAGTGCTTGAGTTCGACGACATGCGAACCTTGTTGGATTATGATGATATTTATTGTTCGTTTAATAGGCTAGTTAAAGTGCTGGAAAACGGGATTAGGAAGCGGAGGTACTATCATCAGTTTCCGGTAGATTTTCTAAGTGGTCGCAAGCGATGGACGCCTGGGCCATTGACGGCGCAGGAGATCATCAGGATTTTATTGACGCCAGGGAACGGGACCAGAAGCAATCCGGCTTTGGAGGTTCCGTGGATTTACGCGGCCAACTACATGGTTTATGAACCAGTGTGGCATGCGATACAGTGCAATGCTGCGTATGCGCCACTTGATTTAGATTTCGTCGGGGTCAAACTATCGGCAGCCATAACTCAAATCTGCCAAGCACAGGGACTTACCCTAACAACGGCCCCGACGACCGATTACATATACAGGTTGTATTTTGCTAGGAAAGGCGAGGGACAGTTACCTTCTTTCACGCACAGCGATGGGCTGACTTACATATGGCCTGAGAACTCGGATGACAGGAGCTATGGTTATGCGCTATCAGGCAATCCATCGAGAGTAAGAATACTAGGAGGGAGGAATAAGTATCAGGTTCTGAACATCGACATGCAGGCTGATTGGAATCAGAACTATAACAATTGTCTTGACAAAACAGAGTTTGAGCAATGGATTTTTGACAACCTGACATTGCCTTGCGCGATTGGAGGAATACCTGCTGGGACAAGGTATAACGCGATACCAGAGGATTCTGGAAGTTCTACTGGACACCAACTAGCCCACGCCAGATCGCTCACAATGACACTGAGAGAGCTTTGCGCGATTCGAGGTGCTGCGTGGGCTGACACTCGGAAGTTCTCTGGGTTATCGCGGATGGACATGCCTGTGGCGATGTATCTGGATCAGGTTGTGTTCAAGTGTTTTCGACCGCCGCCTTATGTGAACATTCCTGTGTTCAACAGTAGGACGCAGCAATACACGTTGACTCCGGTAGCGATACATTCTGGCGGTATTGCTGGCAGGCCATTTGGGAACCTTCGCATTATCTCAGAAATGCTCTGGGAATGCTCGCACGACCCAGGCGTTGCAGACAACCCGATCTATCCTGTGCCTGTTGGTAGTGGTTATGGTTCGACTGACGGCAAGTGTTATGCGGTTGTGAAGGGGTATCGGATTGGCAAGGACGCGTTCGAGACAGTGAGACCGGAGACGTTTAACCTTGAGAAGTTCATTGCGATACAGAACGTCTGGCAATATGTCGAGTGCGACATTGACGATAGCGGCGAGGAGGAAGGTGGGTTCATCAGGTTTTCAGATCCCATTGTTCATTGTGAGGACATGTTCGAGCAGGTGGATGGCGGGAAGTATATGTTCAAGTGGAACCCGACGTTTTATGTGCCGAGGGTGAAGGCGGCATTGACGTTCGAGGGCGACAGATTTCTGTATTACCTTGAGAAGGGAAGCGGGCTTCAGATACGTGACCATACTGAGAACGTATCGTCATTGCATTTGGAAGTCATCGCTCACAACGGGACTGGGACTGAGGTGCCGTTGGAGAATGGCGTTTACCCGACTGCGCTGGCAAAGAATCTTGCATGGCAGTTATTGGACTGCCAGTTTTCGTATGCAAAGGGCGGGTATGTTCGGAAGCTAAGGACGACTGACACGCCGACTGTGTTGGTTCCGACGTATGACCGTATTACTCT